>Ga0209300_1000065_pt1 | contig 68265 bp, 59 predicted proteins | sample Shrwel_input2_RT_FD_187535 | JGI IMG/M metagenome (GOLD analysis project Ga0209300, IMG submission 187535) | Subsurface microbial communities from deep shales in Ohio, USA - Utica-3 well 1 S input2 RT (SPAdes) (version 2) ... | reverse complement strand
AGAGCCGTTCAAGACCAGGACGTTGATAGGCTGGATGTGTAAGCGCTGCGAGGCGTTGAGCTAACCAGTACTAATTGCTCGTGCGGCTTGACTATATAACACCCAAGACAATTGCGGATAACGCAGAGCGAAAGCTCAATGAAATCAACATCACGTTCTATCTCGTCCCAGTGATCATCAGTTTTGCCTGACGACCACAGCGGTCTGGAACCACCTGATCCCTTCCCGAACTCAGAAGTGAAACAGACCTGCGCCGATGGTAGTGTGGTTCGCCCATGCGAGAGTAGGTCATCGTCAGGCTCTTATCCCTAAAACCCCAGCTTCGAAAGAGGCTGGGGTTTTTTATTGCCTGGAGGAAAGTGACAAGCTGGCCGCTCAAGGCAACCAGATCTCAAACACCCCACCACCAAGCTTGCCACCATTATGCAACTTGATAGAGCCCGTGCGCTCTCCTTCGTTGTGCATGGCGGCAATGGAGGATGCGAAAAACAGTCCAAGGCTGGTGCTGCCACCCTTGAAGTCCACCGATTTGAAGCTCAGCCTGGAGGTGTTCTGCATGCTTTCAGGATAGCCGGCGCCGTCATCTTCAACCCCGATCACCAGGTAATCATCCTGCTCTCTTGCCGTCAGCCGGAGCTGGCTTTTGGTGTAGCGTATGGCATTGTTGATAGTGTTGTTGAGTACGCCGGTAAGAAGGTGTTCATCAAAAAAGCCGCTGATCTCCTCGGCGTCTATCGTGTACTCAATGCCCAGTCCGTCCAGCAGGGGAGTGTGGCGGGCCAGCTGTTCGGAAAGAAAGTCCGGGACATAGTGCTCGTCTACGTCGGCAACCAGGTTGTTCTGGCCCAGGCGATAGATGCCTAGCAGTTGCACAAGGTCATTGTGCATGCGCTCTGCCTCATACTGCAGCATGTTGAACTGATTTGAATGGGCCAGGGAGTCCTGGTGGTCTGTTCGGAGTTCGTCCAGACTGTTGATCAGCATGCCCAAGGAGTTTTTCATGTCGTGCACGGCTGAAGCCAGTACCATTGAGAAATCGATGTTCTGGTCTGTCATGCGGTCAGTCCTTTCAGTTTCTGGCTCAGGGCGATATAGCGACGATACTGTCGATGCTGTTCTGGTAATGACTCAAGCCGTGCAAGGCGTTTTTGGCAGGCATTGAGTAAATCTGCTTTGTTGGTTTCCTGCTCGGACTTTTTCAACAACACCTGAACCAGGTTGAGGTTAAGAGCCGCATGGTCCGGGACAACGGCCAGGGCGTTTTCAAACGTGGTGATAGCCGTGTCAAGGTCTCCCTGCTCAAACGCCTTGATGCCTTCCCGGTTAAGACCCCGGGCCTTGATCTTCTGGCGAAAGCCCACCGGCTCATCAAGTAATCCCTCGATTTTCTGGAGTACATCAGGCTCGTTTTCGAATTGCGTCGCCAGTTCGCCCAGAAGATCCTTCGCTTTCTGATCTTCTCCCATACGGAAAAGAGTTTTGGCGTAATCCAGTCCGATGTCGGCGGGTAGCTCCTTGAAACTCTCGATTTCCGCAGAGGCATCCTTCAGGAGTTTCCGGGCCTGTTTGTCATTGCCCTGTCCCGCCTGAACCCTGCTCTGTACGATCTTGCTTCTCAGCGGCAGGCTTTCGTCTTCCGGAAACCGTCTCTCCATCTTCGAGAGGACGTTCAGCGCTTCTTCTGCGCGCTGTGCGCCTTCTTCTTCGAGGTCACCTTCACTGAGGTCAGAGAGGCTCTGGGCCAGCGAGAGGTAGTGCTCCGGGTCATCGTGAATTGAATACGTGCCCAGGCTGACAGTCTGACGCCAGGCCTCTGAGGCGGTGTCCATGTCCTGATTCGCTCCGGCAACCTCCGCAAGATGTCGTTGGCGAAGGAGAGCGTTGGGAGAGTGCTCTGCGGCTTTTTCCAGAACCCGCTGGGCCTGAGGAACCTTTCCCTGTTTTTCGAGCGTTTCGGCCAGAAGGTCGTAGGCCTCCATGTAGTCCGGGTGTTTTTCAATCAAACCCCGGAGCTCTGAGGTTGCTTCGTCAAAATGCCGGTTGCCCAGAAGAACCTTGCAACGTCCAAGGCGTGCCCAGGACAGTTCACGTTGTGCCAGGACATCGTCATAGACCTTCTGGGCGTGAGCAAGATCTCCCACCTGGATATACAGCTCGCCCATCGTTTTCATCAGCCATGTTTTATATCGCGGCTGTTTGGGGAGCATCTCCAGGCACAGGGAAATTGCCTTGGGATAATTCTCGTGGTCAATCTCACGGTTGATCGGAAGCAGGGCGTGGCGTTGGCGAATGAGGCTGCCCAGACGTTTTTCCAGTACCGCCCGGTTTATCGGTTTGGTCAGGTAGGCGTCGGGCTGGTATTCCCGGGCACCCATGACCATTTCCTTGGACGTTTCAGCTGTCACCATCAGGAACAGGGAAGAACGTTTGAGCAACTTTTTGTGCCGCAACTCTTCCAGAATATGCTGGCCATTCTTGCCTTCACCGAGATTGTAATCGCAGAGCACCACGTCGACGTGATTATAGCTACAGTACTGGACTGCCGGGGTTGCATGGGCAACCAGCTCGATTTTTTCGGCACCACAACTGCGCAGCATCTGACGCATGGAGAGGCGGAAATTCTCGAAGTCGTCGACAACCAGGAAGGTCAGTTTGCCGAACGGGTTTGCCAGTTCAGTCTGATCGGATCGCATCATGGGCGTTTCTGCTTGAGTTGTTTATTGACAAGGGCTCTCAGAGCTGCCGGCTTGACCGGTTTGTAAAGTATCTGGTAGCTGCGGTTAATGGCATCTTCCCGGACTTCCGGGGCCATATAGCCGGTTATGAGTATGCCCGGGATATCCGGGCTTAAAGCCTGTCGGATGGCATCCATGGCATCCAGACCGTTACGGTCATCATCAAGTTGGTAATCCGCCAGAATGATATCCGGCCGGCGTCCATCAAGCCTTGTCAGGGCGTCCTCCAGGCTTTGAGCCGCGGTGACATCGCACTTCCAGTTGCCCAATAATGCCACCATGCCCTGCAGTATAGTGGCATCGTTGTCGATGCAAAGTACATGAAGGCCGCCCAGGCTTGATACCCGCCGGGCGCTGGCAGAGGGTGTCGCGTCCGGTCGGTTTTCAGCGGGTACGAGCGGCACGGTGATGCCGAAGACACTGCCCTTGCCCTGAGTAGAGTGAACGCTGACCGGGTGATTGAGCATGCCACTGATCCGGTCCACGATGGCGAGCCCCAGGCCAAGGCCTTTCTGGTCACGGCCATGCTGGAAACGCCGGAATTCTTCGAAAATGTGGTCCAGTTGATCGCTGGACATTCCCGGCCCGGTATCAATAACCTCGATGCGGAGGTAGCCGTTGAGTCGACGGCAGCCCATGAGGATCTTACCGCTTTCGGTGTAACGAATGGCATTGGACAAAAAGTTCTGGATGACCCGGCGCAACAGCTTGGCATCGGACCGGATCCAGGCAGAGCAGGGCACGACATGTAATTCCAACCCCTGATCCTTGGCAATGGCAGAAAACTCGGTGGCCAGATGGCGCAGCAGATCGTTCAGGCAGAAGGTGCTGATGTCTGGCTCCAGTGCGCCGGCATCCAGCTTCGAAATATCCAGAAGTGTGCTGATGATTTCCTCTGCAGCGCCCAGGGAACTGTCTATGTGTCCGACCAGTTCACGGGTTTCCCCTTCGAGGGCCTTGCCGGACAGTGCGGAGGTAAACAGGCGGGCGGCATTCAATGGTTGCAGCAGGTCATGGCTGGCCGATGCCAGAAAGCGGGTTTTGCTCTGGTTTGCCTGCTCGGCTACGGATTTGGCCTTGAGCATCTGCTCGTTGATCACCTGCAATTCCTGGGTGCGTTCGCGAACCCGTTGCTCCAGGTAGGTGTTGGTTTCTTTCAGTGCCTGTTCCGTGCGCCGCATGGCCGTAACGTCCTGATAGGTCGTTACGTAGCCGCCCCCGGGCATAGGGCTGCCATCGATCCTGACCACAGTGCCGTCCGGGCGCTGACGCTCATAGGATCTGGGAATACCTTTGCGCATGGCGGCGCAGCGGTCTTTGATGATTTCATCAATTCTCCGCGCAGCCAGATTGGCGCTGGTCAGGTTGTATCGCATCAGGTCTTCAACCGGCCGGCCGACCCGCACAAAACCTTTCGGGTAGTTGAACATCTCCAGGTAACGATGATTCCAGACCACCAACTGTTGTTGGTGGTTGACGACTGACACGCCCAGGCTGATGTTCTCGATGGCTGATTGCAGTAGCTCACGGCTGAAAGTCATGGCCTGCGAGGCTTCATCAACAATACTGACCACGTCTTCGATCTGCATGTCGCGACCGGTCAGTGTTGATTCCAGTACTACCCGGGCGGTGGACGCGCCAATGACCGAGGCGAGCTGGCGCTCCACATATTTCATCAGGTGGGTGGAGGCGGCACGGTGGGCATAAAGACGAGTGGCATTGCGGCGCTCATAAGTCCGGAAGGCACTCTCTGCGCGCTCCTCACCCATGAATCGATCCGCGAGTGCCTGTAAATCAGCGACCGGAATCTGGCCCTGCCAGCTCTGGTGCTGGGCACTTTCGCCTTTGGGTTGCGGTTCATGAAAGAAGGCTGCCACCTGAATTTTTTCCCGGATGCGCTGACGTGTGACCAGGGACAGGCAGATATACACCATGGTGTTGACGCCCAGGCTCCAGAGGATGCCATGACTGGTATGGTCAAGCTGGGAGCCGAACAGGGCCGTCGGGCGGGTCCATTCCCAGCCGAACAGACCTTGCTTCAGGATGGTGTCGGCAATCCAGCCGGTAGAAACCAGTGCCGGCATCAGCAGGGTGTAGCACCACATCAGAAAACCAAGGCCCAGACCCCATGCGGCGCCTGTCAGATTGCCTTCGCGCCAGAGAATGCCGCCGACCAGTGCCGGGCCGAACTGTGCCGCTGCGGCAAAAGAGAGCAAACCAAAAGCGGTCAGGCTGTAATCCGCCCCGGCCATACGATAAAAACCATAGGCGGTGAGCAGTACTACAAAAATTGCGACCCTGCGAATAGTCAGCAACAGAAAGCTTAAATCGGCCCGCCGGTTCATTCCCGGACGGAAGAATTTCAGGAGCCCGGGCATGATGACTTCGTTACTGATCATGGTGGCTATGGCCACCGAGCAGACGATGACCATGGCTGCAGCTGCGGAGCCGCCCCCAAGGAAGGCCAATACTGCGAGCCATTCCTTGCCGGCCATAATCGGCAGTTTGAGAATAATGATGTCCGGATCAATGCCGCTGAGTTCCGGGCTGAGCAGGCCTGCGGCGGCAATGGGCAGCACGAAAGCACTGGCGATCAGAAGATAGATCGGCATGGCCCAGCGTGCCACCTGGAAGTCACGATGATCGGTGTTTTCCACCACCATGACATGAAACTGGCGTGGCAGGCAGACAATGGCGAGCATCGCAACCAGAGTCTGGGTGATGAATGCTGGTGCTTCGACGCCATCGGTGGTCAGGGTGCCTATGAGGTCGGCTTCCTGTACACGCGTGAACAGATCGCCGAAACCGTTGAACAGGCCGTATCCAACAAACAGGCCGACGGCAACAAAGGCAATCAGTTTGATGACAGATTCAAAGGCGACTGCCTGGATCATGCCACGGTGGTGTTCGGTGGACTCCAGGTGGCGGGTGCCAAACAGTACCGTGAATACCGCCAGTGCCAGAGTGATGTACCAGGCGGAGTCGTTCCAGGCCGCAGGGCTGAGTTCGTGATGCGCGGTGCCGGTGCTGGAGAGCACGTTAAAGCCCATGGCAATGGCCTTGAGCTGCAGCGCAATGTAGGGAACGCTGCCGATCAGGGCAAACAGAGCCACCATGGCCCCGAGTAATTGAGACTTTCCGTAGCGTGAAGCAATGAAATCAGCAATTGAGGTGCTGTTATTACGCTTGCTGATATAGATAATTCTGCGCAAAAGAGGCGCGAAGAAAATAAAGGCCAGCAGGGGGCCGAGGTAAATGGGCAGAAAGGCGAAGCCTTCCTGGCTTGCCCGACCAACGGCACCGTAGAACGTCCATGAAGTGAAATAAACAGCCAGTGACAGCGCATAGATGTGAGTGCGGGCTGCTCTTCGCTTGTAAAGCCCGGGATGTTTATCTCCGGCCCAGGCCACAAAGAACAGAACCGAGATGTAGCTGATTGAGATAAGAACCAGCAGCCAGGCGCTAATCATGTCAGGTGGTTATCCTGTCGAGCGGTTTCAGCGTCCGCAAACGGTCTTATACAGTGCGTCGTTTGCGCCGATCACTTTCAGGTTATCAACATTGGGTGAGCCGTCGGAGTCCAGTGGAATCAATTCCCGGCTTTCACAATTGATCACATGCGCCCGGTGGGCAATAGAATCAGCCACCGTTTGCTCAAACCGGTATAACACGAACTGTTTGACGTTCTCATTGGCCGGAGACTCGCTGATGCCGTTAACGTCAACAGCCGAAAATGCGGTCACGTAGGGCGCGAAAAACGTCCATGGACGGAAGTAGATGCGTTCTTTTTCGGTATTCACAATCACGGCTTCTTCGGGCAGCAAGGATTGTTTGTGTTCAAACCAGGTGTATTCGCCATACACCAGAAAACCCAGCATGCCCAATCCAGCAAATACCGGGATAAGCCACTTTGGCGCTCGCTTGGCGGTTATTGCACGAATTCCCATGGCAATACCGGCAGCACCCAGGCCGCAGATTACCGTGGCTAGTAAATTCCAGAACATATAGTGCTTTCCTCAAAAAAGAACGGGCTCCCTCGGTGAGGAAGCCCGTTCGGTTCAACCCTTCACTGCATGATAATGCAATGATTCAGGCATTCATCCAGCTTAGTGGTCCTGAGCTGCACCGGCACCACGTGGGTAGCGGACGCTTTCGACCAGTTCCTGAATTTCTTTGGGCGGCTCAGCAGTAGAACGAGCTACTACGAAGGCTACCGCAAAGTTAACGATTGCACCAATCGCACCGATAGACAGTGGGGAGATGCCCAGTACCCAGTTTTCCGGGGTGTCTGCCAGATTGTTGGTGCCCGGGATGAACAGCCAGCCTTTGTACACAAAGATGTAGCTCAGAGTGAAGACCAGGCCCGCCAGCATACCAGCGATGGCGCCGACGTTGTTTACCCGCTTGGAGAAGATACCCATCATCAGTGCCGGGAACAGAGACGCTGCTGCGATACCAAATGCCAGTGCAACCACCTGTGCCGCAAAGCCTGGAGGGTTAGCACCCAGGTATGTGGCTACCACGATAGCAACTGCCATGGAGATACGCGCTGCAAGCAGCTCGCCCTTGTCACTGATATTCGGGTTGAAACGCCCCTTGATCAAATCGTGACTGATTGCAGACGAGATAGCCAGCAACAGACCTGCCGCAGTAGACAGTGCTGCAGCCAGACCACCAGCGGCGATCAGACCGATTACCCAACCCGGCAGGTTGGCGATTTCGGGGTTGGCCAGTACCAGAATGTCACGGTTGTATGTGAATTCGTTACCTTCCCAGCCACGCGCTTCGGCTTCAGGCGCGAACGACTCGGTCGGGTTGTAGTACTGGATGCGACCATCGTTGTTCTTGTCTTCAAACTGAATCAGACCAGTCACTTCCCACTCTTTGACCCAGTTCGGACGATCTTCGTACAGGATCGGAGCCGCGTCAGTACCATCCGGGTAGATGGTGGTCATGATGTTCAGGCGAGCCATGGAGGCAACAGCCGGAGCGGTCAGGTACAGCAGAGCGATGAACACCAGAGCCCAGCCGCCAGACCAGCGCGCGTCAGTAACCTTCCGAACGGTGAAGAAGCGGATGATTACGTGCGGCAGACCAGCAGTACCGATCATCAGGGTCAGAGTGAACAGGATCATGTTCAGCTTGTTGTCCACGTCAGCTGTGTAATTGTTGAAACCGAGGTCAGTGATAACCTGGTTCAGCTTGGTCAGCAGTGGAAGGCCGGACTCAGTGTGAGTGGAGAACATGCCCAGACCCGGGATCGGGTTGCCGGTCAGGTTCAGGGAAATGAACACCGCCGGAATGGTGTAGGCAACGATCAGTACACAGTACTGGGCCACCTGGGTGTAGGTGATGCCCTTCATGCCACCCATTACTGAGTAGAAGAAGATCACGATAGCGGCAATGATCAGCCCCATGGTGGAGTCAACTTCCAGGAAGCGGGAGAAGGCTACACCGGCACCAGCCATCTGGCCGATTACGTAGGTGACAGACGCCACGATCAGGCAGATAACAGCTACCAGACGGGCGTTGTCGCTGTAGTAACGATCACCGATGAATTCGGGAACCGTGAACTTGCCGAACTTCCGCAGATACGGAGCCAGCAGCATGGCCAGCAGTACATAACCGCCAGTCCAGCCCATCAGGAAAGTAGAGGCTCCGTACCCACTCGCGGCGATCAGACCCGCCATGGAGATAAAGGATGCCGCAGACATCCAGTCAGCACCGATTGCCACACCGTTGGTAATCGGGTGAATGCCGCCGCCGGCGACGTAGAAGTCCTTGGTGCTACCGGCCTTCGCCCAGATAGCGATACCAATGTACAGCAGGAACGAAGCCCCGACGAACAAGAGGTTAATTGCAAATTGGCTCATGGGTTCTTACTCCTCGCTTACGCCGAATTGTTCGTCAATTTTGTTCATGCGCCAGGCATAGAAGAAAATCAGAACAATGAAGGTAAGAATTGAGCCCTGTTGTGCGAACCAGAAACCAAGGTCTGTGCCGCCAACGGAAATGCCCGCCAGTAGCGGACGGAAAAGCATCGCGGCTCCGTAAGATACCAGGAACCATACAACGAGGCTCCCCCCGATGAGGCGTAGATTCGCCTTCCAGTATTTTTCAGCGTCGTAGCTGTGACCAGACATAGTCATCACTCCTGCATTGTTATTTTGGAGGTTGGGTGGATTTTGGGTGAGGTACTGCTTTCAGAGAATTTATTATTCATGTACGTTTTTCTCCTTATTGTCACCTCCGACTTTACCGTTGGATACATTTATAGATATTGGCAAATAGTCTAACTGTCAATAACTTGCCTTCTTTTTGATCAGTGCTTGGGTATTACTGGAAGCGTTTCATGTCCTGCAACCGGCGCTGATAATGCAACTTGTCGGTGAGTTCTTTCAAGGTCTTGACCTTGTTTTTTCGCGCTTTATTCAAGGCAACCAGCGTTAACTCGGCGGTTACCAGTGCATCGGCAGCAGCATGATGACGCTCGCTCGCCTCAAGCCCGAAGAACTCGGACCAGTGGTCCAGCCCTTTACCTTTGATTTCCGCTTTCGGGAAAAAGGCGGGCAGCAATTCTGCAACATCCATCCAGAGGTGGGAAGCAGTATACCCAAGTTGTGCTTTCAGGGTTTTTTCCAGGAACCGCTGATCGAAGGCGGAGTGGTACGCCAGAATCGGGTCTCCGTTCATCCATTCGAGCAAGTGTAGCAGGGCGTCTTCTATCTCGTGCCCCTGGGTCAGCGCTTCGGTACCGATTCCGTGAATCAGCACGGTTTCCCGTATATCCAGCTCCGGGCGACGCAAAATCAGATCGAACTGATCATTGAGGGGGATTGCGTTCGCCTCAATGGCCACAGCACCGATGGCGATCACCTCATCCTTTTGCGGATTCAGGCCGGTGGTTTCCAGATCCAGTACGATCAGGCGGCACTTCGACAAGGGCTGGTCCCCCGCCGTTTTCGGTGTCGGCAGGTTAGCGGTGTCGTGATCGCCAAGGGATATCCCGCGGCGATCGGCTAGCCACTGCTTGATGTAATCGAACATGTGGTTGTCGGTAACCTTACAGTTGGTATGTCACTTCCAGTTTCTGCTGGAGTCGTTGTGCCTGCCGGAAAGATTCCCGGAGAATCCGGCGATCAAGCGGGTTCAGATCGTCAGGGTCGATATAATTGGTCAACTCCTCGCCTTTTTGCAGCATTTCCTGGTGTGCACGCATGCGGATGGCCTGGATCAGGCTGTAAGCCTCTTGCCAGGCGTTGGCATCCTTGGGATCGAAAAAGCCTTTTTTGGCCAGCTCTTCCATTCGCTCAAGGGTGTTGGCCTGCTCCACACCATTGGCCAGGGCGAAAACGCGTACCGCTTCAACAAATGGCGCCAGGCCCTGACGCTTGAGATCCAGTGAGTGCTTTTTCTCGTCGTTCAGGTAGCGAAAATTGTTGAACATGGTCAGCGGCGGTTTGCGCTCGAAGGCATTGGCGGCCAGCATTTTCTGGAACAGGGCATTTTTGCGGATGCGTTCCACTACTTTGTACAGCAGGCGCTGAAGGGGCTCTTCGGGGCCAAAAATCGATCGCATATCAAGGAAGATCGATGAATACACAATGTTTTGCGGTGTGGAGGACTCGATAAACCGCTGGAACCAGTCATCCCATTCCTCTTCGCTCAGGCAAAGCTTGGGGTTGCTTGCCATGATATTGCCCTTGCACAGGGTAAAGCCGCATTCGGCCAGTTCGTCGTTCAGCTTGCGGGCAAAGGGCAGCAGCTTTTCCCGAACCTGGTCCGGGGTCATGCCCTCGGGGGTTTCAAACAGAATGCCGTTGTCCTGGTCGGTCAGCAGCGTCTGTTCCTGGCGGCCTTCGCTGCCGAAGGTCAGCCACGTGAACGGAATGCCGGGGTCACTCTTGCGAAGATTCAGCTCAATCACCCGGCGCACTGTGATGTCGTTGAGGGTGGTGATGATTTTCACGACCTGGCCGGAATCCGCACCGTGGGCCAGCATGGTGTCCACCAGGCGTGACACGTCGGTCCGGAAACTGATCAGCGCCTTCAGATTCGGGGCTGTGCCAATGGTTCTGGCCAGGTTTACCAGGTCCACCCGCTGCAGACTGAAGAGATCACTTTGGGAAACCACGCCTGCCAGACGATTTTCTTCATCCACCACAACCAGGTGGGCGAAGTGATGCTCGGCCATCAGCATGGCCGCTTCAAAGGCATCGGCGGTGGTCGGAAGTGATTTCGGGTCAGGCGTCATCAATTGGCTGATGGGCGTGTCCAGAGGTGCTTTCTCTTCGGCCACCATGGTGCGCAGATCACGCAGGGTAAAGATTCCCCTGGGCTGGCGAGTGTCATCGGTAATGATGATGCTGCCAACGTCGTTTTCGTGCATTTTGGCCACGGCCTTGCGCACCGGGATGTCAGGGGTGCAGACGATCGGGTTGCGCAGGGCAAAACGGTGAAGCGGTGTATCCAGGCTGTTGCTGGAGCCTATAGAAGCCATGGCATTGGACTGGATTCGCTTGTTGACCTGATCCAGAAGACTGCTGACACCGCGAAGGCAGAAGTCGCGAAACGGATCGCTTTCCGAGAACAGTGTTACGAAGGCATCGTGGTCGATGCTCAGGCAGAAGGTGTCACCTGCCGATCGGTGCAAGGTCCGGGTGGGACGCTCGCCGACCAGAGCGGCCAGTGGAAAGCATTCGCCCGGGCAGATTTCAAAAGTGGGCTCGGTGCTATCGCTTTTTTCGTTATAACGCTCGCCGCGAATCAGGCCCTGCTTTACCACGTAAAACCGCTGAACTGTGCCTTGATCTGGCGAGAGCACAACATCGCCGTCAGCATAAAAGCTCAGTGTGGCGTGTTCGGCAAAATGCGCCAGGTGGGCGTCGCCCATGTTGGAGAAGGGCGCATGATGCCTCAGGAAAGACATGATGGCGCGGGTGTTCTGGGGAGTGTTTTCCGGGTTTGCTGCAGCCATAGTGAAATCCGTTCGTAGCCTGGGCCATCAGGCTGTCGCCGAGGCCTCGTCGTTTTTGTTATCCGCTGAAGTGTATCAGTGGTTACCTGTTTTACCCTACGCTTTTGGTCGCAGAGAATTTCTTTATGGTAGTTCTCCCCGGTGGTAAAGTTCTGATACTCGTCAATCCGGGAACAGTTTGTGCCATGACCAGTAAAGACGAACGCCTGGCTTTTCTTGAAGAAATGCAAGATGTCCGGCGCATCCGCAAGCCCAATCGGGCTGAAGTCTCGACACCGAAAGAGCTGACGCCCGGGCATCTGGAGCGTCAACGTGCGGCCGTTGAACAACCGGTTCGTGACCGTAATCCGCTGACCGCAGACATGGTAGAACCACTGACAGCCGAGGACATTCTCAGTTGGCAGCGTCCCGGTATTCAGCATGGCGTGTTCAAAAAACTCCGCATGGGCCAGTATCCGATTGAAGCCAGGCTGGATCTGCATCGCATGACGGTGGAGGAAGCGCGGCGGGAAGTGTTTGGCTTTATCAACGACTGTGTGCGCTACGGCTTGCGCTCAGTGATTATTCTGCACGGCAAGGGCGAGCGAAACCCGGATCGCATCGCCCATATCAAGAGTCATGTCGCAAAATGGCTGCCAGAGCTGGCAGATGTGCTGGCCTTTCACTCCGCCCGTAAACACCATGGCGGTACCGGGGCAGTCTATGTAATGGTTCGCAAGGGCGACCGCGACAAACAGCGTAACCGCGAAATCCACGGCGGCCATTAATCCGCCCCTGGCATCAGCGATACCTCTCGGAAGATTCGCAGAACAGTTTGTGGCAGGAATTATGCTGCCGGGTGCCGGTTTACCTTCAGATGCACCATGGCGCTGGTGAACAGCGCGAACGTCAGTAGGGTCAAAATTACAGGGCCGGGAGCGCCTTCACTGAGCCAGGTTGAGACCACTGCCTGGGTGAAGTAGAAGATCACCACGAAAGAAAGCCAGATATAGCCGCGGTTATGGCCGCGGAAAACCAGTATGACGAACGGCAGTAGCGGGATCAGCTTTACCGCCAGAATCAATGAAACAGACACGCCTTCCACCGGCTCCGGCAGAAAAGTGGTGGCCACCAGTGTAACCAGCGTGGCCAGGTAAAGGACAAAGGTGAGTCGGGCCGTGGTGCGCGCCTTTTCGTTTCTGAGCATGGATTTTTCCTTGATATAATTACCGGTTAGCGGGGCGCAGCGCTGATGGTCGCCAAGCCAGTGCGCGAGTTTACCAGTTGCTCCGGATTGTCAGTACCCTGCCTGTGATATTCGATCAGTGGTACCATTTGGCTTTCACGAAATACAAGCAGGAAACCCCGCCCGATATGCCCAATACATTCGTACACCTTCGCGTTCATTCCGAATATTCCATGGTGGACGGCCTGGTGCGGGTCAAGCCACTGATCAGCCGGACCGCTGAGCTGGGGATGCCGGCAGTAGGGCTGACAGAGCAGTCGAACATGTGTTCGCTGGTGCGGTTTTACAAAGCGGCGCTCGGCGCCGGAGTAAAGCCAATTATCGGTGCCGACCTCTGGCTGGAAAACCCGGAAGAGCCGGAGAGCCCGTTCCGGTTGACGCTGCTGGCCCGGGATAATGACGGTTACCTGAATCTCACCGAAATTGTTTCGTTGGGCTATACCGACGGGCAGCGCTATGGCAAACCTATTATCCAGAGGGCGTGGCTGGAAGCCCGCGCCAATGGTTTGATTGCGCTTTCCGGCGCCAAAATGGGCGATGTCGGCAAGGCCCTGATGGCGGACAAGCCGGAACTGGCAAGGGAGCGGGCGGAATATTGGCGAAAGCTTTACCCCCAGAGTTACTACCTGGAATTGCAGCGCACCGGTCGCCCTGGTGACGAGGACTGCCTGCACCTGAATCTCGATCTGGCCGCGAGCATGGGTTTGCCCGTGGTTGCCACGAACGATGTGCACTTCCTGGAAGCGGACGACTTTGAAGCCCATGAGGCCCGGGTCTGTATCGGCGAGAGTCGCACCCTTGATGACCCGCGCCGCAAGCGCCGGTTCAGTGAGCAGCAATACCTGCGCAGTTCGGAAGAAATGGTTGAGCTGTTCTCCGACATTCCCGAAGCGGTTGAAAATACAGTGGAAATCGCCCGTCGGTGCTCCGTGCAGGTGCGCATGGGCGAGTACTTCCTGCCCCAATATCCCATCCCGGACGGGATGACCATGGATGAATATTTCCGGGTGGTTTCCGAAGAAGGGCTGGAAGAGCGTCTGGCCAAGTCCCTGAGCAAGGACGACCCGGACTATGAAGCGAAGCGTGAGGCCTACTACAAACGCCTGAACTTCGAGCTGGATATCATCATCCAGATGGGGTTCCCCGGCTACTTCCTGATCGTGATGGACTTTATCAAGTGGGCCAAGAACAACGGCGTACCGGTAGGCCCGGGCCGGGGTTCCGGTGCCGGCTCACTGGTAGCGTACGCGCAACTGATCACCGATCTGGACCCGCTGGAATACGATTTGCTGTTCGAGCGCTTTCTCAACCCTGAACGGGTCTCCATGCCCGACTTCGACGTCGACTTCTGTATGGAAGGCCGTGACCGGGTGATTGAATACACCGCCGAAAAGTACGGCCGGGAAGCGGTTTCCCAGATCATCACTTTTGGCACCATGGCGGCCAAGGCCGTGGTGCGGGATGTTGCCAGGGTGCAGGGCAAGTCCTATGGTCTGGCCGATAAGCTCTCCAAGATGATTCCGTTCGAGCCGGGCATGACCCTGGATAAAGCCATCGAACAGGAAGAGCAGTTGAAAGACTTCCTGGAACAGGACGAAGAGGCCCAGGAAATCTGGGAAATGGCCCTCAAGCTTGAAGGCGTGTGCCGTAACGCCGGCAAGCACGCCGGGGGCGTGGTGATTGCGCCCACCAAGATTACCGACTTCTCGCCGCTGTACTGCGATGACGAGGGCGGCAGCCTGGTGACCCAGTTCGATAAGGGCGATGTGGAAGACGCCGGCCTGGTGAAATTTGACTTTCTGGGCCTGCGAACGCTGACCATCATCAAATGGGCCCTGAACATGATCAACCCGCGCCGGGAAAAGTGCGGGCAGGATGAGCTGGATATTGCCACCATTCCGCTGGATGACAAGCCCTCGTTCGAGATGCTCAAAAAAGCGGAAACCACGGCGGTATTCCAGCTGGAATCCCGGGGCATGAAGGACCTGATCCGTCGTCTGCAGCCGGATTCCCTGGAAGAAATGATCGCCCTGGTGGCCCTGTTCCGGCCCGGGCCGCTGCAGTCCGGCATGGTGGATGACTTCATCGACCGTAAGCATGGCCGGCAGCCGGTGTCGTTTCCCCACCCGGATTATCAGTATGAAGGCCTGAAGCCGGTACTGGAGCCCACTTACGGGGTTATCCTGTATCAGGAGCAGGTCATGCAGATTGCCCAGGTGATGGCCGGCTATACCCTGGGTGGTGCGGACATGCTGCGCCGGGCCATGGGTAAGAAAAAACCTGAAGAAATGGCCAAACAGAAAGTCACCTTTCTGGAAGGTTGTGCCAATAACAACATCGATAAAACGCTGGCGGAGAACATCTTCGACCTGGTGGAGAAGTTCGCCGGTTACGGCTTCAACAAATCCCACTCCGCCGCCTACGCACTGGTGTCTTACCAGACTCTGTGGCTGAAGGCGCATTACCCGGCTGAATTCATGGCCGCGGTACTCACCGCTGATATGCAGAACACCGACAAGGTGGTCACGCTGGTTGAAGAATGCCGCAGCATGAAGCTGGATCTGCTGGTGCCGGATGTCAGCCGCTCGGCCTACACCTTCACGGTGAACGACGAAGGCCAGATTGTGTACGGCCTGGGCGCCATCAAAGGCCTGGGGGAAGGGCCGATTGACAGTATTGTGGCGGCCGCAAAAGACGGGCCGTTCGAAGACATGTTTGATTTCTGCCGGCGGGTTGATCTGAAAAAGGTCAACAAGCGTGCCATGGAGGCGTTGATCCGCTCCGGTGCCATGGACAAACTCGGTCCCGGCCGGGCACAACTGATGGCCAGTATTGAAAAGGCCATTCAACAGGCAGACCAGCAATCCCGTAACGACGCCGCCGGCATGGTGGATATGTTCGGAGAAATGCTGCAGGGCGATGGCGAAGAGGAGGACCTCTATGCCGATGTGGCCGGTGTGCGCGAGTGGCCGGAAAAACAGCGCCTCAAAGGTGAAAAAGACACCCTGGGGCTATACCTGACCGGCCACCCCTTTGACGAATATGAAAAAGAAGTGCGCCGTTTCGTGCGTTCTTCAATCGCGGATCTGAAGCCCAATAAATCGCCGCAGCGCGTGGCCGGTCTGGTGATTGCCCAGCGCACCATGAAAACCCGCACCGGCTCCACCATGTGCTTTATTACCCTGGATGATCGCAGTGCACGCATCGAGGCCACTCTGTTTTCAGAAGCGTTTTTCGAGAACCGGGAACTGTTGCAGTCAGACCAGGTGATTGTGGTGGAAGGGCAGGTCAGCCATGATGACTACTCCGGGCAAATGAAGATGCGTGTCAACTCGGTGATGGATGTTGCCACGGCACGTCAGCAGTTCAGTCGCGGGCTCAGGCTTTCCCTGCACGAAAATCAGTTGCAGAATGGCCTGCTGGAAAAAATCGGTGATACCCTGCAGCCGTTTCGTAATGAAGGCAGCCCGGTATGGATCGATTACCGCAGCGAACAGGCGTGCACCCGGATCGAGCTGGGTGAATCCTGGCGTGTACAGCCGGATGACAGCTTGCTATTTGAACTCAGACATCTGGTGGGCGATCATTCAGTGGAACTGGTCTATGATTAAAAAATGTTCAGAGAAACTTATACCAATGTCCGCTTTAGCTGTACCGTCAGCGCTGATATCTTTACCTCAAATTCTGGTTATGGCGGTCTGTATGTCCGCCAAGCAAGCAAATGATGGAACATCATGAACCCTAACTACCTGGATTTCGAACAGCCGATTGCCGACCTGGAAGCCAAAATTGAAGAGCTCCGGATGGTCGGAAATGACACCGACATCAACATCAGTGATGAAATTACCCGTCTGAAAAAGAAGAGCGTCAGCCTGACTGAAAGCATCTTTTCCGACCTCAAATCCTGGGATGTGGCCCGCCTGGCGCGTCATCCGCGCCGGCCTTATACCCGGGATTATATCGAGATGATATTCGAGGATTTCGACGAGCTGCACGGTGATCGCCGTTACGCCGACGACCTGGCCATTATCGGCGGCACCGCCCGTCTGGATAACAAGCCGGTGATGATTATCGGCCACCAGAAAGGCCGGGAAGTGAGAGACAAGGTCAAGCGCAACTTCGGTATGCCGCGCCCTGAAGGCTACCGTAAGGCGCTGCGTCTGATGGAAATGGCCGAGCGTTTCAAAATGCCGATTCTGACCTTCATCGACACCCCGGGCGCCTATCCCGGCATTGGTGCCGAAGAACGTGGTCAGAGTGAGGCCATTGCCTTCAACCTGGCGGTGATGTCGCGTCTGAAAACACCGATCGTCTGTAACGTGATCGGTGAGGGCGGTTCCGGTGGCGCGCTGGCCATCGGTGTTGGTGATCAGCTGAACATGCTGCAGTACTCCACTTACGCCGTTATTTCACCGGAAGGCTGTGCTTCTATTCTCTGGAAGAGTGCTGAGTATGCATCCCAGGCGGCCGAAGCCATGGGTGTGACGGCCGAGCGGCTGAAAGAGCTGGGCGTGGCAGATACTGTAATCAAGGAACCGCTGGGCGGCGCACACCGTAATCCGGAAGCCATGGCAAAGGATCTCAAAGAGACTCTGGTAAAGAGTGTTTCCGAATTAAGTGCCATGCCTGTGGAAGAACTGATCTCTCGCCGTTATCAGCGCCTGACCAGGTATGAATACGGGCGGTGACGCCGCCCGGGACATTGACTGGCCGGCTGACCTGCTGCAGCCGGTTCTTGCTCTCCCCGAACATAATACCCTCCGGGTCGCCCTCAGTGGCGGCCTGGATTCCTCCCTGCTTCTGTGCGTAGCGGCTGCCTGTCATTCCAATGTAACGGCGGTGCACGTCAACCACCAGCTTCAGCCCAATCATGAACAGACCGAGCAGTTCTGCCGGGACCTGTGCGCACAGCTGTCCGTTCCTGTTGTGATTGAGCAAGTGGATGTACCGGTTGGCTCTGCCGCCGGCGGTCTGGAAGAAGCGGCCAGGGCAGCCCGTTATGACGTGTTTCATCATTTGCTGGACGCCGGGGATCTACTGTTGATGGCTCATCATGCCGACGATCAGGCTGAAACGGTGCTGTTCCGGCTGCTTCGTGGTTCGGGGGTAAAAGGCCTGGCGGGTATGCCGCGCATGCGGCCTCTTGGAAAGGGCGGTCTGCTGCGGCCATGGCTGGATATCAGCCGTGACAGGCTGGAGCAGGTCGCGGCGTCTGTGGAGCTATGCTGGCAGGAGGACCCCAGTAACCGAAGCCAGGCTTTTGACCGGAATTATCTGCGCCATGGCGTATTGCCGGGACTGAAACAGCGGTGGCCGGGCCTGCTTCAGAGAGTGGCCCACAGCGCCCGGGCCTGTGCAGAGAGCGAACAACTTAACCGTCGGCTTGCGGAATTGCAGTGGCGGGAGTGTGGCGATGGCGGGCATCGGTTAAAGCTTGCCGAATTCCGGGCTCTTGATCGCCTGGAGCAGCGAAATCTCTTGGGCTGGTGGGTCGCCCATCAGGGCTGGCCATTGCCGTCGCTGTCTTCCGGAGATCAGGCGTTATCTGAGCTGTTGGATGCGGCGGAAGACCGTGCTCCGGAAATCCGGGGCAGCGGCTATAGCATCCGGCGCTACCGGGGCCACCTGTACTTGGTGCCGGATAGGGGAGTGCCGCAACAATCACAGCAATTGACCCCGCAACAGCCGGTGCAGTGGGGGCCCTGGAGGATCACTTTGTCGGCTGCCAGGCCTGCGGATACCTCAGATAATGCACCGCCGCCAATACGGATATCTACGAGGCAGGGGGGTGAACGGGTAAAGCCCGACCCTGGCCGCCCCTCCCGGGCTCTCAAAAAATGGCTTCAGGAGCAGGGGGTGCCACCCTGGGAGAGAGCCGCACTGCCACTGGTTTACCGGCTCTCGCCGGACGCCGACCAGTTGATTGCAGTTGGCAATTTATGGTGTTCTGACCGATACTCGGGAAGCGCTCCTGCCGCCGGTTGGCGGCTGATTGTGGAGAGGGATTGTGATTGAGTGGAAAAGGGCTTTCTGGTAGTCTGGCGTCCCATCTTGAGATGAATAATCTCCCTCCTTTACCGAACCAGACAATCATGGAATCTGCATGACGCGTTATATTTTCGTCACCGGCGGTGTTGTGTCTTCCCTGGGGAAAGGCATTGCGTCTGCCTCGCTGGCAGCCATCCTCGAGGCACGCGGCCTGAAGGTCACCATTCTCAAGCTGGATCCCTACATTAACGTAGACCCCGGCACCATGAGCCCGTTCCAGCACGGTGAAGTTTTCGTCACCGAAGATGGCGCGGAAACTGACCTGGACCTTGGCCACTACGAGCGTTTTATCCGCACCCGGATGACTCGCCGCAACAACTTCACGACAGGTCGTGTTTACGAAGAGGTGATTCGTAAAGAGCGTCGTGGTGATTACTTGGGCGGTACCGTACAGGTCATTCCGCATATCACTGACGAAATCAAACGTCGTGTGGTGGAAGGCGCGGCCGGCGTGGATGTGGCGCTGATCGAAATCGGCGGCACCGTCGGCGATATCGAATCCCTGCCGTTCCTGGAAGCCTGCCGTCAGCTCAAGGTTGAAGTCGGGCCCCAGCGCGCCCTGTTCATGCACCTGACTCTGGTTCCTTACATTGCGACCGCCGGCGAGATCAAAACCAAGCCGACCCAGCACTCGGTCAAGGAAATGCGCTCCATCGGCCTGCAGCCGGATATTCTGTTGTGCCGTTCCGAGCACGAGGTAGACGCCAGCTCCCGCCGCAAGATTGCCCTGTTCACTAACGTGGAAGAGCGGGCTGTCATCCCCATGAAGGACGCAAAGTCGATCTACGCCATACCGCGCATGTTGCACGACTACGGCCTGGATCAACTGGTTATCGACCGCTTCAACCTGCAGGCTAATCGCGCCGATCTGGGCGAGTGGGATGGCGTAGTCGATGCCCTGATGAACCCGGAGCAGGAAGTGACCATCGCCATGGTGGGCAAATACATGGAGCTGCTCGATGCCTACAAATCCCTGATCGAGTCGCTTCTGCACGCCGGTATCAAAACCCGCACCAAGGTCAATATCAGCTACATCGATTCTGAAGACATCGAGCAGAATGGAACCGGCGCCCTGGAAGCCGCAGACGCCATTCTGGTGCCGGGCGGTTTTGGCGAGCGCGGTGTGGAAGGCAAAATCCGCACGGTTCAATACGCTCGTGAAAACAAAGTGCCGTATCTGGGCATCTGCCTGGGTATGCAGGTGGCGGTTATCGAATACGCCCGTAACGTGGCCGGCCTGAAAGACGCGCACAGCACGGAATTCCGTGAGCACACCGCGTCACCGGTTGTTGGCCTGATCACCGAATGGCTGGACGCCAGTGGCGAACGCGAAGAGCGCACCGAAACGTCTGACCTGGGCGGCACCATGCGCCTGGGCGCACAGGATTGTGTGTTAACGGAAGGATCGACCATTGCCGGCTGTTACGGCAAGAAAACCATTCGTGAGCGCCATCGCCACCGTTATGAAGTCAACAACCACTTCCTGCCCAACCTGAAAGACGCCGGACTTCAGATCTCCGGCCGCTCCGCCGACGGCAAGCTGGTTGAAGTGGTGGAAGCGCCTGATCACCCCTGGTTTGTGGCCTGCCAGTTCCACCCGGAATTTACCTCTACTCCCCGTGACGGCCATCCGCTGTTCCAGGGCTTTGTCGCGGCAGCGTTGGCTACAAAAAAAGGTTCCTGATCCATGGCACAAAGCAACCTGAACGTCTCAGGCATCGACATCGCCAACGACAAGCCGTTCGTGCTGTTTGGCGGCATGAACGTACTCGAGTCCCGGGATCTGGCCTTTGAAGTGGCTGAAAAATACGTGGATGTCTGCAACCGTCTGGGCATCCCGTACGTCTTCAAAGCCTCTTTCGACAAAGCCAACCGCTCCTCGATTCACTCCTTCCGTGGCCCCGGCCTGGAAAAAGGGCTGCAGATTCTGGCGGACATCAAAAGCAAATACGATGTGCCCATCATCACGGACGTCCACGAACCGGAACAGGCTGCGCCAGCCGCACAAGTGTGCGACATCATCCAGCTGCCCGCCTTCCTGAGCCGTCAGACCGACCTGGTAGTGGCCATGGCGAAAACCGGGGCGGTGATCAACATTAAAAAAGCCCAGTTCCTGGCTCCCCAGGAAATGAAGCACATCATTAAAAAGTGCGAAGAAGCCGGCAACGACAAGCTCATCCTGTGTGAGCGCGGCAGCAGCTTCGGTTACAACAACCTTGTGGTGGACATGCTCGGCTTCGGCATCATGAAACAGATGAATGTGCCGGTATTCTTTGACGTCACCCACTCCCTGCAGATGCCCGGCGGCCGCGCTGACTCCGCCGGCGGCCGACGAGCCCAGGTTACCGACTTGGCCATGGCCGGCATGTCGCAGGGCTTGGCCGGCCTGTTCCTGGAAGCCCACCCCGACCCGGAACAAGCCAAATGCGACGGCCCGTGCGCTTTGCGCCTGAACCAGCTGGAACCGTTCCTGGTAAGAGTGAAAGCCATGGACGACATGATCAAAAGCTTCAAACCCATCGACACCGCCTGACTGGCGGTGTTGGTGTTTTAAACGAGATAACAACTGCGGAATAGGGGAGTGGCCGGCAGGTTGGGGTTGGCGAAAATTTCGAAGGCCATGGATGGCCTGAGAGAAGCGCACATGGATGTGCTCGTAGCGGTTTTCGCCAACCCCAACCTGCCGGGCGCTCTCGCACCAAGTTTAGCCACTTGAATTGCACCGAGAAGATAAAAACCTGGAGACCCGGAAGAATGACCAAAATTGCCAACATCAAAGCCCGCGAAGTGCTGGACTCCCGCGGTAACCCGACGGTAGAAGCCGATGTAATCCTGGAAAACGGTACCCTCGGCCGCGCCTGCGCCCCCTCCGGCGCCTCCACCGGCTCCCGCGAAGCCCTGGAACTGCGCGATGGCGATGCCTCCCGCTACCTCGGAAAAGGTGTTCGCAAAGCCGTTGAAGCCATTAACAGCGACATCCGAAACGCCCTTGTCGGCAAAGACTCCGCCGACCAGCGCAGCCTCGACCAGATCATGATCGACCTGGACGGCACCGACAACAAAGCCAACCTCGGTGCCAACGCCATCCTGGCCGTCTCCCTGGCCGCCGCCAAAGCCGCCGCCATCTCCCTGGGCAAGCCCCTGTATGAGCACATCGCCGACGTGAACGGCACCTCCGGCAAGTTCTCCATGCCGGTACCGATGATGAACATTCTTAACGGTGGCGAGCATGCCGACAACAATGTCGACATCCAGGAATTCATGGTGCAGCCGGTTGCGACCAAGAGCTTTGCTGAAGCCCTGCGTGTTGGTGCTGAAATTTTCCACAGCCTGAAGAAAGTACTGAAGGCTCAGGGCCTGAACACAGCCGTAGGTGATGAAGGCGGCTTCGCCCCCAACCTGCCATCCAACGAAGCGGCACTGGCGGTCATTCAGGAAGCGGTTGAGAAGGCCGGTTACAAGCTGGGTAGCGATGTCACCCTGGCTCTGGACTGCGCGTCTTCAGAATTCTACAAAGACGGCCAGTATCAGCTGTCCGGTGAAGGCAAGAGCTTTGATTCCGAAGGCTTCGCCGACTATCTGGCCGGCTTGTGCGAGCGCTTCCCGATTGTTTCCATCGAAGATGGCATGGACGAAAGTGACTGGGATGGCTGGAAAGTGCTGACCGACAAGCTCGGCAGCAAGGTTCAACTGGTCGGCGACGACTTGTTTGTCACCAACACCCGCATTCTCAAGGAAGGCATTGAGAAGGGCGTCGGTAACTCCATCCTGATCAAATTCAACCAGATTGGCAGCCTGACAGAAACGCTGGATGCTATCAAAATGGCCCACGATGCCGGTTACACAGCGGTGATTTCCCACCGTTCCGGTGAAACCGAAGACACCACTATTGCTGACCTGGCGGTTGCGACCTGCGCCGGGCAAATCAAGACCGGTTCTCTGTGTCGCTCTGACCGTGTCGCCAAATACAACCAGCTGCTGCGTATTGAAGAAGAGCTGGAAGGCAAGGCGCCTTATCGTGGCCTGGTTGAAATCAAAGGCCAGGGGTAAGATTTAACCAGTGGAAATGACCGGTTACTGAATGAAAGCCGGTAAAAACTGTGAAGGCCATCGCATTTCGGTTATATCCGGGAGGCGATGGCCTTTTTATACAGTAACTTACACGAACTTGTTGCGAATCTGCTCCAAGGTCTATACTAAGCTCTTAGCTGTGCTTTTAAATTGATTGATTTTTGTACGGATTCGGCATGAAAACGCTTTGGGCCATTCTTGTAGTGCTGATACTCCTGTTGCAGGTTCGCCTGTGGATCGGGGAGGGCAGCTTTGCGCAAGTCTGGTCGCTGGAAGATGCAGTTGCCGAGCAGCGAGAGGCTAATTCGAAGCTTTCAGTGCGTAATGAGCGGCTTTATGCGGAGGTGCGGAATCTTCGTGGTGAGCAGGGCGCGGTGGAAGAGCGGGCTCGTATGAATCTCGGGCTTATTCGTGACAATGAGACGTTTTTTCTGGTCGTCGAGAATTAATTCATGGTTTGGGTGTTACGAGCGTCGGGGAGGGTTTCTCCGGGAACCGCTACAAGCACGTCCCTGGCAGATTTTTGCTCCTGCAAAATCTGCACTCCCACCCTCCATGGTGGTCGTGCGCTTTTTGAGGTTATCCATGGCCTTCGAAATTCCCGGAGAGATGCTCCCCGACGCTCTCTTGAATAATGTGCAGACCTTCCAATGACTAAACCAGAACTTTGGCTAATCGTTCCCGCTGCCGGTATTGGCCAGCGTATGAAAGCGGAATGTCCCAAGCAGTACCTCACCCTCAACAACCGTTTTATCCTCGATATCACTCTGTCCCGTTTGCTGGATAACGCCCCCTTTGCAGGTTGCATGGTGCCGTTGAGTGCGCAGGATCATTGGTGGCCGGATTCGGAATCGTCGCAGGACGGCCGTATCCATACCTGTACCGGGGGCAGGGAGCGGGCGGATTCGGTGTTGTCGGCGCTTCATGCGCTGGATGAGCAGGCCGGGGAGGATGATTGGGTGTTGGTTCACGATGCGGCCCGGCCGTGTCTGCATTCTCATGATCTTTCCAACCTGATTGACTCTCTGTTTGAACACCCGGTTGGTGGTCTGCTGGCTGCGCCGGTGGCGGATACTCTGAAGCAGGCTTCTGGAGGGGAGTTGCCGGAGGTTGAGGCGACGGTGGATCGCAGTCGGTTGTGGCGGGCATTGACACCGCAGATGTTCCGGTTCGGGGCGCTCAAGCGGGCGTTGGCGTTGTGCCTGGAGCGTGGGGTTGCCATTACCGATGAGTCCTCTGCCATGGAGTTTTCCGGTAATATGCCGGCTCTGGTTGAAGGGCGGCCGGATAATATCAAGGTTACGGTGCCTTCGGATCTGGCGCTGGCCGGGTTTATTCTGGGGCAGCTGTAAGTTTCTGTTTTTGAATTTTATATCGGAGCAAGACATGCGCATCGGTCAGGGTTTTGATGTCCACGCTTTCTGTGAGGGCAGTTCGGTCACGCTGGGTGGGGTGGAGATTCCTCACACTCAGGGGCTGCAGGCCCATTCTGACGGGGATGTGCTGCTGCATGCGCTGGCAGATGCCATGCTCGGCGCTGTGGCACTGGGCGATATCGGGCATCTGTTTCCGGACACCAGTGAAGAGTGGGCCGGGGCGGACAGTCGGGTGCTTTTGCGTCATGTGATGCAGCGGGTGCTTGAGGAAGGCTTTTCAGTGGTGAATGTGGATACCACGATTATTGCCCAGGCGCCGAAGATGGCGCCCCATGTTGAAAGTATGCGCCTGACTATTGCCGAGGATCTTGGCATTCCGGTCAATCGCGTCAGTGTGAAAGCAACCACCACCGAAAACCTCGGTTTTACCGGCCGGGGTGAGGGCATTGCCTGTCAGGCCGTGTGTTTGCTTGAACCGGTGAAATCATGAGTTCCCCGTCGTCCGTGGGAAAGTGGCGGCTGGACTGGCCGGTTTCGGCCGGTGAGCGTGTTGGCTCTGCTCAGTTGAAGGCCACATCGGAAGACTTCCGCGTCACGGAGTGGTTATGGCCGGAGGATGAGTCTTCAGCAGAAAGCGCCGAAATGCCAGCCGGTAGTGGCGAACATCTGTGTGTGCGTCTCGAAAAATCCGGGGACAATACCGAATACGTTGCCCGGGAACTGGCCGCCCTGGCCGGTTGCCGTGATTTCGAGGTCGGTTTTTGTGGCCTGAAAGACCGGCACGCGATTACCGTACAGTGGTTCAGCATCTATCGGCCGGGCCGGGAAAGTGAAGATCCTGAATTGCTTGCTGAAATCGCCGGGCGCTGGCCAGTTCGTGCCAGTAAACGCCATGCCCGAAAGCTCCGGCGTGGTGAACACCGGGGCAATTATTTCGAGCTTGTGTTGCGCGAGGTGGCCGGTGAACGCCAAGCGCTGGATTCTGCCTTGGCATTGCTCCGGCAACGGGGTGCGCCGAATTATTTCGGGCCCCAGCGATTTGGCATCCAGGGAGGAAATCTCGACCGGGCAATGACGCTGGACCCCACGAGGCTTAACAGAAAACGTGGGCGTGGTGGCAGAAATGCCTCGAAAAACGTATTGTACTTTTCGGCGGCACGTTCCTGGCTGTTCAACGAAGTGCTGGCGGCGCGGGTTGTGGCCGGAAACTGGTTTACGGAAATAACCGGTGAGCCGGAAGCCGGTGGCGGCTCGCCCACAGGCCCTTTGTGGGGCGATGGCGGCACAACAGCCACGGGTGATCAGGAAGCGCTGGAGCGGGAAATTGTGGCGGCTCATCCTGAGTTTGCCCATCTGTTTCAGAGTACCCGGATGAAACCCGAACGGCGTGCACTGGTAACCCGACCGGAAGCGTTTTCCTGGCAATGGCTGGATGACAACACTCTGGCACTGCAGTTTTTCCTGCATCCGGGTCAGTACGCCACAACGGTTCTTGCCGATATTTTCGAGCTGGAGGACACGAGCCTCAGCCGCAATAATAAACAGACAGGTTAGTGGAGAGCACTGTGCGTATTTTGTTGTCCAATGATGATGGCGTACATTCGCCGGGGCTCGTGGCCCTGTATGAAGGGCTCCAGGGGCTGGGGCAACTGGAAGTGGTGGCCCCTGACAGGGACCACAGTGGCGCCAGTAATTCATTGACTCTGAACCGGCCGCTGACGGTAGAAGAGCATCCCAATGGCTTTCAGTCTATCGACGGCACGCCAACAGATTGCGTACACCTGGCCGTCAACGGTCTTTTTGATGAGCCGTTCGATCGGGTGGTTTCCGGTATTAACACGCACGCCAACCTGGGCGACGATATTATCTACTCCGGTACGGTCGCAGCCGCAACCGAGGGCCGCCATCTGGGGCTGCCCGCCATTGCCGTGTCTCTGGTCAACGATGGTCATTTCCACTATGAAACTGCTGCAAGGGTGGTACGTACGCTTCTGGAAAACCGCCTGGCCTTGTCTCTTGGCCCGCGTTCCATCCTGAATGTAAATGTGCCTGATCTGCCCTGGGAACAGCTGCAGGGTATCCGGGTTACCCGGCTCGGCCACCGGGAACGCGCCGAAGGCGCTGTGCCCATGACCTGTCCGCGGGGAAAAAAACGGTACTGGATCGGTGCTGCCGGAAAAGGCGGCGATGCCGGGCCGGGAACCGATTTTCATGCAGTACACGAAGGCTATGTATCCATTACCCCGGTGCATATCGACATGACCCGTCATGAAGCCATGTCTGCGCTCAGGGAATGGAGTGAAGGGCTTCAGGGACCGGGAGAGCAGTCATGACGGCAATGCTTGAAGGCATCGGGATGACCTCCAGACGTACCCGGATGCGCCTGGTGCAGCGCCTGCGGGAGATCGGTATCCAGTCTGACCAGGTTCTGGACGTGATCGGCCAGGTACCCCGGCATATTTTTCTTGATGAAGCCCTGGCCCACCGGGCCTACGAAGATACGTCGTTGCCCATCGGCCATGGCCAGACACTTTCTCAGCCCTACATTGTTGCCCGCATGACCGAACTGCTGCTGGCCCATGGGCCGGAACATGTGCTCGAGCTGGGTACCGGCTCGGGCTATCAGACGGCCGTGCTGGCTCAGATGTTTCCACGAATCTACAGCGTGGAGAGGATCCGGCCGCTTCAGGATCGGGCCCGGGAACGCCTCAGGAAACTGCAGGTGCGCAATGTCCTGCTCAAGCACGCGGATGGTGGTATGGGCTGGCCTGAACGGGGGCCTTTTGATGGCATTATCGTTACCGCTGCGCCCACTGATGTACCGCAGGAATTGCTGGAACAGCTGGCCGAAGGTGGAGTGCTGATAGCGCCAGTAGGCGAGGAAAACCAGGTTCTGGTGGAAGTTATCCGTAAAGGTGATCAGTTTGAACGGCGTGAACTGGAGCCTGTTCGCTTTGTGCCTCTACTGGCCGGAGTGATCCGCTGATGGCCGATCTCCCGGACAGTACCTCCCGTCGTCACCATCCTGTGACCATTTTTTTGCGGGGTATGGCCATGGGTGCGGCAGACATCGTTCCCGGCGTTTCCGGCGGAACCATCGCTTTTATTACCGGCATCTATTTTCGTTTGCTGGAGGCGATCAGTGCTGCGCCGTCTGCAGTGTTCCGACAATTGCTGAAAGGCGATCTTCGCGGTTTCTGGCAGGCTGTTGATGGCAGCTTTCTGGTGTTGCTTCTGGCCGGGATCGTCACCAGTATAGCCACCCTGGCATCGCTGATTACCTGGCTGCTGGCGGAGCATCCGGTCCTGATCTGGAGCTTTTTCTTCGGCCTTATCCTGGCTTCGGTCTGGCATATCGGTTGGCAGGTGAGGCGATTCGTGCCAACGCTGCTTGTTCCTCTGCTTGCTGGCATCGTGATTGCGTGGTGGGTAACAACGCTCCCGGCCAGTGAAGTGGCGCCAACGGGTATCGCCTTTCTCGGTGCCGGGGCACTGGCTATCTGCGCGATGATTTTGCCAGGGGTGTCGGGCAGCTTTCTGCTATTAATCATTGGCATGTACGGCCCGGTTCTGGCTGCGGTCAAAAGTTTTGATATTGGATTGCTGGCTTTGTTTCTGGCAGGTTGTGCGATTGGTCTGTTGTCGGCAGCAAAGGTGATTACTCTCGCCTTCCGGCATTTTCACGATACTGTGCTGGCCTTGCTGACCGGATTTATGGTCGGCGCGCTGGCCAAAGTCTGGCCCTGGCAGGAGACTCTGAGCTGGCGAACCAACAGTGCCGGTGAACAGGTGCCTTTGAGCCAGACTCCGGTTACCCCGGAAACCTGGAGCGTCCTTTACAATCAGGATCCCCTGGTACTACCAGCATTGCTGGTGGCCTCATTGGGGCTGGCGCTGGTTCTGGCGCTCGATATCGTGGGGCGCCGGGCAGAAGTCAGTGTGCACAAGCTCGGTTGACAGCTGCAGGTGTTACTGAGCGCACAGGCAACTGTTCCCTCAGGTAACAAATGCCTGTGTTTGGTAACCTGATCTGCTGGTTAATTGTGCGATATATTAGGAATTTAGTCCTGAAATATGAGAAATTGCATCGTTACCGGTCAATTTCTTAGATGGATTTATCATAATCAGGCAATTTTTATACGTGACTCCTTCCATCGGGCGTAAAGTATCAGATGACGCTGTCAGAGCACACGCTCCGGCAGCGCTCCCGTCCCGGCGTATGTCGACGCCGCGCCCCGGGCCTTCTCTGGCTGTTGCCCTCCTGTTTCTTGTCTTTTTGACGGGTTGTAATACCAGTGCAATCTACTGGGATCATCTTTATAACCCTCCGGTGTATTGGGGCAGCCATGTCGTCAAAAAGGGCGAAACCCTTTATGGCATTGCCTGGCGGTATGGTCGTGATTTCCGGGAACTGGGAGATGCCAATGGCCTGGAGCCACCCTGGACCATTCATCCTGGAGATGTGTTGCGCCTGGACAAGAGGGGGTCGGTTTCACGCACTGCCAGTGCATCTTCCCGGTCTTCGGCGTCAGCACCCCGGCGAACAGCAAGTTCTTCGCCGGGTGCCCGAACGTCAGAGCCAAAACGGACGGCAAGCAGCAGTCCGGTGGCGTCTGACATCAACTGGCGATGGCCCCACGGTGGCACTGTAATTGCAGGATTCTCTACATCCGGAAAAGTCAACAAGGGTGTTGATATTGCCGGTAAGCCCGGTGATGACGTGAAAGCTGCTGCCGACGGCAGTGTGGTGTACGCGGGTAACGGATTGTTAGGGTACGGAAATCTGATTATCGTGAACCACAGTGAGCACTATCTCAGTGCATACGCTCATAACCGGAAGATTCTGGTGCAGGAAGGGGAGGATGTAGAAGCTGGACAGGTAATCGCTGAGCTGGGCAGTACAGGCACGGACAAGCCGATGTTGCATTTCGAAATTCGAAGAAACGGCAATCCGGTGGATCCGACCCGATACTTGCCGCGGCGATGAAATCAGGAAACGGGACTTTCTGAGCTTATATAACCTGGAAGGCTGACTGAAAACCGCAAAGCACAACAAAATGGCCACGGCACAAGCCAGCCAGTAGTGTCCTGAAACGGAAGACAACCGATACCCGAAATAAAAAGAAGCATCGGGAATGACAGGATTTTCAGAGGCGGGGTAGACCAATGTCAGCAGAGCAAGAAGACCTCATTGTTGATCGCGTTGCAGATGTGGACGACGCAAACGATCATGTATTAGCTGAAGAACGTGTAGAGAAGGCAGCAGCCGAAGAGCCACCGGCCGATGCGAGGGGAGATTTTCCTTCCCGGGGAAAGTATTACTCCAGTCAAAAACAGCTTGATGCCACACAGCTGTATCTCAACGAAATCGGCTTTTCGCCGCTACTCACTCCCGAAGAAGAAGTCTATTTTGCCCGACTGGCCCGCAAGGGCGAAGCGGCCGGTCGCAAGCGTATGATCGAGAGTAACCTGCGGCTGGTGGTCAAAATCGCCCGTCGCTACGTTAACCGGGGGCTGACGCTTCTCGATCTTATTGAAGAGGGTAATCTGGGCCTGATCAGGGCCGTGGAAAAATTTGATCCCGAGCGTGGTTTCCGGTTCTCCACCTATGCCACCTGGTGGATTCGCCAGACCATTGAGCGGGCCATCATGAACCAGACCCGTACCATTCGGCTGCCGATCCATGTGGTGAAGGAGCTCAACCTTTACTTGCGTGCCGCACGTGAGCTGACCCAGAGGCTTGATCACGAGCCCACCGCCGAGGAAATTGCCCGGATGGTGGACAAGCCCGTGGCCGACGTGAAACGCATGCTGGGCCTGAACGAGCGCGTTGCCTCGATGGATACGCCCATCGGTACCGGCGGCGAAAAGTCTTTGCTCGATACCGTGGCCGATGAAGGTGCGACTGATCCGGCGGACCTTTTGCAGGACAACAACATGTCCTCCTGTCTTGAGCGCTGGATTGATCAGCTGAGTGAAAAACAGCGTGAAGTCCTGTCCCGCCGTTTCGGTTTGCGCGGCTATCCGATCTGCACTCTCGAGGAAGTGGGCCAGGAAATCGGCCTGACCCGTGAACGGGTTCGCCAGATCCAGGTTGAAGCTCTTCGCCGTTTGCGGGAAATTATGGAAAAGGAAGGTCTGTCAGGCACTTTACTGTTTGAGTAAACACCGTGTCTGTACCACCGAAAAAGCTGGCGATAACGCCGGCTTTTTCTTTATATACCCTGTATTCAATGCGGATAATCTGTCGAAATGAATAAAAAAACAGTAATGACACACGTGTTGGGCCTGATGCTGCTGGCACTGCCCCTGTATTCCGGAGCAAAGACTGTTGAAGGGGTAGAGGTACCGGGCACCTACTCGTACGAAGGGCAAGAGCTTGCGCTTGCAGGGGCGGGCAGCCGTTCCAAGTGGTTCATGGATTTGTACGTGGCCGGGCTGTATCTGTCCTCAGCAGAGCCGGGCAGCGCAAGCGTTATTCTTGAGGCTGACGAGCCCCAGGCGATCACCCTGAATATTATTTCCGGAATGATCACCAGTGAACGCATGAAGGAAGCAACCCTGGGGGGCTTTGATGCGGCCACCGAAGGGGATACCAGTGCTATCCAGGAGGATATTGATCGTTTTATGGCGGTCTTTGATGAAAAGATCGAGGAGGGCGATCAGTTTGATCTGGTGTATATACCGGAGAAAGGCGTGAGTGTGCTGAAAAATGGCGAATACAAAGATACGGTGGGGGATCTTGCTTTCAAGCAGGCGCTTTTCGGTATCTGGTTGTCACAAAACCCGGTGGATGAGGGACTGAAAGCCCACCTTCTGGGTCAGAGATAATCCCGCTTATATTTGAACTCACACAGATCTTCAATAATACAGGCGCCACATTTGGGTTTGCGGGCGGTGCAGGTGTAGCGCCCGTGCAGGATCAGCCAATGGTGGGCGTCCATCAGAAACTCTTTGGGTACCAGCCGCATCAGGCGCTTTTCCACTTCCACAACGTTCTTCCCTGGGGCGATACCAGTGCGGTTGGATACCCGGAAAATATGGGTGTCTACCGCCATGGCCGGCTGGCGGAATGCCGTGTTCAAAACCACATTGGCGGTTTTTCGTCCGACACCGGGCAAAGCTTCGAGCTCTTCACGTTTGTCCGGTACTTCGCCACCATGCTTTTCAATCAGCATCCGGCAGGTTTTGATCACATTCTCGGCTTTGCTGTTAAACAACCCGATGGTCTTGATGTATTCCTTCAGGCCATCAACACCCAGCGCAAGGATTGCCTCCGGGGTATTGGCTGCCGGAAACAGCTTGGCGGTCGCCTTGTTGACCCCGACATCCGTGGCCTGAGCCGACAGAATAACGGCAATCAGCAGCTCGAAGGGTGAGCTGTAATTGAGTTCTGTGGTTGGTTCCGGGTTGGCATCCCGCAACCGGGAAAAAATCTCTGTTCGCTTGTCTTTGTTCATGCTCTTCCGGGATCTGTTCAGGAAATATTGCCAGTCACCCGCACCCGCTTGCTGCCGGCGCTCACGGTTTCCGGCTGAGCCGCTTTGCGGCGCTCGGCCATATGATTGTCAATGCCATTTTTCAGGGCTATCAACAACCCAAGGCCAATAAAGGCACCCGGCGGCAGCACCATAAACAGCATGTCGGGGTAGTGCTCGAAAGGCCGGATAACCCAGTCTGAGGCCATGGGGCCGAACAGCAGGTTCATGTCGACGAACAGTGTGCCCTGGCCGATCAGTTCGCGCATGGCGCCCAGAGCAATCAGAACCGCCAGAAAGCCCAGCCCCATCATGGCACCGTCCAGAACCGCCGGGAGGGGGCGATTTTTGGACGCGAAGGCATCGGCGCGGCCGAGAATGGCACAGTTGGTTACAATCAATGGAATGAAAATGCCCAGAATCTGGTAGAGCTCATAGGTAAATGCCTGCATCAAGAGTTCAGCGCAGGTTACGAATGAGGCGATGATCATCACAAAGGCCGGCAACCGGACCGACTCACTGACAAAATTGCGAATGACCGACACCGACAGGTTCGAACCCATCAGAACCAGCAGGGTGGCCAGGCCAAGGCCAATAGCGTTGACCACGGTGCTGGTTACCGCCAGCAATGGGCAGAGTCCCAGTACCTGAACCAGCGCGGGGTTGTTGTCCCAGAGGCCGTCTTTGATGATTTCGGTCGAGGTTTTTGTCGCCATAATCAGTATTGCTCCCCGGTTCCGGAGTTTCCGGTATTGCCTTCCGGCGTAATTGCGTCTTTCTCGGGTGAGGGGGCGGCGTTGAGCCGCTCAAGGATAGTTCTCCGATTTTGACGGAAATAGATCAGTGATCGGTGAACGGCTTTCACCACGGCCCTTGGCGTAATGGTGGCTCCGGTAAACTGATCAAACGCGCCACCGTTCTTTTTCACGTTCCACTGTCTTTGTTGTGGGCTGCCCAGAGATTTCCCGTCGAAGCTTTTGATCCAGTCGGATTTGCGGGTTTCAATGCGATCGCCCAACCCGGGTGTTTCCCGGTGGCTGGTGACCCGAACACCCAATACCTCGCCCTGAAGATCGATGCCGACCAGCAGACGGATATCGCCGGAATAACCGTCGGGCGCTACAGCCGGCATGATCATGCCGACAGGCTGGCCATCACGGCGGGCCACCCAGGCCTGAACAGGCCCCGGGCTTGCCAGCCGGTTGCTGGCGGGCAGGGTGACTACGTCCCGAAGCAGGTTGTTGTCGTGCTGATTCTCCGGAATGATCTCGAACAGGGCACTGGCCTCGGCTTTAGCGGCCTGTTCTTTAATCCGGTCTTCGGTAACCACCTGGGTCACGGCAATGGTGCCGCCGGTGATCACGGCAAACAGGCCAAGGCCGATAGCGCTGCGGAGTATGGAGGTTGTGATTGTAGTGCTCATGGATCAGCCTCCGTTCCTGCCGGGTACACCGCGCCTGGCCTTGTGATGGCCATAGGTTCTGGGCGGGGTGTAGTAATCGATAAAAGGCACGGCAAAGTTCATAAGCAGCACACTGAAGGCAACGGCGTCGGGATAATTGCCCCAGGTCCGGATCAGGTAAATCAGAACGCCAATGCCGGCGCCGTAGATAAGTTTGCCCTGATGGCTGGTGGCAGCAGACACCGGGTCGGTCGCAATAAAGAAAGCTCCGAGCATGGTGCCGCCGGCCAGAAGATGCAACTGCAATGGCGCATACTGGTCAGCATTGGTGCCAAAAGCCAGGCTCATAACGGCCAGGCCCCCAAGCACGGCAACGGGAATGTGCCAGGTAATGATTTTCAGCCAGATCAGCAGCAGGCCGCCAGCCAGAAAGGCCAGGCTGACCCATTCCCAGCCCCGGGCGATGGTTTCGCCGAACGTGGGGTGCTGCAGCACTTCGGCAGAGGTATGGCTGGCAATCTTGTGTTTGTATTCGTCCAGCGGCGTGGCCATGGTCCAGCCATCCACGGCTGTCTGGCTGGCGGAGAAGATTCTGGCCAGGGTTTCGCCGAAACCCGGTGCACCGCCGAATAGCCCTGCAGCTTCCGCCCAGTTGGTGGTCATGGCCACGGGGAAGGAGATCAGCACCAGCGCATAACCAACCATGGCCGGGTTAAAGGGGTTGGATCCCAGGCCACCGTACAATTGCTTGGCCACAACAATGGCAGAAATAACAGCGATTGCGGAAACCCACCAGGGGGCGAACTGAGGCAGCGACAGGCCCAGCAGCAGGCCGGTAACGGCAGCCGTGTTGTCTTTCAGGAAAAAAGCGATCGGCTTGCCGCGCAGTTTCAGAAAGCCGGCTTCACAAGCCAGTGCCAGAGCCACGCACCAGATCACGTTGATCAGGTTGCCCCAGCCGAAGAACAGGGACTGGGCAAGCAAACCCGGAAGGGTGGCAATAATAACCCAGAGCATTACCCGCGACGTAGGGCGGGCATTGTGAGCATGGGGTGATGATTGCTGAACTAATGCCATGAACGTTTAGCCTGCTGTGGGTTCGTTGGAAAGGTGCTCGCGGGCTTTGTCCAGGGTGTCTTTGGCCCGCTTTACGCGATCGTGGTTTTTGGCCACCGCCCGCTCCAGCTTTTCGACATTGTCTGCTTCCTGGGCTTTGGCTTCTTCCAGCATGCCCTGCATGGTGTTCAGCTTGCTTTCGGCCTGCATCAGCTGTTTTTCCAGCGTTTCGATGTCCGGTTTCTCAACCTTGTCGCTGTTGTTCTGTTCAGCATTTTCAGAAGCCCGGGCCGTTTTCGCCTTCTTCCGTTCCAGAGCCTGCTCTACCAGGGCAGACTTCGCCGAGCGTTCATCAACGGCTTCGCCTTTGGCGGCTGCTTTTTCCGCTTCGGCTTTCTTCTTTTCCTGGGCTTCGGCGGCGGCTCTCGCCCGCTCCTGCCGGCGTTGTTCTTTCTCTTGCTGCTCCCGCTCCAGGCGAGCCTGTCGTGCTTCGAAACGCTCGCGGGCCCGGTCTGCCTTCAACTGCTCGGCATTCTGCTGGCGGATTTCACCTTTGGCGAAGCGATAGTATTGCACCAGTGGAATAGAGCTGGGGCAGACGTAGGAGCAGGCGCCGCACTCGATGCAATCGAACAGGTTCAGATGTTCCGCTTTCTCGAATTCGGCAGACTTTGAATACCAGAACAGCTGTTGTGGCAGCAGCTCCATCGGGCAGACTTCCGCGCACTGCCCACAGCGAATGCAGGGCTGTTCGGGCGGGGGTGCCGGTAGTTCACTGGCGGTGGCGGCGATCACACAGTTTGAGGTTTTTGCCACCGGTACAGAGTGGTCCGTCAGGGTGTAGCCCATCATGGGTCCGCCGAGAACCAGTCGATTCAGTTTGTCGGCGTCCAGCCCCGCCAGTTCCAGCAGGTTGGTGATGGGCGTGCCGATCAGGGCTTCAAAGTTACCCGGTTCCCGCACCGCCTCGCCGGTAATGGTGATAATGCGCGAGATCAGCGGCTTGCCTTCGAATACCGCCCGGGAAACGGCGACCGCCGTGCCCACGTTCTGGCACATCACGCCGATATCGGCCGGAATGCCACCACTGGGGACTTCCAGGCCGGTCAGAATCTCGACCAGCTGTTTTTCGCCACCGGATGGGTATTTGGTTGGTACCACCGCAATTTCGATCTGTGTGCCTTCAACCGCCGCACGCATGGAGGCAATGGCTTCCGGCTTGTTGTCTTCAATGCCGATCACACAGCGGGCGGGGCGCAGAATCCAGGCCATGACCTGGAGCCCGGCGACGACGCTGTCGGCCTGTTCGCGCATGGTGATGTCGTCGGCGGTGATGTAGGGCTCACACTCCGCGCCGTTGACAATCAGGGTTTCGACTTTCCGGTCACGGGGAGGGCGGAGTTTTATATCGGTCGGGAAACCGGCGCCCCCCATTCCGGAAATGCCTGCTTCGCGGATAAGCTGCAGGACCTGTTCCCGCTCCATTTGCTTGTAGTTACTGACCGGCTCCAGTGAGCACCACTGGTCTTCGCCATCCGGCTTCAGCACTACGCACCAGTCTGTCATACCGGAAGGGTGTGGCACGGGGCGCTGTTCAACCGCTTCAATGGTGCCGGAGGTAGATGCATGAACCGGGACACCCATGCCGGTGGTCACGTCGGCTACTTTCTGCCCTTTGAGCACATGGTCACCCACGTTGACGATGACTTCCGCCGGCTCACCGATGTGTTGTTGCAGAGGCAGAACAACAAGCTCCGGCACCGGTGCCTGCCGAAGTGGCCGGCGGGTGGATTGCTGCTTGTTCTGGGGCGGGTGGATGCCGCCGGAAAAATCCCACAACTGAGTCATCAGGCGCTGGCTCCCTGGCGGTCGGTGGCAATAACGCCGGAAGGTGGTGGCGTCCAGGTCCAGGTGCGGATGTCGGGTTCAACCGTCACCATGTCAATGCAGTCCACCGGGCAGGGTTCGACACACAGGTCGCAACCGGTGCACTCACTCTCGATTACTGTATGCATGTGCTTGGCGGCACCAAGAATGGCATCCACCGGACAGGCCTGGATACACTTGGTGCAGCCGATGCACTCGTCTTCACGAATCACGGCCACCCGCTTTTCCTGCTCGGCACCATGCTCGGCGTCCAGCGGCTGGGGCTCAACATCCAGCAGGTCGGCCAGGGCCTTGATGGTGGTTTCGCCCCCGGGCGGGCACTTGTTGATGGCTTCGCCGTTGGCGATGGCTTCTGCATAGGGGCGACAGCCGGGAAACCCGCATTGGCCGCACTGGGTTTGTGGCAACAGCGAATCAATCTGATCCACCAACGGGTTGCCCTCGACTTTAAAGCGTTCGGAGGCATAGCCCAGCAAGCCGCCGAACACCAGAGCGAGCGCCAGTAGCACCACAACTGCAATGATAATGCTTGTCCACATACAACAACCGCTCCGTCAGACCGCGACCAGGCCGGTAAAGCCCAGGAACGCCAGCGCCATCAGCCCGGCGGTGACCATACCAATGGCGGCGCCCCGGAAGGCAACCGGCACATCGGCAACGGCAATTCGTTCACGCATGGCCGCAAAGAGTACCAGCACCAGAGAAAAACCGGCTGCAGCACCAAAGCCGTACAATACGGATTCCACGAAGTTGTTGTTTTTATTCAGGTTCAGAAGTGCAACGCCAAGAACCGCACAGTTGGTGGTAATCAGCGGCAGAAAAATACCCAGTACCCGGTAGAGCAGGGGGCTGGTCTTGCGCACCACCATCTCGGTGAACTGCACAACCACTGCGATCACCAGAATGAAGGTAATGGTGCGCAGAAACACCAGATCCAGCGGTTCCAGCAGATAGGTATATGCCAGATAGCTGCACACCGAGGACAGGGTGAGTACAAAGGTGGTCGCCAGGGACATGCCCATGGCGGTTTCCAGCTTCCCGGAAACCCCCATGAACGGGCACAGGCCCAGAAACTGAACCAGTACAAAGTTGTTCACCAGAATGGTGCTGACCAGTATCAGTAAGTACTCTGTCATCGGAGCGCCTCAGCCTCTTGCTGCTTACATTACCCGCATGCCCGGGGTTGCCCCGGAATCAGGAGACAGGATGAAAATGTCCTTACCGCCGGGGCCGGCTGCCAACACCATGCCTTCAGACATGCCGAACTTCATCTTGCGTGGTTTCAGGTTGGCGACCATGACTGTCATACGGCCTTCCAGGTCTTCTGGTTTGTAGGCCGACTTGATACCAGCAAACACGTTGCGTTCGCCATGCCCCACGTCAAGTGTGAGGCGAAGAAGCTTGTCTGCGCCCTCTACATGCTCGGCTTTGACAATTTTGACCACCCGAAGATCCACCTTCGCGAAATCCGGGAACTCGATCTCATCGGCAATCGGCTCCAGGTCAGACCTGGATTCCTTCTTCACGTCGCCAGTCGCTGCCGGCAATTCCTCTTTCGAGGCCTCCAGCATCTTTTCGATCTGCGGCATCTCCACCCGGCTCATCAGTGGCTTGAACTTGTCGATGCCGTGGTTTTCAAGCAGGGCTGCGCGATTGTTCCAGTCCAGACGGCTGTTCAGGAATGACTGGGAGGCTTCGGCCGTTTTCGGCAGCACCGGCGTGAGGTAAGTCATCAGCAGGCGGAACATGTTGATGGCGTTGGTACAGATCGCCTGTAGATTGTCCTCCTGGCCTTCCTGCTTGGCAATGACCCAGGGCTGCTCGTCATTCACATACTGGTTGGCGATATCCGCCAGCTCCATGATCCGGCGCATGGCGCGGCCGAATTCACGGGTTTCATAGAATTCCTCGATTTCCCGCCCGGCATCAATGAATGTCTGCAGCTTTTCGGGCTCAGTGACTTCGCCCAGCTTGCCGTCGAAACGCTTGGTGATAAAGCCCGCACTGCGGCTGGCGATGTTGACAACCTTGCCGATCAGATCTGAATTCACCCGGGCGGCAAAGTCTTCCAGGTTCAGGTCCATGTCATCGACACCACCGGTCAGCTTGGCGGCGAAGTAATAGCGCAGGTACTCCGGATTCAGGTGATCCAGGAAAGTGCGCGCCATGATGAAGGTGCCGCGGGACTTGGACATCTTCTTGCCGTTTACGGTGACAAACCCGTGGGCCCAGACTGCGCTCGGCGTGCGGAAGCCGGCATCGTGCAGCATGGAAGGCCAGAACAGCGCGTGGAAATTGATGATGTCCTTGCCGATGAAGTGGTACACCTCGGCCTCGGAGTCCGCCTTCCAGAAATGCTCGAAATTGACGCCTGTCCGGTTGCACAGATTCTTGAAGCTGGCCAGGTAACCAATGGGCGCGTCCAGCCAGACATAGAAATATTTGCCCGGAGAGTCCGGAATCTCAAAGCCGAAATAGGGTGCATCACGGCTGATATCCCACTCCTGCAGACCGGCATCCAGCCACTCGGCCAGCTTGTTGGCCACCTGGGGTTGCAGGGCGCCGCTGCGCGTCCACTTGCTCAGGAAGTCGTGGAAATCCGGCAGGGTGAAGAAAAAGTGCTCTGACTGCTTCTCCACCGGTGTGGCACCGGAAACCGCAGAACGCGGATTGATTAACTCCGCCGGGGTATAGGTGGCCCCGCAGGCTTCACAGTTATCGCCGTACTGATCTTCGGTTTTACACTTCGGACAGGTGCCCTTGATAAAACGGTCCGCCAGGAACATTTCCTTTTCCGGATCGAAGAACTGGGTAATATTGCGCGTGGCAATGTGCCCGTTCTCCTGCAGCTGGCGGTAGATGTATTCGGAAAAGAACTGATTCTCCTCCGAATGCGTGGAGTAATAGTTGTCGAACTGGATATGAAAGCCGGCAAAATCCTCCTGGTGCTCATCACTGATGCGCTTGATCAACTGCTCCGGAGTAATGCCTTCCCGTTCGGCCCGCAGCATGATCGCGGTGCCGTGGGCATCATCGGCGCAAACGTAATAACAGTTATGGCCACGCATTTTCTGGTAGCGCGTCCAGATGTCGGTCTGAATGTACTCCAGCAAATGCCCCAGATGAATCGGCCCGTTGGCGTAGGGCAGGGCGCTGGTAACCAGAATATCGCGCTGTTGCTTGCTCGCTTGCGTCATGATGATGTCCGAACCTTATGTTGATACGGGTTGGAAAGACAGAACGGGGTTCTGGCGGCCATGAAAATGGATTGCGCCAGGTAAAGACCCCTTATGGTCAGAAACGGGCACAGATGATACCTTCCAAGACAGTATTTTTCACCTGCATCCGTGCTTATGAGCATATTCCGGAGACACCGATGACCCAGATTTCCCAGCAAGCCCTCGAAGCCGCTGTCAAAGAATACCGGGATCCATACCTGAACAAAGACCTGTATCAGCTCGACGCCATTAAATCCCTGAATGCAGACGAAAATGGCAAAGTCACCCTGATGGTTGAGTTGCCCTACCCGTCAAAGGGTATTGCCGGCGGGCTCAAACAGATCGTTGCCAACGCCCTCGAATTCGTAGACGGCGTTGAAACTGCCGAGGTACACGTTGGCCAGAAAATCCACGCCTACAAAATCCACAAAGACATCGACCCGGTGCCCGGCGTGAAAAACATCGTCGCCGTCGCCTCCGGTAAAGGCGGCGTGGGCAAATCCACCACCGCCGTCAACCTGGCCCTGGCCCTGAGCGCCGAAGGCGCGAGAGTCGGAATCCTCGACGCCGACATCTACGGCCCCAGCATCGGCATGATGCTCGGCGTACCCGAAGGTCAGCGCCCGGACGTACGGGAAAACAAATACTTCGTGCCCATGCCGGCCCACGGCCTGCAAGCCAACTCCATGGCCTTCGTCGTCACCGACAAAACCCCCATGGTCTGGCGCGGCCCCATGGTCAGCGGCGCGGTGATGCAGCTACTCCAGCAAACCCTCTGGGACGAACTCGACTACCTCATCGTCGACATGCCGCCCGGCACCGGCGACATCCAGCTAACCCTGGCCCAGAAAGTCCCGGTCACCGGTGCTGTTATCGTCACCACTCCCCAGGACATCGCCCTGCTGGATGGTAAAAAAGGCATCGAAATGTTCCGGAAACTCGACATCCCCGTGCTGGGCGTTGTCGAAAACATGAGCGTTCACATCTGCAGCAACTGCGGCCACGAAGAACCCCTCTTCGGCCACGGCGGCGGCGAACGAATCGCGGAAGAATACGACACCAACCTCCTGGGCCAACTCCCGCTGCACATGACCATCCGCGAGCAAACCGACAGCGGTTCTCCAACGGTGGTTGCCGAACCGGATTCCGAAGTGGCGAGACGGTACCGGGATATCGCGAGAAAAATGGGGGCGGAGTTATCCACCCGGGAAAGAAATCTCGGCGGAACTATTTCCAGTGTTTCGGTGACTGAGCGCTGATATTTGAGATTTGGGGGCTGCGGCAGAGAAAGGCAGAACCCAAACTCGGTGACGGGAAGGCAAGAATAAAGTGAAATCAAGGCGTCAGGAACCGCTTTCCAAAAATTTCGAAGGCCAGGGATGGCCTGAGAGAAGCGCACATGGATGTGCTTGTAGCGGTTTTTGGAAAGCGGTTCCTGGCGCCGAAGCCCCCATCGTGGCGGTTTTTCTGACACTGAAGCCCCCAAGCTGAAGACTTCGACAGACCCCAAGGGAAAAGGTAAACTACGCCTCAATTTTTCCCAGCTGGAAACGAGAACCCGCCAATGAGCATCAAATCCGACAAGTGGATCCGCCGGATGTCCGAACAACACGGCATGATCGAGCCCTTCGAGCCCGGCCAGGTCCGTGAAAATGAAAAAGGCCGTGTTATCTCCTACGGCACTTCAAGCTACGGTTACGACGTACGCTGCAGCAACGAATTCAAAATCTTTACCAACGTTCACAGCGCCACCGTCGACCCCAAAAACTTTGACGACAACAGCTTCGTTAACGTTACCGGCGACACCTGCATCATCCCGCCGAACAGCTTCGCCCTGGCCAGAACCGTCGAATACTTCCGCATCCCACGGAACGTACTCACCATCTGCCTTGGCAAAAGCACCTACGCCCGCTGCGGCATCATCGTTAACGTTACCCCGCTGGAACCGGAGTGGGAAGGCCAGGTTACCCTGGAATTTTCCAACACCACCAACCTGCCAGCGAAAATCTACGCCAACGAAGGCGTCGCGCAGATGCTGTTCTTCGAATCCGACGAAGTGTGTGAAACCAGCTACAAAGACCGGGGCGGCAAATACCTTGGCCAAACCGGCGTGACACTGCCCAGGACATGAACGCCAACCAGTTTCTGAAATCCGTTGCACAACTGCAGGGCTGGCGTGAATGCGCCTTCCTGCTGGCGTTGGCTGAACGTTCGTTTCCCAACTACGCCCTGTTCGTCGAAGCCGTTGGCCTGAAAACCGGCGGCAAGATGCGCCAGTTACTCGATCTTGGCTGGGAATCGCTCCAGAAAGAGACCAACGAAGCCGCTGTCCCCCAGTTGCTGAGCAAACTTGAAGGTTTGTGCCCCAGCGTGGATGACTACGACGCCTATGGTGTGTACCCGGCCTTCGACTTCTGCCAGCTGCTGGAGCAGGCCCTGCTTAACCGCCTGAACCCGGACAAGCACCGCGCCACGGATGCCTCGCAACTGGCCACCAGAACCGTCATGGATTTTGTTGAAATGTCCGAAGGCGAAGGTCTGGACGATAACGAGCTGGTGCGCCTGTTCGAGCATCATCCCCTGCTCAAGGACGACAAACTGTTCCAGCGGGACCTGGTGCTAGCCCTCAAACGCCAGCGTGTGCCCCGTGAAGACTTTATTGCCGAGTTGCGCGAACAGGCCGCCAACGGCGGCGTCAGCAACCTTGGCATTGCCCTGGACAGCTGAATCCGGCCGCCCGGTCTACAATGCCTTCTGTACCCTGTTGAATCGTTCTCGAAATGGATTAGAACCATGAAACTCTCTGCGTTTGGTCGCAAGTTTACCGCCGATGCCGGCATTACCTCCCTGATGGATGATCTGGGTAACGCCATGGCCTCCGGCGATGACATGATCATGATGGGCGGCGGCAACCCGGGGCATATCCCGGCGATCCAGCAGCGGGTGCAGGAAATTCTGGCGGACATGGCGGCCGACGAAAACCAGGTGCGCCGGCTTGTGGGCATTTACGACCCGCCCCAGGGGGAAAAACAGTTTATTGCCTCGCTGGCGGCTTTGCTCAGCCGCGAGTACGGCTGGGATCTGAAACCGGAAAACATTGCGTTGACCAATGGCAGTCAGGCCGCTTTCTTCATGCTGTTCAATATGTTCGGCGGGGATTACGGAGAAGGTCACCGCAAACACATATTGTTGCCACTGGCCCCGGAATACATAGGCTATGCCGACGCCGGTATCGAGCCGGACCTGTTCCGGGCCGTGCGCCCGGACATCTCCTTTACCGATGGCCACGAGTTCAAATACCGGGTGGATTTTGACGCGGTGGAAGTCACTGGTGAAACCGGAGCTATCTGTGTGTCACGGCCGACAAACCCCACCGGCAATGTTGTTACCGACGACGAACTGGCCCGGCTTGAACAGATGGCCCGGCAGCAGGACATTCCGCTGATTGTCGACGGCGCCTACGGTACCCCTTTCCCGAGTCTGCTGTTTACCGATGCCAGACCCACCTGGAATAACCAGATCATCCTTTGCCTGAGCCTGTCCAAGCTCGGCCTGCCAGCCGCGCGCACCGGCATCGTGATTGCCGAAGAATCCATCATCAAGGCGTTGTCCGGCATCAACGCCATCATGAATCTGGCGACCGGCAGTTTTGGCGCCATGCTGGCGGAGCCGCTGGTGCGTTCCGGTGAAATCCTGTCCCTGAGCCGGGACGTGGTGTGTCCTTTCTATAAAGCCAAGATGCAGAAAGCCGTGGCTGCGTTCCATGAGGCCATGGGCGAAGACACTTGCCGCTGGTATATCCACAAACCGGAAGGCGCCATGTTCCTGTGGCTGTGGTTTCCGGATCTGCCCATTTCCAGCCTGGAGCTGTACCAGCGCTTGAAGGAAAGAGGGGTGCTGGTGGTTTCCGGCCATTACTTCTTCCCGGGCCTGCCGGAAGACGACTGGCGCCATCGCCATGAATGCCTGAGGGTGACTTACTCCCAGGATGATGAGCGTGTTGCCGAAGGGCTGGGCATCATTGCCGATGAAGTGAAGCGCGTGTGGGCCGAGCATGGCCCGGCCGACGGTTCTTGAGGGTTATTTCTGCCGGATAGAGGCGTCTTTCAGGCGTAGCTCGTATTCGCTGCCATCCGGCTCTATCTGGAGAAGGCGCACCAACAGGTAATCCTGCTTCGGATCGAACCACATCAGAGTCTGACGTTTGGAGTCGTCCTCCCGGACCTTTTCAGCTTTCAGGGCATCGACCGACCGGCCGTTGAGGCTCAGATTTTCTTCTTCGAGCACGGCAAATCGGTCTTCGTCGTACTCGCCCTTGTCGATCACCTGATAGGTCACATCACGCTTGCCGGCTTTCAGGTCCTGATGAAGTTGCAGCTGGAACCCGAGCGGGTCCAGCACGCCTTCCCTGAGCTCCAGTTCGAACTTGTCACCCCGGTAACTGCCGGACGCGACGCCGGCCTGCCAGTCAAAGTCGATCGACTGTTTACGGTTGCTGACCATTAATCCGGACAGCTCGTAACGGTAGCGCAACGGCACCACCTGGCCGTCTTCCCAGTTGAAAATCAGGGATTCGTTGATGTCGGCAATGAAGGAATCTACTTCGGTCCGGTACAGCCAGACGCCGTTGCCCTGATCTTTCAGCTCACGCTTTCCGGCACCATTGAGCTTGATGCCCTTGGACATGGAGGCCGAATAGGTGGCGGAGTAAGGGGTGAGGGCAGGCTGAGCCTCGGTTTCCGGCCCTGAGCTTTTGTCTGCGGTGGTCGCGATGGCACTCATACTGAAAAACAGCCCGCTGACAAAAGCCAGGGTCGTTTTCGCGGGGTTCTGGTTTGTCATCCAGTCGCCTCTTTTGGTTTTGACAGGTAGCTGGCGCCAGTCTAACGTTTCCAGGGCGGACGCTGGATGACAATACGTTCAGTCGTTGGCAAGCTTCATGGGTTGCGACAGCGGCTCGCCATCAAACAAAACCGCTTCCGCGCCAAGCTGGATCCGGCCCTCGCAGAACCAGCGAACAACGATGGGGTAGAGCAGGTGTTCTTCACGCTGTACCCGCTCTGCCAGGCTTTCCGGGGTGTCGTCACCCGCCACAGGCACTTCCGCCTGGGCGATTACCGGCCCGCCATCCAGTTCTTCGGTGACAAAGTGAATGGACACGCCGTGCACTTTGTCGCCGGCCTCAAGCACTCGCTGGTGCGTATTCAGGCCGGTGTATGCCGGTAGCAGGGACGGATGAATGTTCAGCATTTTGCCCCGGAAGGCGCGCACGAAGTCATCGGTCAGAATGCGCATGAAACCGGCAAGAACAATCAGGTCGGGATTGTAACGGCGCAGCTCGGCGATCAGGGCACCGTCGAATTCTTCCCGGGAACCATGGTTTTTGTGGTTCACCACAAAGGTCGGGATATTGGCCTGGGCTGCCCGTTCCAGCGCGAAGGCGTCTGGTTTGTTACAGCCCACGGCGATGATTTCACCGGGATAGTCGCGTTCGCGGCTGGCGTCAATCAGGGCCTGCAGGTTGGTGCCACTGCCGGAGGCGAGAACAACGATGGAGGGGCGTGGTGCCGGATCTGCCTTCATGCCTTCAATAACCCCGGTGCGTAACGAACTTCTGCTTCCTGATCGGCGCTTTTGGCCGCCTCAAGGTTGCCAATCTGCCATACGGTTTCACCCATGGCATTGAGGGTATCGATCGCCAGGTCTTTTTGTTCGGCCGGTACGCAAACGATCATGCCAACACCGCAGTTAAAGGTGCGGTACATTTCCTCGGGAGCGACACCGCCGGCTTCCTTGAGCCACTGGAAGACCGGAGGCAGCTCCCAGCTTTCGGTATCAATGGCCGCAACCACGCCGTCCGGCAGTACCCGGGGGATGTTCTCCGGCAGGCCGCCGCCGGTGATGTGAGACAGAGCCCGCACATCCACTTCGCGGATCAGTTGCAGCAGATTCTTCACGTAGATGCGGGTGGGGGCCATCAGGGCGTCAGCCAGGGTGGTGTCGCCCATGGGCTGGCTCAGATCGGCGTTGCTGACTTCAATGATTTTGCGGATCAGTGAATAGCCGTTGGAGTGCGGGCCGGAAGATCCCAGCGCAAGTAACACATCGCCTGCCTGGGCGCGGTCACCATTGATAATCTGTTCACGCTCGGCCACGCCGACGCAAAAACCGGCCAGGTCGTAATCGTCGCCTTCGTACATGCCCGGCATTTCTGCCGTTTCGCCGCCCACCAGGGCGCAACCGGAAAGCTCGCAGCCCTCGCCAATGCCTTCAACCACCTGGGCGGCAATGTCGACGTTCAGTTTGCCGGTCGCGTAATAGTCGAGAAAGAACAGTGGCTCGGCGCCGCCGACAATCAGGTCGTTCACGCACATGGCCACCAGGTCGATGCCGATGGTGTCATGCTTCTGCAGTTGCATGGCCAGCCGGAGCTTGGTGCCCACGCCGTCAGTGCCGGAAACCAGAACCGGCTCTTTATAGCCGGAGGGAATGGATACCATGGCACCAAAACCGCCAAGGCCGCCGAGCACTTCCGGGCGACGGGTGCGGGCTGCCGTATTCTTGATGCGGTTGACCAGATCGTTGCCGGCGTCGATATCCACACCGGCATCGCGATAGGTAAGGGAGGGCTTGTGTTCGCTCATGAAAATTCAACCGTTGGCCTGTGATTCAGGCCGCGGATTTTAGCAGGTGGACACGGGCGCTTGCTACTCTAGCCTTTAGTGATGGTGTATCCTGTGCGCGATTCATGGCAACGGCAGGGTGTTACATGACTGAATCAGGACGAAAAGGTATTGGCAGATTTCTCAGCCCGGCGCTGCAGGCAGTTGTTGTGGCCTGTGGTCTGTTATCGGCGGGGATGGCTCAGGCGGTAACAGTGTCCGGCCTGTACAGTGTTGATGTGCCGGTTGAAGGTGCTGACGCCGAAGACCTTCAGGCCGGTTATGCCGAAGGCCTGCGGCGGGTTATGGTCCGGGTTTCCGGCAGCCGGGATGTGCTTGGTCTTGAAGGTGTTGATGGCGTTCTGGAAAACGCTGAATCTCTGCTGCAATCCTATGAGCTGACGCGCGACGACGGCGAGAACCGTTTGCAGATGACGTTCGGCGCGGTTGGCGTGAACAAGGCGCTTGCCTCGATTGATGCCCCGGTCTGGGGGGCCAATCGTCCGCTTACTCTGGCCTGGGTGGCGGTAGAAGAACGGGGTAGCCGGCATCTGATTACCTCTCCGGCGGATGACGCTGTTTCTTCCTGGCGCAGAAGTCTTATGTCTGCGGCTGCCGAGCGTGGGTTGCCTGTGGATTTTCCGCCAAGGGCTTTTGCGGGCAACCGGGATGTTTTGTCGGATCTCTGGGGCCAGTTTATCGGTCGTATTCGTGACGCGTCCGAGGACCAGCCCCGTGATGCTCTTGCGCTGGTGCGCATACGGGACTCCGGCGGTGAATGGCGTGCAAGCTGGACCTTCGACGGCACGGCAATGGATGACCGGGAACGTTCGATCACTGCCGACAGTGAGAGAGCGTTGGCCGAAGCATTGATCGACCGGTGGGCGGAAGGCTATGCAAGCCGGTATTCGGTGGCGGCCAGCGAGGTTGGTGAATCGCCGAAGGTGGATATTGTGTTAGAAGGCGTGTCAGCCCTGTCCGACTACGGGCGTGTCACAGAGGCACTGGAAAGCTTTTCACCGGTAAATTCGGTCGGCGCCAGTCGCGTTCGGGACGATCGATTGACGGTGCAGGTTGCCTTCACCGGTGAGCTGGAGCAGCTCAAGCAGTATGTTGCTCTGGATCCGAGATTTGTTGCCATGGAAAAGCCCCCGGAGCCGGCTGAACCATCGTCGGAAGGTGGCCGGAACGACGCTTCAGACAGCAACGACACCCGGGGCCAGGACGGATCGGAAGAAAACAAAGCCGAATCCTCTGACATCGACAATCCGCTGGCATACCAGCCACTGGAGACTGGTGACGAGGAAGATGCAGAGCAGGCCTTCGAATCGCTGTACCAGGTCCTCTATTATCGCTGGCAGCCGGCAAGCATTGTTGGCAGTGATACCGATGGTTGAAGGTAACCCGGGGGGCGTGCGGCCATGACAGCATCCCAGATGGCGTTGGGTGTCAAGCTGCGGGATGATGCCAGGTTTGACAATTTTCATGGCAGCCGCAACCTTGAGGTGGCGCACAGGCTCGAAAGCATTTGTGCCAGCCCCGACGGCCTGCCCGTTATTGTCCTCTGTGGTGATGCCGACACTGGCAAAAGCCACCTGTTGCAGGCGGTCTGTCACCGGGCCGATCAGCTTGGCCAGTCGGCGGTGTGTATCAGCATTGAAGAGCTGCTGCCGTTTGGCCCCGAAGCGCTGACCGGGCTGGATAATCACCAGGTTGTCTGTCTTGACGATCTGGGCCGTATCGCCGGCGACCCGCGCTGGGAAGAAGCCATCTTTCATCTTTACAATCGTCTCCTCGATCAAAATGGCCTGCTGGTGGTCTCCATGGCGGATGTCCCTGGCGCTTATCCATTCGGGCTGGCGGATCTGGGATCACGGTTGGCGCATGGTCTGGTCATGCAGTTGCGGGTGTATCGCGATGAAGACCGTATGCGCATCCTGATGGCCCGTGCGGAGCAGCGCGGTATGGTGCTGTCTGGTGACGTTGCCGGTTTTATCATGCGCCGGGCACCGCGCCGGCTCGGAGAGCTGTTGGCCATTCTGGATACGCTGGATGAAAACTCGTTACAGGCCCAGCGGCGCCTGACCATTCCTTTTGTTAAAAGCGTGATGGCCTGGTGATGCCGGGCCTCATCAGTATTGACCGGATTTGAACATGTCTACCGAAGCAAACCACCTGGACCGGGTGACCGACGGTCTGTTGCGGATTGAAATCGAGCTCAGGGAACTGGGCGTCTGGGAAAGCGAAAGCCTGCCGGATGAAGCATTCGAAAGCACCCGACCGTTTTGCCTGGATACCATGGAATTTACCCAATGGCTGCAGTTTGTCTTTCTGGACAGGATGAAAAGCCTGGTTGAAGCGGGGCATCCGTTGCCGTCGGTTTCCGGTATCGCGCCCATGGCTGAAGAGCATTTCCGTGGTCGCGAAGCGTCGGGCGCCGGCCTGATTGAGGCCCTGGATGAGATGGACCGGTTGCTGTCCCGGTCCTGAGGGCCCTCCGGTGGTTGGGTCAGATCAGCCGCATGGAGAGATCGACGGCCCTGACGCTTTTGGTCAGGGCACCGATGGAAATGTAGTCCACACCGGTTTCGGCGATCGGGATCAGGGTCTGGTCGTTGATTCCACCTGAAGCCTCCAGCTTTGCCTTGCCTGCTGTCAGGGTAACGGCCTTTTTCATATCTTCCAGTGGAAACTCATCAAGCATGATGATGTCTGCACCGGCGTCCAGCGCCTGGGTCAGTTCATCCAGATTTTCAGTTTCCACCTCTACCGGTTTACCCGGTGCAACCCTGCGAGCCTCAGCGACGGCATTGGCAATAGAGCCGCAAGCCGCTATGTGATTCTCCTTGATCAGAAAACCGTCCCAAAGGCCGATCCGGTGATTGTCACAATCGCCGCAGGTTACCGCGTATTTTTGTGCCAGCCTCAATCCCGGCAGGGTTTTGCGGGTATCCAGCAGGCGTACGCCAGTATGGGCCACTCTGGCGGCATAACCGGCGCAGCGGGTGGCAACACCAGACAGGGTTTGCAACCAGTTCAGTGCCGCGCGCTCGGCCGTCAGCAATGACCTTGCCGCACCTTCCATGCGGAACAGTACGGCATTGGCCGGTACCTCATCGCCATCTTCAAAGAACCATTCCAGCCGGACGTCAGGGTCCACCTGGCGAAAGACTTCTTCCGCCCAGGCTCTGCCGGCCAGGCGGGCATTCTCCCGGGTGATCACCCGGCCTTTGGCTATTTTGTCGGCAGGTATCAGCAGGGCGGTAATATCACCATCCCCGACATCTTCGCGGAGACTCTGAGCAACGGTTTCAATGCGGGTCTGGCGAAGCAGTTCAGGGGCGATCATGGTAATTTCCCGGAAATCGATAGGAGTGAGCATGGGTTTATGCAAGGCTGGCAATTCTACCGCCCGTGCGCGATTTCGCCAAACAGGGCGCTCTGTGATTGCTAAACTGTGACCCATGTCGCTCTTACACAAAAGATGACATAACCTGACACAAGGTGACGCTGCCAGGCCATATGATGTAGTTAATTAATTTGCTCAAAGTGGAGCATCGTCATGGCGCATGATAACAAGGTTGTCCGTTTTTCAGGCCAAAGCCCGGTAGACCGGTTTTCCATGCCGGCGGAGCTCGTGCGGCTGCGTGATAAATCCGGGCAGGCTTTCAAGCAGGTGCTGGCGCGTTTTTTCGAGCAGGCAGATGACAGCCTGTTTGCTCTCGCTGACCGGGCCGGCTCCAATCAGGACCAGACCGCCTATTTCGACGCAATGCGCGAGCTTCGGCTACGTCGTAAATCCATGTCCGTGTCGATGCTGCAATACATCAGTCAGGCATTCAACGATCTGGGCCGGTTCAAACCGGCGCGCTCCCGAACCTCTCTGGAAGAAGTGGATCAGGACTCACTGGGCCTGGTGGATCATTCTGAACTCGAGCAGCAGGTTGCAATCGACAACCTGACAACCCGCCTGCGTAATCGTTATCAGGAACCGGTTCATTTGCTGGCAGCCCGGGTGCGTCATTTGATGCCCGAGCTTGAGCTGGCCGATGAACAAATGCCACTCAGCCCGGAGGTGATCTGCGCCGCCATTGGCGAATCCTGTGCCGACCTGGATATTGATATCCGCGCGAAACTGGTGGTTCTGAAGCTGTTTGAACGGCTTTTGGCCGACAAGCTCGACGAATTTTACCGGGAATGCAATCAGGTGCTCATTGCCGATGGCGTATTGCCGGAGATGAAACGTCCACCGGTGGGCAAGTCGCCAGCGGGAACCGGCGCCGGGGCTGCCACTTCCCAGCAATCCGGCTCAGATGCTCCGGTGGGCTCTGATGGGGGTGCTTCCGCCGATTTTGCGGGCACGGGCCCGACTTTTAACGAACTGAGTGCCCTGTTACGTCAGGGGCAGGCCGGAGGCGGTGTGAGTTCCGGTCAGCCAACGGGGCAGGTTCTGGACGCCCGTCAACTGATGATGCAGCTTGACCAGTTGCAGACGGCCGCCCAACAGCCGGTTAACGGTGAAATAGTGCCACTGCGCCAGCAACTGCAACCGCTGCTGCAGGCCGGAAAGGGGGCGGGCGCGTCGGTTGGCCAGGCAGACAGTGATGTGATCAACCTTGTGGCCATGCTGTTTGATTTCATTCTTGAGGATCGGCAGCTGCACCCGGTCATGAAAGCGCTGATCGGTCGGTTGCAGATTCCTGTCCTGAAGGTGGCGCTCAAGGATCGTAATTTCTTCAATCGTGGTGGCCATCCTGTCCGCAAGCTGCTCAACGAACTGGCGCTGGCTGCAATCGGCTGGACGGAAAAACGCCAGGGCATGCGTGACCCGCTGCGCGAGAAAATTGAGGAAGTGGTTGATCGCATTCTCAATGAATTTACCGATGGCACAGAACTGTTCGAGGAACTGCTTGAAGACTTTGGTCATTTCATGGATCTGGACCGCCGGCGCCGGGAGCTGGTGGAACAGCGCCTGAGAGATGCCGAGGAAGGCCGGGCCAAACAGGAACGTGCCAGCCAGGTTACGGCCGATGTTGTTCACGCTCAGACCGCTGGCCGGGATATTCCTGAAGCTATGCAGCAGGTCCTCAACGAGCCCTGGACCCGTTACCTTCAGTGGGTGGCGCTTCGCAAGGGTGAAGACAGCGAACAGTGGCAGCAGGCCTGTGAGGTAACCGCACGGCTGGTGTGGAGCGTTGATCCCTCGCCCGTCGCTGACAACACCCGCACCGAGTTGTTGCGTGCGATTCCCCATGTTGTGGATGACGTGCGTAAAGCCCTGCAGGAAATTTCCTGGGATCCGTTTGCAACGGATTCCGTGATTCGCGATCTTGAGCTGGCACACGTTGATGTGCTCCAGAAACTGGTGACAGCGCCGGTCGACGAAACGGTTGCGCCGGTTGTCGAAGAGCCGGTGCCGGAAGAAACCGTTAACGAATCGGCCGTTGTAGTCAATGTGCCCGAGCCTGAACCAGAGCCAGAAGTTGCACAACCGGTTGTGGCAGCGGAATGGTTGGCCAGAGCCGACCAACTCAGAGTGGGCTCCTGGCTGGAAATGGTGGGTGAGGAAAGCCGGGTTCGCTGCAAACTGGCGGCGTTTATCCGGGCTACCGGCAAGTATATTTTTGTTAACCGCAGCGGTGCCAAGGTGGCCGAGTACTACAGGGACGACCTGGGCCTGGCCATGCAGGAAGGGGCAATCACCCTGCTGGACGACGGTCTGATTTTTGACCGTGCTCTTGAGTCCATTATCGATAACCTGCGCCACAGCCGGAAAGACTGAAGCCGGAGTTCGTGGTATCCACAGACGCTTTGTGATTCAATCAAGGCATTGAATTTTCAAACGTCTGTGGAAGAACCTTGGCATATTCAGAATCGGCACCCACTCCCTCTTGTTCGTCAGCAACGCCCGTTGAGCAGTTACGACTGACCGGTCGCTTTCCGGGCACTCGCTGGTGTCCCTCTCCGAATTTCGGGGCCCGTCCCGAAGAGGCTGATATTTCGCTGCTGGTGGTACATAACATCAGCCTGCCCCCCGGGCAGTTTGGCGGCTCCCATATCGAGGATTTCTTCTGTAATCGCCTGCATTCACAGGCGCACCCGTATTTTTCCACCATTGCCGGGCTGCAGGTGTCTGCGCATGCTCTGGTTCGCCGGGACGGCTCGGTTGTGCAGTTTGTCAGTTGTCTGGATCGTGCCTGGCATGCGGGGCGATCCAGTTTCTGCGGGGAGCAGGAGTGCAATGACTTTTCCATCGGCATCGAACTCGAAGGTGCCGACGACATTCCCTACACCGATGAGCAGTATGCGTCCCTTGCACAGCTGGCAAACCTGATTATGGCAGCCTGGCCGGCGGTGACCGCCGATCGCATTACGGGGCACTGCGATATCGCTCCGGGCCGGAAGACCGACCCCGGGCCGGCATTCAGCTGGTCACGGTTTCACGACACTTTGTCCGCAGCGGAGACAGTCTGAATGGTTCTGGTAATTTTGCTGGTTGCTTACATGATCCGTCGCCGGCTGGATGGCCTGAATCGCTGGTCTGGAGACAGGATGTGGCGCCGGTGGTTCAGCCCGGGTGCCCAGGTCAAAGCCGGCAAGGAACCGTCTGTATGGCACGGCATTGCGCGGGTACTGGCGCCGGCGGTTCTGCTGGCCGTACTGGTCTATCTTGCCGGTAGCCTTGGCCTGCGCGTTGCGGTTTATCCACTGGAGTTGCTGGTGCTGATCGGCCTCATGGGCGCGCCGGGCTGGCGTCAGGTGCTGGAGGCCTACTCACAGGCCTGGGGGCGGGGTGATATGCAGGCTGCCTGGCGCCACGTTCAGCAATGGCTGCCGGCTTCAGAGCGGGGCGAGGCGCTGTCACCGGAAACCATGCACCTGTCGCTGTCACGGGCGCTGATGGTGTCAATCTTCGAACGTTTCTTTCTGGTGGTGTTCTGGTACCTGGTGGGCGGTATTGCCGTGGCCTTTCTGGCCCGTGGCATGGTGGCTCTGGCCGAACATTGGCCGCAGGCCGCGGCACGGGAACGGTTCCGCAAGGGTGCCGACCTGGTGGGCTGGATTCCCGCCCGGCTGCTGGCCTGCACATTCGGGCTGGCCGGGGATCTGTCCGGTTGGTTACAGAAGATTCGTGGGGTGATTCCCGGCTTCGGCAAGAACATTAGCGACGTTCTGATGGCGGCCGCCAACGGTTCCCTCACAGGTTATGCCCTGGACCCGGCGCGCTTTTCCGGCGTTCAACCGCAGGATTGGCCGAATTTTGGCGGGCGCAGCCTCAGTGCCATCCGGGATTTGCTGAACCGCAGCATGCTGGTGTGGATCTGTGTGATCGCCTTGCTGGTGATTGCCGGGGTGGCCTGATCCCGTACTGACTATCCGGCCCTCAGAGGCCGGATTTTTTCTGTTCCCAGAGAATTTCCTGAGCGCCATTTCTGCGGGCCAGCACTCTGGCCACTACGAACAGCAGGTCGGAGAGGCGGTTCAGGTAATGGCGGGACGCCGTGTTGATGGAGTCTTCATGGCCCAGTGCCACGACCACCCGTTCCGCGCGACGGCAGACTGCCCGGGCCATATGGCACTGGGCTGCGGCGGCGGAACCGCCGGGAAGTATAAAGTTCTTCAGGGGTGGCATGCCTTCGTTGTAATGATCCAGCGTTTCCTCCAGCCAGTTGCTGTGGTCTTCGCCAATCACTTTGCTGCCGGGAATGGCAAACTCGCCGCCCAGATCAAACAGGTGATGCTGAATGCGGCGGAAAACATCGATCAGGGCATCGTCAGCCGGCAGTGTTTCGATCAATACGCCGATATGGCAGTTCAGCTCGTCGGCGGTGCCCATGGCTTCCACGCGTTGGGCGTTCTTGGCTATCCGGTTGCCATCGGCCAGGCCGGTGGAGCCGTCGTCGCCGGTGCGTGTGTAGATTTTTGACAGGCGATTGCCCATGGCTAAAGCTCCCCTTGATCAGAGTTGTGAATTCAGTAGTTGTACCCGTTCGGTGAGCATTTGGTTCACCGGGGTAGCAATTCCACGCTGTTGGCCAAGGTGCACCAGATAACCATTGATGAACCGGATTTCGGTGGTTTTGCCGGCCAGCACGTCGGCGCGCATGGAGGACGTGTTGGTTGCGGTTTTCCGGGCGACGGCCTCAATGTTCTCGCGCAGTGCCTCCGGTGGTTGTTCCGGTTGCCCGTCTGCTTTCATCAGGGCGCTGATTTCCCGGCACAGCGGATCGATCCATTGCTGATAGAAAGTCTGTTCCAGAATGTCTCCGTTCGGGCAGTTCAGAATGGCGGTAAAGGCGTTGATGCCGGCATTGACCACCAGTTTTTGCCAAAGCCTGTGCAGGATATCCCGTTCGGGATGAATGATCAGGCCACTTTCTGCCAGTTGCTGACCAACGCCGGCAACCCGGCATTCTGCGCTGCCGGTCAAGGCGCCGATCCAGGTTTCGCCGGACCCGGCGTGAATCGTAACATCCGGCGCTGGGCGGTTGGCGCCTTCCGTGGTGGAGGCGGCCAGGATGGGACGATCAGGCCAGCGTTCGGCCACTTGCTGCTGGGTGCCCAGGCCGTTCTGGAACAGCACAATGGGCGTGTCTGTTGGCGCTGGTAGATGAGGCAGCGTGGATTCCAGGGCGGCCAGAGTGTCGCCGGCCTTGGTGGTTACCAACAGCAGGTTGATGGGCCGGCCGGGTTCCAGCCAGGGCACTTCGATGGTTTGCTCCGGGCCATCAAGTGGCCGGAACCGGTAGTGCAGGGAAGGCGATGTTCGCTCCGGGCGAGGCACAAACGCTACCTGCCCGGCAGGTAGCGTTGCGGCCCAGAGCCGGCCCAGCGAGCCGGCTCCCAGAATGGCAATCATGCCTTACATGGCCTCGATATCAGCCCGTTGGCTGTTCAGGCGCTGCAGGCTGCTCTGGGCGTCTTTCAGCTTTCCTTTCTCTTTCTCGACCACTTCTGCCGGCGCTTTGGCGGTGAACTTTTCATTGTTCAGCTTGCCTTCCACGCGACTGATTTCCTTGTTCAGACGGTCCAGTTCCTTGTCCAGGCGCTTGAGCTCGGCGTCTTTGTCGATCAGCCCGGCCATGGGCACCAGTACTTCCATCTCGCCGACCAGTTGGGTGGCGCTCATGGGCGCCTTGTCGCCTTCAAACCATTCCAGCTTCTCCAGCTTGGCCAGGGACATCAGGAAGGTGCGGTTGTCGTCCATCCGGCGCTGATCCTCGGCGCTGGTGCCTTTCAGCAGCACCGGAATCTGCTTGGCCGGGGAGATGTTCATCTCGCCGCGAATGTTGCGCACGGCGACGATCACGCCCTTGAGCCATTCGATGTCGGCCGCCACGGCGGCGTCCTGCTTAGTGGCGTCCGGCTGCGGGAACGGCTGGAGCATGATGCTGTCGCCACTCTTGCCGGCCAGCGGCGCGATGCGTTGCCAGATTTCTTCGGTGATAAACGGCATGATCGGATGCGCCAGGCGCAGAACGGCTTCCAGCACCCGCACCAGGGTGCGGCGGGTACCGCGCTTGGCTTCAGCGCTGGCGGTGTCGTCGTTCAGGGCCGGCTTTGACAGCTCCAGGTACCAGTCGCAGTATTCGTTCCAGATGAACTCGTACAGGGCGTAAGCGGCCAGGTCGAAGCGGTACTGCTCCAGGTGACGGGTCACGTCCTGCTCGCAGTTCTGCAGTTCGCTGATGATCCAGCGGTCGGCCAGGGACAGTTCCACCGGCTCGTCATTCACGCCACAGTCTTCGCCTTCGGTGTTCATCAGCACGTAGCGGGCGGCGTTCCACAGTTTGTTACAGAAGTTGCGGTAGCCTTCCAGGCGCTTCATGTCCCAGTTGATGTCGCGGCCGGTTGTGGCCATGGCCGCCAGGGTGAAGCGCAGTGCGTCGGTGCCGTGGGCGGTGATGCCCTCCGGGAATTCCTTTTTGGTGCGCTTGCCGATCTTCTCAGCGAGCCTGGGCTGCATCAGGTTGCCGGTGCGTTTTTCCAGAAGGTCGTCCAGGCCGATGCCGTCGATCATGTCCAGCGGGTCGATCACGTTGCCCTTGGACTTGGACATCTTGTCGCCGTGCTCGTCACGGATCAGGCCGGTGACGTAGACGGTGTGGAAAGGCACCTGCGGGGTGCCGTCTTCGTTCTTCATGAAGTGCATGGTCATCATGATCATCCGGGCAACCCAGAAGAAGATGATGTCGAAGCCGGTCACCAGCACGTCGGTGGGGTGGAAGGTCTTCAGGCGTTCGGTGATTTCCGGCCAGCCCAGGGTGCCGAAGGTCCACAGGGCGGAGCTGAACCAGGTGTCCAGTACGTCTTCGTCCTGGTTCAGTTCAATGTCCGCGCCCAGGTTGTGCTTGCCGCGCACTTCTTCTTCGCTGCGGCCCACGTAGATGTTGCCTTCGGCGTCGTACCAGGCCGGAATCCGGTGGCCCCACCACAGCTGGCGGGAGATGCACCAGTCCTGGATGTCGCGCATCCAGGCAAAGTACATGTTCTCGTACTGTTTGGGCACGAACTGGATGCGGCCGTCTTCCACGGCTTCGATGGCCGGCCTGGCCAGGGTCTTGGCGTCGGCGAACCACTGGTCTGTGAGCATGGGCTCAATGATCAGCCCGGAGCGGTCACCACGGGGTACGTTCAGTACGTGGTCTTCCACCTGATGCACCAGGCCTTCGGCTTCCATGTCGGCGACGATCTGCTTGCGCGCGTCTTCGCGGGTCAGGCCGGCGTAGGCGGCGGGCATGGTGCCGTCGATCTCGGTGTTTTCGGTGCCGTCGGCGTTGAACACTTCGGCCACGGCCCGGATGTTGGCATCCTGGGTCATGACGTTGATCATGGTCAGGTTGTTGCGTTTGCCAACGGCGTAGTCGTTGAAGTCGTGGGCCGGGGTGATCTTCACACAGCCGGAGCCTTTCTCCGGGTCGGCGTGGTGGTCGGCGACAATTTCGATCTTGCGGTTTACCAGTGGCAGCATCACGTGCTTGCCAATCAGGTGCTGGTAACGCTCGTCGTCCGGGTGTACGGCCACGGCGGTGTCGCCGAGCATGGTTTCCGGGCGGGTAGTGGCGACCACAAGGTAGTCTTTGCCATCCTGGGTTTTGGCGCCGTCAGCCAGCGGGTAGCGCAGGTGCCAGAAGAAGCCCTTTTCTTCCTTGTTTTCCACTTCCAGATCGGAGATGGCGGTGTGCAGTTTCGGGTCCCAGTTCACCAGCCGTTTGCCACGATACACCAGGTCGTCTTCGTACAGGCGGATGAACACTTCCTGAACGGCTTTGTAGAAGCCTTCGTCCATGGTGAAGCGTTCGTTGCTCCAGTCCACGGAGTTGCCCAGGCGGCGCATCTGGCGGGTAATGGTGCCGCCGGAATCTTCTTTCCAGTCGTAGATGCGTTTAACGAATTCTTCGCGGCCCAGGTCGTGGCGGGTTTTGTCTTCTTCGGCGGCCAGTTTGCGTTCAACCACCATCTGGGTGGCGATGCCGGCGTGGTCGGTGCCGACGGTCCACAGTGCGTTACGGCCCTGCATGCGCTTGTAGCGGGTGAGGGTGTCCATGATGGTGTGCTGGAAAGCATGGCCCATGTGCAGGCTGCCGGTCACATTGGGCGGCGGGATGGCAATGCTGTAGGACTCACCTTCGCCGCTGGGGCGGAAGTAACCTTTGGCTTCCCAGTTTTCGTACCACTGGCGCTCGATGTTTTCTGGCTGGTAGGTTTTTTCCATGGGTTTCTGCAGTGACCGTTGGTTGATTCGCAAGGGAAAAATTAAGGCCGCCGATTATACATGGTCCCTCTGTTTCCGGCGAACTGTGGCAGTGTCTGGTTCGCAGCCTGCTTGGTTGGGCGTTGCTGCAGAGTTGGGTTGGGCTTTCCAAAAACCGCTACGAGCACATCCATGTGCGCTTATTTCGGGCCATCCCTGGCCCTCAAAATTTTTGGAAAGCCCAACCCAACTCCGCAGTTCTGTCTACGTGCGATTCGCGCTAATGCTTTTGCCCCTTTTTTATTGTTTTTTCTTTCCGTGTTCTTCAGTGGATTCCGTGGCAAATAAATCTTTTTTATTTAGTGTTCTTTCGTGGTTTTAGTGGCCAAAAAATCAGTAAATCACCGCCGCCGCATATCATGCACCCGCGCTTCAATTCCCATCGCCCGCAGCTGCTTGTAATGCCCTCGAGCCTGATTCAGCACCTCCGGGTCATTATGGGCAACCAGCGCCAGGCGGCTGAATTGATCGGCATTGGCCGGCAGTGTGGCCGAGAGAACAATCACTGTATCCCAGTCCGTGGCGACGGGCGGGTACAGGAGGATGCCGACGGGTTCTTCGCAGGGTGTGGCGAAATCCTCGGCGATGCTGTGAGGGATGAACGCGTCCGGGGTGAAGTTCCACAGTAGCTCGTCCAGTTCTTCGGCGTGTTCGCGGGTGTCGCAGAGGATGCACACGCGGTCGCCTTGCTGCCAGGCTTTGTCCACGAGTTTGGCGGCGTGGAGGTTGCGGGCTTCAGGCGTGTTCTGGGCGAGGATGTGGAACCAGTAACGCTGGTTCTTTTCGTCCCGGCCGGAGGGGCCGGCAGTCTGGCTGCCGGGCTCCGGTTGGGTGTTGGGGTCAGCCTGCATGGGACATCAGGTAGTCGACCAGCAGGGGTACCGGGCGGCCGGTAGCGCCTTTGGCTTTGCCGGAGTTCCAGGCGGTGCCGGCGATGTCCAGGTGCGCCCAGCGGTAGTCTTTGGCGAAGCGGCTCAGGAAGCACGCAGCGGTTATGGTGCCGGCCGGGCGGCCGCCGATGTTCTGCATGTCGGCAAAGTTGCTGTCCAGCTGGCTCTGGTATTCTTCCCACAACGGCAGGCGCCAGGCGCGGTCGCCGGTGCGTTCGCCGGCGGCGAGCAGTTCGTTGGCCAGGTCGTCGTTATTGGACAGCAGGCCGGTGGCCTGGTTGCCCAGGGCAATGATGCAGGCGCCGGTGAGGGTGGCCATGTCGACGACGGCTTCCGGATCGAACTTTTTCACGTAGGTGAGGGCGTCGCACAATACCAGGCGGCCTTCAGCGTCGGTATTGAGGATTTCGACGGTCTGGCCGGAGAGTGTGGTAATGATGTCGCCCGGGCGGCAGGCATTGCCATCCGGCATGTTCTCGGCAGCGGCGATAACGGCGACAACGTTGATTTTGGGCTTGGTCTCGGCCAGAACTTTCATGGTGCCAAATACGGTGGCGGAACCGCCCATGTCGTATTTCATTTCGTCCATGCCTTCGCCCGGCTTGAGGCTGATGCCGCCGCTGTCGAAGGTGATGCCTTTACCCACCAGCACGTAGGGCTTGTCTTTGGCTTTGCCGCCCCGGTATTCCATGACGATCAGGCGCGGGGGCTGTTTGGAGCCTTTGCCGACAGCCAGGATGGTGTTCATGCCCAGCTTTTCCATCTGCTTTTCATCAAGCACTTCGGTCTTGAGGCTGTCGTAGTCCTTGGCCATTTTCTTGGCCTGATCAGCCAGCCATACCGGGTGGCAGATGTTGGGCGGGGTGTTGCCCAGATCACGGGTGAAGTTCATGCCGCGGCCAGTGGCCAGGCCCAGGTGCAGGGCGTCTTTCAGGGCTTTGGTGGCCGCTGAAGCATGCACCACAACTTTGTTCAGTTTGCTGGCGGCAGGCTTGTCGCTCTTGAATTCATTAAAGGTGTACAGCTGTTCTTCCAGAACCTGGCCAATCAGTTTCAGGCGCGCTGCTTCGGAGCTGACGGCTTCTTCGCCCTGGATGGCGGTGTCTGTCAGGCTGATCAGGGCCGTTTTCGACGGGCCGTCTTTCAGGTTGGTGGCCATGGCGGCCAGCGCCTTGCGGTAGCTGGCGGCGGTGCGATCTTCATCTTTGCCGGTGCCGACCACAATCAGGCGTGGCCAGGGTTGTTCGCTCAGGGGCAGGGTGGTTACCGAGGCGTTCTTGCCGGACAGGTCGCCGGCTTTCTGGAATTGCCCGATCAGCCCGCCCAGCGCTTCGTCTGCTGCTTTGGTGGATTCCGGCCAGCTGCCTTTTTCGGGCAGGCCCACAACCAGGCAATCGGCTTTGGTTGCGGTAATGGCTTTACTGCTCAGACTGAAGTTCATGACAACTCCTTTTCTAGACTATGATTCGTCGCCGGATTTGGCGCTCTGCGATGATAAACAAGCATCGGGGTAATGAAGCGATTTATCAAGCGTTGGCGGTTTATCGTTACCATTGCTTTACGGTATTGGTCCGGTGCTGTCATTCATTGGCAAGGTTACATAGAATACGCGCTGTCCCGTGAATCCTCCATTTTTCGCCTGGGTACGGCCAGAGAGGCTGATTTGACTATCGTTTTCCGTTACCTCAATCGCCAGATTATGGTCAGCATGCTTGCTGTTTCCAGCATTCTTTTGCTGGTGTTTATGAGTGGGCGTTTTCTCAAGTATCTGGCAGAAGCCGCTGAGGGCGAGCTGGCGGCGGATGTGCTGTTTGCCATCATGGGCTATCGATTCCCGGGTTTTCTGGAGCTGATACTGCCCCTGGGACTCTTTATCGGAATTCTTCTGGCCTACGGGCGGATGTACCTGGAAAGCGAGATGACGGTGCTGTTCGCCTGTGGCGTCAGTGACAGACAGCTTTTGGGTAAGACGCTGATTGGCGCTGTGCCGGTGATGCTTGTGGTGGCGGCCATGAGCCTGTTTATTTCTCCCTGGGGTATGAGCCAGGTTGAACAGATTCTTAATGAGCAGAAAAAGGCAACGGAATTCGAGATGCTGGCGCCGGGACGATTCCAGAACTTCACCTCTGGTAGCCGGGTGACCTACACCGAGGGGCTGAGCGACGACAAACGCGAGCTGCAGGGCGTGTTCATTGCGGAATACGCCCGTGATGGTCAGGGCGTTACGCTGATTACCGCTGAATCCGGCTCTCAGCTGATTGATGAAGAGACGGGAAGCCGTTTCCTGATTCTGGAAGATGGCGGTCGCTTTCAGGGCACGCCGGGTGAGCTTGACTATAACGTGACCCGGTTCGGTGCCTACGGCCTGAAAATCCAGAGTGGTGAAGCCGGCGACAAGGATCTTGACGAGGGCATGAGCACTCTGGATCTCTGGCATTCAGAAGATCCCGAAGACCGCGCATTGCTGCACTGGCGCATTTCGTTGCCCTTGATTGTTCCCATCGTCACCCTGCTGGCGGTGCGGCTGAGCCGGGTCAATCCCCGGCAGGGGCGGTTTTTCCACCTGTTGCCGGCCATGTTGGTGTACATCACGTATCTGGGGCTCCTGATTGTGGCGCGGGATGTGCTGGCAGAGGAAAAAGTGCCGGAGTGGATTGGCATGCTGTGGGTGCACGCGCTGTTCCTTGCGCTCGGCTTGTGGCTGCAATTCGGCCCCTCCTGGTTGTACCGGCGTCGGCTGGAGAAGGAGGGTCGTGCGCATGCACAAGATTGACGGTTACGTAATGCGCACTGTCGGCGGTGCCATTTTTCTGGTGATGATTGTGGTGCTGTCGCTGGACCTGATCTTCGCTTTTATTGCCGAGCTGGAAGATACCCGTAACGACTACCAGACCCTGCAGGCGCTCTGGTATGTCGCCCTGACGTTACCCCGGCGTATTTATGACTATCTGCCACTGGGCGCCTTTATGGGTTGCCTGGTGGGGCTTGGCTCCATGGCCAGTTCTTCAGAACTGACGGTTATCCGGGCGGCCGGTGTGTCGCTCAAGCGCATTGTCTGGTCGGCCATGAAGCCGGCCCTGGTGGTGGTTCTGTTGGGCGTGGGTATCGGTGAATACATAGCGCCTGCCACCGAGCGTATTGCCCAGAGTGACAAAGCTGTCGCTCTGGGGGCCGGGGGCAACGTGGCCGAGGCACACGGTGTCTGGCATCGGGAAGGCAACACCTTCATGCATCTGAACGCCGTGCAGCCCAACGGCGTCCTGCACGGGGTGTCGTTATTCGAGTTTGATGATGAGCGCCAGTTACAGGAATCCAGCTTTGCCAAGCGGGCCATTTACCAGAGTGACTACTGGTTGCTTGAAAACGTGACAACCACCCGCATTGAAGAAGAGCGTACAGTTCGCGAACACAGCTCTTCTGAACGATGGGAAACCGGCTTGTCACCGAGCGTGCTGAGCGTGCTGATTGTAAGCCCGGAAGACCTGTCGATGTCCGGGTTGTACACCTATGCCGCTTACCTGGGTGATCAGGGGTTGAGTGCCGCGAGATACTGGCTGGCGTTCTGGAAAAAGGCGCTGATGCCTTTGGGTACCGCGGTGATGGTGCTGGTGGCCATCTCTTTCGTTTTCGGGCCGCTGCGGTCGGTAACCATGGGGTTCCGGGTGTTTACTGGTCTGTTGGTGGGGCTGGCGTTCAAATACATGCAGGATCTGCTCGGTCCAATGAGCATGGTGTACGGCTTTAATCCGATGTTTGCGGTATTGACACCGATTGTAGTGAATGCGGTGGTGGGCGCGGTGCTGATGCGCCGGGCCGGATGAGCCGGCCCGGATCGCTCGCTTACGGGTTCTTTTGCGGTTTCGGTACCTGGACAACCACGCTGCCGGATGTGCGATCCGTCAGTGACAGGCCGTTGACCGGATAAAACACGGCGACAATTGCCGGTACCGTGAGCAGCAGGGTCAGGGCGCCGAGATAGTAAGTGCCGAGGATGGTCAGGAATACCACCACGGCCGCCGTGAGGTACCGGAACAGCGCTTGTGTCCAGCTCACCGAGGTGCCGTCCAGGTTTTCGATCCGTACCCGCCAGACTTGCATGCCCAGTGTTTGCCCGGCACGGGTCCAGAAGTAGGCAAAAAACAGGTAAAGCACCAGGAACAGCGCGAAGGTGAGCCCGGGGCCGCCAGACAATTCACCGGCTTCGGCCAGCTGTTCGTATTGGTCCCAGCCTGTTGCCCAGCCCGCGACCATGGTGTACCCCCAGGTAGTAACCAGTAGTACAGCAATGCTGATCAGGCCATCGTAGATAATAGCCAGGGCACGCTTGAGAGCGGTTGCTGGCGGCAGCAGTTCCTCGGCGTCATGGAAGCGTCGGGGCATGGAATCTCCTGTGAGGTTTCACGTTTTTCCTGTTCACGGCGTGTGCTAGAGTAGCGGATTTGCGCACGCATGTAAGTATTCATGTTCAATTGCAGATCCGGCGGCCGTTTCGCCGGGTTTCTGAGAGGGTATCAAAGGGTTATGAAAACCGCTGAGTTGCGACAGGCTTTTCTAGAGTATTTCCGACAGCAGGGTCACACCGTTGTTCCCAGCAGTTCACTGGTGCCGGCTGATGATCCCACATTGCTGTTTACCAATGCCGGGATGAACCAGTTCAAAGACCTGTTTCTGGGTCGGGAAGAGCGCGACTATACCCGGGCAACCAGTACGCAGAAATGTGTGCGCGCCGGCGGCAAACATAACGACCTGGAAAACGTGGGTTACACCGCACGGCACCATACCTTTTTCGAAATGCTGGGCAACTTCAGTTTTGGCGATTACTTCAAGCGCGAAGCCATCAATTACGCCTGGACATTCCTGACCGATGAGCAGTGGCTGAACCTGCCGAAAGCAAAGCTTTGGATCACGGTCTACGCCGAAGACGACGAAGCCTTTGATATCTGGAACAAGGAAATCGGTGTTCCCGCAGAGCGCATTATTCGCATTGGCGACAACAAGGGCGCCCGCTACGCCTCTGATAATTTCTGGCAGATGGGCGACACCGGCCCTTGTGGCCCCTGTTCCGAAATTTTTTACGACCACGGCCCGGAAGTAGCCGGTGGGCCTCCCGGCAGCCCGGAAGAAGACGGCGACCGCTACATCGAAATCTGGAACGTGGTGTTCATGCAGTATAACCGTACTGCTGATGGTGAAATGCTCAACCTGCCCAAGCCCTCCGTAGATACCGGCATGGGCCTGGAGCGCATTACCGCAGTGCTGCAAGGCGTGCACAGCAACTACGAGATTGATCTGTTCCAGGATCTGCTGAAAGCGGCGTCTGACATTCTGGGAGGTGTTGATACCACCGAAGCCTCCCTGCGCGTGGTGGCCGATCACATCCGTTCCTGTGCCTTCCTGATTTCCGACGGCGTTATGCCGTCGAACGAAGGCAGGGGCTTTGTGCTGCGCCGGATCATTCGCCGCGCGGCCCGTCATGGCAACAAGCTGGGCGCCACCCAGCCGTTTTTCTATAAGCTGACTGGCGCATTGGTTGAACTGATGGGTGACGCCTTCCCGCAGCTTGTCAGCAGCCGCAAGCAGATCGAAAAGGTTCTGCAGCAGGAAGAAGAACAGTTCGCCAAAACCCTGGACAAGGGCCTGCGATTGCTGGAGCAGGACATTGCCGAGCTGAAAGGCAACGAAATTCCGGGCCAAACGGTATTCGCCTTGTACGACACCTACGGCTTCCCGGTGGACCTGACCAACGATATCGCCCGCGAACGCGGCCTGAGCCTGGATTACGAAGGCTATGAAAAGGCCATGGAAGCCCAGCGCGCCCGTGCCCGTGCAGCCAGCAAGTTCGGCATCGATTACAACGCAGCCGGTATTTCCATTGATGGCACCACCGAATTCACCGGTTATGACCACATTGACGGCCAGGGTCGTATTCGCACCGTGCTGGTGGACGGCGAAGAACGTAATGCCGAAGCCGGCGATGAGTGTGTGGTCGTGCTTGAGCGCACACCCTTTTATGCGGAATCCGGCGGGCAGGTGGGTGACACCGGTCTGCTGACCTGGAGTGGTGGCCGTTTCAAAGTAACCGACACCCAGAAAGAAGGTGACAACCACCTGCACGTGGGTACCCTCATCGAGGGCGAATTGCTGCCCGGCCTGGAAGTGGACGCCCGCATTGACCACGCCCGCCGTGAGCGCATCAAACGCAACCACTCGGCCACGCACCTGTTGCACGCCGCATTGCGTAAGGTTCTGGGTGAGCATGTTAGCCAGAAAGGGTCTCTGGTAGACCCGGACAAGCTGCGTTTTGACTTTTCACACTTCGAAGCGGTGACCGCCGAAGAGCTGCAAGAAATCGAGCGCCAGGTGAACGAGCAGGTTCTGCAAAACACCCCGGTCGACATCGACGTGACCGACATGGAAACCGCCCAGCAGAAGGGTGCCATGGCGTTGTTCGGTGAAAAATACGGCGACGAGGTGCGCGTGCTCAGCATGGGCTCCGATCGTTATTCGGTTGAATTGTGTGGCGGTACCCACGTAAGCCGTACCGGTGATATCGGCCTGTTCCGCATTACCTCCGAAAGTGGCATCTCCTCCGGCGTTCGCCGTATTGAAGCGGTCACCGGGTTTGGTGCGCTGGAATGGCTGAACGACACTGAAAACACCCTGCGGGAAACCGCGAAACTGGTGAAAGCCACCCGCGATACCGTAGTTGAGAAAGTGCAGCAAACGCTGGATCGCAACCGTCAGCTGGAAAAGGAAGTGGACGCCATGAAGGCCAAACTCGCCAGCTCTGCCGGCAATGATCTTGCAAGCTCCGCGGTGGATGTTGCCGGCCTGAAAGTGGTCGCCGCTGAACTCGAAGGGGCGGACCGCAAGGCGTTGATGGAAACCGCCGATCAGCTTAAAAACAAGCTGGGTGAAGGCGTAGTGGTGCTGGCCACCGTTGATGGCGACAAGGTTGTACTGGTTGCCGGTGTCACCAAATCAGCTACCAGCCGTATTAAAGCCGGTGATCTGATGAAGCACCTGGCTGCCGAAGTGGATGGCAAAGGCGGTGGCCGGCCGGATATGGCTCAGGGTGGCGGTAACGATCCGTCAAAACTGGCCGATGCCCTTGCCGGTGTGCCTGCCTGGGTTGAGAAGAACGTCGGGTAAATAACTACTTTTCGGAGGCCGGAAAAAGCATGGCTCTGCTGGTTCAGAAGTTTGGAGGTACATCCGTCGGCACGACCGAACGGATTGAAGCGGTTGCCGAGAGAGTATCGCGGTTCCGCAGTGAAGGGCATGATGTGGTTGTTGTGGTCTCCGCCATGAGTGGGGAAACGAACCGACTGATTGGCCTTGCCAATGAGATCATGGAAGAACCGGTGCCGCGTGAGATGGATGTACTGGTTTCTACCGGCGAGCAGGTGACCATTGCGCTGTTATCCATGGCCCTGCAGAAGCGCGGGTGCGACGCGCGTTCCTATACTGGCAGTCAGGTGCGGATTCTGACAGACAGCAGTCACACCAAGGCGCGGATTAAAGAGATCGACGAGCATCGCATGCGCGAAGATCTCGATGCCGGGCGAGTGGTTGTGGTGGCCGGGTTCCAGGGCATTGACCAGAGCGGCAACATCACCACGCTTGGCCGGGGTGGTTCTGATACCACGGCGGTAGCTCTGGCAGCGGCCCTGAAGGCCGACGAATGTCAGATCTATACTGATGTGGACGGTGTTTACACCACAGATCCGCGGGTGGTAGACAGCGCCCGCCGTCTGGAGCGGATAACGTTTGAAGAAATGCTCGAGATGGCCAGCCTCGGCTCAAAGGTGTTGCAGATCCGGGCAGTAGAGTTTGCAGGTAAATACAACGTTCCATTAAGGGTGCTTTCCAGCTTCCAGGAAGGCGAGGGTACCCTGATTACTTTTGAGGATGAGACCGCCATGGAACAACCGGTTGTTTCCGGCATTGCTTTCAATCGTGACGAAGCCAAGCTGACCATCTCCGGCGTGCCGGATACCCCGGGCAGCGCGCTTCGTATTCTCAAGCCGGTCAGCGATGCCAACATTGAAGTGGACATGATTGTTCAGAACGTGGGTGAAGACAACAAAACGGCCTTCACCTTTACCGTACATCGCAATGACTTCAAGCGTGCGCAGGACGTTCTGCGCGGCACCAGTGCCGAGATCGGCGCCGGTGAAGTGGGCGGTGACACCAAGATAGCGAAAGTGAGCATTGTCGGTGTTGGCATGCGTTCACACGCCGGTGTCGCCACCCGGATGTTCGAAGCTCTGGCTAACGAGGGTATCAACATCCAGATGATTTCTACCTCTGAGATCAAGGTTTCTGTTGTGATCGACGAGAAGTATCTGGAGCTGGCCGTTCGTGCTCTGCACAGCGCATTCGAGCTGGAAAATGCCGGGGTTCAGGAGCAGGTCTGAGGCTGGAGCGTCGGGAACAGGCATAATAATGCTTATTGTTAAATCCTATGGATTATTCTGACTATATAAGTATTATTGCGCCTTCAGTGTGATCAGTGATCTGATTATAAATAGCACAAGTAAATAAAGATGCTGTCGGAACAGGTAGCTTCGGATAGGGAGAAAGGGATATGTTGATTTTGACTCGCCGTGTTGGCGAAACTCTGATGATCGGTGACGAGATTACCGTTACCGTTCTGGGTGTAAAAGGTAACCAGGTTCGCATTGGCGTAAACGCGCCAAAAGATGTGGCCGTTCACCGTGAAGAAATTTACCAGCGAATTCAGTCCGAAAAAGGCAGTGAAGAGCCAGAACCGGGCAATTACTGATCGATTGAAATCCGCTCCAGGGTAACCGGAGCGGATTTTTTGTTTTCAAAGGAAAAACGGCCACAAAAATATTGTGTCAACCCTATGAAAACAGAAATATTGTGGTAGTATACGCCCCGTTCTCAAGGAGAGGTGGGTGAGTGGCTGAAACCAGTTCCCTGCTAAGGAACCGTACGAGCAATCGTACCGAGGGTTCGAATCCCTCCCTCTCCGCCATTTTCCTTTCAGGAAATAGAGAGCCGGTTGAAGTGGCATTCAACCATTGCGGATGAAGTATTGCGCGGCTGTAGCTCAGCTGGATAGAGTACCTGGCTACGAACCAGGCGGTCGGAGGTTCGAATCCTCCCAGCCGCGCCACTATTTTGGAACGCTCTTTCGTACACCACTGACATTGAGACTTGCTCATAAGTCAGATGGGATTTGAACCGGAAGAGGTTCGACCGAAACCCACGTAGTGGGTTGAGGAACGCCGGAGCAAAGCGACGGCGACCCCGAAGGGGTGAGGGCCAAAGGCCCGAATAATCCTCCCCAAAGGCTAACTGCCAAATTGGAGGGGATAAAAAAAGTTAAAAGCGGCTGTAGCTCAGCTGGATAGAGTACCTGGCTACGAACCAGGCGGTCGGAGGTTCGAATCCTCCCAGCCGCGCCATATTAAAGTCAAAGCGCCTCAGTTTGTGCACCCCACAGGCTGAGGCGT
>Ga0209300_1000063_pt1 | contig 68477 bp, 65 predicted proteins | sample Shrwel_input2_RT_FD_187535 | JGI IMG/M metagenome (GOLD analysis project Ga0209300, IMG submission 187535) | Subsurface microbial communities from deep shales in Ohio, USA - Utica-3 well 1 S input2 RT (SPAdes) (version 2) ... | reverse complement strand
CCGCCATGCCTTCTGCCGTCCTGTCCGGCCCGCACTACCTGCAACAGGGCCTGCGCCTGTTGCTCAGCCCGGGGCTGCGCCTGTTCGTGATCCTGCCCGTCACCGTGAACGTGCTGCTGTTCGGCGGGCTGATCTACTTCGCCGCCAGCCGCTTCGACAGTTGGCTCGATGCCCTGATGCCGAGCCTGCCCGACTGGCTGGCCTTTCTCGAATACCTGATCTGGCCATTGTTCGTCGCGCTGCTGCTGCTCATGGTGTTCTTCACCTTTACCCTGCTGGCGAACGTGATCGCCGCGCCGTTCAACGGTTTTCTGGCCGAAAAGGTCGAGGTCGTCGCGCGCGGCGAAGACAACTCGCCACCCTTCAGCTGGGCGGAATTGCTGGCCATGCTGCCGCGGACGCTGGCACGCGAGGCGCGCAAGCTCCTCTACTTCGCCCCGCGTGCGCTGGCCCTGCTGGTTCTCTCGTTCATCCCGGTGCTCAATCTCGCGGCCGCGCCCCTGTGGCTGCTGTTTGGCGTCTGGATGATGGCGGTGCAGTACATCGACTACCCGGCGGACAACAACAAGCTGGGCTGGAGCGAGATGCTCGCCTGGCTGCGCCAGCGCCGCTGGCAGAGCCTGAGTTTTGGCGCTGCGACCTACGCCGCGCTGCTGGTACCAGGCCTCAACCTGTTGATCATGCCGGCTGCAGTGGCCGGGGCCACGCTGTTCTGGGTGCAGGAAGGCGGGCCGGCGCGACAGCTGGATCGGCAGGGTCCGCGAAGCGGAACGAAGCCGCCTACGCCATAGGTGGAAGCCTGCCAAACAGTTCCCACCCACCGCCGGCGCAAACCGGCACCCGGCTGCTCTTCCGGGCGAACGGCGAGCGGTGGGTAAGCTCCAGGTTACCCACCGAATCCGACCGGTATGCAGGGCCGGGCGAAGACTAGAGGGCCGGGAATGGCAGAAGCGCCGAAATCCCCCGGTCTCTCCTCACGCCAGCGTCTTCAGCGCCTCGCGGCTGAACGGCAGAATCTCCTCCATCCGCCCTTCGCGCACCTTCACCGCCCACTCGGGATCGCAGATCAGCGCACGCCCGACCGCCACCAGGTCGAATTCGGCCTTGTTCAATCGCTCCAGCAGCCCTTCGATACCGGCCGGCTGGGCCACCTTGTCGGTCTTGACCATGAATTGCAGGAACTCGCCGTCCAGACCGACACTGCCCACGGTAATGGTGGGCTTGCCGGTCAACTGGCGGGTCCAGCCGGCCAGGTTGAGATCCGAGCCTTCGAATTCCGGCTCCCAGAAACGACGCGTCGAGCAGTGGAAGATGTCCACGCCCGCCTCGACCAGAGGCGCGAGGAACTCACCGAGCGCTTCGGGCGACTGCACCAGGCGCGCCGTATAGTCCTGCTGCTTCCATTGCGAAAAGCGGAAGATGATCGGGAAGTCCGGCCCCACCGCCTCACGTACCGCCTGGACCAGCTCGACGGCAAAGCGCGAACGGTTGGCCAGACTGCCACCGTACTCGTCGGTGCGCTGGTTGCTGCCCTCCCAGAAGAACTGGTCGATCAGATAGCCATGGGCGCCGTGGATCTCGACGCCATCCATGCCGATGGCCTTGGCATCGCGCGCCGCCTGCGCGAAAGCGCCGATGACGTCGCGGATGTCCTGCTGGGTCATGCCGTGCACGACGACGTTGCCATCCTTGCACTTTTCCATCGGCCCGTACCCCGGCACGCTGGCATCCGGCTCGGTGCCCAGGCGCCGCACGTTACCGACATGCCAGAGCTGCGGCACGATGCGCCCGCCGGCGGCATGCACCGCGTCGACCACGCGCTTCCAGCCGGCCAGGGCGTCCTCGCCATAGAAGCGCGGTACCTGCGGATAGCCGTTGGCAGCAGCATGCCCGACAGTGGTGCCCTCGGTGATGATCAGCCCCACGCCCGCTGCGGCACGGCGGCGGTAGTAGTCGACGACCGCGTCGGTCGGCACCCCGTTGGGCGAGAACGAACGGGTCATCGGCGCCATCACCACGCGGGTGGGCAGGCGAAGACTGCCCAGTTCGAAGGGCTGAAACAGGGCTTGTACGTTAGCGGTCATGCATCGACTCCTTGATTCGTGTCGTTCACCGCGCCGGCACGCCACCTCGCCGGAGGCGCGGCCGGTCGGCTATTCGGAAGCGAGCATATGGCCGCCGGCATCGGCGGCCTACGACCATCAGCCAGATCTATCGAGCGGCAAACACGAGCGCGATGCACGCTTCAGCGCAGCGCACTCTCCACCGCCTGAATCAGTGCCGGATCGTCCGGCGCCGTACGCGGCGAAAAGCGCCCCAGCACGCGGCCGTCGGTGTCGACGAGGAATTTTTCGAAGTTCCAGGTGATATCGCCCGGGAAATCCGCGCCCTCGCCGGCCAGCAGGCGATATAGGGGGTGCCGTTGCGGGCCATTGACTTCCAGCTTGGCACTGAGCGGAAAGCTGACGCCGTAGTTGAGCGAACAGAACGAGCGAATCTCCTCGTCGCTGCCCGGCTCCTGGCCGGCAAACTGGTTGCAGGGAATGCCCAGCACCACCAGCCCGCGTCCGGCATAACGCTGGTACAGCTGTTCCAGGCCTGCATACTGCGGGGTCAGCCCACAATGCGACGCGACGTTGACCACCAGCAGCAGCCGGTCGGCGTACTGCGACAGCGGCAGCTCACCGCCGCCCAGGGCCGGCAATACCAGTTGGTGAAATGCGCTCATGATTCTCCCTCCTCACGAAAAAGGCGCTCCGGTCGCAACCGGAACGCCTCCTTGACCCGCACGACTGGCGGCCCGCCCGCTGGCGGGCTACCCATCAGTGGTGATGGCCGCCTTCACCGTGGATGTGACCATGAGCGACTTCTTCCTCGCTGGCCTCACGCACGTTGACCACCTTGACCTCGAAATTCAGGCGCTGACCGGCCAGCGGGTGGTTGCCGTCGACGATCACGTCGTCGCCGTCCAGCTCGCGGATGGTGACGATCTGCATGCCACCGTCCGGGCCCGAGGCGTGGAACTGCATGCCAACTTCCAGTTCGTCGACGCCCTCGAACATGGCGCGGTTGAGGGTGGCGACCAGTTCCGGGCTGTACTCGCCGTAGGCGTCTTCGGGCTCGATGGTGACCTGGATCTGGTCACCGCCCTGCTTGCCTTCCAGCGCCTTTTCCAGGCCCGGGATGATGTTGCCTGCTCCGTGCAGGTAGACCAGCGGCGCGCCGCCGGCGGAGCTGTCGATCACGTCACCGGCATCGTTGGTGAGTGTGTAGTCGATTGAGACAGCCTTGTTAGCGGCAATCAGCATGAGCGAAACCTTTAATTGCATGAGTGGATGAACGTCAAAGTCTAACCGCGCCCAGGCGCAATTGCGAACCGACGACTGATGAGTGGGACCGTCACGGCTTGACAAAACGCCGCGGACTGCTGCCATCGACGCCCTTGTCTACAACCTTTGGATGGCATCGCTTTTTGTAGGGCTATGCAAGAATCCCGGGCACATGACTCAACGTCCGCTTATTTCAATAACATTCAAGCACTGAGGACCACCGATGTCGGCTCGTAACATCCTGGTGATTAACTGCGGCAGCTCGTCGATCAAGTTCGCCCTGGTCAATGAGGCGCAAGCCACTTTTCCGCTGCAAGGTCTCGCCGAATGCATCGGCAGCCCGGAAGCGGTCATCCACTTCGAAAGTGCCGCCGGCAAGGAAAGCGTGAAAGTCCCGAATGCCGATCACCAGGCCGCCCTGGCTCAGATCCTGCCGCGCGTTGAAGACGCCGCTGGCGGGCACCTGCACGGCATCGGCCACCGCGTGGTCCATGGTGGCGAAAAGTTCTTCGCCTCCTGCCTGCTCAACGACGAGACGCTCGCCGGTATCGAGGCGAACATCCAGCTGGCCCCGCTGCACAACCCGGCGAACCTCAGTGGCATCCACGCGGCGATCAACCTGTTCCCCGACATGCCGCAAGTCGGCGTGTTCGATACCGCCTTCCACCAGAGCATGCCGGAGCACGCCTATCGCTACGCGATCCCGGGCTTCCTCTACACCGACCACGGCGTGCGCCGTTATGGCTTCCACGGCACCAGCCACCGCTATGTCAGCAAGCGCGCCGCGGAGATGACCAACCTGCCGGTTGAAGACAGCTGCTGGCTGGTCGCCCACCTGGGCAATGGCTGCTCGACCTGCGCCGTGGTCAACGGTGAGAGCCGCGACACCAGCATGGGCCTGACTCCGCTGGAAGGTCTGGTGATGGGCACCCGCAGCGGTGACGTCGATCCGAGCCTGCACAACTTCCTGAACAAGACGCTGGGCTGGGATCTGGCCAAGATCGACAACATGCTCAACAAGGAAAGCGGCCTGAAGGGGCTGTCGGGGCTCTCCAACGACATGCGCACCCTGGCCGAGTCCCGTCAGGCCGGTCACCCCGGCGCCACCCTGGCGTTCGAGGTGTTCTGCTACCGCCTGGCCAAGTCGCTCGCCGGCATGGCCTGCGCCCTGCCCAAGCTCGACGGCCTGCTGTTCACCGGCGGCATCGGCGAGAACTCCGCTGCGGTCCGCGAGCGCACCCTGGAGCACATGAAGCTGTTCAACTTCAAGCTCGATGCCGAAGCCAACGCCCGCTGCACCCGCGGCGTCGCTGGCGAGATCCAGGCGGCGGGCAGCCCGCGCGTCATGGTGGTGCCGACCAATGAAGAGCGCCAGATCGCCCTGGATACCCTTGCCCTGCTCGATGCCTGAGCCGGCGCAAGCAGCGCTCCGCAGTTCCGACCCGGCACCTCTCGAGGGTGCCGGGTTTTGCCTTGTTAGCGCCGCGCATGCCGCCGCCTCCCGATGCGGTGACGTGCCAGCCTTTGCGCAGACTGAGCCTTTAGCTCCCTGAAGGAGATCCCATGCACACCTTGTTTCTTGCCCCAACCGGTTTCGGCGGTGGTCTGAACTCCATCAGCCTCGGCCTGATCCGCTCGCTGCAGGCGGCCGGCCTGAAGGTCGGCTTCTTCAAGCCCATCGCCCAGCCGTTTCCCGTCGATCAGGGCCGTGAGCGCTCCTGCATCCTCGTCGAGAACACCCTGTCGCTGAAATCCCCCGAGCCGCTGGCGCTCGAGCAGGTCGAGCGCCAGCTGGCCAACGGCGAACTCGACCTCATGCTCGAGGACGTGGTCAGCCGCTTCCAGCAGGTCGCGCTGGACAAGGACGTGGTGATCGTCGAGGGCATGGTGCCAACCACCACCTCCGATTACACCTCGCAGATCAACACCCACCTGGCCAAGAGCCTGGACGCCGAGGTCATCCTCATCGCCGCCCAGGGCAAGGACAGCCTCAAGCGCATGGCCGAACGCATCGAGATCCAGGCGCAGCAGTTCGGCGGCGCCAAGGACCCGAAAGTGCTCGGCGTCATTCTCAACAAGGTCAAGAGTGACGACGGCGTGCCCGCCTTCATCGAGCGCCTGAAGGAGCACCTGCCGCTGCTGGGCAGCGCCGACTTCCAATTGCTCGGTGCCATCCCCTTCGAGGAAGAGCTGAACGCGCTGCGCACACGCGACATCGGCGAACTGCTCGGCGCGCAGGTCCTGCATGCCGGCGAAGCCGACCAGCGCCGGGTGAAGAAAATCGTCCTCTGCGCCCGCGCCGTGCCCAATACCGTGCCGCTGCTGCAGCCGGGCGTACTGGTGGTGACGCCGGGCGACCGTGACGACATCATCCTGGCCGCCAGCCTGGCCTCGCTCAACGGCGTGAAGCTGGCCGGTCTGCTGCTGTGCAGCGACTTCGCGCCGGACCCGCGCATCCTCGAGCTGTGCAAGGCGGCGCTCGACGGCGGCCTGCCGGTCATGACCGTGACCACCGGCTCCTACGACACGGCCACCAGCCTGTTCGCGCTGAACAAGGAAACCCCGGCCGACGACGTCGAACGCGCCACCCGTGTGACCGATTACATCGCAGGCCATCTGCACCCCGAGTTCCTGCACACCCGCTGCAGCGTGCCGCGCACCGAGCTGCGCCTGTCGCCTGCGGCATTCCGCTACCAGCTGGTCAAGCGTGCTCAGGACGCCAACAAGCGCATCGTGCTGCCCGAGGGCAACGAGCCGCGCACCATTCGCGCCGCGGCAATCTGCCAGGAGCGCGGGATCGCCCGTTGCGTACTGCTGGCCAAGCAGGCCGAGGTCGAGGCGATTGCCCGCGAGCAGGGGATCAAGCTGCCGGCCGGCCTGGAAATCCTCGATCCGGACGCCATCGCCAACCGCTACGTCGAGCCGATGTGCGAAATGCGCAAGGCCAAGGGCCTGACGCCCGACCAGGCCCGCGAGCAGCTGCAGGACACCGTGGTGCTCGGCACCATGATGCTGGCGCTGGACGAGGTCGACGGCCTGGTTTCCGGCGCGGTGCACACGACGGCCAACACCATTCGCCCCGCTCTGCAGCTGATCAAGACCGCGCCGGGCTACAGCCTGGTGTCCTCGGTGTTCTTCATGCTGCTGCCCGATCAGGTGCTGGTCTACGGCGACTGTGCCGTCAACCCGAACCCGAACGCGACCGAGCTGGCGGAAATTGCCCTGCAGAGCGCCGAGTCGGCCGCCGCCCTCGGCGTACCGCAGCGCGTGGCGATGATCAGCTACTCCACCGGCAGCTCCGGCAGCGGCGCCGAGGTCGAGAAGGTCGCCGAAGCCACTCGCATCGCCCAGGAGCGCGCACCGCAGCTGGCGATCGATGGCCCGCTACAGTACGACGCGGCCAGCGTGCTCAGCGTCGGCCGTCAGAAAGCGCCGAACAGCAAGGTGGCTGGCCAGGCAACGGTGTTCATCTTCCCCGATCTGAACACCGGCAACACCACCTACAAGGCCGTTCAGCGCAACGCCAATTGCCTGAGCGTCGGCCCGATGCTGCAGGGCCTGGCCAAGCCGGTGAACGACCTTTCGCGCGGCGCCCTGGTCGAGGACATCGTCTTCACCATCGCGCTCACCGCGCTGCAGGCGGCCAGTCAGAAAGCCTGACGCACGCGCCAGCAAAGCCCGCCCACGCCGCATGTGGGCGGGCTTTTTACTGCCGCTTCAAATAGTTACAGATGCCTGCATAATCGCTACTCTTGGCGACTCGACTCAGCCGTATCGACGAGCCAGCCATGCTTAGCTTTCTTCCCGCGCCGCTGCGCGGCGTGCTTTCCGCTCTACTCCTCGCGCTCAACACCCTGTTCTGGTGCTGGCCGCTGTTTGCCCTCGCCCTGCTCAAGCTGGTGCTGCCCTTCGCCCCGGTCCAGCGCACGCTGCGCTACGGCATGCACTGGATCGCCGAGTCCTGGATGGCGGTGAACAGCTTCTGGATGGACCTTGCACGGGACATCGACTGGAACGTCCAGGGCCGCGAGCTGGTCGACATGCGCCACTCGTACCTGGTCACCAGCAACCACCAGAGCTGGGCCGACATTCTGGTGCTGCAGTACCAGCTCAGCCGCCGCATGCCGATCCTCAAGTTCTTTCTCAAGCAGGAGCTGATCTGGGTGCCGGTGATCGGCCTGTGCTGGTGGGCGCTGGAGTTCCCCTTCATGAAGCGCTTCAGCAAGGAATACCTGGCCAAGCACCCGGAAAAGCGCGGTGAGGACCTGGCCACGACCCGCCGCGCCTGCGAGCGTTACCGCACCAACCCGGTGTCGGTGTTCAACTTCCTCGAGGGCACCCGCTTCACTCCGGCCAAGCACGCCGAGCAGCAGTCACCGTTCCGCCATCTGCTGCGGCCGCGCGCCGGCGGCATCGCCTTTGTCATCGATGCGATGGGTGAGCAGCTCAGCGCACTGATCAACGTCACCATTCACTATCCTGACGGCCGTCCGTCGTTCTGGGATCTGCTGGCCGGCCGGATTCGCAAGGTAGTGCTGCGTCTCGAGTCGCAGCCCATCCCGGGAGAGTTCATCGGCCGCAATTACGATCAGGACGACGCCTATCGCCTGGCTTTCCAGCAGTGGGTCAACGCGCTTTGGCAGGCCAAGGACGCCCAGCTGGTCGAGCTGCACCGGCAATTCCCGCCCGCCTGAGGCCCGGTGCTAACGTGCGCCCCACGATAGCCGACGCGAGAACTGGGTGGCCCGGGCCGGCTCCAGGCCCGGGGACACCAGATAGCCCTGCATCACGTCGCAGCCGTTGTCGATCAGCCAGTCCCGCTGCGCCTCGCTCTCGACGCCTTCGGCGATGACTTCCAGGCCGAGATTGCGGCCCAGGTCGATGATGGTGCTGACCACCGCGGCATCGCGCGGCGAGTCGAGCATATTGGCGATGAACAGCTGGTCGATCTTCAGCGTGTCGAGCTCGAAGTTGCGCAGGTAGGCCAACGACGAGTAACCCGTGCCGAAGTCGTCGATCGCCACGCGCACGCCGAGCTGGCGCAACTGCCGGAGCTTGTCGCAGCTCTGCTCGATGTCCTGCATCAGCGTGCCTTCGGTGACTTCGATTTCCAGCTGGCCCGGGTTGAGGCCGTAGTCGTCGATCAGCCGACGCAGGTTGTCCAGCAGCCCGGTGCGGGCAAACTGCACCGGGCTGACGTTGAGGCTGAGGATCAGCTCGTCATCGAACAGCGACTGCCATTCGCGCCGCTGATGCAACCCTTCGCGCAACACCCACTCCCCGACCCGTTCGATCAACCGGGTCTCTTCGAGCAGCGGGATGAACACGCCGGGAGCCACCGGCTCGTCGGCGCGTGGCCAGCGCAGCAGCGCCTCGAAGCCGCGCAGGCGGCCGTCGCCCAGCATGATCTGCGGCTGGTAGACGAGTTCGAAATCATTGCACTCGATGGCACTGCGCAGGTTTTCCTCCATGGTCAGGCGGGCGTGCGCGCGGCCGTTCATCTCGTTCGAGAAGAACCGATACTGGCGCCGGCCGGCGCGCTTGGCCTCGTACATGGCCATGTCCGCCGACCGCAGCAGCTCGTCGACGCGCTTGCCGCAGTCCGGAAAATGCGCAATGCCGATGCTCGCACCCAACGTGACCTCGGTCCCCTCGATGGTGTGCCGTACGGAAATCAGGTCGATCAGCTTTTCGGCGACCTTGGCCGCATCTTCGGGATGGTCGAGCGAATCGAGCAACGCCGTGAATTCGTCGCCGCCCATGCGGGCGATGATGTCGTACGGGCGCATGCAAGCCTCAAGCATGCGCGCGACCCGGCAGAGAATCTCGTCGCCGGCGTCATGCCCCAGCGAATCGTTGATGCGCTTGAAGCCATCGAGATCGATATAGAGCACGGCCATGCCCTTGCCGTTACGGTCGACCCGCGCCAGCGCCGACTCCAGCGCCTGGTGGAAGCCTCGGCGGTTGAGCAGCCCGGTGAGCGAATCGGTGACCGCCTGGGTCTCGAGTTGAACGTGCAGGTTGCGCACGACCGACATGTCCAGCGCCAGCACCACCATCGAGCGCTGCTGGCGTGGCAGCGGCGAGCAGGACAGCGCGACCGGCAGGTGGCCGCCGTCGGCCTTGTGCAGTTGCGCCTCGTGCAGGCGATAAGTGGCCCCCGCCCGCCACTGGCGGTAGAACTCCGTGTCACGCCAGGGGCCGCCGACCTCGGGCGAAGCCAGGTGCTCGAGCAGCGGAGTGCCCTGGAGCGCCTCGACGCGGGACTCGAGCATCTGCGCGATGGCCGGGTTGGCGAAGCTGATGATGCCGTCCTCGCCGACCACCAGGATGCCCTCGGCCGCGTTGTTCAGCACCGAAGCGTTGAAGGCGCGGGCGCTGTCGAGCTGCTGCGACAGCAGCTGCAGGTCGCGGCGATTGTGCTCGTGGGCGAGCAGCGTGTTGATCTTGTGCTTGAGTACCTGCGGATCGAAGGGCTTGAGAACGAAATCCACCGCGCCAGTCGCGTAGCCGCGCAGGACCGATTCGCGTGTGTGGGCAATGGCCGAGACAAAGATGATCGGCGTATAGCGGGTGTGCGGGTTGGCCCGCATCAGCCGCGCCACCTCGAAGCCGTCCATGCCGGGCATCTGCACGTCGAGCAGCACCAGCTCGACATCCAGTTCGAGCAGCGCCTTGAGCGCCGCCTCGCCGGAGCTGACGCCATGCACCTGCCAGTCGCCATCGCCCAGCAGCGCCTCCATGGCGACCAGGTTGGCTTCGCGGTCATCGACCACCAGCAGCGTGCGTCGCCGCGCCTGCGGTTTGAGCTGGGTCACGGCCATGGCAGCAGCTCCGCCGGCCCGAGCGTCATACCAGCAAGGCAATGGCTGCGCCCCGACTGGGCGCTTAGCGGATTGGCAGGACGCAAGACGTTACTCCTCCTCATCGATACCCGGTCTCCGCAGCCCGAGGCTCTGCTCCAACACCGACAGCAGCGCCTCATGGGTGACCGGCTTGGCCAGCCAGGCATCAGCTCCGCCGGCCAGGGCACGCGCGGCCTCGTCGGGCTGCGCCAGCAGCGCAATCACCGGGACCTGGCAGGCGTGCTCCTCTTTCAGCCGGCGCGGCAGTTCTGCAGCTTCGCTCTCGGCCCGACTCATGTCGATCATGACCAGATCGAAGGCGCCGTCATCGAAGCGCTGCAGCGCCTCGCCGGGACCGGTGACCGCCTCCACCTGCAGGCCGAGCGTATCCAGGTCCCCGGTCAGCGAGTACAGCAGACGCACGTCCTCGTCGACCAGCAGCACGCGCTGTCCCAACGCGACGCTGCGTTCGGCCGGCATGAACTGTGAATGTCCGTGCACGTTCAGGGCTTCGCCCAGCGCCTGCAGTTCGTCCGCGCGCGATAAAAGCGTCACGGGATAGCGCTGCAGCCGGGAAAGCTGCGCCGCATCGGGAGCCGTCTCACTCAGTACCACCACCCTTACCTCCTTCAATGGCCGTAGTCGATCGAGCGCATCGAGCAGATCGCTTCCCTGTGCATCGGAGAGTTCATAGTCGACGACCAGTACGCCGTAGGCGCGTTCGGCGAAGGCCAGCCTCGCCGCCTCGCTGGTGCCGGTAACGCTGACGCTGTAGCCGAGCCGCTCGAGATAATCACGTAGCTGCGCACGCCGGCGCGGATCGGCCTCGACCAGCAGCAGGCGCAGCGGATTGCTTTCACGCCGGCCGAGTTCGATGAACAGCCGCTCGAGCGAGGCCTGCGAAACCGGCTTCATCAGATAGCGCCCGAGGTCGTCGTGCCACTCGCCCGGCTGCGGCACGCAAGAAATGATCACCACCGGCATGCGCTGATGACGCTCATCGTTGCGCAACTGACGGTAAATCTCCCAGCCACTGACGTCCGGCAGCAGGATGTCGAGGATCACCGCGGCGAAACGCCCATGGCGCAAGGCTTCGATACCCTGCTCTCCGTCCGCGCACACCAGCGGGGCGAAGCCATGGGTGTGCGCGACCTCGGCCACCACCGAGGCGAAGTCGGCATCGTCCTCGATGATCAACACGCCGGGCGCCGCGCCCTCCTGCCGGGAGATCAGCGGGGCGCGCTCCGGGCGGGGGGCGCTGGGCGTATGGCGCGTCAGCCCGAACTCCACGGTGAAGCACGAGCCCTTGCCCGGTTCGCTCTCGACCGCGATGCGGCCGCCCAGCACCTCGACCAGTTGCCGCGTGATGGCCAGCCCCAGCCCGGTGCCGCCGTACTGGCGGCTGATCGAGCCGTCGATCTGCTGGAACGCCTGGAAGATTCGTTCCTGCTCCTCGGCAGGAATGCCGATCCCGGTGTCGCATACGACGATCTGCAGCACCGCGCATTCGTGCGCAGCGGCGCCTTCCTTGCAGCGAATCTTCACCTCGACGCGCCCGCGTTCGGTGAACTTCAGCGCATTGGTGAGCAGGTTGCGCAGGATCTGCTGCAGACGGATCCGGTCGCTGTCCAGGCTGATCGGTGCGCCAGGCTCGAGCGTCGTGGTCAGAGTCAGCCCCTTCTGTGCCGCCATCGGCCCGAGCGCCGCCTGCGCCTCGTCGAGCAATTGCCGCAGGTCGACCGGCTCGAGACTGAGCTGCATATGGCCGGATTCGATACGGGCCAGGTCGAGCACGTCATTGATCATCTGCAGCAGGTCGTGGCCGGCGCGATGCATGATATCGGCGTGGCGCACCTGCTTTTCGCTGAGGTTGCCCTGAGCGTTCTGCCGCAGCTGATCGCTGAGGATGAGGATGCTGTTGAGCGGCGTGCGCAGCTCATGCGACATGTTGGCGAGAAATTCGGACTTGTAACGATTGGCCACCGCCAGCTGGTCAGCCTGGTCGCGCAGCCGGCGCTCGGCCGCCTTGCGATGGCTGATGTCGATGATCACCGCCTGCACCAGGACTTCGTCGCCGCTGCGCAGCGGCGACAGACCGATCTCCACCGGCAACAGGCTGCCATCGCGATGACGGCCGAACAGCTCGCGGTTGCTACCCATGCGCCGCGGCTCCGGATGTTCGCTGAAGGCCTGGCGCAGCCCTCGATGCGCCTCGCGGGTGGCTTCGGGCAGGAGGATTTCCAGGGCCTGGCCGAGCAGCTCCTGGCGGTTGTAGCCAAACAGCAGCTCGGTCTGGCGATTGACCATGACGATGATGCCGTGGCTGTCGACCAGCACGAAGGCATTCGGCGAGGCTTCGACGACATTGCGAAAGCGCTCCTCGTCGCGCTTGCGCGCCTGCAGATCGACGAGGTTGACCACATAGAACAGGGCGTCGTCCTGTTTGAAGCTGGTCTGACTGAGCGCCACCGGAATCGGGTTGCCGTCCTCGCGAATTGCCTGGGTTTCCTGCTGGGTCGCCGTCACCCGCAGCGACGCCGAGTCGCTGCTCGTCAGCTCCGGCAGGTAGCGGCTGGCACGCTCGCCGGCGAGCAGCGACGTGCTGCTGCCCAAGAGGTTCGCCGCACTCTGGTTGGCCAGCTCGATTCGCCCGCTGGCGTTGCATAGCAGCGTGGCTACCGGCAGTTGTTCGATCAGCTGGCGAAAACGCGCCTCCCGCTCGCGCGCGAGCAGGCTTGCGGCCTCGCTCTGGCGCAAGGCCCGCTCGCGAAGATAGAGATAGCCGCCGACCAGCAGGGAAAACAGCATGGCCGCGGCCAGCGTCGGCAGCAGGTTGAAGCCGAGCGAGCTGCGCTGCGCGGCGGCCTCGTACTGCCGCGTACTGGCGACCTTCAACTGCCAGCTGCGGCCGTACATGTAGATGTTGCGCGTGCGCTGAAAGCGCGCGTTCGGGTCGATGCCGCCACGCCCGGCCAGTAGCGGCACCTCTGGGTTGCCGGCATCAAACAACTGCAGCAGCAGGCTGTCGCTACGCGAACCGAGGATGCCTTCCATCAGGTCGGTCAGGCGAAAGGCGCCATGCATGGTGCCGAAGAAGGCGCGGCGGCGTTCTTCCACGGTAGTGATCGGCGAGTTCGGCCGGTACAGGGGGAAGTACAGCAGCACGCCGCTCTGCACATCCTGCTCGGTTTCCTGCTTCAGGCGCAGGGGGCCGGTCAGCACCGGGTTGCCGCTGTCGCGTGCGGCGACGATCGCTTCGCGCCGGGTCGCCTCGCTGAACATGTCAAAGCCCATCACCCGCCGATTGCGCCAGTCGGTCGGGTGGATGTGCTCGACGAACAGGTACTCGTCGCGCAGGCCTTGGGGATAGATGCGAAACAGGGGGCGCCCGCCAGCTCGGATCGATTCGACCAGCGGGACGATCGTCTCGCGGGTGGCGTAGCGGGCCAGTGCCACGGCCTGGATACCGGGATAGAAGTCCTGCAGTTGCAGCTGGTCGGAAGCTCGCCCCCATTCCTCGGCATTCAGCTCGGCGCTGCCGGCATAGAGCCCCGCCATGCCACGCAGCACCATCTCGTAAGCGCGCATGCGCGCACGCAGCGTCTGCTCGATGTCGTCGACCGCGAACGTGAAACGCTGCTCCTGCTCGATCCGGGTTCGGCTTTCCTGGGCATGCCATTGCCAGCCGATCCAGCCACCCAGCCCCGCCATGAGCGCCAGCGTGACGAGCAGCGGCAGCCAAGGCTTGCGGGAATGGAAAGCGGGACGATCTTCCATTCGACCTCCTCTGCGCCACTACTGGCGTGCTTCAACCGTTTGAGAGTCGAAGCGTGCGGAGAGGTTCCATAGAAAAAGCGCAGCCTGAAGGATATTTGACGCCTGTTTCACGTCACCGGCGAGGCCTGCCCTAGCCTCGCCAGGTCAAAACGCTCAGAGCGGACGGAGATTGATCTCCACGCGGCGGTTCTGCGCGCGCCCCGCGGCGGTGTCGTTGCTGGCGATCGGTTGGTTCGGCCCGACACCGAATGCCGAGATCCGCGACGCTGCGACACCATTGGCGGTGAGGTAGGCCGCCACGCTCTGCGCGCGACGATTGGACAGATCCTGGTTCAGCTGCATCGAGCCGGTGCTGTCGGTATGACCGACAATCTCGACGCCGTTCTTGTTGAACTCCTTGAACACTTGCACCAGCGAATTGAGGGTCGGGTAGAAGGAACTGGAGATGTCCGCCGAATTACTGGCGAACGTGATGTTGCCGGGCATGATCAGCGTCAGGTTGTCACCGTTGCGCTGCACCTGAACGCCGGTGCCCTGCAGCGTCTGCCGCAGCTTGGCTTCCTGGGTGTCGACGTAATAACCGTAGCCACCCGCTGCGGCGCCACCGACCGCCGCCCCGATGAGCGCGCCCTTGGTGCGGTCTTTCTTGCTCGAGGTGGCTGCACCGATGACCGCGCCGGTGACGGCGCCAATCCCGCCGTAGACGCCCGCCTTGCCCGCCTCGCGCTCGCCGGTATAAGGGTTGGTGGTGCAGCCGGCCAGCAGCGCGACGCCTACTGCCATGGCGGAAAACTTGCTCAGGGTCTTCATAACGCGTTCCTATGTCCTTCGATGATCAGACCGGGCACACAACGCACCGGCCAGGCCCAGAGCTTACCACCCGCTACCGCAGGTGGCCGCGCGGTGTGCCACGCTTCGGCCCTTTCAGGCTCGGACGAAGGGGTTTTCGCGCATTTCCTCGCCCAGGCAGGTGTCGGGACCATGCCCGGTCACTACGGTGGCGTCTTCGTCGAGGCGATAAAGGCGCTGGCGGATGGAACGCTCGATGGTCGAATAATCGCCACCCCACAGGTCAGTCCGGCCTATGCCGCGGCGAAACAGGGTGTCACCGGCAATCAGCAGCTTGGCATCGGCGAACCAGAAGCTCATCGAACCCGGCGTATGCCCGGGCGTGTGCAACGCCACCCCGCAGCCGCAGGCCAGCTCCTCGTCGTCGGACAGCCAGCGATCCGGTGCCGGCACCGGCGTGTAGGGCACACCGAACATGCGGCATTGCAGCTCGAGGTTGTCCCAGAGGAACTGGTCATCCTTGTGCAGATGCAGCGTGGCACCGGTTCGCTCCTTCATCTGTCCGGACGCCAGAAAATGGTCCAGATGCGCATGGGTGTGGATGATGCTGACCAGCCGCAGCCCGAGCGCCTCCAGCCGCGCCATGATCCGCTCCGGGTCGCCGCCCGGATCGACGACCAGGGCCTTGCCGGTCAGCGGATCGCCGATGATCGTGCAGTTGCACTGCAAAGGGCCGACGGGGAAGGTTTCGCGGATGAGCGCGGCTGTGGCGGTGTGCATGGCGGATCCTGAAGCGAGCGGAATTGCCGATGAAAATGGCGGCGGCCGACGCTGGTTTCAATAGCCAGCTCGCCGCCTGCAGCAGGTCGGCGCCCGCGCGCACCGACGAGCCGCCGGCCAGGCCCGCCCGATGCCTGCCGTGACGCGCTACAGAGACGACACCTGGGCCGAGCCCGCCTTCGTCCAGGCGGCGATGTCGCTGCGGATGCGCTTCTTGTCGAGCTTGCCGACACTGGTCTTGGGAATTTCCGCGACCGCGGCGATCTGCTGGGGTACGGCCCACTTGTTGATCAGACCTTCGGCTACTGCGGGCTCGAGAAACTGCTGCAGCCCACGCGCATCGAGCTGCTCGTCGGCGCCCAGCACGAGCAGTGCGAACGGCCGCTCGCCCCAGCGCTCATCCGGCACGCCGACCACCGCGACCTCGCGCACAGCAGGGTGCCGGCTGATCAGCCCTTCAAGGGCGAGCGAGGAAATCCACTCGCCACCGGTCTTGATCACATCCTTGATGCGGTCACGGATGTCGATGTTGCTCATCTCGTCGAGCGTCGCCACATCGCCGGTATGCAGCCAGCCACCGGCCCAGAGCTCCTCGCTCTTTTCCGGCTCGTTGAAATAGCCCTGCGTCAGCCAGGGCGCGCGCAGCACCAGCTCGCCCTGCGACTGGCCATCGGCAGGTAGGAAGCTGCCATCGGGTGCCTGAATCGCCGCGTCCACCAGCACGACCGGGACGCCGGCCTTGAGGCGAAACTGGACGCGCGCCTCTTCATCGGCAGCAAGCAGCTCGTCGTTGATGTGCGCGCCGGAAATCAGCGGGCAGGTTTCGGACATGCCATACGCGGCGATCAGCTCCATCCCGCGCGCCTTGGCCAGATCGTAGAGGCCACGGGTGAGCGCACTGCCGCCAATGGTGATCTTCCAGCCGGCAAAATCGGCGCCCTGCGCGGCCTTGGCGTTGAGCAGCATCTGCACGATGGTCGGCACGCAATGCGAGAAGGTCACGCCTTCGCGGCGCCACAGTTCGATCAGCAGCTCGGGGTCGTAACGCCCCGGGTAGACCTGTTTGAGGCCAAGCATGGTGGCCACGTATGGCAAGCCCCAGGCATGCACGTGAAACATCGGCGTAATCGGCATGTAGACGTCGCCCGAGCCCATCAGCCGCGGATTCTCGCGGCAGCCGACGGTGACCGCGGTGGCCAGGGTATGCAGCACCAGCTGACGATGGGTGAAGTACACGCCCTTGGGATTGCCGGTGGTACCGGTGGTGTAGAACGTCGTGGCGACCGAGTCCTCGTCGAAGTCGGGGAAGTCGTATTCGGGCGACGCTGCAGCAAGCAGGCTCTCGTACTCGCCGATGCAGTCCGGCAATTGCGCCTCGCCGGCCTCACCGTCGCTGATCAGCAGGGTCTTCTCCACCGTGGTCAGTTGCCCGGCGATCCCCTGGTAGAGGGCCGCGAAATCGCTGTTGACCAGGACGAAACGATCCTCGGCATGGTTCATCGTGTAGAGGATCTGCTCGGGCGACAGGCGCACATTGATGGTGTGCACCACCGCGCCGATCATCGGAATGGCGAACATGCATTCCAGGTAGCGATGACTGTCCCAGTCCATCACTGCCACCGTATCCCCCGCCTTGACGCCGGCCGCCGTGAGCACATTGGCCAGGCGCGCGATGCGCTGGTTCAGCGTGCGGTAGTCGAAGCGCAGCTGATCGCGGTAGACGATTTCACGGGTTCGCTCATAGCGCAGCCCGGACAACAGCAGGCGCTTGATCAGCAAAGGATACGGATAGGCATTGGCGGCGGGCTTGATCACGCGGGTCTGCAACATGACGGCTTCCTGTTTCTTGTTGGAGTTGTAACGCCACTCTAGAACGGGCCGCGCCAGGGCAAACCGGCGGATTATTTCCGGATGCGTCTGCGTGCTAGCCGATCTCGCTCAGCGCCAGGCGTGCGCCGAGCGCGATCAGTACGGCACCGGTCACACGGTCGAACCAGTGCCCCATGCGTGCGAAGCCTGCTCGCACGCGGTCCCGGCTGAACAGCCAGGCCACCAGGCAGAACCAGAGCGTCGTGGCGCAGGCCAGATATAGCCCGTAACCGGCTTGCACTGCCAGCGGAGTATCGTGGCTGATAACCACGGTGAATAACGACAGGAAGAACAGCGTGGCTTTCGGGTTCAGACCGTTGGTGACAAAGCCCACGGTGAACGCCTGACGCGCGCGCCGCGTCGGTACCGGGCCCGCCGTCAGCGTCGCCGCCTCGAGTTGCGGCCTGGCGCGCAGCGCCTTCCAGCCCAGATAGACCAGGTAGCCGGCAGCCAGCCACTTGAAGAGGTTGAACAGCAGGATCGACTGCGAGACGATCAGGCCGATGCCCAGCAGCGAATAGGCGATGTGCACGAAGATGCCGCTGCCCACGCCAAGCGCGGTCCACAACCCGGCTCGCTGGCCTTGGGTGACGCTCTCGCGCACCACCACCGCAAAATCCGGCCCGGGGCTGGCGACGGCCAGCAGATGCACCAGAGCGACTGTCAGAAATTCCATCCAATACACGATCACCTCCGCTAGAAACCTGCTCGGGGCATTGTCGATCCGCCCCGCCCGATCCGAAAAGGTACAGTTGATGTCAAAACGCGCCGTCTTTCTCGACCTCGCCCCGCTCGACCAGGGCGACCTGGATTTCTCCGCCCTGCGCGATGCCTTCGAGACCTTCGACTGTTACGAGCAGACCCCAGCACAGGACATCGTCGAGCGACTGCGCGGTGCCCAGGTGGCCATCGTCAACAAGGTCGCGCTGAGCGACGAGACGCTTTCCGCCTGCCCTGACCTGAAGCTGATTCTGGTCGCCGCCACGGGCGTCAACAACATCGACCTGGCTGCCGCCCGTCGACTGGGCATAACCGTGTGCAATTGCCAGGCGTACGGCACGCCGACGGTCGCGCAGCATACGCTGGCGCTGCTGCTGGCGCTGGCAACCCGCCTTCCGGATTATCAGGCGGCGGTCGCCCAGGGCCGCTGGCAGCAGAGCGGCCAGTTCTGCCTGTTGGACTACCCGATCGTCGAGCTCGCCGGCAAGAAGCTCGGGCTGCTCGGCCATGGCGAGCTGGGCAGCGCGGTGGCACGCCTGGCCGAGGCGTTCGGCATGCAGGTCCTGGTCGGCAATCTGCCGGGGCGCCCCGCCCGCCCCGAGCGGCTCGACCTCGACGAATTGTTGCCGCAGGTCGATGCCCTGACCCTGCATTGCCCGCTCACCGAACAGACGCGCGATCTGATCGGCGAGCGCGAGCTGCGCATGATGAAACCGGGGGCCTTTCTGATCAACGCGGCGCGCGGCGGCCTGGTCAACGAACAGGCCCTGGCTGACGCGCTACGCACAGGCCACCTCGGTGGCGCGGCCACCGACGTGCTGACCAGTGAACCACCGCAGGACGACAACCCGCTGCTGGCCGCCGACATACCGCGCCTGATCGTGACGCCGCACAGCGCCTGGGGCAGCCGCGAAGCACGACAGCGCATTGTCGAGCAGATGGCCGAAAACGCCGCGGCTTTCTTTGCTGGCACGCCGCTGCGCCAGGTCGGCTGACTGTCGGCACAGCGATCCGGGCTGGTAAGCTGCGCGGCTTTTCAGGGAGGCATCATGGACCCTCGAAGCGAAGTTCTGCTGCGCCAGGCCGAGCTGTTCACCGGCCAACTGCTGCTGGTCGGCCTGCCCGCCGACGACCTGCTGGGCCGGCTGGCCGATGCCCGCGGCTGGACCTGGCACGCCGGCGACTGGCAACGCCTGGAGGCGCGCTACCAAGGCCGCTGCCACTTCGGCACCGAGGCCCCGGACGAGGATCTGGCCGGAGCCGTGCTGTTTCTCCCCAAGTCGCGCGAGCTGGCCGATTATCTGCTGCAGGCACTCGCAGCCCGGCTGCACGGTCGGCCGCTCTACATCGTCGGCGAGAAGCGCGGCGGCATCGAGCGCGCCGGCAAACAGCTGGCGGCCTTCGGCCGGCCGCGAAAACTGGACAACGCACGGCATTGTCAGCTCTGGCAGGTCGAAGTCAGCCAGGCGCCGGCTGCACCGGAGTTGGCCCGGCTGGCGCGGCACTACCGGCTCGAACTCGCCGACGGGCCGCTCGAGGTGGTCAGCCTTCCGGGCGTGTTCAGCCATGGCCGCCTGGACCGTGGCAGTGCGCTGCTGCTGGAACATCTGGACGACCTGCCGCCAGGCCGCGTACTGGACTTCGGCTGTGGCGCCGGCGTTCTCGGTGCGGTGTTGAAGCGCCGCTATCCCGCGAGCGAACTGGTGTTGCTGGATGTCGACGCCTTCGCCGTCCGCAGCAGCGAGCTGACCCTCGCCGCAAATGGTTTGCAAGGCGAAGTGCTGGCCGGTGACGGCATCGATGCCGCGCCCCGGCAGCTGGACGCGATCGTCAGCAACCCGCCCTTCCACCAGGGTGTACACACCAGTTATGCGGCCAGCGAAGCGCTGCTGGCGAAAGCCGGCGAACACCTGCGCGCGGGCGGCGAAATCCGTCTGGTGGCCAACGCCTTCCTGCGCTATCGGCCGCTGATCGAAGCCAGTTTAGGCGCCTGCCACACCTTGGCCGAAGCCGATGGTTTCCGCATCTACCAGGCTCGCAAGGGCTGAGCGGAGGGCCGCTTTCCGACCAAGGGTTGCGCGACGGCGAGCAGTTCGGCAAACTCGCCGCCGTCCTCTGGGGGAGTAGTCTCGGGCGCGCGCAAGCGCACGCCTGGCATGCGTCAACACACTTGGTCCACAGACCATGGCGTATGCGACCGAACCGCATCTGCGGCGCTGTCTGACAAGACCCATGGCATGTACTCCTGACCCGGGCGGGCAGGTGGTGCGTGCCATGGTGATCATCTCGACCCGCCCTCAAGGAATGCCGTTTGGAAGCCCTCGCAGTCCCTACTTTCATCGTTGCCCTGGCGGAAATTGGCGACAAGACCCAGCTCCTCGCCCTGCTCCTGGCCGCCCGCTATCGCCGCCCCTGGCCGATCATCTGGGGCATCGTCGTCGCCACCCTGGCCAACCATGCCGCTGCCGGCCTGCTCGGCAACATCGTCTCCGATCTGCTGTCGCCCGTGATGCTGCGCTGGATTCTCGCCCTGAGCTTTGCCCTTGTCGCCGTCTGGACGCTCATTCCCGACCGGCTCGATGACGATGACGCCCGGCTCGGCCGCGCCTACGGTCCTTTCCTCGCCACGCTGATCGCGTTCTTCATCGCCGAGATGGGCGACAAGACTCAGGTCGCCACCGTGATGCTGGCAGCCCAGTATCCGCAACTGGTCCTCGTCGTGATCGGCACGACCCTTGGCATGCTGATCGCCAACGTCCCGGTGGTGCTGGCCAGCCACTTCGCCGCCGACCGCCTGCCCCTGACGCTGATTCGCCGGATCGCAGCGGCCGCGTTCGCCGTGCTGGCGATCTATGCAGCGTACGAGGCGGTCAGCATGAGCGGTATCGTTTCAAGCTGATACCCAGCGCAAATCCGCCGACGAAGCCAGCTGGTAGAGTGCTGATCGCAGTGCCTACCAGCGTTCGAGGAGATCAGGCTGCATGTCGGCGGATGGACGCAAGAAACGAGTCTGTACCCATATCGATCTGAGCTGGAACAAGGGCCGCCTGGCTCTTTCCGAGCAACTGCAGAGTCGCTATTTCAGCTACAAGAGCTCGGTAGGCGGGCAACCGCTCAACGCGGCCGGCTTCGCTGGACTGGTGCGCGACGTGCGCAACGCCGTTCCCGATCTGGAAGTGGTGGTCGATGAATGCCTGTGCGAAGGCCATCGGGTCGTCACCACCTGCACGGTGATGGGCACCCTCACCCGCCCGTTGCTGGGCTGCCCGGCCAACGACAAGATCCTGGCCGTCGCGGCGATTTCGCTATGGACGTTCAATTCCGCCGGGGAAATCGAGGACGTCAGTACCCTGCTCGACCTGGAGAACGCGCGCCTGCAACTGGGGTTGCACAGCGCGCTCGGCGACGGCCTTTCCACACTCTAGGCAAAACGTCCCGCCTCAGCGGCGGGCCTGCTCGTAAAGGGGCATCACCTTCGGCACGGTATTGCGCAGCGCCTCGATACGGCTGCTCGAGGAGGGGTGGGTGCTCATGAACTCCGGCGGGGCCGAGCCACCGGCGGACGCCATCTTCTGCCACAGGCTGATGGCAGCCTTGGGGTTGTAACCGGCACGTGCCGCCAGTTCCAGCCCGATGAGGTCCGCCTCGTTTTCGTTGGAGCGGCTGTTGGGCAGCGTCATCAGGTATTCAACGCCCAGGTTCGCCAGTTGCAGGCTGCCCGCGTCGACACCAAAGGCCGAGCCCAGCTGAGTGGCCATCTGCACGCCGTACGCCTTGGACATCGCCTCACGGCCATGCTCGCGCAAGGCATGCGCGATTTCATGCCCCATGACCGCAGCGATCTCGTCGTCGGTCAGGTTCAGCTTTTCCACCAGGCCGGTGTAGAAGATAATCTTGCCGCCGGGCCCGCAGTTGGCATTCAGCTCTTCGCTGTCGATCACGTTTACATCCCAGTCCCATTGAGCCGCATCGGGGCGGAACACGCCGACCTGGGCGATCAGGCGCTGGGCAATGGCGTTGATGCGCTTGCTGATGGCGCTGTTCTTCTCCAGCGCGCCCTTGCTCGCCGCCTCGCTCAGCGTTTCCTGATAGGACTGCGCGTACATCTGGTTGACCTGCTCAGTGGAGAGCATGCTGAACATGTATTGCTTGCGCTCGACGCCTACGGCCCCGCCGCTGGTCGTGTTGACAGCCTGGCAGCCGGCCATCAGCGAGGCGGCGACCAGCACGGATAGAATGTTGCGCTTGGGCATGGGCGGTACTCCGGAAGATCCGCCCGTATCCTAGAGCCAGCCCGGCGAGCAGACAACCGCTGCGCACCCGGGCCGCGGCAGGCCGCTCAGTTGACTGGCGTCAGGCATTGGGGCGCATCGAGCGCCGGATCGTTGACGAAGGTCGCCAGCGGTCGCTCGCGCAAGGGGGGCTGCGGGCTATTCAGCAGCTCACGCAGGCGCTGCTCGGGTGTCTGCGGGTCGATCCATTCGGCACAGGCTGCCCCCGACAGCAACAGCGGCCTGCGCTGATCGACGGCCGGCAAGGTGACCACGGCCGCGCTCAGGTACTCCTGGCCCTGAACTGGGTAACGCTCCCAGAGCGCCGCGAAGTAGATCAGCGAGTCTTCGGTGGTCATCCAGTACGGCCGCTTGCGCACGCGTCCGCGCCATTCGTAGAAGCCATTGGCCGGCAGCAAGCCGCGGCGCTGCTGATAGGCCTCGCGGAACATCGGCTGCTCGGCGAGCGTTTCCGAGCGTGCCTGCGCCGGCGTGCGGGTGAAGTCGGTCAGCCAGGCCGGCGTCAGCCCCCAGCGCACCCGGTCGAGTCGCAGCCCGCCTGCCGCGCTGCGCAACAGCAGCACCTGCGCGCCCGGCGCAAGGCTCCAGTGTGGCTGCTGGTCAGCAGGAAAGCCGGGGATTGCAGAGAATTCCGCATTCCAACGGAACAGGGCGAAGCGGCCACACATACACGACTCAACAGATCAGTTCACCGGGATAGCTTTCCGGTTCGTCGCCGGGCAGCGGTTCGGCGCCATTGTACGCGGCGATCAGCTGACGTGCCCGCTCGGCCTGGTCATCCTCGACCAGCAGGCCGAGCAGCCCGAGCGCAGGCAGCTCGCCCATCGCACCGAGCAGATGGCCGCCGGCAATGTACGCGCCGATTCCTTCGGCCTCCAGCATGCCGATCAGCACCTGCGCCTCGAGCAGGTCGCAGGGCTCGTAGATTCGCTGCATCAGTCGTCCTCTCTACGCACGCTGAGCTGCCAGCGGGTACCGTCGGTTTCCAGCAGGAAGACCACCGGGCGGCAGCACACCGGACAATCCTCGTCGTACTGCTGATCACCGCCACTGAGATCGAGCACCGCCTCGACCGTTTCCCAGCAATAGGGACACTGATAATTCTGCACTTCCAGCATCGGCGCCTCCGCGTAACTTATCGTTATAATCGCCGCCTGATTTCGCCCGGCGCTCCGGGTGACCGAAAGACCTGAGCCGCTGACCGCGGTTCCCGTGCGGCTGCCGCGCCCCGTTTCGTCAGCGCGCGGCGTGGCGTCGCGTCATGCCAGCCGCCTCCGCCTCCTTTACGAGAACATGATGGACGAATTCGAAGCCATCCGCCCCTATGCCGACGCCGAAGTACCGGCCGTCATGAACCGGCTTTTCGCCGACCGCGAGTTCCTCGACGTGCTTGCGCACTTCCGCTTCCCGCGCCTGGCCGGCGCGCTGGGCTGGGCGCTCAAACCGATGATCGCCAAGCGGCTGCACCGTGAATTCGCCGATATCGATTCGGTCGACGCTCTGCAACACCGCATCGAGAGCTATGTAGATCGCACCATCGAGCGCGCCACCGACGGGGTGACCTATTCGGGGCTCGACCAGTTGCAGCAAGGCCGCGCCTACCTCTACCTGGCCAACCACCGGGATATCGTGATGGACCCGGCGTTCGTCAACTACGCGGTCTACCACGCCGGCCTGCGCACCCCGCGCATCGCCATCGGAGACAACCTGCTGCAGCGCCCCTTCGTCAGCGACCTGATGCGCCTGAACAAAAGCTTCATCGTGCGCCGCTCCATCAGCGGGCGCCGCGAGAAGCTGGCGGCCTACCAGGTGCTGTCGGCCTACATCAATCATTCGATCCGCCAGGACGGTGAATCGGTATGGATCGCCCAGGCGGAGGGCCGTGCCAAGGACGGGGACGATCGCACCGACTCGGCAATTCTCAAGATGCTGCACATGAGCCGCAAGGACGAGCCATTTGCCGAGGCGCTGGCCGCCCTGCGCCCGACGGCCGTCTCGATCAGCTACGAATACGACCCATGCGACCAGGCCAAGGCTCGGGAGCTGTACATCCGGGCCACCACCGGCAGCTACACCAAGGCGCCCGGCGAGGACGACGCCAGCATTGCGCTGGGCATCACCGGCTACAAGGGACGGGTTCACCTCGCCTTTGGCGCGCCGATGCAGCGGATTCCCGAGGATGCCAAGGAGCTGGCCGCCGAGCTCGATCGGCAGATCCTCGGCAACTATCGCCTGTTCCCGGTTCACTACCTGGCCTATGCGATGTGGGAAGAGCGCGATGACGCACTGCAGGTGCCGACGGCCGAGAGCCTGTTCGATGCCGAAGAGGTGGCGCGGGCCAAGGCTGAATGGGGCCGACGGTTGGCCGCTTGCCCGAGCGTGCAGCAGCCGTATCTGATTCAGCAGTACGCCAACCCGGTGCGCAACCAGTACCGGCTGAAGACCGGCCTGGCGCTCTAGCCGCGCGGCGGTCGTTCAGAGCAGCCGACTGCCCCAGGAGAACAGCAGGGCCAGGCCAAGCCCGGCGAAACCGAACCGATAGAACACCTGGTTGAGCTGCACTTCGGGGCTGGGGAGCGCCGGCACGCTTGCGCCGGCCTGGCGTGCCTTGGCCTGCAACACGCGCCAACGGGTTGCCAGCAGCAGCCAGCCGCCGGTGAAAGCACTCAGCAGCGCGAGCATATTGAGAATCAACGCCAGGTCCGGAACCTGCGGGAAATGCGCCTGCAGCGACATCTTTACCTCCGCTTCAGGGGGTCGATCGAGAGGCCCGCATGACGGGCGAGCGGAGTCTACCGGAGCGGCCGGCGCAGCGCGCGGCGTTTCCGACGGAGCGAAGGGCGAAAGTGCCATTCGCAACGGTGATATCCAAGCCTTACCCGTATGACCTTGACGGCGCTTCAGCCTCGACGGCACCCTCGGCACACCTCGAACTAGCGAGCTAGAGCCATGCAAGCCGGAGAGCGGCAGGCTGTATTAGATCGACGAGGGGCACGGTGGTCTCGACAGGAGCACCGCCGCCGGCACCGACCGAACGATCGGCAGGTGCGCGGAACCCGCCATTCATGGAGACAGGAATAAGAACAATGACAAGCAAGCTATTTAGCCTGGGGGCCCTATCACTGGCACTGCTCGGCAGCAGCGCCATGGCAGCCGTAGCGGAGGATCAGGCCGCCAAGCTCGGCCAAAGCCTGACGCCCATCGGCGCCGAACAGGCCGGCAATGCCGCCGGCACCATCCCGGCCTGGACCGGAGGCCTGCCGATGGACGCCGCGGCAGTCGACGACAACGGCTTCGTCGGCGACCCGTTCCCCGGTGATCAACCGAAGTTCACCATCACCGCGCAGAACTACGAGCAGTACAAGGACAACCTGACCCCAGGTCAGATCGCCATGCTCAAGCGCTACCCCGACACCTATCGCCTGCCCGTCTACGAGACGCGCCGCAGCGCCGCGATGCCGGCCCATATCTACGAGGCTGCCGCACACAACGCACGCAACGCCAAGCTGGTACGGGGCGGCAACGGCCTCGAAGGCTTCGATACCGCCATCGCCTTCCCGATCCCGCAGGACGGCCTCGAGGTGGTCTGGAACCACATCACCCGCTACCGCGGCGGTTCGGCCCGCCGTGTCATTGCCCAGGCCACACCGCAGGTGAACGGCAGCTTCAACCTGGTGAAATTCGTCGACGAGGTCGTCTACACCGACAGCCTCAGTGACTACTCACCGGAGAAGCACGGCAACGTGCTGTTCTACTTCAAGCAGCAGGTCACCGAACCCTCGCGCCTGGCCGGCAACGTGCTGCTGGTCCACGAAACCCTGGACCAGGTCAAGGAGCCGCGCATGGCCTGGATCTACAACGCCGGTCAGCGCCGCGTGCGCCGAGCGCCGCAGGTTGCCTATGACGGCCCGGGCACCGCCGCCGACGGCCTGCGGACTTCCGACAACCTCGATATGTTCAACGGTGCGCCGGACCGCTACGAGTGGAAGCTGATCGGCAAGAAAGAGCTGTACATCCCTTACAACTCCTATCGCCTGGACTCGCCCAAGCACAAGTACGAAGACATCATCCAGGCCGGCCATATCAATCAGGACCTGACCCGCTACGAACTGCACCGCGTATGGGAAGTCGAGGCGACGCTCAAGCCGGGCGAGCGCCATATCTATGCCAAGCGCCACTTCTTCATCGACGAGGACACCTGGCAGGCCGCCGAGATCGATCATTACGATGGCCGCGGTACGCTGTGGCGGGTAGCCGAAGCACACAGCCAGTACATCTACAATGTGCAGGTGCCGCTGTACTCGATGGAAACCCTGTATGACCTGGTCTCCGGCCGGTATCTGGTGATGGGCATGAAGAACGAGGAACGCAATCCCTACACCTACAACTACAAGGCCAACTCCAACCAGTACACGCCGACCGCACTGCGCAACTCCGGCGTGCGCTGATCGCGACGCAACAAAAATCTATGGTCACCCCCATTTTTGCAATACTGATCAACGATGGCTGTTTGGCTTGCTTAAATCTATCCGGCGTCTATCTGGGGCATGCCCCGCGCCACGATGAGAGTCGCGCCTGGCGATCCTGAAAAGCCCGACGGCTTCTAAAGCCGATTTTTGTGTCAGGTTCTTCGCCAGGCCGGTGGGCCGTTCACGTCATCGGTTGTTCAGCATCGCAAACCCGAAAGGGTGTTTCGTGGTACAGCGGTAAACGCAGGGTCAGGCGGCGAGTGCGCTTGGTCCTGCTTCAAATTCCGAGTGGTTGGCTGCAATCGCCCAGGCGATGCGGGCGAGCTTGTTGGCCAGGGCGCACACCACCACATTCGAGTGCCGCCGCTCACGCAGCGAGCGAACCCAGTCGGCCAAAGCGCCCTGCTGGTACTCCAAGCGTTGCAGATAGACCCTGGCGCACTGCACCAGCAGCCGGCGCAAGTTCTTGTCGCCGCGCTTGCTGATTCCCAGCAGATTGGCCCGGCCTCCCGTGCTGTACTGGCGTGGCACCAGACCCACCGATGCCGCGAAATCACGACTGCCGCCATACTGTTTGCCATCGCCCATCTCGGCGCACAGTAGGCTGGCCGTGATCGGCCCCACACAGGGGATGCTCAGCAGGCGGCTGCCCAGCTCGTCCTCGGCAAGCTGGCCGGTCATTTCCTTGTCCAGCGATTTGATCTGCTCGTCCAGGTAGCAGAAGTGCTCATGCAAGCGACTCAGCAGCCCGACCAGGTGCGGTGGCAACTCGTGCTCGTTCAACGTGGTCGGCAGCCGCCTGACCAGCGACAACCCCTTGGGCAGGCTGATACCGAATTCCAACAGGAACCCATGGGCCTGGTTCGCCGTCTTCGTCCGGTCACGCACCAGGGATTCGCGCATCCGGTGCAAAACCGACAAGGTTTGCTGGGCTTCGGTCTTCGGTGTCACGAAGCGCATGGTAGGCCGGGAGGCGGCTTCACAGATCGCCTCGGCATCGATGAAGTCGTTCTTGTTGCCCTTAACGAAAGGCCGCACGAACTGCGGCGAAATCAGCTTCACTTCATGCCCGAACGCTACCAGTTGCCGAGCCAGAAAGTGTGATCCCGCACAAGCTTCCATCGCCACTGTGCACCTCGGCAAGTTCCCGAGCAATCGCATCATCTGCTGGCGTGTCGCTTTCCTGCGCAAGACTTCTCGACCGACATTGTCCTGTCCGTGCAAATGAAAGCTGTGCTTGCCGAGATCGATACCAACCAGTGCGACGCTGCTCATGATGATGGCCTCCGAAATAAACACCCTGCGAGAGCGTAGCCCTCGCAGGGTGTGGGGGTGACCATCTCATTAGCCCGCCAAATGGCGGGCTTTTTCATTCGACCGTGCTTACTGTGCCAGCAACTGGCCAATGTTCTGATCGCGGAATACGCGGCTCAGCGCATCGCTCAGCACGTCGCTGACCAGCTTGGTGTTGGTCTGCTCGTTGGGCGCCATGCCGAAGCGCTGGTTGAGCGAAGCCCCATAGCGCCCGTTGTAACGGCGGCCGCCGTTCTGCACATCCACGCGCAAAGTCGCCCCGATGTTGGCCTCGGTGACGTACAACCCCTCCTTCGGCGACTGGTACTTCAGCTCGGCCAGCGTGAGGGTCAGCTGCGGCGCGTTATAGGCGTTGGCCGACGGGGTGAAACCAAGCAGCCTGACCGCCGCCTCGGTCTGCGCCTGCAGCTTGGGCAGCAGCTTGTCCGCCGGCACGATGATCGAACTGGTTTCCGGATAGAGCCCGCCGCGCGTGCCGAGAGCGGGCGACGAACGCCCGTCGACCACCCTCACCACCACCGGCTGGCCCTGGCCGACCGGATTGATCGTCCCGGTGAGTTTGGGATTTGGATCGAGCTGCTGGGGGCTGAGGGCGCAGCCGGTCAGCGTCAGGGCACACAGGGTAAACAGGCCGAACACCAGGCGTTGCAGCATGCTGTCTTCTCCAGTTGGACGAGGAATGGGCGGCAGTATAACCATCGCCGCAGCCCCCCGACAGTGATCGACGGACGGCGCTGTCCAGTCACGCCTTTGTCACCCGGGCGTGGCATAACGCAGCCATCAGAGCCTCAAGAGACCGCGCTCATGCGCTTGCTGCCACTGCTGCACCGACGCCCCCGCCGCCACTTCGCGCTTCTGGATGCCTCCGGTTGTTGCCAGATGCTGTTGACGGCCAGCCAGCGGCCTGCCGCAGCCGCCTGGCGCGAAGTGACCCACGCGCACCTCGGCTGGATCGGGCAGCGTCTGCCCGACGACGCTTTGGTTGGCTGAGCGCACACAACGAACACGCAATGAAAAAGCCGCCTGGCACGCTGAGTGCCAGGCGGCTTATGCAACAGCGCGAGACCTGTGTCAGCTGATCAGGCCAAGGCGCTTGTCCGACAACGTGCTCACCTCACGATAGGCCACGGCGTCCTTCTTCAGAACGTCTTCGCGCGCCGGGAAGATCTCCTCCAGCTTGCGGCTCCAGGCCTCGGAGCGGTACTGCTCGGGGAAGCAGCGCTCGAGCAGATCGAGCATGATGGACACGGTAACCGATGCGCCCGGCGACGCACCGAGCAGTGCGGCGATCGAGCCATCCTTTGCCGAAACCAGCTCGGTCCCGAACTGCAGAATGCCGCCTTTCTTCGGATCCTTCTTGATGATCTGCACGCGCTGACCAGCAATTTCCAGGCGCCAGTCTTCAGCCTTGGCTTGCGGATAGAAGCCGCGCAGCGTGTCCAGGCGATCCTCCATGGACTGCATCACTTCCTTGATCAGGTAGCGAGTCAAATCCATGTTGTCGCGCGCTACCGCGAGCATCGGGCCGATATTGCCCGGCCGCACGGAGAGCGGCAGGTCGAGGAACGAGCCGCGCTTGAGGAATTTGGTGGTGAACCCGGCATAGGGCCCGAACAGCAACGACTTGTGGCCGTCGACCACTCGGGTGTCCAGGTGCGGCACCGACATTGGCGGGGCGCCTACCGCGGCCAGGCTGTAGACCTTGGCCTGGTGTTGGGCGACCACCTCGGGGTTGTCACAGCGCAGCCACTGGCCGCTCACCGGGAAGCCACCGAAACCGCGCCCTTCTTCGATGCCCGACATCTGCAGCAACGGCAGAGCCGCGCCGCCAGCGCCGAGGAACACGAAGCCGGCCTGCACTTCACGCGAACCGCCGCTCTGGGTGTTCTTGATGTCGACCTTCCAGCCTTGGGCGTTGCGTGCCAGACCGGTGACTCTCTGGTTGTACGACACCTTGACGCCGCCGATCTTGCTCAGATACCCGAGCATCTGGTTGGTCACGGCGCCGAAATTGACGTCCGTCCCGTTCGCGGCATAGGTCGCGGCAATCGGCTCGTTCGGATCGCGTCCGGGCATCATCAACGGCATCCACTCGGCGAGGGTGGCGCGGTCCTCGCTGTAGGTCATGTCGGCGAAGGCGTGATGCTGGGTGATCGCCTCGAAGCGCTTCTTGAGATAGGCGATATCCTTGCTGCCGCGTACGAAGCTCAGGTGCGGAACAGGATTGATGAAGTCGCGTGGGGAACCGAAGCCTTCGCGGCCGGCGAGGTAGGCCCAGAACTGCTTGGAAACCTCGAACTGGGTGTTGATATGGACAGCCTTGGCGATGTCGATCGTGCCGTCGTTGCCCTCGGGGGTGTAATTCAACTCGCAGAGCCCGGCGTGACCGGTGCCGGCATTGTTCCACGGGTTGGAGCTTTCCACGGCTCCGGATTCCTGCTGCTCGACGATTTCCAGCCGAATGCCGGGGTCGAGCTCCTTGAGCAGTACCGCGAGGGTCACGCTCATGATGCCGGCCCCCACCAACACCAGATCCACTGCTTCGCTATCGTGTTGCGTCATTAACGCGTTCTCCAGAATCACAGCATTAAACTGTCGCGACCACGGTGTGCAGCCACGTGAACCCCACCAGCCAGACGGTCGGAAACGGAGGATGGTTTCCACACCGCTGTTCGAGAACCAGTGCTCGAAAACAGGCGCAAGCACGCCTGCCAGCTGTCGGAAGGTCGGCTTTTGGCCCCCTTCCCTCGCCCGTCACGCCGGAGCGGGCCATGCCCTGCGCTCGACGACGCGCTGCAGCGCGAAAAACGATTTGCGAATCTTGCAGTCGCCACCTGGGGTCACGGCTCGCCAGGTCGCGGACTTCGTGGTGCGGTCTTGCAGTCGGCCGTGTCAGCCGCGAGCGGCTTCGATTGCCTCGATATATGGCCGCGCATGGCGCTGATCGGCGACCAGATCGATGAAATCGTTACCCTGGGCGTCGCGTGCCTCGAGGTCATAGCCTGCTTCGATGAAGAACGTGATGAATCGCTCGAAATCATCGATACGCAGGCCACGGTAGGCCTTGATCAGCTTGTGCAGCGAAGCAGGCGTATCGTCAGCCGGTTCCGGCTCGAGAAACAGCTTGATCGACTCGTCGCCAATCTCTTCGCCAATCACCTGCTTCTTGTCTTTACGCATCGCTTCTGCGCTCCACGGGATCTCACGGGGGCGGCAGTTTACTCCTCGCAGCCGGTGTGCTCAACGCAAGGTGGCCGCTTGCGACCAAGGTCGTACTCGATCGTCCATCGGGAAAGTGGCGTTAACATCCATGAAAAAGCCGCCAAGGGCCTCGCCAATGCGCAGTCAGACACGGAGCGTTTCGACATGAGGGCACCGCCGTTGTTCGCCGCGTTTCGCCAGGCTCTGCGACAGGGCTATAACGCCAGCGCCTTGCGTGGCGACGTCAGCGCGGGGCTGACGGTCGGCATCATTGCCATTCCGCTGGCCATGGCGCTGGCGATCGCGGTGGGTGTACCGCCGCAGCATGGCCTCTATACGGTGCTGGTCGCCGCCCCGCTGATCGCGCTGACCGGGGGCTCGCGCTTCAATGTCTCGGGACCGACGGCGGCCTTCGTCGTCATTCTGCTGCCGATCACCCAGCAGTTCGGCATCGGCGGCTTGCTGCTGTGCACCATGCTCGCCGGGTTGATCCTGATCGCCCTCGGGCTGCTGCGTGCCGGGCGCCTGATCGCGTTCATCCCCTACCCGGTGACGCTCGGCTTTACCGCCGGCATCGGCGTGGTCATCGCCACATTACAGATCAAGGACCTGCTCGGCCTGCAGCTGGACGGCCAGCCGCAGCATTACGTCGAACAGCTCCTGCTGCTGGCGCGCTCGCTACCCGGAGCCAATCTCGGCGACGCGCTGGTAGCGGCGATCTGCCTGGCGGTGCTGATCCTCTGGCCACGCTGGGTACCGAAGATTCCCGGCCATCTGGTGGCGCTGGCGCTCGGCGCGGTCGCCGGCCTGATGCTGGAAGCCGCCGGCCTGCCGGTCGCCACGCTCGGCGAGCGGTTCAGCTATGAACTCGGAGGCCAGACCTACCCCGGCATTCCGCCCCAGCTCCCCGCACCGGTCCTGCCCTGGCATCTCCCCGGGCCCGACGGAGCTGCGCTGGTGCTTTCCTACGAGCTGTTCCATCAGCTGCTCGGCCCGGCCTTTGCCATCGCCATGCTCGGGGCGATCGAGTCGCTGCTGTGCGCCGTGGTAGCCGACGGCATGACCGGCAGCAACCACGAACCCAACGGCGAGCTGATTGGCCAGGGCATCGGCAATCTGGTCGCCCCGCTGTTTGGCGGCATCACCGCCACCGCGGCGATCGCCCGCACAGCGGCCAACGTGCGCGCCGGTGCCTTCTCGCCAATGGCTGCAATCCTTCACGCCGGTGTGGTGCTGCTGGCGATGCTCTGGCTGGCACCACTGTTCAGCTACCTGCCGATGGCGGCGCTGGCCGCGTTGCTGGTGATGGTGGCGTGGAACATGAGCGAGGCGCCGCACGTACTGCATGTGCTACGCATTGCGCCACGCAGCGACGTACTGGTGCTGCTGACCTGTCTGGCACTGACCGTGCTGTTCGACATGGTGCTGGCGGTTGGCGTCGGCCTGCTGCTGGCCGCGGGCCTGTTCATCAAGCGCATGAGCGAGCTGACCGACACCGGCGCCCTGTCCCGGGAACAGCGCGCCCTGCTGCAGGACATGCCGGCGCACGTTGCGGCCTACGCCATCCGCGGGCCGCTGTTCTTCGGTGCGGCGGAAAAGGCGCTGAGCGCGCTGCGGCGCTTCAATCCGGACGTGCGGGTGGTCATCGTCGACATCAGCGCCGTCCCCTTGCTGGACATGACGGCGCTGGCGGCGCTGGAGAACGTGCTGGTGGACTATCGCCGGCTCGGGGTGGTGCTGATCCTCAGCGGCAGCAATGCCCGAGTGCGCCTGAAGCTGCGCCGCGCCGGCATCCATCGCCTGGCCGGGCACCTGTACCACGTGCGCGACCTGCAACAGGCGCGAATCAAGGCGCTGCGCCTGCTGCAGGAGCCGACGCAGGCCTGACGATCAGGCGTGCTTCTGCAGGTTGGCCATCATTTCCTTCAGCGCCTCGAGGTTGTCGGCCGGGTGCGCGGCATTCTCGAAGTCGCAGATGCGCTGCCAGTTCGCCGCAACATCCTCGGCGTCGAACCCACCGTGCGGATCGAACCCCACGCCAAGGCTGCGCTCCCAGCGTACCTTGCCCATCCAGCCACCACCGACCTCGAACAGGCCGGACGTTTCCTGGCATTGCTCGCTGGCCAGGTAAACCACCAGCGGGCTGACCAGCTCGGGTTTGAGTTGCTCGAATACTTGCGGCGGAATCAGCCCCTCGGTCATGCGCGTCCCGCCTGTCGGCGCGATGGCGTTGACCAGGATGTTGTTCTTGCGCCCCTCCAGCGCCAGCGTCCGGGTCAGACCGTACAGGCCAAGCTTGGCCATGCCGTAGTTCGACTGGCCGAAGTTGCCGTAGATACCCGATGTCGAGGCCGTGAAGATGACCCGCCCGTAGCCCTGCTCGCGCATCAGCGGCCAGGCTGCACGGGTGACCTTGTAGGCGCCTTCGACGTGTACGCGGTAGACCAGATCCCAGTCGGCGTCCTCCATCTTGTGGAAGGTCTTGTCACGGAGGATCCCGGCATTGTTCACCACCACATCGACCCGGCCGAAACTGTCGAGCGCCTGCTCGACAATGCGTGCACCCTCGGTCACCGAGTCATGGTTGGCGACGGCCGTACCACCGGCCTGCCGTATCTCCTCGACGACGCGGTCGGCCGCACGACTGTTGGCACCCTCGCCCTGGGCGCTGCCGCCGAGGTCATTGACCACCACCTTGGCGCCGTGCCGGGCGAACGCCAGCGCGTGCGCCCGACCCAAGCCGCCACCGGCGCCGGTGACGATCACGACCTTATCTTCGAAGCGAATGGCTTGCGACATAGCGGGCTTCCTTTTTGTTATCCGAACGAGATTCCAGTGTCGGCGAGCTGGCGCAGCGCAACAACGAGGCGCTCTGTAATGAATGCTGCAGCATAAGCGCAGGTGCCGCTCAAAAAATGATCGCCTCGCTACAAGGCGCGGCCTGCCTATTCTGGCGGCCTCGCTCCAAAGGTTATCCACAGAACCATTGACAGCTTCTGAGGATAACCGCACCCATGGCTGCGCCGCGACCGCAGAACGCGCCTGAAACGAGCCCGCCAAGTGCCTGAGCAAAAAACGACCAAGTGGCCACAGGCCGCGCACGCTCTGCATCGGGGCAACCTGTCAAAGGGTTATCCACAGAACGCCCCACCGAAAACCTGGACAAAATGGCTATCGCCCCGATCGAAGAAAGCAACCGGCAGTGGATTCGCAGGAGCGTTAGCCTCTTCTCGTCAGAAGGAGAAATGCCATGTTCGATTACCAGTTGCTCGAGCGCCTGCTTGCCGACTACGCCTGCACGGCGATGGGCATCGGCTAGGCGGGGAGCGCTTGGCCCGCTCAGCCCGGAACGCTACCCTCAGCGCTTTTACAGCTTTCGGAGTTCGAGATGGTCTTGCGTTCGATTTGTGTGTTCTGCGGCGCCAGCACGGGAACCGATCCCGTTTATCGGGAAGCGGCAGCGACGATGGGCCGGACCCTGGCCGAGCAGGGCATCACGCTTGTCTATGGTGGTGGCGCGGTCGGCCTCATGGGCGTGGTCGCAGACGCTGCGCTGGCTGCCGGTGGAGAGGTCATCGGCATCATTCCGCAGAGCCTGAAGGATGCCGAGATAGGCCACCCGGGCCTCACGCGCCTGGAAATCGTCGACGGGATGCATGCGCGCAAGGCGCGCATGGCCGAGCTGGCGGATGCCTTCATCGCCATGCCCGGAGGCCTGGGCACACTGGAAGAGCTGTTCGAAGTCTGGACCTGGGGGCAGCTCGGCTACCATGCCAAGCCGATGGGCCTGCTGGACACCAACCACTTCTACGCCAAGCTCAGCCACTTTCTCGACCACCTGGTAGCCGAAGCCTTCGTCCGCCCTCAGTACCGTGAAATGCTGCAGCGCGGCGATACTCCGGATGCGTTGCTCGAACGACTGCGGGCCTGGCAACCAACGATCAAAGCCAAGTGGAGCGAGCGCGAGCCCTCCTGAGCAGGCGCTGATCAAAAACCGAGCAACCTCGCCGCAGCCACGGCTGGCGGGGTTTGCAGTGGTTCATCCCATAATTATCCACAATACGACCCACAGCAACGCTGGATAACTCCAGCTCTGGCATGCTGCACAGTGGACAAAAAATGATCGCCCCGCGCAAAGCCAGGCGGATCGGCGCCTGCAGCGACTGTTCCAGCGGTTATGCACAGAACGAATCACAGCTATTGGGGATAACGAACCTATCGCCCACCGGGAACTCCACTGCAGTACGCAATACGGAGTGCTCGTATGAACTGGCTGGCTCTGACCGTCGTCACCTTTGTCTGCTTTGCGCTGGTGCTTTGGATCAAGCAACACCAGTACAACCATCCGGCGCTGCAGTTTCCCTACCGTCTACGCCCGACGCTGCTCGATGAAACGCAGCGCGAATTGCTGGCGCTGCTGCAGCGCCAGCTTGGCGAGCGCTATCTGGTCGTGCCCGGCATGCCGCTGGCGGATCTCGTCGAGATCACTGTGGTACCGAGACGGACGCCCTGGTACCAGGCACGCAACCGGATCGCCGAGCGCCGCGTGGACTTCCTCCTCTTGAGGCGCCCCGACCTCGCACCGGCAGGCGGCGTGATGCTCGAGCCGCCGCAAGATCCGTTTCTCGAACAGCTGTTCAACGTGCTCGAGTTGCCCCTCGTCCGCCTCGATCGGGGTCAGGCCCACGCCTATGGCCAGGTCAGCCAGGCGCTGGCGGACGCCGGCCTCCATTGATCGGCGCACTGAAATGGAGCGCTTGCATGGTGGTCCTAGAGGGCTCGGCCCCGCGTCGAGCTCGTCCACCTTCTGCTGGAGTCTCCCATGTTCAACCGCCCCTTGTTCGTCTGCGCCTTCGCCCTGCTCGCCCCGAGCATGACCCTTGCCGAAACCGAAACCTGCCAGAAGGTCGCGGACAAGGACATCGCCGCGTTGTTCGTGCGCTGGAACGATGCCCTGCAGTCCGGCGATCCACAGAACGTCGTCGACACCTATGCACAGGACTCACTGCTGCTGCCGACGCTGTCCAATACCCCGCGCCGTAGCGCCGACGCCAAGGCAGACTACTTTCGCCATTTCATGGCGGGCCAGCCACGCGGCAACATCGATTCGCGGATGATTCAGATCGACTGCAACACCGCACTCGATGCCGGCCTGTACACCTTTCGCTTTGCCGATGGAAAAAAGGTGCAGGCGCGCTACACCTTCACCTACAAGTGGTTTCCCGAGCAGGAGCAATGGCTGATCACCAGTCACCATTCCTCGGCCATGCCCGAGCCGCAGAAGACGCACGAGTGAAGCTGTCGTTCGCCGGCGCGGTAGCGGATACTGCGCCGCGTCCACACCACCGCCGTCTCCGCTGATGTCCCTCAAGACTCGTCTGCTGCCCTTGATCGAACTGGGCACCCGCCTTGCCCAGCGCTATCCGGGGCTGATCGCGCTATTCGGCTTCGCCTCCGGCGTCGCCAGCTTCCTGCTGGTCGAGCGCCAGGCAGGTCTGGCCAAGGTCATTGCTCTGGTCATGCTCATCAGCTGGATCTGGCTGGTGCTGGAAAACACTTTGCGTCAGCAGCTGCGCCGCCGCTTCGGCTGGTCGGTGCCGCGCCCCTTGCTGCGCTACGCGACGCAGATGGTGCACCAGGAGACGCTGTTCTTCATCGTGCCCTTCTACATCATCACCACCACCTGGAACAGCGGCCAGGCGGTGTTCACCGGGCTGCTAGGTGTCGCCGCCCTGATTTCGCTGATCGACCCGCTGTACTACCGCTGGCTGGCCCCGCGGCGTTGGCTGTACCTGGGCTTCCACGCGCTGACGCTGTTTGCCGTGCTCCTGACCGCCCTGCCGATCATCCTGCACCTGAGTACACCGCAGAGTTACCGCCTGGCGCTGGCCGTCGCCGTGGTGTTGGCCCTTCCGAGCCTGCTGGAGCTTTTCCCGGGGCGGAGCTGGCGCAACCTGCTGGCCCTGGCAGGCGTCACGATACTGGTTGCCGGCGCCGGCTGGTTCGGACGCACCTGGGTACCACCGGCGACGCTATGGCTCGCCGAGGTCGCCGTGACCACCCAGCTGGACGACGCACGGCGCGAGCCGGGGCGCAGCGTTCGCCAGCTGAGCAGCGCGCAGCTGCGCGCCAGCGGGCTGTATGCCTATACCGCGATCAATGCCCCGCGCGGCCTGAAGGAGCGCATTTACCATGAATGGCTGCACGAGGGCCGCCAGGTCGATCGCATCGCACTGGAGATCAGCGGCGGGCGGGAGGCTGGCTACCGCGCCTGGAGCCATAAGCGCAATTTCCCGGCCGACGTCGAAGGCAAATGGCGAGTGCGAGTCGTCACCGAGGCCGGCCAGATGATCGGCATGCTGCGCTTCGAGGTGGGCCCGTAGCGAACGCCCGGAGCCCGCCGCGACTCCATAAGGGAAAGCCACCCAGAGGAATCTCCGATGGATGCCTGGCATACCCTTCTCGGCACCGTCGCTGCCGAATTCTCCGACCTTCCTGACCTCAGGGAAGTCGCACGGGTCAGCACCCGGCTGCTGGTCGCCGCCGCGCTCGGCGGCCTGCTCGGTTACGAGCGCGAACTCAAGCGCAAGGCCGCCGGGCTGCGCACGCACATGCTGGTGGCCCTCGGTGCCGCGCTGTTCGTACTCGTCCCGCTGCAAGCCGGCGTCCCCAAGGAGGATGTCTCGCGCGTCATGCAGGGCATCGTCACCGGCATCGGCTTTCTCGGCGCGGGCACCATCCTCAAGGGCAGCTCGGTCGAGGACGTCAAGGGCCTCACCACTGCCGCCGGCATCTGGCTCACCGCGGCCATTGGCGTTGCGGCAGGCATGGGGCACGAAGCCACCGCCGTGCTCAGCTCGCTGCTGGCGCTCGCCGTGTTCCGTACCATGCCGATTCTCGAGCGCCACGCGGCCCGGCGTGCCGCCAGACATCGCCGTGCGGCGCGCTCGGCCACTGCCGAACGAAGTCGCGACCGCCGCAGTCGTAACAGCGAAGACCCGCCGCATTCGCACCCTTGAGGCGGGGCCGGCAGACCAGCAGGCGGGAGGTGACCCCATGCCACGCGGTGACAAGTCCAAGTACACCGACAAGCAACAGCGCAAAGCCGAACACATCGAGCAAAGCTACGAGGATCGCGGCGTCTCGGAGAGCGAGGCTGAAGCTCGTGCCTGGGCCACGGTGAACAAACAATCCGGCGGTGGCGAACGCGCCGGCGGCTCGGGCCGCAAGAAAAGCGAGACCGCCAAGCGCGCCGATCGCAAGGACTCGGCCGACCGCGCAGCCAAGTCGCGCAAGGGCGAGTCACCGAACAAGGGCTCGGCACGCCGCAATTCGGGATCGGGCAGCACCTCTCTGACCGACATGACGCGCGATGAGCTGATGAAGAAGGCACAGGAAAAGGACATCCGGGGGCGCTCGAAGATGCGCAAGGACGAGCTGATCGAGGCGCTGAGTCGATGAATCGCCCAGACCTGCCCGAGCCGCCAGCACCCAAGCGCGACGATCCTGGTGAACCGGTTCCGGTGGGCGACCCGGCCGAACCGGAACCGGAGCAGGCGGTGGGCAAAACTTTCCGCCCGGGAGCCAATCAGAACTAGCGGGCTTCGATCGCTGAGCACAGCCCGCATAACTCAAGGAGAGCCTGATGAGCTACGTACAACTGAGCGACAAGCAAACCCTGCGCGAACGTGCGCGCCAGCATGTGGAGAACGGTGCAGTCACCGAAACCTACTCCGCCGACCGCGATGTGGTGATTCGCCTGCTCAACGAAGCACTGGCAACGGAACTGGTTTGCTACCTGCGCTACAAGCGCCACTACTACATGGCGACCGGCCTCAAATCGAGCGCAGCCGCCGATGAATTCCTCGAGCATGCCAACGAGGAACAGGAACACGCCGACCGCCTTGCCGAACGGATCGTCCAGTTGGGCGGTGAACCGGACTTCAACCCGGACGGGCTGAGCGAGCGCGCACATGCGCAATATGCCGAGGGTAACGGCCTGCGCGACATGGTCTTCGAAAACCTCGTTGCCGAGCGCATTGCGATCGACAGCTATCGCGAGATCGTGCAGTACCTGGGCGACAAGGACCCGACCACACGGCGCATCTTCGAAGACATCCTCGCGCAGGAAGAAGAGCATGCCGACGACCTCGCGGGCCTGCTCGACGGCATGAACTGATCGCAGCCTCACGCTTCGCACGATGCGGAGCGTGACCCACCTCCGCTCGCCCTCCGCGCGCTAGCCCAGGGTAAAAAAAAAGCCACCCGAAGGTGGCTTGAAAAACTAGGAAGAGAGGTGTTGCTTAACCGGCTGCTGCCGGCCGCATGTAGGAGATCGGTGCGGTCTGTGCATCCTCGAACGTGACCAGCTCCCACGCATCCTTCTGGGCCATCAGGGTGCGTAGCAGACGGTTGTTCAGCGCGTGGCCGGATTTATAGCCGCGGAATTCGCCGATCAGGCTGGTGCCCAGCAGATAAAGATCACCGATGGCATCGAGAATCTTGTGTTTGACGAACTCGTCCTCGTAACGCAGGCCGTCTTCGTTCAGCACACGGTTTTCGTCCACCACAATGGCATTCTCGACACTGCCGCCCAGAGCCAGGTTATGCGAGCGCAGGAACTCGATGTCGCGCATGAACCCGAAGGTCCGCGCACGGCTCACTTCCTTGACGAAGGAAGTGCTGGAGAAATCCACGCTGGCGGTCTGGGTGCGTCCCTTGAACACCGGATGGTCGAAATCGATCTCGAAGCTCACCTTGAAGCCGTCGAACGGCAGGAAGGTCGCGCGCTTGTCGCCCTCCTCGACGGACACTTCACGCTTGATGCGGATGAACTTCTTCGGGGCGTCCTGCTCCTGCAGGCCGGCGGATTGAATCAGGAATACGAAAGGCCCCGCGCTCCCGTCCATGATCGGCACTTCCGAAGCGGAGAGCTCGACATAGGCATTGTCGATTCCCAGCCCGGCCATCGCCGATAGCAGATGCTCCACGGTGTCGACCTTGACGTCGCCATTGACCAGCGTCGTGGACATGGTGGTTTCGCCGACATTCTCTGCCCGCGCCGGTATCTCGACGGGCGGAGTGAGGTCGGTACGGCAGAACACGATTCCGGTATCCACAGGCGCCGGCTTCAGGGTGAGATAGACCTTCTCGCCCGAATGCAGGCCCACGCCCGTGGCGCGGATGGTGTTCTTGAGGGTGCGTTGTCTGATCATGGCCTTCGCTTCGCTAGCACTAGTTGCGAATAATTTTCAACAAGTGGCGGCGATGATAGCAGATGCCACCTTTGCTGAATACTAATCACACACATAGCGCCAATAACCTAAATCAATCAGCCTGGCGACGCAGGAAGGCTGGAATGTCCAGGTAATCCAGGTCCTCCTGCGGGTTCAGCTTGGCGGCGGTCGCAGCCGCATGGGCCTGGTTGCGCATGACGGTCGGGCGCTCCAGATCACGGTAGTTGACCGCGGCCTGCTCCTGCTGACGCGGCGCGGGCGCCGCAGCCGGGGCGGAAACGCTCTGCACGGTGTTATCCACCACCTTGACCGGCTTGTCGTGGCGCGAACCGAGGCCGGTAGCAACCACCGTCACATGCAGCTCGTCACGCATATCCGGATCGATCACCGCGCCGACCTTGACGGTGGCTTCGTCGGAGGCGAACGCCTCGATGATCTCGCCGACCGCCGCGTACTCGCCGAGCGACAGGTCCAGACCGGCGGTAATGTTGACCAGAATGCCACGCGCACCCTGCAGGTTGACGTCCTCGAGCAGCGGATTGCGGATTGCCGCCTCGGTGGCCTCGCGCGCACGGTTCGGGCCGGTGGCGCTTCCGGTGCCCATCATCGCCATGCCCATCTCGCCCATGACAGTCTTGACGTCGGCGAAGTCGACGTTCATCAGGCCCGGACGCTGCATGATGTCGGAGATGCCGCGAACGGCGCCGGAGAGCACGTCGTCAGCCTTGGCGAAGGCGGACAGCAGGCTCGCGTCCTTGCCGAGGATGGTCAGCAGCTTCTCGTTGGGAATGGTGATCAGCGAGTCGACGCATTCGGACAGCGCACGGATGCCCTCGTCGGCCACTTGCATGCGGCGACGCCCCTCGAAGGGGAACGGACGGGTGACCACGGCGACGGTCAGGATGCCCATTTCCTTGGCGACCGAGGCGATGATCGGCGCCGCACCGGTTCCGGTGCCGCCGCCCATGCCGGTGGTGATGAACACCATGTCGGCGCCCTGCAGCACTTCGGCGATACGCTCACGGTCCTCCATTGCAGCCTGACGGCCGATCTCCGGGTTGGTCCCGGCGCCCAGGCCCTTGGTGATGGCCGAGCCGAGCTGCAGCACGGTACGGGCCTCGATTTTCTTCAGCGCTTGCGCGTCGGTATTGGCGCAGATGAACTCCACGCCTTCGACGTTGTTGCGCACCATGTGATTGACGGCATTGCCGCCGCCGCCACCAACGCCGATGACCTTGATGACTGCGCTCTGTGGGGTATGGTCTACCAATTCGAACATTTCCCTCTCTCCTTCCAGCTTTCTAGTTTTGATTTACTGCGCGTTGCTCAGAAATTGCCCTGGATCCAGCTCTTGAGTCGATCCAGAACAGATGTTTTGTTTTCGTCGGCGTAGCTGCTGCTGCCGCCCGGCACGATCACGCCGTCGGCCTGCTTCTGCAGCCCGTACAGCAACAGCCCGACGCCGGTCGAATAGATCGGGTTGCGGACCACGTCGCTCAGCCCTTTCACCGTATGCGGCACGCCCAGGCGCACCGGCATGTGGAAGATCTCCTCGGCCAGGTCGACTGCTCCTTCCATCTTCGCGGTACCGCCGGTCAGCACGATGCCAGCCGGCACCAGGTCCTCGTAGCCGCTGCGGCGAAGCTCGGCCTGGATCAGGGTGAACAGTTCGTCGTAGCGGGGCTCGACCACCTCGGCCAGGGCCTGGCGAGACAGCTCGCGCGGCGGCCGATCACCGACGCTTGGAACCTTGATGGTTTCGCCAGCGCCGGCCAGCTTGGCCAGCGCACAGGCATAGCGAATCTTGATTTCCTCGGCGTACTGGGTCGGTGTACGCAGCGCCATGGCGATGTCGTTGGTGACCTGGTCGCCGGCGATCGGGATCACCGCGGTGTGACGGATCGATCCCTCGGTGAAGATGCAGATGTCGGTGGTACCGCCGCCGATGTCCACCAGGCAAACGCCCAGTTCCTTCTCGTCGTCGGTCAGCACGGCATGCGCCGAGGCCAGCTGCTCGAGAATGATGTCGTCGACTTCCAGGCCACAGCGGCGTACGCACTTCTCGACATTCTGCGCAGCGTTGACCGCGCAGGTGACCACATGGACCTTGGCCTCGAGGCGCACCCCGGACATGCCCAGCGGCTCGCGCACGCCTTCCTGGTTATCGATCACGTAGTCCTGCGGCAGCGTATGCAGCACGCGCTGGTCAGCCGGAATCGCCACGGCCTGTGCAGCGTCGAGAACGCGCTCCAGGTCGGCGGTGCTGACCTCGCGATCACGAATCGCCACGATGCCGTGGGAGTTCAAGCTGCGGATGTGGTTGCCGGCCAGGCCGACGAACGCCGAATGGATGCGGCAGCCGGCCATCAGCTGCGCCTCTTCGATGGCGCGCTGGATCGACTGCACGGTCGATTCGATGTTGACCACCACGCCCTTCTTCAATCCACGGGAGGGGTGCGTACCGATGCCGACGATTTCCACTTCGCCGTCCGCCGTTACCTCGCCTACCAGCGCCACCACTTTGGAAGTGCCGATATCCAGGCCGACGATCATCTTGCCGCTTTGCACGCTAGCCATGTTCTCTGGTTCCTCAATTCTTCACGGCGACGGTCGTTTCCGTCGCGGTCGGGAGCGGCTCTCGCCACGCCACGGCCAGGCCGTTGGCGTAACGCAGATCGATCCTTGCAATGTTCTCGCCCTGCGCCTGCAGTGCCTTTTGGTAAATCGCACTGAAGCGGCGCATTTTTTCCACAACATGATCACGCCCCAGCAGCAACTCGATGCCCTGGCTGGTGGTCAGGAACCAGCTGCCCCGGTCGCGCAGCTCCAGGCTGGAAATCGAGAAACCGAGCGGCCGGAGCATCTGGCTGAGCATCTGGTACTGCTGCATCACCCGCTGCTGAGCCCGCTTCGGACCATGCAATTGCGGCAAGTGTTCATAATTGCTGAGGTTATTCGGCGCGAAGGCCTGGCCGTTGTTGTTCAGCAGTGCCTCCTCGCCCCAGCGGGCGATCGGCAGTTGCTCTTCGAGCCGGATCAGCACCTGGTCGGGCCAAACGCGACGCACCTCGACGTGGGCGATCCAGGGCATCTGTTCGAGGTCGTGGCGCATGCCGTCCAGATCAACCCGGAAGAAGCTCGACTCGACGAACGGAGCGATACGCTTCTGCACGGCGGCGCGGCTGACATAGCTCAGCTCACCCTGCACGCTGACCTTGGCGATCGGCCGGTCGGCATACGGCATCAGACGCTGACCAAGCTCGTAGAGGCCGAACGCCAGCCCCACCAGCAGCAGCGGCCAGATGACCCGCTTGAGCCCGCTCAGATTCGGCCGTGGCAGGCGCGAAGCGAGCGGCTTGGGTTCGACAAGGCGGCTCGCACCACGCGGCATCGGCTTGCGCGAGGTGCGGCCGCTCCCTGGTTGCGTGTGGCGGAGCGTGGTGATCATGCTCAGTTCCCTGCCTCGTAGCTTGCTTCGAGAATGGCCAGCACCAGTTGCTGGAAATCCAGCCCGGCCGCGCGTGCCGCCATTGGCACCAGGCTGTGGTCGGTCATTCCCGGTACGGTGTTCACTTCCAACAGCCAGAACTCACCCTGGCCATCCTGCATCACGTCCACGCGCGCCCAGCCACTGACGCCGACCGCCTCGCACGCGCGTGCGGTCAGTTGCTTGAGCTCCGCTTCCTTAGCCGCATCAAGCCCGCAAGGAATGCGGTACTGGGTATCGGAGGCCAGGTACTTGGCGTCGTAGTCGTAAAAGGTGTGCGGCGTACCCAGGCCGATGGGCGGCAGCACCTCGCCGCGCAGCACGGCGATGGTGAACTCCGGGCCCTGGATCCACTGTTCGACCAGCACCTGAGCGTCGTAGGCGCTTGCATCACGCCAGGCGGCGATCAGCTCGGCGAGGCCGCCGACCTTGGCCATGCCGATGCTGGAGCCCTCGTGCGCCGGCTTGACGATCAGCGGAAAGCCCAGCGTTTCGGCAGCCTGCTTGCAGTCTTCTTCGCTGGCCAACACCGCATGGCGTGGCGTCGGCAGGCCGAGGCTCTGCCAGACCTGCTTGGTGCGCAGCTTGTCCATCGCCAGCGCCGAAGCGAGGATGCCGCTGCCGGTGTAAGGAATGCCGGCGCACTCGAGCAGCCCCTGCATGCTGCCGTCCTCACCGCCACGGCCGTGCAGCACGATAAACGCACGATCGACGCGTTCCTGGCTCAGACGCTCGAGGAAATGTTCGTCGACATCGATGCCGAACGCGTCGACGCCGGCTTCGCGAAGGGCAGCCAGCACCGCGGCACCCGACTTCAGCGAGACCTCGCGCTCGGCGCTGCGTCCACCATAGAGCACGGCAACGCGGCCATAGGACTGCGGGTTGCGGGTCGATTGCAGGGCGCTCATGGATTCTTCCTCGCGGCCGGCTTGGCGCCAGCGAACAGGGGACTTTTCATCAGTTGCGGGGCAACGCCGCCGATATCGCCGGCGCCCTGGCACAGCAGGATGTCGCCGGCACGCAGCAACGGCTTGATGACCGGCGCCAGGTCCGCGCCGCGCTCGACGTAGATCGGGTCGAGCTGGCCGCGCTGACGAATGCTGTGACAGAGCTGGCGGCTGTCGGCGCCGGGAATCGGCTCCTCGCCGGCCGGGTAGACCTCCATCAGCAACAGGACATTGGCATCGGCCAGGACCTGAACGAAGTCGTCGTAAAGATCGCGCGTACGGCTGAAGCGATGCGGCTGATACACCATCACCAGACGCCGCTCCGGCCAGCCGCCCCGCACCGCCTTGATCACCGCCGCGACCTCGCGCGGGTGGTGACCGTAATCGTCGACCAGCATCACGCTGCCGTCGTCGACCGGCAGCTCGCCGTAGACCTGGAAGCGGCGGCCAACCCCTTCGAACTGCGACAGCCCGCGCACGATGGCCTCGTCATCGATGCCTTCGTCACTGGCGATGGCGATGGTGGCCAGCGCGTTGAGCACGTTGTGCGTACCCGGCATGTTGACCGAAACCTGCAGCGGCTCATGGCCGGCGCGCAAGGCGGTGAAATGGGTGCGCATGCCTTCCTGGCGGATGTCGATGGCGCGCACGTCGGCATCCTCGCTCAGGCCGTAGGTCGTGGTCGGACGACCGATCTGCGGGATGATCTCGCGCACTACCGGGTCGTCTACACAGAGCACCGCCAGACCGTAGAACGGCAGGTTGTGGAGGAACTCGACAAAGGTCTTCTTCAGCTTGCCGAAGTCGCCGCCATAGGTGCTCATGTGGTCGGCATCGATATTGGTGACCACGGCCACCATCGGTTGCAGGTGCAGGAAGCTGGCGTCGCTCTCGTCGGCCTCGGCGATCAGGTAGCGACTGCTGCCCAGCTGCGCGTTGGTGCCGGCCGCCGTGAGCCGGCCACCGATGACAAAGGTCGGGTCCAGCCCACCTGCGGCAAATACCGAGGCCAGCAGGCTGGTGGTGGTCGTCTTGCCGTGGGTACCGGCGACCGCGATGCCATGGCGATAACGCATCAGCTCAGCAAGCATCTCGGCGCGCGGCACTACCGGAATGCGCTGCTCGAGCGCCAGCGCCACCTCGGGGTTGGAAGCATTGATCGCGCTGGACACTACCAGCACATCGGCACCGGCAACGTTACCGGCCTGATGGCCGATGAAAATCTGCGCACCGAAGCTCTGCAGGCGCTCGGTACTGGCCGACACCTTGAGGTCCGAGCCGGACACCTCGTAACCCAGGTTGAGCAATACCTCGGCGATTCCGCACATGCCGACCCCGCCGATACCGACGAAATGGATGCGACGGATGCGGCGCATGCGCCGGACCTCGGCTTTCACCGCAGCAGGTGACTTAGCCATGTGCCACCTCCAGGCAGATGTCGACGACCCGACGGGTCGCATCCGGCCGCGCCAGCTGACGTGCAGCAACGCCCATGGCCTTTAGTTTTTCCGGGTGCATCAGTACCTCTTCTAGCTGCCCGGCAAGGCCGGCAGCGTCAGTCTTGGCTTGCGGCAGAAGCACGGCAGCGCCGCCCCTGGCCAGGTAATCGGCATTGCGCGTCTGGTGATCGTCGATGGCATGCGGCAGCGGCACCAGGAACGACGGCAGCCCGGCGGCCGCCAGTTCGGAGACGGTCAGGGCACCGGCACGGCAGATCACCAGGTCGGCCCAGGCATAGGCCTGCGCCATGTCCTTGATGAAAGGCGCGACCCTGGCCTCTACCGCGGCCTCGGCATAGCGTGCCTGGGTGAGTTCGGCATGCTGTTTGCCGGCCTGGTGGAACACCTCCGGACGCAACTGCGCGGGCACCCGCGCAAGGGCCTGAGGCAGCAGCTTGTTCAGCGGCTCGGCGCCAAGGCTGCCGCCCAAGACCAACAGACGCGGCCGGCGGTTGACCAGCGAATCGCGCGGCGTCTCGAGGAACAGCTCCTCGCGCACCGGGTTACCGGTGGTACGGCGCTTGGCGCTGGCCTTGAACGTATCCGGGAACGCCTCGCAGACCCGGCGGGCCAGCGGCACGAGACTGCGGTTGGCCGTTCCGGCGACGGCATTCTGCTCGTGGATGATCAGCGGCACGCCAGCCAGGCGTGCGGCCAGGCCGCCCGGGCCGGTGACGTAGCCACCCAGGCCCAGCACGCAGACGGGCTTCAGTTCGCGGATGATCCGCCGCGCCTGCAGCAGCGAACGGACCAGCTGCAACGGCGCCTTGAGCAGGGCCGCCAGGCTCTTGCCGCGCAAGCCGCTGACCTGGATCAGGTGCAGCGGCAAGCCGGCGGCGGGCACCAGTTCGTTCTCGATGCCGCGCGGCGTACCCAGCCAGTGCACGCTGTAACCGCGCGCCTGGAACTCGCGGGCACAGGCCAGCGCAGGGAACACGTGGCCGCCGGTTCCGCCAGCCATGATCAGCACGTTAGCGGCCATGGGCAGCCTCCTTGCCGAGTGCCGGCTCATGGAAGTCCGACTCGCTGAACTCCACCTCCTCGCTGCCCAGAACCGTGCGGCTTTCCCATTCGATGCGCAGCAGCAGGGCCATGCTCGCGCAGGTCACGATCAACGAGCTGCCGCCATAGCTGAGGAACGGCAGCGTCAGGCCCTTGGTCGGCAGCAGGCCGACATTCACACCGATATTGATGAGGAACTGCCCCAGCCAGAGAAAGGCGATGCCCCAGGCCACGTAAGCGGCGAAGAACTGCTTGGCCTTCTCGGCCCACAGGCCGATGTAGAGCGCACGTACGCCAACAAAGGCGAACAGGCCGATGGTCGCCAGCGCGCCAACCATACCGAGCTCCTCGGCCAGCACCGAGAAGACGAAGTCGGTGTGCGCCTCGGGCAGATAGAACTGCTTCTGCACACTGTTACCCAGGCCGACGCCGAACCACTCGCCGCGGCCAAAGGCGATCAGCGCCTGCGTCAGCTGGTAGCCGGCACCGTACTGATCGGCCCAGGGATCGGTGAAGGTGATCAGGCGCTGCAGACGATACTCCTGGGTCTGTACCAGGATGAACACCGCGCCCACGGCGAACACCACGAGCAAGCTGAAGCGAATAAGGCCGACGCCACCGAGGAACAGCATGGCCACTGCCGCCCCCATCATGACGACGGTGGCACCGAAGTCCGGCTCGAGCAGCAGCAGCATGGCCATCGGCAGCAACACGAGAAACGGCTTGGCAAAGCCCCACATGCTCTCGCGCACCTCGGCCTGGCGGCGCACCAGGTAACCGGCCAGGTAGATCACCACGAAGACCTTGGCCAGCTCGGAAGGCTGCACGTTGAAGGCACCAAAGCCAATCCAGCGCATCGAACCGTTCACCTCGCGGCCTACCCCGGGAATCAGCACCAGGATCAACAGGCCGAACGCAGCGAGCAGCAGCATCCAGTCGAGCCGCTGCCAGGTATTGACCGGCACCAGCAGCACCAGCAGCGCGGCTCCCAGGCCGAGGGCCACGTAAACCAGGTGGCGCACCATGTGATACAGCGCATTGCCCGAATTGACCGCCGCGACTTCCGAGGACGCCGAGGTGATCATCACCAGGCCCAGCCCCAGCAGCGCCAGGCAGCCGGCCAGCATGGGGAAGTCCAGGTCGACCAGACGGCGACCGAACAGCGGCGATGAGGCGTTGCGCAGGAAGGCGAGCATCAGACGAGCGCCTCCACCGCTGCGGCGAACAACCGGCCGCGTTCTTCGAAGTTGCGGAACATGTCCAGGCTCGCGCAGGCCGGCGACAGCAGCACGGCATCGCCCGGCTGCGCCACGTCTGCAGCTGCTTTGACGGCGTCGTCCAGCGAAGCCACCGGCAGCAGCGCCACGGCGCCCTGCAGCGCCTCGGCCAGGCGCGGTGCGTCGCGGCCGAGCAACACCACCGCCCGACAATAACGGCCGATCGGCGCACGCAGGGGGCCGAAGTCGGCGCCCTTGCCATCGCCGCCAGCGATCAACACCAACTGGCCCGGGATATCCGCGCCCAGCCCCTCGATGGCAGCCAAGGCCGCGCCGACATTGGTGGCCTTGGAGTCGTCGTAATAGGCGACGCCACCGCGTTCACCGACCCACTGGCAGCGATGTGGCAGACCGGCAAAACGGCGCAGCGTCTCGAGCATCGCCTCGAACGGCAGACCGACCGCGTGGCCGAGCGCCAGCGCGGCGAGTGCGTTCGACTGGTTGTGCGCACCGCGGATCTTCAGTTCGCGCACCGGCATCAGCGCTTCGAACTGGAACGCCAGGCAGCGCTCGCCGGCCTCGTCGCGCAGGCCGAAGCCGCGAAAGTCCGGTTGGCCCAGGCCAAAGGTCCAGACCGCGACGCTCTCGACGGGCAGCGGGCGGCTCAACAGGTCATCACGATTGACGACGACCTGACGCGCGCCACGGAAGATGCGGTGCTTGGCCTGGTGATAGGCCGGCAGGCCGCTGTAGCGGTCCATGTGGTCTTCGCTGATGTTCAGGCAGGTCGCCACCTCGGCGTTCAGGCATTCGGTGGTTTCCAGCTGAAAGCTCGACAGCTCGAGCACGTAGAGCTCAACGCTGTCGTCCAGCAGATCCAGCGCTGGCGTACCCAGGTTGCCGCCAACCGCGACACGCCGCCCTGCCGCCAGCGCCATCTCGCCGACCAGCGTGGTCACGGTGCTCTTGGCATTCGAGCCGGTGATCGCAACGATCGGTGCCTTGGCTTCCCGGGCGAACAGGTCGATGTCGCCGGACAGCTTCACACCGCGCGCGGCGGCCGCCTGCAGTGCGGGCGTGCTGAGCGGCAACCCGGGGCTGACGATCAGCTCGCTGGCGCGGCAGAGGAAGTCGACGTCCAGCTCGCCGCAACGCACCTCGACCTGCGGATACTGCGCGGCCAGGGTGGCCAGCTCCGGCGGGTTGGCGCGCGTGTCGGCCACCGCAAACGGCAGACCGCGGCGCGCCAGATGGCGAACCACGGAGAGGCCGCTCTTGCCGAGGCCGACAACGATGCGGAACTGGTCGGATGCGATGAGCACGTCGTTCACCTCAGCTTCAGCGTGGCCAGACCGACGAGCACCAGGATCACCGTGATGATCCAGAAGCGCACGATGACCCGCGGTTCGGGCCAGCCCTTGAGTTCGAAGTGGTGATGGATCGGCGCCATGCGAAACACGCGCTTGCCGGTCAGCTTGAACGACGCCACCTGGATCATCACCGAGAGGGTTTCCATGACGAACACGCCGCCCATGATGAACAGCACCACTTCCTGGCGAACGATCACCGCGATGGTGCCCAGCGCGGCGCCCAGCGCGAGGGCGCCGACGTCACCCATGAAGACCTGCGCCGGGTAGGTGTTGAACCAGAGAAAGCCCAGTCCCGCGCCCGTCAGTGCGCCACAGAAGACGATCAGCTCGCCGGCACCGGGGACGTACGGAATCAGCAGGTAGTCGGCGAAATTCATGTTCCCCGACAGGTAGCAGAAGATGCCCAGACCGCCGCCGACCATCACCGTTGGCATGATTGCCAGGCCATCCAGCCCGTCGGTCAGGTTTACCGCATTGCTCGCGCCGACAATGACGAAATAGCTGAGCACGACGAAACCGATGCCCAACGGGATCTCGATATTCTTCAACAGCGGCAGGATGAGCGTGGTTTCGACCGGCGTCTGCGCTGTCATATAGAGAAACACCGCGGCGCCCAGACCGAACACCGACTGCCAGAAATACTTCCAGCGGCTCGGCAGACCACGCGAATTCTTCTCGATGACCTTGCGATAGTCATCGACCCAGCCGATGGCGCCGAACAGCAGCGTCACGCCCAGGACCACCCAGACATAACGATTGCCCAGATCGGCCCACAGCAGGGTGCTGATGGCGATGGCGCTGAGAATCAGCGCGCCGCCCATGGTCGGCGTGCCGGACTTGGACAGGTGCGATTGCGGCCCGTCGGTACGCACCGCCTGGCCGATCTGGCGGATCTGCAGGGTGCGGATCAGCCAGGGGCCCATCCACAGCGACAGCACCAGCGCGGTGAGCACGCCAAGAATCCCGCGCAGGGTCAGGTACTGGAACACCCCGAACCCGGTGTGGAACCGTTGCAGGTACTCGGCGAGTAACAGCAGCATCAATGTTTCTCCATGGCCGGTCCGCCCAGCGCGACGACGACTCTGTCCATCGCCGCGCTGCGCGAACCCTTGATCAATAAGGTGGTGGCACTTCCCTGCTCGGCGCGCAGCGCCTCGATCAGGCTGGCCTGGTCGGCGAAATGCCGAGCACCGACGCCGAAGGCGGCAACGGCATGCGCCATCAGCGGACCGACCGCGTACAGCGCATCGATCTTGCCGCGCGCGTAGGCGCCGACTTCGCGATGGCCTTCCTCGGCCCATTCACCGAGCTCGCCCATGTCGCCGAGCACCAGCAGCCGCCGGCCCGCGAAACCGCTCAGCACATCGATGGCGGCGCAGATGGACGCCGGGTTGGCGTTGTAGCTGTCGTCGATCAGGCGCACGCCGTTGCCGAGCATCTGGGCCACACCTCGCCCTTTGACCGGCTGAAGGGTCTGGAGCCCATCGACGATGGCGGGCAGCGCCACGCCCAGTGCATGCGCCGCGGCGGCGGCGGCCAGCGCGTTGGCGATGTTGTGACGACCCAGCAGGTTCAGCTGGATCCGCGCAGTGCCACTCGGCCCGGCCAAGGTGAAGTTGGGGCAGCCGCGCTCGTCATGGCCGATCAGGCCCGCGGTGAAGTCGGCCAAAGGACTCTCCAGGCCGAATCCGAGGATGCGCCGCCCGGCTGCTCGTGCCGCCCATACGGGGTAGGCCTTGTCATCACGGTTGAGTACGGCGACACCGCCATCGCCAAGCCCGTCAAGGATCTCGCCCTTGGCTTCGACGATCTTGTCGACCCCGCCGAACTCGCCCACGTGAGCAGTACCGGCATTGGTAATGATGCTGACCTGCGGGCGCACCAGCGCCACCGTATAGGCGATCTCACCCACCCGCGAGGCGCCGAGCTCGATTACGGCACTGCGGTGTTGCGCACCGATATCCAGCAGTGTCAGCGGCGCGCCCAGATCGTTGTTCAGGTTGCCCCGGGTCGCCAGTACGGCGTCATGGCCGAACGCCGCGCGCAGGATGCTTGCGAGCATTTCCTTCACGCTGGTCTTGCCGCTCGAGCCGGTGACCGCGGCGACCGGACCGCTGAAGCGATCGCGGTTCAACGCGCCCAGCTGACCCAGTGCCAGGCGGGTGTCAGCGACCACCAACTGCGGCAGGCCCGCGCCTTCTATTTCTCGCTGCACCAGCGCGGCCACTGCGCCCTTGGCGGCCACATCGGCCAGGTAGGCGTGCCCGTCGAAGCGCTCGCCGCTCAGGGCGACGAACAGCTGGCCGGGCTGAATGGCGCGGCTGTCCGTGCTGACCGAGTCGAAGGCGACATCGGTGCCGACCAGGCGACCCGCCAGGGGCGCGAGCAGCTCACTGAGACGCATCGCTTCAAGCATGGGATGCCCTCCAACGCGCAAGCGCCTTCTGCGCCTCTTCCAGGTCGGAGAACGGCAGCCGCTCGCCACGGATTTCCTGATAGTCCTCATGGCCCTTGCCGGCCAGAAGCACCACGTCGTCGCCCCGGCTGGCCGCAATCACCGCGGCAATGGCATCGGCACGACCATGCTGAAAGCTCACCGCAGCCGCATCGGAAAAGCCCTGGCGAATGTCGGCAAAGATCTGTTCCGGCGCTTCGTTGCGCGGATTGTCATCGGTCACCAATACGACATCGGCCAGCCGTTCGGCGGCCGCCGCCATGAGCGGTCGCTTGCCGCGATCGCGATCGCCGCCGCAGCCAAACAGGCACAACAGGCGCCCGTGCGCATGGGGGCGCAGCGCTTCGAGCACTTTCTCCAGCGCATCCGGCGTATGTGCGTAGTCCACTACCACCAGCGGAAGCCCGGCGCCGCCCAGGCGCTGCATACGGCCAGCGGGGCCTTGCAGGAGCGGCAGCACCTCGAGAATTTCATCCAGCGGATAGTCCATGCCCAGCAAGGCGCCGACCGCCGCCAGCACGTTGCTCAGATTGAAGCGCCCGAGCAGCGGGCTACGCAGGATGCGCTCGCCCTGCGCGGTTACCAGGCGAGCATGGATGCCCTCGTCGTCCAGGCGCGCGTCCGGGCAATACAAAGTCGCCGCCGGGTCCTCGAGGCTGTAAGTGATCAGGCGCGCCTCGCGTGCTTGCGCGGCCAGCTGGCGACCAAAGGCATCGTCGAGGTTGATGACGCAGCAGCTCAGCCCAGGCATGTCGAACAGACGCGCCTTGGCCGCGGCATAGGCGTCCATGCTGCCGTGATAATCGAGGTGGTCGCGCGACAGATTGGTGAATACCGCCACGTCGAAAGCCAGTGCTGCGACGCGCCCCTGGTCCAGTCCATGGGAGGAAACCTCCATGGCGACGGCACGCGCTTCACGTTGCTTCAGCCCGGCAAGCGCAGCCTGCACGCCGATGGCATCGGGGGTGGTGTGGCGCCCCAGCTCCAGCTCGCCATGAAAACCCGTGCCAAGCGTGCCGATGATGCCGCAGCGCTCGCCGAGCCGATCGAGCGCCTGGGCGATCAACTGGCTCACGCTGGTCTTGCCGTTGGTACCCGTGACGCCGACCAGCCGCAGATTGCGGCTCGGCTCTCCGTAGAAACGGCCGGCGATCGCCGAAAGCTGCTCGGCCAGATGGCGCACAGGGACGAAGGCGGCGGCGGTAGTGGCCTGCACCTCGGCGCCCTCGGCCTCATAGACGATGGCTGCCGCGCCACGATCGATTGCATCGGCGATGTGCGTGCGCCCATCGCTGTGCAGCCCGGGCAACGCGAAGAACAGATCACCGGGGCGCACCTTGCGGCTGTCGAGCGTCAGCTCGCGCACCACGACATCGGCAGCCGCCTGCGGCAGCAGATGATTCAGAGACATGGACATCAGCCGCGCCCTCCCTTGCTCTGAGCGGCATCCGCCGTCTGCACGGGGGCAGGCGGCGGCAGATTGTCAGGAGCGATGTTCATCAGACGCAGCGCCCGGGCCATGACCTTGCCGAATACCGGCGCCGCGACCAACCCTCCGTAGTAGCCGCCGGTACTGGGCTCATCGACCACCACCACGGCGGCGATACGCGGGTCGGTGACCGGCGCGACACCCGCGAAGAACGAGCGGTAGGCGCTCTGGGTATAGCCACCGGTACCGGAAATCTTCTTGGCCGTGCCGCTCTTGCCGCCGATGTGATAACCCGGCACCTGAGCCCGGGTACCACCACCGCCCTCTTCCTCGACGACAGCCTGCAGCATCTTCAACACGGTCCCGGCAATCTCCGGATTGATCACCTGAGCGCCCTCGACCGGCCGATCCAGACGCAGCAGCGACAGCGGTACGTTCACACCCTTGTTGCCAAGCACGGCGTAAGCATGAGCCAGCTGCACGGCCGTGACCGACAGGCCGTAGCCATAGGCCAGCGAAGCCGTCTCGGCATCGCGCCATTTACGGTGATTGGGCAGGTTGCCGACGCGCTCGCCGGGAAAGCCGAGGCCGGTATCCTGGCCGAAACCGGCCTGCTGCATGACCGCATAGACCGGTTCAGGCCCGATATCCAGGGCGATCTTGCTGATGCCGACGTTGCTGGACTTCTTCAGGATGCCGGTAAGGTCGAGCAGGCCGCCGCGCGACACGTCGCGAATGGTGTAGCGACCGATACGCAGCCAGCCGGGCATGGTGTCGATTACCGACTCGGGTTTGTACTTGCCGGTACCCAGCGCCGCGGCGATGGAGAACGGCTTGACCGTCGAGCCGGGCTCGAACACGTCGATCATCGCCCGGTTGCGCATGGCCACCGGCTGCATGTTGCGTCGGTTGTTCGGGTTGTAGGTCGGCTGATTGGCCATGGCCAGAATCTCGCCGGTCTTCACATCGATGATGACCATGCTCGCGGCCTTGGCACCGTGCTCGAGCATCACGTTGCGCAGCTCGCTGTGGGCCAGGTATTGCAGGCGCAGGTCGATCGACAGGGCCATGGGCTTGCCCGGCTTGGCGTTCTTGACGACCTGAACGTCCTTGATCAGACGGCCGCGACGGTCCTTGAGCACCTGCCGCTTGCCCGGTACGCCGGCGAGCCATTCGTCATACGCCAGCTCCATGCCTTCGCGGCCACGGTCATCGATATCGGTGAAGCCCACCAGGTGCGCAGCCACTTCGCCGGCCGGGTAGAAGCGGCGGAATTCCTCCTGCGCGTAGACGCCGGGGATCTTCAGATCCAGCACCGCCTGCCCCTGCTCAGGCGTCAGCCCGCGCACCAGGTAGGTAAATTCGCGCGAGGCCTGCTCTTGCAGCCTTGCGGTCAATACGGCCGGATCCTGACCCAGCGCCTTTGCCAGCTCGGGCCAGCGCGCACGCGCAGCCTGCAGTTCTTTCGGATTGCCCCACAGCGTGGTGACAGGGGTGCTGACGGCCAAAGGCTCACCGTTGCGATCGGTGATCAGCCCACGATGCGCAGGGATCGGGATATGCCGAACGCTGCGAGCGTCGCCCTGCCCCTGCAGGAACGCCTGATCCATGACCTGCAGGTCGACGATCCGCCAGGCGAGCGCGCCCACCAGCAGTGCCAGCAGGGCCAGGACCAAGCGAAAGCGCCAGGGGTAGCGCGCGCCGTCGAGCCTCATGGCGCCACCAATCTCACGTCTGCCGCAGCCGGGATATGCATCTTCAGCTGACCGGTCGCCAGCGCCTCGATGCGACTGTGCGCCGTCCAGGTGCTCTGCTCGAGAATCAAGCGCCCCCACTCGGCCTGCGTCTTGTCGCGCACGCTGAGTTCGGCGTACAGCTCGTTCAGCAATTGACGATTCCAATGGGCCGTGTAGGCGACCGCGATCGCCGAGAGCAAAACGCCGACGAACAGGATCAGCATGAGCAGCCCCCCGCGGGGCATGGTGGCGCGCGCGCGGCTCATCGCAGCTTCTCCGCGACTCGCATGATGGCGCTGCGCGAGCGAGGGTTGGCCTTCACCTCTTCATCCGACGCGTACTGCGGTTTGCCGAGCAGCTTCAGGCGAGGCTCGAAGGCCTTCGGAATGATAGGCAGGTCGCGCGGCAGCTTGTCCGCCTCACCCTTGGCATGTCGGCGCATGAACTGCTTGACGATGCGATCTTCGAGGGAGTGGAAACTGATCACCACCAGCCGCCCGCCGACCTCAAGCGCTTCGAGCGCCGCATCGAGGCCGCGCTCCAGATCACCCAGTTCGTTGTTGATAAAAATGCGCAACCCCTGAAAGGCGCGCGTCGCGGGATTCTTGCCTTTCTCCCAGGCCGGGTTGGCATCGGTGACGACCTTGGCCAGGTCTGCGGTGCGCGTGAACGGCGCCTCACCACGCCGCTGGACGATTGCCCGCGCCATACGCTTGGCGAAGCGCTCCTCACCGTATTCTTTGAAGACCCTTGCGATTTCGTCTTCGGGCGCGTCCGCCAGCCACTGCGCCGCACTGACGCCACGGGTCGGATCCATGCGCATGTCGAGCGGGCCGTCGCTGAGAAAGCTGAAGCCGCGATCCGGATCATCGAGTTGCGGGGAGGACACACCCAGGTCAAGCAGGACGCCCGAGACCGTGCCCATCCAGCCGCGTTCACGCAGCTCGTCGGAAAGCTCGGCAAAGCTTCTCTGCACAACGACAAAGCGGCCGTCTTCGGCCGCTAGTGCTTGTCCCGTGGCGATTGCCATTGGATCCTTGTCGAACCCTAGCAAACGGCCATCAGGCCCAAGCATTCGCAAGAGCAGGCGACTATGCCCGCCGCGCCCGAAGGTGCCATCTATATAACGGCCATCCGGACGCACAGCCAGCGCCGCGACGGCTTCGTCGAGCAACACGGTGACATGTCGCAGGTCGCTGATCTGGCTCACAGTATTAGGTCACGTAGTTCTTCCGGCAGACCGCCGGGTTGTTTGATGGCCGCCAGGTCCGCGTCAGAAACCGCGTTCCAGTCGTCTTCGTTCCACAGCTGAAATTTGTTGAGCTGACCGACCAGCATGGCGCGCTTGTCCAGCCGCGCGTACTCGCGCAGACGCGGCGGCACCAGCACACGTCCACTGCCGTCCATCTCGACATCCACGGCGTTGCCAATGAGCAGGCGCTGCAGGCGACGAGTCTCTTCACGCAGCGAGGGCAGCTCGCGCAGCTTCGCTTCGATCAGCTCCCACTCGGGCAAGGGATAGATACAGAGGCAACGATCGACGGCATCGATGGTGACGATCAGCTGGCCCTCTCCACGCGAAAGCAACTCGTCACGATACCGGCTGGGCATCGCTAGCCGCCCTTTGGCATCGAGACTGATGGCATTCGCTCCGCGAAACACGGCTGCTTCCCCTGAATTAGCTATCCATACCCATATCTACCCACTTCATCCCACTTTCTACCACTTGTGCGCACTATAGAAATGCGGCTGCCCCACCGTCAAGGCACGCCTAGCGGGAAAAAGCCTTACGGAGCGGCAATTTAGGAATGATCAGGAAGAAACAACGGAAAACTGACGAGCGCAGGAAACTGTTAAGCAGAGCAGGAGAGCCACTTGGCCGCCAAAGTTAAAGTGCTTTATTAAGAGCAAGAACTTTTGGCAATGGCTGAGCGATTGGATAGAGCGGAAAGAGGGGAGAGTCGATCTGTAAGCCGGGTTCTGTCGAGGACAGTCATTCCTCTACGACAGCCATCGCTGACTGCCTCTAGCAACCTACCCGGACCCAGCGCGGGCCACGCCGAAGGGTCCCTATTTGGTCTTGCTCCAAGTGGGGTTTACCTAGCCACGGACTGTTGCCAGCCGTGCGGTGCGCTCTTACCGCACCTTTTCACCCTTACCGGCGCCGAAGCGCTTAGGCGGTTGTTTTCTGTGGCACTTTCCGTAGGCTCGCGCCTCCCAGGCGTTACCTGGCACTTCGCCCTATGGAGCCCGGACTTTCCTCCCCTTCCAGCTACCGCAGCAGCTCGAAGCAGCGACTGTCCGATCGACTCTCCGCCGCGCAGGGTACTCGCCGATGCCAGGCATCGCAAGCACGCCGCTGCGTTCATTTGCGCTCGAGCGCCAGCTGATAGAGCAGATTCTTGCGCACGCCTGTAATTTCCGCGGCCAGCGCGGCCGCCCGCTTGACCGGCAGCTCGCCAAGCAACAGATCGAGTACGCGCAAGGTCTGCGCATCGACTGCCTCGTCACCCTCCGGTGCCTCCCAGCCACCAACAACCAACACGCACTCGCCGCGCTGTTGATTGGGGTCGGCCCGGACCCAATCCCGCAGCTCGCCCAGCGCAAGCCCCTTGAGCGTCTCATAGGTCTTGGTCAGCTCGCGCGCCAGCACAGCCGGGCGCGCCTCACCGAAAATCTCGGCCAGATCGCTGAGGCAGTCGAGCAACCGGTGCGGCGCTTCATAAAGGATGAGCGTGCGCGGCTCCTCCTGCAGTAGCTGCAGCCGAGCACGTCGAGCGGCACTTTTGGCAGGCAGAAAGCCCTCGAACACAAAGCGATCGGAGGCAAGGCCGGCGGCAGACAGCGCTGCAATCAAGGCACAAGCTCCTGGCACAGGCACGACCCGAAAACCCGCAGCGCGCGCAGCCCGCACCAAGCGGAAACCGGGATCGGAAATCAGCGGCGTGCCGGCATCGGATATCAGCGCAACATCCTTGCCATCACCGAGCACCCCCAGAAAGCGACCTTCTTCGCTACGCTCGTTATGCTCGTGACAGGCTGCCAGCGGGGTACCGATACCGAAGTGAGCCATTAGGCGAGCCGAGTGGCGGGTATCCTCGGCGGCGATCAGTGACACCTCACGAAGAATTCGCAGCGCGCGGGCGCTGATGTCCTCGAGATTACCGATCGGCGTAGCGACTACGTAGAGCGTCCCACCTGAGGAATTTGCCGTCTCGCTGACAGTCACAGCCTTACCTCGATCACAAAAACTGGCATTGTAGCCCGATCAGCCGCCGCAGCGTCGCCGCCAGGCCGGTGCTTGGGTACAATCGGTCGCAGTCACGCCCCATCCGTTCGCATCGGACCGGCGCATCGCCTGCCCAAACGATTTCGACTGACCTTGCCACTGCCTCAGGAACGACCAAATGCTGGCCTGTCTTCGCTCAATCCTAATCATCAGCCTGGCGATCCTTGTCGCCGCGTGCGCCGGGTCGCGCGCACCTGCATTGGGCGAACTGCCGCGCACACCACAGGCCACTACCCAGCAACTGCTCGAGCAGGCCAAGCAGAGCGACGCGGAACAGGCTGCCGCTCTGCGACTGGCCGCGGCAGATCAGAGCCTCAAGCAAGGCAATTTCGCGCAAGCGCGGAGCATCTTGCAGCTGATCCCAATCGACTCACTGATGCCGGCACAACAAATGTTCGCCAGCACCCTGCTGGCCGAGGTCGAGTTGGCGGCCGGCAACTCGGACAAAGCATTGCAGGCCCTCAACCACCCGGCCTTCGCTCGCCTCGGCGAATTACCGGTGGAACAGCAGGTGCGCAGCCAGACCGCCCGCGCCCAGGCCCTTGAAGGACAAGGGCAGCTCTTGGCCGCCGCTCGCGAGCGCGTATTCATCGCCCCGTTGCTCAGCGGCACGGCCGGCCAGGAAAACCACGAACACATCTGGACCCTCGTGGCGGAAATTCCACAGGACGAGCTGCGCCAAGCCACCGAAGCCGACCAAGATCTGGCCGGCTGGTTGTCATTGGCCGCCGCAGTGAAGCAAGCCGGCATGATCAGCCAGCAGCAGCGAGCGATCGACGACTGGATCGCCACCCATCCACAGCACCCCGCCGCCAAACAGCTACCCACTTCACTGGTGAAGCTGCGCGAACTGGCCGACCAGCCCCTGACCCGCATCGCCTTGCTGCTGCCGATGCAGGGGCCGCTGGCCAACGTATCCCAGGCCCTGCGCGACGGCTTTCTTGCCGCTCATCTGCAAGCCCGCCAGGCCGGCCAGCCCGAGCTGAAAATCGACCTCTACGACAGTACAGCGCAACCTTCACTCGACAGCTTTTACCAGCAGGCCTTGGCCAAGGGCACACAACTGGTGATCGGCCCGCTGGAAAAGGATATGGTCCGCCAACTGGCTAGCCGCAGCAGCCTGCCAATCACCACCCTCGCCCTGAACTACAGTGAAGCCGATCAGCAAATGCCCCCTCAGCTCTTCCAGTTTGGCCTTGCAGCCGAAGACGAAGCACGGGAAGCGGCCGATCGCGCCTGGGCCGACGGCCATCGTCGCGCCATCGCACTAGCGCCTCGCGGGGAGTGGGGGGCACGCGTACTGGACGCATTCAACAAGCGCTGGCAATCGCTCGGCGGCACGACCGTAGCCGCGGAGCCGCTGGCCGAACCGGTCCAGCTCGCCAATCAGATCGCCGACCTGCTACAGCTTCGGGCCAGCGAGTCACGCGCTCAGCGCCTGCAAAACAGTACCAACCAGGCCGTCGCCGCCGAACCCTCCCGTCGCCAGGACGTCGACTTCATATTCCTGGCCGCAACGCCTCAGCAAGCGCAGCAGGTCCGCCCCACGCTGATATTCCAGTACGCGGGGGATCTGCCCGTCTATGCGACCTCGCACGTCCACTCGGCAACCCTCAATCGCACCCAGTATCTCGACCTAGAGGGCATTCAGTTTGCCGAGACCCCGTGGCTCCTGGAGCCCGAGCAGCCATTGCGCCAGCAAGTCGAACAACAGTGGCCGCAGGCCGCAGGTAGCCTTGGCCGGCTCTACGCGATGGGCGCAGACGCCTATCTCCTGGCTCCGCGCCTGGGGCAGCTGGTAGCGATTCCAGACACTCGCCTTGATGGTTTGTCCGGCTATCTTTCACTCGGTGATCAGCAACGCATCGAGCGCGCGCTCCCCTGGGCGCGCTTCCGTGACGGACAGGTCGAGCGCCTGCCGGAGACGGCCCGACCATGATTGACCGCCGGAGCAGCGGACGCTCCGCGGAGGCACTAGCCTGCCACCATCTGCGTGGCGAGGGCCTGCGGCTGCTGGCACAGAACTGGCTGTGCCGCAGCGGCGAGCTCGATCTGGTCATGCTTGAGGGCGATACAGTAGTATTCGTCGAAGTTCGCTATAGACGACATACCGCCTGGGGCGGCGCGATCGAAAGCGTAGACGCGAGAAAGCGACAGAAGCTGGTCCGTGCGGCACAGCACTTCCTTCTCCAAGAGCCGCGCTGGGCAGCGCACCCTTGTCGCTTCGATGTGGTCGCCATAGGCCCGGAAGGCAGTCATGCCTCGCTAAACTGGATCCGCAACGCCTTCGACTGCTAGCGTTTTCAGCCCCCTCCGCCAACCATACGACACCCCGCTCGCCCGATACCCAAGGTTGATCCGATGGATATGCAAACTCGAATTCTCCAGCTCTTTCAAGCCAGCATCGAAACCAAGCAACAAGCCATGGCAGTACTTGCGCCAGTCATCGAGCAAGCCGGGCAGGTGATGGTCAATGCGCTACTCAGCGAAGGCAAGATCCTCACCTGCGGCAACGGCGGTTCGGCTGGCGACGCTCAGCACTTCTCCTCCGAGCTGCTCAACCGCTTCGAGCGGGAGCGCCCTAGCCTCCCGGCTATTGCGTTGACTACCGACAGCTCGACACTGACCTCGATCGCCAACGATTACAGCTACAACGAGGTTTTTTCCAAGCAGATCCGTGCCCTGGGTCAGCCGGGCGACGTGTTGCTCGCCATCTCTACCAGCGGCAACTCGGCAAACGTGATCCAAGCGATCCAGGCTGCCCACGACCGGGAAATGGTGGTGGTCGCCCTTACCGGCCGAGACGGCGGCGGCATGGCCTCACTTCTGCTACCTGAAGATGTGGAGATCCGGGTGCCGGCAAAGGTGACGGCACGGATCCAGGAAGTGCACCTGCTCACCATCCACTGCCTGTGCGACCTGATCGACAACCAACTGTTCGGGAGTGAGGAATGACCCCCCTTCTGCTTCGCGCGCTCGCCACGACGCTGTGCTTGACGCTTGCCGGCTGCAGCTCGGTGCTGACAGCCGCACGTGACGAACCGATAGCCGATAACCGCGGAACGCGCACGATCGGCAGCACGATCGATGACTCGCTGATCGAGACCAAGGCAGCGGTAAACATTGCCAAAGCCCACCCGGATCTCGATCAGAACTCACACATCGTTGTCGCCAGCTATAACGGCGTCGTTCTGCTCGCAGGCCAGACTCCGCGCAACGACCTGAAGCAGATGGCCGAGCAGGCTGCATCCTCGGTGCAACGGGTAAAGCGCGTGCATAACGAGCTACAGGTCCTACAGCCTTCATCAGCGCTCGCCCGCAGCCATGACACCTGGCTGACGACCAAGATCAAGACCCAGATGCTCGCTGACAACACCGTGCCCGGCTCACGTATCAAGGTGATCACTGAAAACGGGATCGTCTACCTATTAGGCCTGGTGACTCGCCAAGAGGGCGCACGTGCCACGTCGCTGGTCCAAGGCGTCGCCGGTGTGCAACGCATCGTCAAACTGTTCGAATACATCGACTGAAGGCGGCGGCAGCACTGCCAGCCGCCGCAAATCTCACTTGACGACTTTCAGGCTCGGCCGCCCTGTCGGCCGGGCAGCTCCGTCATCCTTGGCATCAGCCACTTTGTCGCCACCATCATCATCCTCTGGTGGCGTCGGCTCGATCTCGAAAACCATCCCCTGTCCGTTTTCGCGCGCATAGATCGCCATCACCGCGGCGAACGGAATGATCAGCGAGTGCGACACGCCACCAAAGCGCCCCTCGAAGGTCAGGGCGTCGTTACCCATCTGCAGCTGACGTACGGCACTGGGGGACACGTTCAGCACAATCTGACCATCCTTGACGAAGCCGGCGGGCACCACCACGCCCGGCACATCCGCATCGACCAATAGATGCGGAGTGCAATCGTTGTCGACAATCCATTGATGGAGCGCACGCACCAGATAGGGGCGACTTGAATTCATTGGCTGCCTCTCTTAGCGCATGCTGCGCTCAACCTCGGATAGACTCATCTGGAAGGCCGGCCGGCCAAAGCCCTGCTCCATGTATTCCAGAAGCGGCCTGGCCTGTCGCGGCAGTTCGATGTTCAGTTTGGGCAATCGCCACAGCAAGGGCAACAAACAACAGTCCAGCAGACTGAACTCATCGCTCATGAAAAATGGCTTTTCCGCGAAGACAGGCGAAACGCCGATCAGACTCTCGCGCAACACCTTTCTCGACACGCTACGCTCAGCCTCCGGCGTCCGCGAATCCAGGACAATATCTGCAAGTGCAGCCCAATCCTTCTGAATTCGATGCAGGAGCAGGCGGGTATTGGCTCGTGCTACTGGATAAGCAGGTAACAGTGCCGGATGAGGGTAGCGCTCTTCCAGATACTCAAGGATCACGCCCGACTCGTAGAGCACGAGATCACGATCGACGAAGGTTGGCACGCTCGAGTACGGATTGATTTCCGCCAACTGGGCCGGGCAATCGCACGGCGACACGTTCACGACCTCGACACCGATGCCTTTCTCCGCCAGAACCAGGCGGACGCGGTGGGAATAGTGATCGCCAGGATCGGAATAGCAGATCAACCGATTGGCAGCAGCCATCGCCTCTCTCCCGTATATCGATGACCAAAAAAACACGCGCGCCCATGAGGGCGCGCGCTTAGGTACCGCTTGCGACGGATCGACGTCAGTGTACGTCTTTCCAGTACTCTCGCTTGAGCAGGTAAGCGAAGACGAAGAACACCACAAGGAACAGCAGGACGTAAGTCCCGATGCGCTGGCTCTCCAACTTCACCGGATTGGCCGAGTAAGCCAGGAATGTCACGAGATTCTTGATCTTCTCGTTGTACTCGGCCTCGCTCAGCGCCCCGGTGCCGGGCACGACGGTCAGCTGGCTGCAATCTTCGTGGGTGATCGGCGTACCCGTAAGCGGATCGAACTGCTTGCGACCATCCTCGGTAACCTGCACCTGCTTGCACGCAACACTTTCCCCTTCGGGCAAGTGGGCGGGCAGGACCTGACGCCCCTGCAGCGGCGCCAACACATGCGGCATACCCACATTGGGGAAAACCGTGTTGTTCACGCCATAGGGACGAGCAGGATCCTCGTAGAAGCTCCGCAGATAGGTGTACAGCCAGTCGTTACCACGCACGCGCGCGACCAGGGTCAGATCCGGCGGTGCCGCACCGAACCACCCCTTGGCGTCCTCGGGCTTCATGCCGATCTTCATGTGGTCGCCGATCTTCGCGTCAGTGAAGACGACGTTCTTCAGCATTACCTCTTCCGGAATGCCGAGGTCCTTGGCAACACGCTCGTAGCGCTGGTACTGCGCACTGTGGCAGCCCATGCAGTAGTTGCTGAACGTGCGCAAACCATCCTGCATAGCGGCCTTATCGGTCAGATCGATCTCGACCTTGTCCAGGTGAGGCTCGGTGCCGGCCGCGAACGCAAAGACCGGCAGAATCGCGAGAATCAATGCAGCAAATTGCTTTTTCATCAGCCATCCACCCTTTGCGGAACCACTTTGGTCTTCTCGAGCCGGGTGTAGAACGGCATCAGAACGAAGTATCCGAAGTAAATAACAGTACAGATCCGAGCCAGCAGAGTGCGCTCCGGAGTAGGCGCGAGAACACCCAGAACACCCAGGATCACGAAGGCGATGCAGAAGGCCAGCAGCGCGATCTTGCTCATCCAACCCTTGTACTTCATGGACTTGACCGGGCTGCGATCGAGCCACGGCAGCACGAACAGCACCGCAATCGAAGCCCCCATCGCCACTACGCCCAACAGCTTGTCCGGAACCGCGCGCAGAATCGCGTAGAACGGAGTGAAGTACCAAACTGGTGCAATGTGCAACGGTGTCTTGAATGCGTTAGCGACCTCGAAGTTCGGCTTCTCGAGGAAATAGCCACCCATTTCAGGGAAGAAGAACACGATGGCGCAGAAAACGAACAGGAACACCACCACACCGACGATGTCTTTGACGGTGTAATACGGATGGAACGGAATACCATCCAACGGTACGCCGTTTTCGTCCTTAGTCTTCTTGATGTCGACGCCCAGCGGGTTGTTCGAACCGACTTCGTGCAGAGCCAGGATGTGTAGCACGACCAGGCCGAGAATCACGATCGGCAGAGCAATCACGTGCAGTGCAAAGAAACGGTTCAGCGTGATGCCGGAGATCAGATAGTCACCACGGATCCACTGGGTCAGATCGTCACCGATGACCGGAATGGCACCGAACAGCGAAATGATCACCTGTGCACCCCAGTAGGACATCTGCCCCCAAGGCAGCAGGTAGCCCATGAAGGCCTCGGCCATCAGCGCCAGGTAAATCATCATGCCGAAGATCCAGACCAACTCACGCGGCTTCTGGTAGGAGCCGTAGAGCAGACCGCGGAACATGTGCAGATAGACGACGACAAAGAAGGCCGAAGCCCCGGTCGAGTGCAGATAACGGATGATCCATCCGTACTCCACGTCACGCATGATGTATTCGACAGACGCGAAGGCGCCTTCGGCACTGGGCTCGAAGCTCATCGTCAGCCAGATGCCGGTAAGGATCTGATTGACCAGTACAAGCAGGGCCAGGGAGCCGAAGAAATACAGAACATTGAAGTTCTTCGGGGCGTAGTACTTGGACAGATGGTCTTCCCACATCTTCGTGGCGGGGAAGCGGGCATCAACCCATTCCATGAACTTGCTCATCAGGCTTTCTCCTGGTCCACACCGATAATGATGACGCTATCGGTCTCGTACGAGTGCGGGGGCACGGGCAGGTTCAGGGGCGCAGGCTGAGCCTTGTAAACACGGCCGGCCATGTCGTACTTCGAGCCATGGCAGGGGCAGAAGTAACCGCCCAGCCAATCGGCACCGAGGTCAGCCGCCGCCACTTCAGGACGGAAGGACGGCGCGCACCCCAGATGGGTGCAAAGCCCGACGACCACCAGCAGTTCCGGCTTGATCGCACGGTTCTTCGGATCGACATATGTCGGCTGCACCGACGCCTTGGATTCAGGGTCGGCCACCTGAGGAGTCAACTTCTCCAGATTGCCGAGCACCTCCTCGGTGCGACGCACGATAAATACCGGCTGACCCCGCCACTCGGCGACCATCTGCTGTCCCGGCTCGATTTTGCTGACATTCACTCTCACCGGTGCACCGGCAGCCTTGGCCTTGGCACTCGGGAACCACGATCCCACGAACGGGACCGCGGCACCCACCGCTCCTGCAGCACCTACCACCGAAGTGGCGGCTACGAGGAAGCGACGCCGGCCAGCATTCACGCCGTCATTGCTCATTCAGTCGTCTCCCATCAGCTTCTTATGACCTGCTGGACGCAGGCAGTACTACGTAAATTTGGGCCGCGAAAAATTCGCCAAATGTTAAAGAAAACCCCCGACGATGACAAGGTAATAGCCTGTGACAAACAGACCTACGAGCCAGCAAAACCGGGGCCTCCAGCACGCGACACGCTGTCGCAGCAACACTTTTCGAGCAGCTAAAAAAAAACGCCCAGATCCTTGCGGAGCTGGGCGTTTCTGATAAGCGTTCGTTAACGCTTGGAGTACTGCGGACGCTTACGCGCCTTACGCAGACCCACTTTCTTACGCTCGACCTCACGAGCATCGCGAGTCACGTAACCCGCCTTACGCAGCGGGCTGCGCAGGGACTCGTCGTACTCGATCAGCGCACGGGTAATACCATGGCGAATCGCACCCGCCTGACCGCTAACGCCGCCACCCAGAACGGTGACGTAGACGTCGAACTTGGCAGTGGTATCGGTCAGCTCCAGCGGCTGACGCACAACCATGCGCGCGGTCTCACGGCCGAAAAAGTTATCCAGCTCGCGATTGTTGATGGAAATCTTGCCAGTGCCCGGACGCAGGAAAACGCGCGCGGTTGCAGTCTTGCGACGGCCAGTGCCGTAATTTTGAGTCGCCGACATAATGAACTATCCCGTTAAATCTTCAGTTCTTGGGGCTGCTGAGCGGAGTGCGGATGCGCGGCACCCTTGTACACCTTCAGCTTGCGATACATGTCGCGACCCAGCGGATTCTTCGGCAGCATGCCCTTGACCGCAGTCTCGATCACACGCTCAGGGGCCTTGGCGATCAGCTTCTCGAAGTTGATCGACTTGATGCCGCCCGGAAAACCGGAGTGGGAGTAGTACATCTTGTCGGATGCCTTGGCACCGGTGACACGGACCTGCTCAGCATTGATCACGACGATGTAGTCGCCAGTATCAACGTGAGGAGTGTACTCGGGCTTGTGCTTGCCACGCAGACGGCTGGCGATTTCGGTTGCCAGACGACCCAGGGTCTGGCCGGCAGCGTCGACGACAAACCAGTCGCGCTTGACGGTTTCCGGTTTAGCAGTAAAAGTCTTCATTCGTTATAGCCTCAGGGGCCGCCCTGAAAAATAAGACGGCGGATATTACTGAATGGTGCTTACCCTGGCAAGCCAGGGACAGCCGGAACCAGACGCTATCGGGGGCTCGGGTCAGCGCGTCCGCCACGGCAGTGGTATCGGTAGGCTAGGCATCCCTACCAAATTGCCGACAGGCTAGGCATCCCCTATCGACAGGCCGGCGAATTATCCGGATTAATCGCAAAATAGCAACCCGCTTAGCCTGCAGATACCGCGAAATCTTTGGCTTTCAACCGGACTTGAACAACGCACCCGCACCCGAAACAATTTCGCCCGCCTTTCATCAGTCTTTTCGCTACGCTTGCCATCACTCAGGAGAGCTATGCCTTGATCGCTGCGCAATTGCTCGCTCCGAGCACTCTTCTCGCTGGCGGATTGCTCTATTTCGCAGCCCTGTGCTGGGCAGCTTTGCGCACCCCCTGGGTGGAGCTGTTCAGCGACACGCGCCGCCAGCACCTGGTATTCGGCACCATGCTGGCGATCTTCCTGCTCTGGCTGGTTCGAAGGGATTTCGAATCAGGCCTGTCGTTTCATTTCATCGGCCTGACAGCCGCCACCTTGCTGCTCGATTGGCCGCTGGCAATGCTGGCCGCGTTCGCCGCACAACTGGGCCTGGTTGCGACAGGACATCAGCAGCTGACAGCGCTAGGAATTAACGGGGTACTGCTGGTACTCATCCCGATCCTGGTCACCGAAGGCTGCGCCATTCTTGTCGAACGAGCCCAGCCGAAGAACCTGTTCGTCTATATTTTCTGCTCTGGCTTCTTTCCCGCGGCACTCGCAGCGCTGCTTTGCATCCTGGCGTCGCTCGCGCTACTCCTCGTGGATGGTAGATACCCGATGCCGCCCTGGCTGAATGACTTTGCCGGTTACATATGGCTGGTGATGTTTCCCGAAGCCTTCATCAATGGCACAGCCGTCACGGCGCTCGTGGTGTTCTGCCCCGACTGGCTGGAAACCTTCAATCGCACCCGATACCTGCAGGCGCCCTGG
>Ga0209300_1000062_pt1 | contig 69954 bp, 58 predicted proteins | sample Shrwel_input2_RT_FD_187535 | JGI IMG/M metagenome (GOLD analysis project Ga0209300, IMG submission 187535) | Subsurface microbial communities from deep shales in Ohio, USA - Utica-3 well 1 S input2 RT (SPAdes) (version 2) ... | reverse complement strand
GCCACTGTAGTACCGTCGATCGTCCCTGGATACCATAGCGGGCCTGAGCCTGCTTATAAGTCAGTTCGCCGCTTTCCACCTGGTCTACCACTGTCTGCTTAAAGGCCAGGGTGTAATCGCGCTGGGTGCGCTTAACTCGTTGGTTCATCACGTTCTCCCAAAGTGAGAAGGGAAACGTGTCAACTCTATTCAGGACGGGTCATGAACAACACAGAAGGCGGCTCAAGACGAGCCGCCTTCTGTGTGTCAGGGCGAGGCATCTGGCGTAAGGCACCGCGCCTGGAGGTCATCCAGCGGCAGGCAGGCGCTGGCTTGCGGTGCGACCAGGCGCTGGAAGAGTGAGGCGAAGGCGGCCCCATCGGGACGTGGGCCGGCGATACGTTGACTATCGATGGGGTGCCAGCCATTGGCGCCGCGCTCGGCAAGCGTGAAGTTGAACATGTGATAGCCAGGCGTGCCCAGCCGCAGGTCGGTAGCGATCAATTGGGTGGTGCCTTGGCGTTCCTCAGTGCGATAGCGCAGGAAAGGCCCGGCGAACCACGCAAGACGCCGTCCCGCTGCCGTCGCCAGTGCGGTGTCCTGCCATTCGCTGCCACGTGGCAGACGGGTCAGCGCCACCGGCGTGCGACCGTCGAAGAGACTCACGATGCCTTCGTAGTAGACGTCGTCCTTGACTACCGTGACGCGCCAGAGCAGGGCGTTGAAAGGCGTCGGCTGGATTAGCCGGGGGGCATCCTCGAGTCCTTGGTTGGCGAGGCTCGGGCCGATGCGCGCGGTTATAGTGTTCTGGGCGGCGACGGTAAAGGTCAGGTAAAAGCAGGCGAGCGTCAGCCCCCAGCCCAGCAGACGCGGTGAATAGCCCTTGATCAGTGCGGCGACCACGCCCACCAGCAACGGCAGCGTAAACAGTGGGTCGATGATGAAGATGCTGTGCCAACTCACCGGTGGAGTGGTCATCGGCCACCAGAGTTGGGTGCCATAGGTGGTGAAGGCATCCAGCAGTGGATGTGTCAGCAGGCAACCGCCAAACAGTAGGCCCCAGCGCCAGGTGCCGATGGGCGGCGAGATTTGACGCCAACGCTCGCCTGCTCTGGCCAGTCCGGTCAATATGACGGCAAGGGCGCCGAGTACCCACAGGGAATGACTGAAACCTCGGTGATAAGTGTAATCGGCCACGGCGTCGCCGTAGTCGATGACCACGTCGAGATCGGGCAATGTGCCGAGCACGGCGCCGGCGATGACGGCCTTGCGTCCTAGACGGCGGCCCAGCACGGTACCGCCGATGGCGGCGCCAAGGCAGGCCTGCGTCAGTGAATCCATGCGCTGTGATCTCCCCTTGCGGCGGTGTGTCCCTGGTGGGCATTCATGCGGTGTGCAGCCACGGCGGCCGTTGTGCGCGTATCTGGTGCTGGATCGGGCAGTCTTCGCGATGGGCCCCCGGCAGGTAGCCGGTACTCATCAAAAACTCGTTGACGATTTCCGGGCCGGTGAAGCGGAAGGTGCGTTTGAATAGCGTTACCCATTCCGACAAGGCGAGCGGATGATGCGCGTCGAGCCAGGCGGCGAAGCTACCGTGAGACGCCTGCAGATCGAGCACGACGTTGGCATTGTGAATCGCGGCGTCGACCTTGCGACGATTGCGGATGATACCTGCATCCGCGAGCAGACGCGCCCTTTGCGTATCGTCGTAGGCGGCGACGCGTGCCACGGCAAAGTCATCGAAGGCCATTGAGAACGCCTCGCGCTTCTTGAGCACCGTCAGCCAGGAGAGCCCGGCCTGATTGATCTCGAGGATCAGGCGCTCGAAGAGCAGGTCGTCGTCGCGGACGGGGAATCCGTATTCGTGGTCGTGGTAAGGCCCATGAAAGGGATGGCCGGGGGCATGGTCGCAATACGTGCTCATGGGAAGTGTGCCTCGCGGAGTGTTGACGAATCGCCCTGCCGGTGATGAATTCGCCGTGACCGGTGGGCTGGTTTACCATAGACGTTTAGCCTGCATAACATCATGAGGAGCTTACCATGCAGTACCTGCATACGATGGTCCGTGTCGCCGATCTCGACGCCTCGCTGCGTTTCTACTGTGACCTGCTGGGCCTCAAGGAAGTGCGCCGCAAGGAGAACGAAAAGGGCCGCTTCACACTGGTGTTCCTCGCCGCGCCGGAGGATGAGGAACGTTCGCGCGAGCAAAAGGCCCCGGAGGTCGAGCTCACCTATAACTGGGATCCGGAAACCTATACCGGCGGTCGCAACTTCGGTCACCTGGCGTACCGTGTCGACGATATCTACGCCCTGTGCCAGCACCTGATGGACAATGGCGTGACCATTAACCGCCCGCCGCGCGACGGCCACATGGCCTTCGTCCGTTCGCCGGACGGCATCTCCGTAGAGCTGCTGCAAAAAGGCGATGCGTTGCCCGCCCAGGAGCCGTGGGCGTCGATGGAGAACACCGGCAGCTGGTAAGTCGCCGCGTGTCGCGCCCCGTTCCTGCGATGGGCGGGACGCGACTACCGCCGTAGGCTGCACGACCCCTTAGGCTCCCTAGGGCTGGAAAGGATGCCAAGCATGTCACAAGACGTGACTCTCTCGTCGGCGCTGCGCGATGCGTTTCGCCGTGAAGCCGATACGCTCGACGGCATCGACCGTGATGTCTACCTTGCCAATCGACGCGATCCGTTGGAGCCGATCATCGGCCTGGGCCCACGCGACGCGCCGGTAGGCTTTTTCGGACGCGACCCCGGTCGTCAGGAGGTCGTGCATGGCGCGCCGTTCGTGGGCAGCGGCGGTCAGAAGGTGCGCGCCGGACTCTACAAGCATCTGCACGGGGCAGCGCTGCCCGATTTCGAGGCCTCGCTTGCCGTGGGGCGGCGTTATTTCTGGGCCAACACCGTGCCCTACAAGCCGATCGGCAACAAGGCGTGGTCGATGGCGGTCAAGAAGCGCTTTCAGCCCTTGATGGCAGAGCTTTTGATCGCGCACTGGCAAGGCCGCACCCTGATCACCCTGGGACGCGAGGCGTTCTTGTGGTTCGCCATCGGTCAGCCGCGCGAGATCAAACGTGAACTGGAGGCCTTCTGGGCCCGCGAGGACCGCTTCGAGGCGCTGCATACCACCGTGCTATCGCTTCCCGATGGGCGTAGCGCCGAGTTCCAACTGGCGCCGCTGCCGCATCCTTCACCTCTCAATCAGACCTGGTACAAGCGCTTTCCGGCATTGCTCGATGCGCGCCTCGCTGCTCTGGAAAGCGTTCGCTGAAGGGCATGAGTCGGATCAGTCGGGATGCATCGCCAGGCGCCCGCTGCCCATGAGCATGACCGCCAGGGCGCCGCATAGAAACATGCCCTGCAACTCCAGCGTCCAACCGCCCTGCGCATTGAGCGTCAGCCACTCGTCGCGATGGACGAGGACAAACGCCACCAGCATGTTACCGGCCATCAACAGGCCGCCGATGCGCGCCTGCCAACCCAGGATGGCCATCAACGGCGCAACGATCTCACCGATGAGCACCCCATACGCGAGGAAGACCGGGACGCCCATGGCGTCGAGCATGTTGCCGATGTCGGTAATGCTGGCGGGCGACAGGAGCTTGTCGATGCCGTGTAGCAGAATCAGCCCGCCCACGGCCAGGCGCAGAATTAGTTTTCCCAGGTCGTCATGATGCAGCAGTCGTTGCATAGGCTCGGCATCCTTCATCGTGTGAAACCGGCATCTAGCCGGACAAGGCGTGTGAACTTTCGCATGTTCGCGCGTCGCTCACCAGCGACCGGACTGATTAACATTTCTTTACGTTTTGCTAGCACTTTGGCGTGCATTAACTAAGCTTTCTTAGCAAACACCGCTGGAAGCGGGCCCTGACAGATATTGGTACCGATACTGGCGGGTAAGGCCGCTATCCGGTGGAGACACATAACGATCCTTGCCCTGAGGTCCTCCCAGAAGGGTGGGCAGAGGCGAGGACGCTACGTTGCGAAACACGCAACGGTACGCGGGTAGAAAGGGATATCCAAGATGACTTCAAGGGCCTTGCAGCGGCTCTGGGGATGGTCGTGCAGTGCGCCGGGGGTTTTGCCGCTGGAGCAACGCCGCAGCTACGAGGTGGTAGCGCAGACCTTCGTGCTCGCAAGCTTGGGGCATTTGTTGTTTGCATGCGTGCTGATCGGCTTGCAGATTCCGCTGCTGATTGTTTTGAACTTCGGCTGCGTGGCGACCAATGCCGCGGCGTTGATGCTACACCGGCGCTTGCAACTGACCTGGGCAATGACCGTCAAGCTGGCTGCAACGCTTGTGTTGATCACGCTGAGCGTGTGGTTGATCGGTCACGATGCTGGCTTCGAATATTACTTTTTCTTGCTGCTTTGCGAGATGTTGATCAGCGACATGGCGGCGCGTTACAAGATCGTGATGAGTAGCACGATCGGTAGCGTGGCGCTGGCCACGCTATTGATGGCCCCACATTCCACCCCTTGGATGCTGGAAACTGCAGCTTTCCGAGAGGACATCCGCCTGACCAACCTGGTCATGGTCTTCCTGATCCTAGGGCTGATTCTGTGGCGGTTGCACGCCATCACCGAGCGCTGCGAGCACCATTTCCGGCGCGATGCCACCCACGATTATCTCACCTCGGTGCTCAATCGCCGCGCCATCTTTCATGAAGCCGACATGCTGTGGCAGCAGGAGCGGGATTTCACGCTACTGCTGCTCGATGCCGACCACTTCAAGCAGGTCAACGATACCCATGGCCACACGGCGGGCGACGAAGTACTGCGTCACCTGGCATCTATACTGCGTGGCGCCTTGCGTGAAGACGACCGTCTCGGGCGCGTAGGGGGTGAGGAGTTCCTGATCGTCTTGCCCGACAGCACGCGTGACGATGTGCTTGCGGTGGCATCACGCATTCGTCGATGCCTGGCCGACCAACCGTGTCGACTGGAAGCGTTGACCCTCCCGGTGACGTTCTCCATGGGCATGGCTGCTGCCAAGGAGGTCACGTCATTGCAAGCGCTCATCGACATGGCCGATCGTCGCTTGTATCGCGCCAAGTCCGCCGGGCGCGATCAGCTGGTCACGAGTGACCTGGAAATCATCGGGTCGGCGGCGACGTTGTAAGATGTCCGGAAACGTCGTGTGGATAGCGTGTCATCTAATACGGATACCCTAGCGCAACGAAGCGATAATATGAAATCTTGCTTATTTGGCGTTTGACGAATTTCATGCTGAAAAGCGGCTAAATTCATACACGAATCGTCCTTTTGATGCGTCGAATATGACTAACCTTGCTAGGGAATCGATGCAGGGGGAGGTCCGTCGCATGACGTGGCCTAACGCAATAAAAAGGGATTCGTTCCTCATGCCGCTACGTACCTATCGTCTCTGGGGAGGCCGAGGCGCATCGTTGCCGCCGTATTGTCCCCTGCCACCGGAATACCGTCGTTATTTCGATACCTTCGCCCATCTGTATGCCATGGCGTTGGTGGCCTATGCCGGTTTGATGCTGCCGCTGTTCGTCTGGCTAGGACGCCCCAGTCCGATATTGATCGTTGTGTTCAGCGTGTTGATGACACTTGGTGCACGCGGGCTGCATCATCGAGGCTACATGGCCTGGGGTGCGGCCTTGCTGTGGGGCATGATGCTGCTGCTGATTGGTGAGGCGATTCGCCTCTACGGCGCCGGTGTAGGCTTCGAGTTCTACGTGAGCCTGGCACTGCTGGTGCTGCACATCAGCGCGATTCCGCGCAGTTACAAGATCGTGTTGTCGCTGTTGCTGCTGGGCGTGATCGGCGTGTTGTTGATGAGCATGCACCAGGGTACGCCCTCGGTTGAGCTATCACCGGCAGTGGCGACGTGGCTTTTGTGGGTCAATCTCGTACTGACAGGAGTGCTATTCGCCGGCGTACTGATGGGGTTGGAAGGTGTCACCGAGCGGCTCGAACGTACCTATCGCCGTGAAGCGTTGCACGACATGCTGACCGGCGCCCTCAATCGTCGTGCGATCGTCTGCATTGCCGAGCGCTGGCAGCGCGCCAAGCGGCCTTTCGCCGTAGTGTTGCTGGATGTCGATCACTTCAAGCGTTTCAACGATTTACATGGACATGCCACGGGGGACGCGGCGCTCTGCCATCTGGTGAACTGCCTGCGCCAAGGACTGCGCGATGGTGACATGCTGGGGCGTTACGGTGGAGAGGAGTTCATGCTGCTGCTCCCGGAAACGTCGCGTGGTGCTGCCATGGCGGTCGCCGAGCGCGTCGCGGCCGTCGTGCGCAACCAGCCCTTGGTGCTACCCGACAAGTCGCTCGGCATGACCGTCAGTCAAGGTATTGCGGTGCACGACGAAGCCGTGACGCTAAGCGAGCTGCTGGAGTTGGCCGATCGGCGGTTGTATGCCGCCAAAGGGGCAGGGCGCGATCGTGTCATGGCCTTGGAAGCCTTTGACACGCTGTACCCCATGCCGGTCCGGTGTGTCGTCGAAGGCGCCGAGGCGTGCCCGTTCGAACCGCCTCGGCGACATGATGATTCAGTGGTCAAGGCGTGACCGTCGCGTTCGGCACTGCCGGAGACGGCGCCAAGGCACGTGCTTGCGAGGACTCCAGCCCGGCAAGAAAATCTGCCAACTCGGTACGCCGACGCAGGGCGTTGAAGCGCATGGCGGCCTCGTCGTCACGCCCGCGCATCTGGTTGAGCCACTGCTTGAGCAGCGAGACCACGATCTTTTCCGGCAGGTGCAGGCGCATACGCTGGGCATAGGCCGTCAGCATCTCGGCACGTGCTGACCAGGGCGTCTCCGGTGAGCGCTCGCCGGTGCTCTGCCAATGCCTGATGCGCCGTGCTAGCCAGGGGTCGGCGAGCATGCCGCGTCCCAGCATTACATCCGTGCAGCCTGATAGCGTACGTGCCTTCCAATAGTCTTCCAGTGTCCAGATATCGCCGTTGGCGATTACCGGTATCATCAGCCGGGCGCGAATGCGTCCGATCCATTCCCAATGCGCGGGCGGTCGATACCCCTCGCGTCGGGTGCGGGCATGTACCACCAGGTGTGCCGCACCTCCGGCCTCGGCGGCCTCGGCACAGGCCAGCGCCAAGTGCTTGTCATCGAAGCCCAGGCGGATCTTGGCGGTCACGTCGATCCCCAGGGGCGTCAGCGCTTCATGGACGGCATGCACGACGTTGTAGACGCGATCAGGGTCGCGCAGCAGCGAGGCGCCACCGTCATGGCGATTGACGGTCTTGGCTGGGCAGCCGAAGTTGAGATCGACTTGGCGGGCGCCGAGTGCCTGGGCGTGCACTGCGTTGGCGGCCAGGGCATCGGGGTCGGAGCCGAGTAGCTGCAGGTGAACGGGTGTACCGTTCGAGGTCGCGCAAGCGGCGTGTTCGAGCTCGGGACAGTGACGCAGGAACACTCGCGCCGGTAGACGCGCGTCGACCACGCGCACGAACTCGGTCACCGTCCAGTCGAGCGCACCGTCGGTGCTCAACAAGTCCCGCGTGACCACGTCGATCACACCTTCCATCGGCGCCAGGCCGATACGTCCGCTGGCCACTTGCGTCATGTGCCTGCCGTTACCCTTGATGTCATTGCAAAACCCCTGAATCGGACGGGGTATTATGTCATTACCCCCGGACGATACGAAAAACGATAGTGGGTGCTTTGGCGTTGCTTCATGGCAAGGTGAGATGAGTGAGTCGACCCTTGAGGCGCGAGGTCAGCTCGCTCAAGTCGCTGTCGTGCTCGCGGGGCCAGGCGATATCGAGCGTCACGCCGTCGGCGTCGTAATCGGCGCTCTCGATGAGGGCATCCTGCGTGGTGAGCCACTCGCGGGCAATGGCCTCGCCGGCGAAATCGATGCGTACCCGCAGCGTGCGGCGCTCGATGAAGGAGCGCCGGGGCAGGCCCTCGAGTGCCTGGACGACCGCCTGCGTATAGGCGCGGACCAGACCGCCGGTGCCCAGTTTGGTGCCGCCGAAGTAACGAATCACCACGCAGCCGACCTGCCCCAGCCCCGAGCCTTCCAGTGCCTGATACATGGGCCGTCCCGCAGTGCCGCCGGGTTCACCATCGTCGGAAAAGCCGATGGCGCTCTGCTCACCGGGCGCACCGGCGATATAGGCCGTGCAGTGGTGACTAGCGTTGGGATGAGCTGCCCGCGCTTGCGCCAGCAACGCATCGAAACTGGCGATATCGGGGATGAAAGCCGTCCAGGTAATGAAGCGGCTTTTCTCGATTTCGATCTCGTGGTAACGATGCTCGCCGGATGCGAGGTCGGGAATTGCGTAGCGCATCAGTGGCTCGTGGTCGCGTGACGCATCACGCCCATCACCAGCCCCAGTACTTGTACATCGTCGTTCTTGAGATAGATCGGCGGCATGTCATCGTTGGCGGGTTGCAGGCGTACACCGGATTTCTCGATGTAAAGCCGCTTGAGTGTGACTTCCTGGTTATTGATCTGTACCACGGCGGTTTCGCCGTTCTCGGCCGACTCGAAGCGCTCAATGATGATGATGTCGCCATCGAAGATGTTGCTGTCGATCATCGAATCGCCACGCACGCGCAAGGCGTAGGTGTTGCGTCGCACCATGCGCGACGGCACATGGATGGCCTCGTCGTCGGGGCAGGCCTCCATGGGCAGCCCGGCGGCGACCACGCCCAACAGGGGAATCTCGACGAAATCGGTGGCGTCGATCTCCTCCCAGGCGGCGTCCGATAGTGGCAGGTTCGGCAGGCGCTGCAGGTAGTGCGGCGTAACGTGCGACATGACCCTCTCCCTCGGATGATCCTTCGGCATCATAGCAAGGCGGGGCGGGGCGGCAAATCCCGCTAGCGGCGTAGAGTTGGTAAAGGGGCTTGGGCCGCGCCGGTGCCTCGGATAGACTGCGTGCTTTCATGCATGGCTCGAGCATCGGGCCGCGACTCATCCTGGGGAATTTCGGCAGCGCATGCGCCTCACGTCCATCAAATTGGTCGGCTTCAAGTCGTTCGTCGATGCGGTCAATGTGCCGTTCGCCGGCAACATGACCGCCATCGTCGGCCCCAATGGCTGCGGCAAGTCGAATATCATCGACGCAGTGCGTTGGGTGATGGGCGAATCCTCCGCCAAGACGCTGCGCGGCGAGTCGATGACCGATGTCATCTTCAACGGCTCCACCGGACGCTCGCCGGTAGGGCAGGCATCCATCGAACTGGTTTTCGACAACAGCGACGGGACCATGGGCGGCGCCTATGCCCAGTACGCCGAAATCTCCGTCAAGCGCCAGGTCACCCGCGACAGCCAATCCAACTATTTCTTCAATGGCCAGAAGTGCCGGCGTCGCGATATCTCCGATCTGTTCCTGGGCACGGGGTTGGGGCCGCGTTCCTACGCCATCATTGGGCAGGGCATGATTTCGCGACTGGTCGAGGCGCGTCCCGAGGAGCTGCGCTCGACACTGGAGGAAGCGGCGGGCGTTTCCAAGTACAAGGAACGCCGCCGCGAAACCGAGAATCGCCTGCGCCGCACCCAGGAAAATCTCGACCGTCTCGATGACATTCGCGAGGAACTCGACAAGCAGCTCGAGCGTTTGAAGCGCCAGGCCGATGCCGCGCGTCGTTATCAAACCCTGAAGAACGAGGAGCACCGCCTCAAGGGCGAACTGGCGCTGCTGCGCGCGCGGGCGTTCCGGACCCAGCAGCATACCCAGGAGCAACACGTCCGCGAGCTGGAAACCCAAGTCGAGCAAGAGATTCTCGGCCAGCGCCAATGCGAAAGCCGCCTGGAAGAGTCGCGTCTGGCACACGACGAGGTTGCCGCCGAGCTGGAGACCCATCAGGCCCGCTTCTATGAGACCGGTGCCGCCATTGCGCGCATCGAGCAGTCCATCGAACATGCGCGTTCGCGCGATCAGCAACTGGCGCAGGATATCGAGGATGCACGCCGCGAGTTGGGCGAACTCGAACAGTTGGGGGCCCAGGACGACGAGCGTCGCGCGGCCCTGGACGAACGCCTGGAGAGCATCGCCCCCGAGCTTGAAGAGGCTCAGGAAACGCTGGAGATGCTGCAGGAATCGCTGGACGCCGCCGACGAAGAAGCCGCCACCGCGCAACAAGAGTGGGAGCGTTTCAACGAAAGCGATCGTGATGTGGCGCATGGGGCCGAGCGTGCCCAGGACGACGTGCGTCGCCTCGAAAACACCATCGCCGAGCTGGACGATCAGATCGGCAAGCGTCGCCAGCAACGCCAGGAGCTGCCCGACGTCGAGGCGTTGCGCGGCGAGCGCGGTGAACTGCGCGAGCAACTCGAAGCGCTGGATCTCGACCAGGAAGCGTTGGAAAGCCAGCGCGAGCGCCTGCAGCAACAACGCGAGGACGCCCAGGTACGCCTCGACGAAGCGGCGGCTCAGCGCGACACCCAGCGTTCGCAGCTGAGCCGCCTGCAGGGCGAACTGGCGTCGGTGGAGGCTTTGCTCGATGCCGCCCTGACCGATGACGACGCCGCTCTGGAGTCGCATCTCGAGCGCCATGGCCTGGCCGAGGCGCCGCGTCTGGCCGAACGGTTGGAGGTCGCCGCGCCCTGGGAGACGGTCGTGGCCTGGGCCTTGGCGCCGTGGCTCAAGGCGCGTCTTGCGACGACGTCCGCCATGGCCGAGATCGTCGCCGATGCCCCGCCTGCTGAATTGGCATTACTGGGTGGCGATGACGTGGCGCCGGTGGCCGGCACATTGGGCGAGCAGGTCGACGGTGCCGGGGCGCTGGGCACCTGGCTCAACGGCATTCACTGCACCGCCGATGAAGACGCCGCCTGGGCGATGCGCGCGCGCTTGGCGGCAGGCGAGAGCGTGGTCACCCCTGGCGGGCTGTGGCTAGGCCCGGATTGGGTACGCCGGCGCGGCGAGTCGGCGTCCGAGGATGGCGTGCTGGTCCAGCGCCGTCGACGCGAGACACTGCAGGCCGATATCGCGGCGCTCGAGGCATCTCTCGAGACGCTCGAGGAAACGTTGCAGAGCGCGCGTGAAGCGGTGGAACACGCGGCGGCGGAACTCGAATCGCTGCGTCTTCAGGAGCGCGATCTCGGGCAGCGTCGGCAGCAACTGGCCTCGCGCGAGGCCGGACTGGCGAGCCGCCTGGAGCAGCTCGACGCGCGCTCCCGTGAGCTCGATGACGATGTGGCGCAGCTCGTCGAGCGGCATGCCGAGCGGCGCCTGGAACTCGAGGAAACGCGTGAGCGCTGGCAGGCGGCGATGAACGACGTGGACGCCAACAGCCAGACCCGTGAAACATTGGAAAATCAGCGTCGCGAAGCGCGGGAAAAAGCCCAGTCGCTACGTCAGCAGGTAGCGCCCGCGCGCGAACGCCAGCAACATCTGGCGATGGAGCGTCAGCGTTTGGAGACGGAGCGCTCGGGGCTCGATCAGCAGCATGCGCGCTCGCGCGATCAGCGTGAGCGCCTGGCCGAAAAGCTCGCCATGCTCGAAGAGCAGCGCGCCACCCTGCGTGAGCCAGAAGAGGAAACCCGCGAGCGGCTCGACGAATTGCTCGACCGCCGCAGTCGCGAGGAAGCGACGCTCAACGCCTCGCGCGATCGCGCACATCAATTGGCCGAGACGCTGCGTGACACCGAGGCGGCGCGCCAGGAACATGAGCGCAATCTCGACGGTCTACGTGGCAAGCTCGAAGAAGCGCGTATGCAGGTGCAGGCCCTGACGCTGAAAGCCGATGCGCAGGATTCACACCTCGAAGAACTCGGGCACGATGTCGACGCGTTGCGTGAAGGGCTCGATCCCAACGCCACCGAATCGGCATGGCAGACCCGGCTCGACGAGCTCGGCGAGAAGATCCGTCGCCTCGGCGCCATCAACCTGGCCGCCATCGAGGAGTACGATCAGCAGGCCGAGCGGCGTGACTATCTCGAGGCCCAGCATGCCGAACTGAGCGAGGCCATCGAGACCCTGGAAAGGGCGATCCGGCGTATCGATCAGGAAACGCGGACGCGTTTCAAGCAGACTTTCGATCAGGTCAATGCCGGCTTCGGCGAACTTTTTCCCAAGGTCTTCGGCGGTGGGGCCGCATGGTTGACGCTAACCGGCGACGATTTGCTGGAGACGGGGGTGGCGATCATGGCGCGCCCACCGGGCAAGAAAAACACCACCATTCATCTCCTATCGGGGGGTGAAAAAGCACTGACGGCATTGTCGCTGGTATTTGCTATCTTTCAGCTCAACCCGGCACCATTCTGTATGCTCGACGAAGTCGATGCGCCGTTGGATGATGCCAACGTGGGACGTTACGCCAAGCTGGTGAAAGAAATGTCAGAGAGTGTTCAGTTCATTTACATCACACACAATAAGATTGCCATGGAAGCGGCCGAGCGATTGATGGGCGTGACCATGCAGGAAGCCGGGGTATCCCGGCTGGTATCGGTAGGAATCGACGAGGCGGCGACCCTGGCAGACGCATGAACGACTTGCAGAAAATCGCCAAAAGGGTTACCAACACTATTGTGTGAGCCTCGACAGGGATATTGAAGGGTGATTGCTCTGAGCTAAGGGTACTACTTGACATTCAAAAAAAGTGGCCCTTTTTTTGTTAATCGCGCTATGCTTCTTCACGAACGAGTTTTAATCATGGCGCCAATAGCGAACAGGCAAGACTACCCATGGAACTAAGAGAGTGGCTAATCATCCTGGGGTTGGTGCTGGTGACGACCATCGTGATCGATGGTGTGCGTCGACTCCAGCGCCAGCGCCGCGTTCCGCGCCTCGACCAGGCCGCGCATAGTCAGGGGGCCGAGGGCAGGGACGCCGAGGAAGAGGATCCGGAAAAAGCGGCCCGTGAGGCGGAGGTCCGGCGGGAATTGCCCAATGGAGGTGCGCGTGTCGTGCGTGATGCCACCTTCGATCGTAGCGAGGAGCGTGAGCCGGTACGGCCGGAATCGCCTTTGCGGCAGGAGCGAATTCCCGAGGAAAAGCTCAAACCCAGTGTGCTCAAGCGTAGCCGGGGCAGTGCTTATGAGGACCGTGCGCATCGGGATGCTGAGGCTCATCAGGAGGGCAAGCGTTCAGGCATGCAGGGCATGAAGGATGCGGTGCGCGCGGGTGCTCAGCGCATGAGTGCCTCCGCCCAGCGCTTCACGGCGTCTCCCGGTCACGATGATGAGGCGCGTGACGAGCATCTGACGGATGACGAGTATCCGCATCACGAGCCGACGCTTGAGCCATCATCGGCTCGAGAGCCTGCGCCCGACACGGCATCGCGCCCGACAATGGACGAGCCGGCGCAGCATCGTCAGGAGACTGCTACGCGGCGGACAATGTCCGAGGAGTCCCCGGCGGTTCGTGCCACGGACGAAGCGGCCGATGAATCACTGCGGCCGGCGTCTACCGAGGAGCCGGCGGACCAACCCGCGCGCGCCGAGGAGCACATGACGCGCCGCGAGGTGGTGACCGATCACCCGGCGGTGGAGCGTGCCAAGCGCAATCCGGTGCATGCCGATCGCGCACGCGAGGCGTTGTCCGACGCCGAGGAAGTCATCGTCATCAGCGTTCTGTCACGCGATGAGGCGGGTTTCCAGGGCCCGGACCTGCTCAATCTGATGCTGGCCTGCGGGTTGCGTTACTGTCATGAAATGGGCGTTTTTCACCGTTTCGAGACCGAATCTGACGACAGTGCCTTGCAGTTCACGATGGTCAACGTGCTCAAACCGGGGGTGTTCGATCTCGACGACATGGACGAGTTCGCGACGCCGGGGGTGACGTTCTTGATGCCGTTGCCCAGCGCGCATGATAGCGCGGCGGCGTTCGAGGCCATGTTCGAAACCGCCATGGTGCTGGTACGTAACCTCAGTGGTGAGCTGAAGGACGAAAACCGCAGCGTAATGACTGCGCAGACGGTGGAGTTCGCTCGGCAGCGCGTGCAGGAATTCGAACGCCGCCATCGCCTGCATCGCTATCAGGCGAATTGAGAGCATTAGCATCGCGATTCTTGCCTGTTCTCGCCGATGCGTGTTCTTGAAGGCGATAGCTCTTGAAAATGACAGTTCTTGAAAACGACTGTACTTGAAAATCAGCGGGGCCCTTCGGGGCCTCGTTTTTTTATCCACCCGACGATGCGGTCACCGTCATGGTGTCGGGCGGTCGGTCGTGAGGAGTCCTTGCAGCGCGCTGGTATCCAGACAGCGGTAGGTGAACGAGGGGCGCCCCACCTGCCCGTAGTGGAAAGACTCGCCGAGATAGCCGTGCTCGGTCAGGTATTTCAAATACTTGCGCACCGAGACGCGAGACATGCCGGTGGCCGGGATGAGGCTTTCGGTGGTGAAGGTTTCTTCATCGAGGGCCAGAATGGCATGAGCGATTTGTACTAGCGAGGGTGTCGTCAGCCCCTTGGGCAGCCCATCGCTACGCGTCTGGCGTGGCCTGGCGGGCTGGAAGAGCCGGTCGAGGTCGCGTTGGTCGGCTTGTTCGGGGAGGCGCTCCAGCGTGGCGCGCACGCGTCGGCAGGCATCGACGGCGACCTTGAAGCGCTCGAACTCGAAGGGTTTGACCAGATAATCGCGCACGCCGAGGCGTCGCGCAGCGCGCACGGTCTCGGTCTCGCTGGCGGCGGTGATCAGGATGACGTCGATGTCGCGCCCCAACCGCTGCAGGTAACGGACGATTTCCAGCCCATTGCGACCGCGCAGATAGACGTCGAGCAGGATGACGTCGACGGCGTCGCGTTCCAGCACGTCCAGGGCGCCAGGGACATCACCGCATTGCGCGACCAATGTCACGTCTTCGAGCCGGTTGAGGTATTCGACGTTGAGGCGCATGACCATGGGGTCATCCTCGACGATGAGTACTTGCAGTGGCGTATCGCTCATGCCGGCGTTCTCATTGCTCGCTCATGTCTCAGTGGTGGATGAAACGGGATAAGGCAGGGCGACTTCGATCAGGGTGCCGCGCCCGGGTTCGGAATACAGTGCCAGGGTACCGTCATGTGCTTCGACATGCTCGCGTACCATCGCTAGCCCGAGGCCACGTTGGCCTCCCTTGGAGGAGATGCCGCTGGCGAAGATGCGCTCCCGCATGGATTCAGGGATGCCGGGGCCGGTGTCTTGTACATGCAGTGATAGCAGGGCGGCGTCGACACCCATTGTAAGTGTGACGTGGCGCTCGAACTGCTCGCCGACGGCGTCGAACGCGTTCTCCAGCAGATTGCCCAGCACGATGACCAGCGTATGGATCATGGCGGGATCGCGCGGTACGGGGATGGCGTCCTCGACATCCACCGTCAAGGTAATGTCACGCTCGCGAGCCTCGCTCTGCTTCCCCAGCAGAAAGCCCGCCAGCACCGGCTCGTCGATGCCTTCGACCAGGGCTGTGCCCGGTGCGACTTGATGGTCCGCCACGTCGCGCAGGTAGCGGTGCAATGCGGGATATTCCTCCAACTGCACCAGGCCGAGCATGACATGCAGCTTGTTCTTGAACTCATGCGTCGCCGCGCGCAGCGCTTCGGCGTAACGTCGGACGCCGGTCAACTCCTCGGCGAGCAGGCGCACTTCGCTTTTATCGCGGAAGGTCGCCACCGCACCGATTACCTGGCCCTGGTGGTGAATCGGCATGCGGTTGGCGATCAGTGCCTGGCCGTTGATGAAGACTTCCTGGTCGAGTGCAGCTTCGCCGCTTTGCAACACGTCCGGCAATCCGCTCTGGGGAAGGTAGTCGGTAATGGGTATGCCCAGTGTCGGCGCTTCAAGGCCCGCTTGGTGAAAGAGTGATCGTGCAGCGGCGTTGGTCAGGGTGACATGGCCGATGACATCCACCGCGAGGATGCCTTCATGTACCGAGCCGAGGATCGCTTGGCGTTCTTCCACCAGACGCGTGATCTGGTGCGGTTCGAGGCCCATCAGCACACGCTTGATGTAACGTGCCAGCCAACTGGCGCCGAGAGAGCCGAGAATCATCAACAGTGCGATGCCCAGCACCATGTGCAGGCGGTTGTCGGCCAGGCGGGCGCCCAGGGTATCTAGCGTCACCCCCACCGAGACGGCGCCGATCACCTCGCCGGCAGCATCGCGTACCGGGGCGAAGCCACGGATGCTGGTGCCTAGAGTCCCTTCGGCGCGCGATGCGTAATGCTCACCCTGCAGTGCGGGGCCTTCGTCGCCACCCTGGAAATGTTCGCCGATACGGGCCGGGTCGGGGTGTGTCAGGCGAATGGCACGCAGGTTCATCACCACGATGAAGTCCACACCCAAGCGTCGTCTCAAGCCATCGATCTCGTGCTGTAAGTCGTTATTAGGAGAAAAATCGCGTCTATCCCCCCGCGCTTGTAACGCATTGACCACACTCCGACGTGATGCCACGACCTGGGCGATATCCGTAACGCGGGCTGCCTGAGCTTTTGCCTGTGTATCGCGCAGGGTGGCATCGAACATCCACAGCGCTACGCTCAGCGTGACGATCACCGTCGAAGCCACGAGCAGCGAGATCAGCACATTGAGACGAACGGTCGGCAAGCGGGGCATGAGCATCGGGCCAATAGAGGGTGATTTTCGACCTTGGTGTAATACCCAAGCGTGACGCGCTATGCCGGACACAAGGCCGTCGTTTTCAATAATTTCAAAACGCTTTAATAAGTTGGCAAAACTTGGTTCACGGTATGTGCGGCTTATCCTCGGCGGCGTTCACGTTCTCCGCCCGCGCGGCGGATTCCAACACATGGGAGCACGCCAATGAATACCAGTGCCGCTACGCAAAACCTGGACGATACCCAGCACGTTTCCAGCGCGCTAGGTGCGTTGCGCATCTTCGGCATGCCACTGCCGATCTTTTTTATCGCTTTCGCCGTCATGGTCGTCGCCATGTTCACCGATACCCTGCCCAGCGGCATGATCGGTGCCTTGCTGGTGATGATGATACTCGGTGAACTCTTGGGCTTCATCGGTGATCGCCTGCCGATCATCAGGTCTTATCTGGGCGGTGGCGCGATCCTGGCTATCTTCGGTGCGGCCGCGCTGGTGTATGTGGGCTGGTTGCCGGCCGGTATTACCGAGAATGTCACCACCTTCATGAAAAGCGGTGGCTTTCTCAACTTCTACATCGCTGCATTGATTACCGGTAGTATTCTGGGCATGGACTCCAAGGTGCTGGTCAAGGTGGGATCGCGTTACGCGTTGCCCTTGCTTTGCGCGGTATTCTTCGCGGGGCTGTTTGCCGTGATTGTCGGCGCATTGATGGGCTTTTCGGTACAGGATGCCTTGGTCGTCATTACCCTGCCGATCCTCGGTGGCGGCATGGGCGCGGGCGCGATCCCCTTGAGCCAGATCTACGAGCAGCTTCTCGGCCAGCCGGCGAGCTACTACATCTCGATTCTGGTACCGGCGCTGGCACTGGGTAACGTCTTCGCGATCATCATTGCGGGCCTGCTTAACGGGTTGGCCAAGCGCTTTCCGGGGCTGACCGGTAACGGTCAAATGATGCCGGGCGTGGAAATCGAGGAGCGCAAGAGCACCTTCGATCTTTCCAAGTTGGGTATCGGTGTCGTTGCCGCCGTGACGTTCTTCACTGCCGGACAGATTCTGGGTGGCTTTATTCCGCTGCATCCCTATGCGCTGATGATCATCCTGGTCGCCGTGCTCAAGATCGCCAATGTGATGCCGGAAAGCGTCAATGAGTCCGCCTCGCAGTGGTTCCAGTTCGTCGCCAAGAACTGGACCTTCGCGCTGTTGTTCGGGATCGGCATCGCTTATACCGACCTCGGTCAAGTGATCGATGCCATTACCCCGACCTATGTGATGATCGTGCTCGCTGTGGTGGCCGGGGCCGCCTTCGGCGCCGGGCTGGTCGGCAAGCTGGTCGGTTTCTACCCCGTCGAGTCGGCGATTACTGCGGGGCTGTGCATGGCCAACATGGGCGGCACCGGTGATGTCGCGGTGCTCTCCGCGGCCAAGCGCATGCAACTGATGCCCTTCGCGCAGATCTCCTCGCGCCTGGGTGGGGCATTAATCCTACTGCTCTCCAGCATTCTCGTGCCGATGTTCTTCACCTGAAACGATCTTTACCTGGGTCGACATCCGCGAAACGATCAACGGCGCCCCTGGAAGGGCGCCGTTGGCGTTTCATGCTGGGTATGTCGAGAAGTGACTCAGCCTTCTTCCTCGTCGTCGGCTAGCTGGCGTCCGAACGCACGCCATTGTGCCAGCGTCATGACCTCGGTGGTCTCCGTTTGCAGGTCATGGGCGATCAGTAACTCACCGCGCTCGAGCTGGCCTTTGAGCTCGCGTACCCAGGCCGGCATGCCTTCGCCTTCATCGGTGGTGTCATAGCCTTCGCGGGTGACGAAGCCCTCCAGCAATGCATCCAGCGTATCGGCCGGCAGCATGCGGTAGGGCACTTCGATGAAACGTCCGCTCATTGATTTTCCTCCGCGTTTTCCCACTCGGTGAGTCGTTGCAGGAAGGTGTCTTCGTCGAGCACTTCCACGTCGAGTTCGCGTGCCTTGTCGAGCTTGCTACCTGCCGCCTCACCGGCGACCAGCGCGGCGGTCTTCTTGGAAACACTCCCCGAGACCTTGGCGCCCAGCGCCTGCAGGCGCGCCTTGCCTTCGTCGCGCGTCATGTCTTCGAGGGTGCCGGTGAGCACCCAGGTCTGCCCGGCGAGTGGCTGGGGGCGCTCAGCGATGGTTTGCTCGTCCCAGGTGAGGCCAACGGCGATCAGGTCATCCAGGGTCTCCTGGTTGTGCGCCTGACGGAAAAACGTATGGATATGCCGGGCGACCACTGGGCCCACGTCCTCGACCGCTTCCAGCGCTTCCAGCGTGGCCTCGCGCAGTGCCTGGAGCGTACCGAAATGGCGCGCCAGATTGGCGGCGGTGGCCTCGCCCACTTCGCGAATGCCGATGGCATAGACGAAACGCGCGAGCGTGGTGCGTTTGGCGGTTTGCAGGGCGTTGACCAGATTGTTGGCAGACTTCTCCGCCAGGCGCGGCAGTTCGGCCAGCGCGGCTGCTTCGAGGCGGAACAGGTCCGCCGGTGTCTGGACCCACTCGCGCTCGACCAGCAGATCGATCAGCTTCTCGCCCAGGCCGTCGATATCCAGCGCCCGGCGGCTGGCGAAGTGCTTCAACGCCTCTTTGCGCTGCGCAGGGCAATAAAGGCCCCCCGAGCAACGTGCCGCGACCTCGCCCTCGGCACGCTCGATCTGCGAGCCGCAGACCGGGCACTCGGTCGGCATCTCGATGGCGCGGGTCTCGGCCGGGCGCTGTGCCTCGACGACACCGACAATCTGCGGGATGACGTCACCGGCGCGGCGCACGATCACGGTATCACCGATGCGTACGCCGAGACGTGCGACTTCGTCCATGTTGTGCAGCGTGGCGTTGGAGACGGTGACCCCGGCGACCTGAACCGGCGCCAGCTTGGCCACCGGCGTCAGCGTGCCGACGCGGCCGACCTGGAAAGCCACGTCGTTGAGCGTCGTTATCTGCTCCTGGGCGGGGTACTTGTAGGCGATGGCCCAGCGCGGGGCACGGGCGACGAAGCCCAGCTCACGCTGATCGCGCAGGCTATCCACCTTGAGCACGGCGCCGTCGATGTCGTAGTCGAGGCCGTCGCGCTGCTCGCCGAGGCGGTGGCAAAAGTCGATCACGCCGCGCTCGCCCGTGACGACATCGAGCAATGGGCTGGTGCGAAAACCCAAGCCGCGCAGGCGCTTGAGATAATCGGAATGCGAGCGGGCATCGTCCTCGCCCTCGAGCCGAGCGACCTGATAAGCGCAGAATTCCAGCGGGCGCTGGGCGGCGATCGAGGAATCCAGCTGGCGCAGGCTGCCGGCGGCGGCATTGCGTGGGTTGGCGAAGACCTTGTCGCCCTTCTCTCGGGCACGTTCGTTGAGCGCTTCGAATCCGGAGTGGCGCATGTAGACCTCGCCGCGTACCTCGATCAGCGTGGGCACTGCATCGCCGCGCAGCTTGAGCGGAATGGAGCGCACCGTCCTCAGATTGAGCGTTACGTCCTCGCCGGTACGCCCGTCGCCGCGTGTAGCGCCCTGCACCAGTTGACCGTTCTCATAGATCAGCGCCACGGCCAGGCCGTCGAGCTTGGGTTCGCAGCAGAACGCGAGCGTTTCGCCGTCGCGTTCGAGCTTGTCCGCGACGCGTTTGACGAAGGCCGCAAGCTCCGCTTCGTCGAAGGCGTTGTCCAGCGACAGCATGGGAACGGCGTGGGTCACTTCCTCGAAACGCTCGGCGGGGGCCGCGCCGACACGTTGGGTGGGCGAGTCGGGCGTTACCAGCTCGGGGTGCTCGGCCTCCAGTGACTGCAGTTCGCGCAGCAGGGTATCGTATTCCGCGTCGGTGATCTGCGGCGCATCTTCGACATAGTAATGGTAGTTGGCATCTTCCAACTGCTGTCGCAGGGCATCGGCCCGTTTACGGGTCGCTGGGGAAATCTGGCTCATGGTGTCTCGGTGGTGTTCGGTAACGTCGGGGGTTCGTCGCGCTCGGATGATGCCGATAGTGTAGCGTTTCCGCGGATGATATCGGCAATCAGACGTCTACCGGGGTGGAGATGATCGGCGAGCTCGCGCTCCAGCGGCAAAGGCTCGTCGCACAGCCGTGAGGCGATGACCTCGGCACATAGCGGCGCGCTGGCCAGTCCTCGCGAGCCATGCGCGGCACTGACCCACAGGCCGGGATGATGGCGGCCCGGCGTATCGGGGATGCGGCGCGCATCGCTGCCGAGCACGGCGTAGTCGTCGAGCCAGGCCTCGCGCACGGGTACCGGGCCGGCATAGGGTGACTTGTCCGGACTGGCGGCGCGTAGGCTGACGCGCGCCTCGCAGGCCGCGGGATCGAGCGTGGCACCAGCGGCGCGCAGCGCCTCGGCGAAGGCGGGCAGGGTGGCCTCGAATTCGGCCAGATTGCGGGCGTGGTCGGCCGCGCGCGGCGTGGTATCGGTATCGCCGGGGGCAAACGTCGCTCCTAGGCTCAGAACACCGTCCAGGGCTGGAGAGACATAGCCTCCCGCGCAGACCACGCGGGCCAACGTTGGCGCGCCGGGCGGCATCGGCAGATGGGTGAGCTGACCACGAATGGGCTGGAGCGGAAGTCCCGCCAGGGGCCCCAATGCGGGGGCCTCGTGGGCAGTGGCGACGACCACCTGATCGGCCTCGAGCGACGAGCCGTCGGCCAGCGCGATGCGCCATCCGGCGTCGTCCGGGTTGCGCTCGAGCGTGCGTGCCTCGCCCTGATGGAAGGTAATTCCCGGGTGGGCGGCCAGGTGGCGGCAGAGCGCATCGGGACGCACCCAGCCAGCCTGAGGGTAGGCCAGTCCCGAGACGTTAAGCGGCGTCTCGGCGTCATGGCTCGCGGCGGCCTGATCGATGCCCTGGACCACGCTCTCAGGCAACCTGTGATGCTCAAGAAAGCGCTGTTGCCGTTTGGCCTCCTTGGCGTCGAGGGCGAGTTGCAGCACGCCGCAGTCGCTCCACAACTGACGCCGCTCGGGGTCGAGCGTGGCCAGCCAGCGCCGGGTGTGCAGCAAGCCGGCAAGGTAGACGCGGCTTTGCGAATTGGTTTCGGCGGCCAACTTGACGTAAAGCGCCCCCTGACGATTGCCGGAAGCGCCCGCACCGGTATGGTCACGTTCGAGCAGCGTGACGTGAACACCACGCTGCGCCAGGGCGGCGGCCACGCTGGTGCCGGCGAGTCCCGCGCCGATGACCACCACATGCCGCGCAGGGGACGCCTCGGGCGGCGTGTACCATGGCGTCGCTGCGCGCCGTGTGTCATGCGGCGGCTCGGCGATTTCGCCACACAGCATCTCGCGTTTGCGTCCATACCCCGGCGCCTTGCGCCAGGCGAAGCCGGCAGCGCGTAGGCCGCGTTTGACCACGCCAGCGCAGGTGAAGGTGGCGAAGCTTGCCCCCGGGCGACTGACGTTGGCCATGGCCTCGTAAAGCGCCGCTTGCCACATGTCGGGATTGTTGGCCGGCGAGAAACCATCCAGAAACCAGGCATCCACACGGCCATCGAGACGCGATAGGCGCTCGGCGGCGTCGCCGAAGTGCAGGTCCAGCGTGACGCGCTTGGAAAGCCAGAGCCGGTGCACGCCGCTGAGCGGTTCAGGCCATTGATCGATCAGCGGGCGAGCATGCGTAGCGAGATCGGGCCAGATCGCCAGTGCCCGCGCCAGGGCGTCGCGCGGGAGCGGATACTTCTCGGTGGAGACAAGGTGCAGTCGCGCCTCGGCGGGGGCGTGTTGCTCGAAACATGTCCAGGCGCAGAGCATATTGAGGCCGGTGCCGAAGCCGGTTTCGCCGATCACGAAGGGACGTGCTTTCCGCCATGCGGCGAAGCGCTCGGGCAGGCGGTTACCCTCGAGAAAGACATGCGCGGTCTCGGCCCGGCCGTCGTGACGCGAGAAATACACATCGTCGTAGACGCTGGAATAGGGCGCGTCGCTAATGTCGTCGGCGCGCCATTCCAGGTCGGGGGCGCTTAGCGCGGTGAGTGGCGGCAAGGGAGACGGAGGGGGCGACATGGCTCTCGGCAAAGGCGTGAAGACTGGTTAAAAATTGATCGAAATTGGCAAGGCGGCGTGGTGACCGCCATCGAGAAAGGCGTCCGCCGCCTTTTAACAGTGTTATCCACACCTGGTGTGCATAAAGGCTCGTAGCTCCGGGTGTGGATAAACGCGTTTACGGTAATACCTTCTTGAACGGCTTGACCGTGACCTTGGCGTAGACGCCGGCGATCACGAAGGGATCGGCATCGGCCCAGGCCTGGGCTTCATGCAGGTTGTCGAATTCGGCGATCACCACGCTGCCGGTGAAACCGGCCTCGCCCGGGTCGTTGGCATCCACGGCGGGGTTGGGGCCGGCAAGCACCAGGCGCCCTTCGTCGCGGAGTTTCTCGAGACGCGCCAGATGATCGGGACGCGCCGCCTTGCGGCGTTCGAGGCTGTCTTGCACATCGTCGCTAACAATCGAGTAAAGCATCAGACGTTATCCTTACGGTGAGTGTCGCGGGGCATGTGACGGGCCAGATAAATGCCCTGGCCGATCACGAACAGCAGGGTCAGCCCCAGCATGCCGAACAGCTTGAAGTTGACCCAAGTGGCCTCGTCGTAGGTCTTGAAGACATATACATTGATCGCGCCCAGCGCAATGAAGAAGAGCGTCCAGGCGAGGTTGAGGCGGCGCCAGGTGGCGGCGGGGAGCGTCATGGCCTTGCCCATCATACGCTCCACGAGGGTCTTGCCACCGAATAGAGGCGCGATCAGAAACGCGAAGGCGAACAGCCAGTTGACCACGGTCGGCTTCCATTGGATGAACGCCGCATTGTGAAACAGCACGGTTGCCCCACCCATGACGACGACCAGTACCAGGGTCACAAGCTGCATTTTTTCCACACGGCGGTAGCGCCACCACATGAAGGCGACCTGCAGCAGCGTGGCGGGAATCAGCACCAGCGTGGCGAGCAGAATATCGCCGCTGAAGTGATACACCGCGAAAAACAATACGATGGGCAGGAAATCCAAGAACATTTTCATCAGCGAGCATCCTGTGAGGTGCCGGCGCGGCACGGGAATTGACCCAGCGCAGCGCGAGCGAGCACTATGGCGGGCCTATTCTGACAAAGACGCCGCACCGCGTCATGCCCATGAGCCAACCCTTACCCCCCTTGCCCGATACCTTCGATGCCGATCTTGGCCTCGACCTGCACATGCATTCGACCGCCTCCGATGGTGCGCTATCGCCCCAAGCGTTGACCGACGCCTGCCATGCCAAGGGTGTCACGCGATTTTCCCTGACTGATCATGACACCGTGGCCGGTGTTGCCGAGGCTCAGCGCCATGCTGAAAGCTTGGGTATGCGTTGCCTGGCGGGGAGCGAATTATCCACCTTGTGGCGCGGTATCGGCATTCATGTGGTGGCATTGTTACCCGAGGGTGCCAGTGGCGCCTTGGTGCCCGGGCTCGAGGCGCAGGCGCAGGCCCGTGTGGCACGCGCCGAGGAAATCGCCCGACGCCTTGAGAAAATCGGCCTCGACGACGCCTTGGCGCGTGCCCGTGAGCAGGCCGGCAGCGAGCGGCCCCTGGGGCGTCCGGATTTCGCCAAGGCCCTGGTGGCGGCGGACGTTGTGGCGGACATGCCGACGGCCTTCAAGAAGTATCTGGGTGCCGGCAAGGCCGGTGACGTGAAGACCCATTGGCCGTACCTCAGCGAGGTGGTCGAATGGATTCGCGACAGTCAGGGCATCGCGGTGCTGGCGCATCCGCTGCGCTATCGCCTCACGCATCGCAAGCGCAGCCAACTGCTGGACAGCTTCCGCGAGGCCGGCGGCGAGGCCGCCGAGTTGATCAGCGGGCATCAAAACGCCGACGTGGGGCGTGACCTGGCCCGCCAGCTCGAAGCGCGCGATCTCATGGGGTCGCAAGGCAGCGATTTTCACTATCCGGGGGGGCCGTTGGCGCCGGGCGTGATGAGTGCGCCGCCACGTTGTTCGGTGACGCCGGTGTGGCGTCACCCCAGGCTTGCGAGATTTGCCGCGTAAGGTTATTGCTGGGCAGGAGGCACGCCGTGCGGCCCAGCGCCTTCGCTACTCAGCACGTTCGGGCCTCGGTTCTTCCGGTTCGTTCTTCCGGCCCAAGGAGGCAGGCATGACCCAGTTCTTTCAGATCCATCCCGACAACCCGCAGAAACGGCTCATCGATCAGACGATCTCGTTGTTGCGCGGTGGCGGCGTGATCGCCTATCCGACCGATTCCGGCTATGCGCTCGGTTGCTGCCTGGGCGAGAAGAAGGCCATCGAGAAGATCAAGTGGCTGCGCGCGCTGGATGACAAGCACAACTTCACGCTGGTGTGTTCCGACCTGTCCGAGATCGGCACTTACGCCAAGGTTGATAACGACGTGTTTCGCTTGCTCAAGGCGCATACGCCGGGGCCGTATACCTTCATTCTCAACGCCACCAACGAGGTGCCGCGTCTGCTGTTGCATCCCAAGCGGCGCTCCATCGGGGTGCGCGTGCCGGATCATCGCATCAGCCATGCGCTGCTCGCGGCATTGGGCGAGCCGTTGATGAGCGTGACGCTGATCCCCGTCGACGACGATCTGCCGATGACCGACCCCGAAGAGATCCGTGAACGCTTCGGTGCGCATCTCGATGCGGTCATCGACGGCGGCGCCTGCCATTTGGATCCGACCACGGTGGTCGATATGCGCGAGATGCCGCCTACCGTCGTCCGCGAGGGGCGCGGGGACGTCGCGCCGTTCCAGTAAGCACGAGGGCAAGGTAGCACGTTGCGGTGACAAGCCTTCGCGAGGGCGTTATGACCCCTTCCTCGGGCGCTACATTCGTCATCCATGGCGAATGACCCTCGCGCCGGCTTGTCACCGGCGTGGCTCTCTCACGAAACGACACCCTCACGAAACACGCTGGTGTCAGTGCCCCTCCTGTGAGGCGCCCTCTGCGTCGTCTTTCAGGCGGGGATCCTGGGTATCTTCGTCGAGCCAGGTGCCGCATTTGCGGCAATACTTGGCGTCGCGCTCGTGTCCTTCGTGCCCGCAGCCGGGGCAGGCTTCTTCGGAGTAGCGTTCTGCGTGGATCGAGCGGATCACTTCCGCCGAGAAGACGCCGGTGGGCACGGCGATGATCGAGTACCCCAGGATCATCATGCACGCCGAGATGAATTGCCCGAGTGGGGTGATGGGGGTGATGTCGCCATAACCCACCGTGGTCAGCGTGACGATGGCCCAGTACATCGCGCGCGGCATGCTGGTGAAGCCGGCCTCCGGTGGTTCGATCATGTAGATCAGAGCGCCGAAGATGGTGATGATCAACAGCACCGTAAACAGAAACAGCATGATCTTGCGATAGCTGCGCGTCAGTGCCTGCGTCAGCATGCGGCCTTCGCCGACGAACTCCATCAGCCGCAACACGCGAAAGACGCGTAGCGCACGTAGCACGCGCACTACGAGCAGCGACTGGGCGCCAGGGATCAGCAGGCTGAGCCAGGTGGGCAGGATGGAGAGTAAGTCGACGATGCCATAGAAGCTCTTCAAGTAGCGCAGCGGGCGTTCCAGGCAGTAAAGCCGTACCGCCAGCTCCAATGTGAAGAGCAGCGTAAAGCCCCATTCGAGCAGATAGAGCGTTCCGCCGAAACGGGCGTGAAGGCTCGGCACGCTGTCCACGAACACCACCGCCACGCTGAGTAGAATCAGCGTGATGAGGACGATGTCGAAGATCTTCGCGGCCCGTGTGTCGGACTCGAAGATGATGTGGAACAGCGTCTTGCGCAGGCCCGTGTCGGCGGGTTCGAAAGGCAGCGTCAAAGGGGTGTCTCCTGCGTCGCGTCAGGGGGTGGCGTGGTGCCAGGCGGTGAGCCAGTCGCGGCTCATCTCGGGCGTGAGCCAGGTATCGGGACGCGCGTCGTCGGCGTCGCGCAAGGCGCTTGCCAGGCGTTGAGCGGCGCTGCCGCCAAGTGCCTCCAGATGGCGGCCGGCCCGATGACGGTAGCCTGCATGCCCCGTGTCTTGCCAGGCATCCAGCGCCTCGAGTGCCGCATTCCAGTGACTCTGGGCGTCTGCGGCGTTGTCGGGAAGCGTCCAGCCGTCATGCAGGGCGGCGCCGCGCTGGGCCTTGCTGGCGTTGGCGGGACGCAATGCCACGCCGTCCGCGAGGGAGGCAGCCAGTTGCCACAGGGCATCGGCGCTGCCTGCCTTGAGTTCGAGCTCCAACTCGCGGATCGCGACCTGCCGCTCGCCGGCGTGGATGGTGCCGATATCCAGCGCGACCTCGATGGTGGCGTCCGCCTCGATGACGTCCCAGCGCTCGCGGGTGAAGTCGGTGGTGAAGCGCGGAGCGAGCCGGGCGAGAGCCGCATCATCGATGGTGTCCGGCGCATGCTGTCGGATGCCGTCGATGTCCAGTTCGTCGCCATCGATCGCCCATTCCCATTCGCCGCGTGCATGTAGTCCGCTCTGGCCGCTGCCCGCTGTCTTGAGCGTCTGCAGGTAGCCGTCGGGCGTGCGGCGAATGCGTAGCGCGATGCGCGCGCGCTCCAGGGCTTGTTCGGGCGTGTCGTAATACGTGTTGGCCAGCCACGCACGCTGCATGTCGTGGCCCGCGAGTCGCGGATGCTGACGCAGCGCATGCGGGCCGCTGGCGCCGAGGGCGAGCTTGAGTTCGATTTCCTGAGCCATGCCTGACCTATTGCGTTGATGACAAGATGATGAATTTTCCATGACGCGAAGGGGTGCAGTCACTATACTGACGCCGCCATTTCCAACGCATCGAATCTGACATTATGGTGACTTCCAATCCGTTTTCGGCGTTGTTCGGGCGCTCGCCTTTCGAGCCCTTGCTGGCGCATATCGTCAAGACAAGTGAGTGCGCCGAGCGACTCCTGCCGTTTTTCGATGCCACACAGGCGGGCAACTGGGACGACGCCGCCACGCATCGAGAAGCGATTACCGAGCTCGAGCACGAGGCCGATACTCTCAAGACCGAGTTGCGACTCAATCTTCCCAACAGCATGTTCCTGCCGGTCTCGCGTTCCGACCTGCTGGAATTGATCAGCGTACAGGACAAGATTGCCAATAAGGCACGCGATATCACCGGCATCATGCTGGGCCGCCAAATGCAGGTGCCGGACTCTTTGGCACCTTCGATGCGCGCCTATCTCGAAACCGCCATCGCGACCGTCGGTCAGGCGCGCAAGGCGCTCGAAGAACTACAGGAGCTGCTCGATTCCGGCTTCGGGCGTAATGTCTCGGATGTCATGCAGAACTTCATCCGTGATCTTCACGATCTCGAGCACCAAGCCGACGATCAGCAGGTGCATATTCGACGCCAGCTCTTCCAGCTGGAAGCCGAGTTGCCACCGGTCGATGTGATCTTCCTGTACAAGATCATCGAGTGGATCGGTGAATTGTCCGACCGCGCCGAGCGCGTCGGCAGTCGTCTCCAAATTCTCACGGCTCGCTGAATGCGGGCCGTGTGATTTTCCGTCTCACGCCAGCCAGATAGAACTTGCCTATGTCCATCATTGCGCAATACGGCGATGTCTTCATTATTCTCGCCTGCATTTTCGGTTTCTTCATGGCCTGGGGGGTAGGGGCCAATGACGTGGCCAATGCCATGGGGACCTCCGTGGGGTCCAAGGCCATTACCATCCGTCAGGCGATTCTCATCGCCGTGGTGTTCGAGTTCCTCGGGGCGTGGTTGGCTGGGGGCCAGGTCACCGACACCATTCGTAAGGGCATCATCGACCCTAGCTTGTTGTCCGATGACCCGCAGTTGCTGGTCTACGGCATGTTGGCCTCGTTGCTGGCTGCCGGGCTATGGCTCCTCATCGCTTCCATACGCGGTTGGCCGGTGTCCACGACGCATTCCATCGTCGGCGCCATCGTCGGTTTCGCGGTCGCCGGATTAGGCGTCGATTCCGTCGGCTGGCCCAAGGTCGCTCAGATCGCGGCGAGCTGGGTAGTGTCGCCGCTGTTGGCGGGGTCCATTGCGTTCGCGTTGTTCAAGTCGGTGCAGTTTCTGATCTTCGAAAACCATGACCCTTTCGCGGCCGCCAAGCGCTACGTGCCCGGTTATATCTTCCTGGTCGGGTTTATCGTGGCGATGGTCACCCTGGTCAAGGGACTTTCCCATGTCGGACTGGACATGAGCTTTGGCGACAGCCTGTTGACCGCGATCGGCATCGGTCTGGTGGTAATGATCATCGGCATTCTGATGGAAAATCGCGTCGAGCGCACCAAGCGCCAGCGTGGTGGCTCACCGTTCGATTTCAACAGCGTCGAGCGTGTGTTCGGCGTGTTGATGATGTTTACCGCCTGCGCCATGGCATTCGCGCACGGCTCCAACGATGTCGCCAACGCCGTGGGGCCGCTGGCGGCGGTCATCAGCGTCGTCGAGTCCAGTGGCGATGTCAGCGGCGCTGCAGCGTTGCCGTGGTGGGTGCTGGTGCTGGGCGGCGGCGGGATCGTCGTCGGCTTGGTCACCTATGGCCACCGGGTCATCGCCACGGTGGGCACGGGGATCACTGAACTGACGCCGAGCCGTGGTTTTGCGGCGACCCTGGCGGCGGCGACGACCGTCGTACTGGCCTCGGGGACCGGCTTGCCGGTCTCCACGACGCAGACACTGGTCGGTGCGGTGCTCGGGGTCGGCTTGGCACGCGGCATCACCGCGCTCAACCTGCGGGTGCTGGGTACCATCGTGCTGTCGTGGGTGATTACGCTGCCGGCCGGGGCGTTGCTGTCGATCATGTTCTTCTTCATGTTCAAGGGCATGTTCGGCTGATACGCCATCAGGCATCGCACGAATGCGCACATGAGGCGGGATCGGGGCATACCGGTCCCGCCTTTTCATTGCCTCTGATATAGTCAGTGTCTCTTTCTTCCTGCAGCTGGAGCGCGGGCCTTGAACACTCGTTTTCCCTTCGCCGATTGGTTTCGTAATTCGTCTCCGTATATCAATGCGCACCGTGGGCGTACGTTCGTGGTGCTCATCGAAGGCGAGGCATTGGCGTCCGAGCGATGGGAGCCACTGCTTCAGGACCTGGCGTTGTTGAATACCTTGGGCGTGCGCCTGGTAATGGTCTTCGGTATTCGTCCACAGGTTGGCGAGGCGTTGAGCGAAGCGGGTATCGAACCGCGCCGGATCGATGGGCGCTGGGTGGCCGACGAGGCGATCATGCGCCATGTAGAACGCATCGCCGCCGAGCTGCGTCTCAAGATCGAAGCACGCCTTTCGTTGGGACTGCCCAACACCCCGCTGCACGGCGTCGAGCTGACGGTGGTGTCCGGCAATCTGGTGACCGCCAAGCCGTTGGGGGTGCGCGATGGTATCGATTTCCATCACAGCGGCGAGGTGCGCCGCGTGCGCAGCCAGGCCATCGCCGAACTGCTGGCGAAGGACACGCTGGTACTGTTGCCGCCGTTGGGGTATTCGAGCACCGGCGAAGTGTTCGATCTCGACGCGGCCGATGTCGCTCAGCACGTCGCCATGGGGCTGGGTGCCGACAAGCTGATTCTGCTGGGCGAGGCGGCAGGACTGCACGATGCCAGCGGCATGCTGCAGCGTCAGCTCACTCCGCTGGAAGCCGAGCCGTTGCGGCGCCAGGCTGCGCCGGGTAGCGAACTGGCACGGCACCTGGGCGCGGCGTGTGAAGCGGCACGCCATGGTGTGGCGCGCACTCACTTGCTGACCTGGCACGATCGCGATGCCCTGCTCGGTGAGCTGTTTACCCGCGACGGCGTGGGGACCATGATCACCCAGCATCGCTACGAACAATTGCGCCGCGCGACGCTTGAAGACGTGGGTGGCTTGCTCGAATTGCTACGTCCGCTGGAGGAGCGCGGCATGCTGGTGGCGCGCTCGCGGGAGCGGCTCGAGCATCAGATCGAGGACTACTGGGTGATCGAGCGCGACGGCATGATCATCGGCTGCAGTGCCATGCACGCCTATCCCGAGGCAGAGATGGGTGAACTGGCCTGCGTCGCCGTGCATGGCGATTATCGTGGTGGCGCGCGTGGTGACCTGTTGCTGGCCGAGGTCGAGCGTGAATCGCGTCGGCGTGGCTACAGCGCCTTGTTTGCGCTCACCACGCATACGACGCATTGGTTCCTCGAGCACGGCTTTCGTCTTGATGGTGTAGAGGCGTTGCCGCACCTGCGGCGTGACTCCTACAACCACGCGCGCCAATCCAAGGTGTTGCTCAAACCCCTCGCTTGAGTACCAGCCCTGTGCCGCCGCTCAGCGACGCGGCGGCATTCAGGTGCGCTCATCCGACGGCTCGCAGTGTCGCTCTCGCCTGAGTCACGTCTCCAAAGAGAGACGTAATAAATTACTGATTTTATTTATATTTTTATTTATTGGCGAAAATGTGTTGGTGAATGGCGACATTATGAGCGCCGAAAAACCCGCGATTCTCGATGTAATAGCCTGTCGTGCGGTTTTGGCCTGCAGAGTAGGATTTTAAATTACTGTTTTTGAAAGATTTTTAAAAAAGTGGCACGGCTATCGCAATATATAGGGTGAGCAACGGGAAACGGTTCAATACGGCTCGAGCCGTTTCTCGATCGATCAAGCCAGGGCGTTTCGACCACCACCCTGTGCGTTGAGTCCCGGCTAGATCGATCAGTGTCTGCTCCACGCGATGTGTGACTTAGGTTGCGATGAGACGGGTACCGCCTTCGGGCATGGAAAGGTACCAAAAGGGCAAGGATGCCCAGGCATGGATGCCACCCCTTCGGGGGCTAACTTCGCCGCGCCGCTTCTGGCGACGCGGCACACGAAACGAAGTGGCGGCCGCGCCGTCAACATGAGGGCCTTTTCCTGGCAATGTCTGGACCTCATGGCTTCGTGGGCTTTCGAGCCCCTCGATCACTCTCGAGAATTCAGCCAGGTGGATGTTCGAGAGTGTTCACTTGACCCTTCAGTTCCCTGCGTACCTTGGGCCGGATCTTCCGGCCCACTTTTTTGCGCGTTTCACTGAAGCTGTCTGTATCTGGCGGATGTCACGAGTGTGCATGGTCTGGACGGGACTTTCCCCATGCTTTCAACCGGTGCGGTGATGCGAAAACCGGCATGCGAACGCAACTCTGTTATCCTATGCGGATAAGTTGACATGGCATCCACTCTCTTTCTGCATAGAATCGCGCTCATGGCCACTCAGGTCTCCCGCCGCTGGCGTCCTCGTTCATTGTTGCAGTTGGTATTGCTCGCCTTCGTGATGGTGATGCTGCCGATTGCCGTGCTCATGTTCCAGGCCGGCCAGGCCCTTTCCGAGCTTTCGTCGTTGGCCGATGTCAGCGCGCGCCAGGCGGTGGAGCAGACCCGCCGCGCCCGCACATTGAGTAATCTGGCATTGGAAATGGAGCGCAGCGCGCGCCAGTACGCGGTACTCGAGCAGGAGGGGTTGCTCAGTATCTACAACGAGAAGTCCAAACGTTACGCGGAGTTGCTCGATACGCTCGCCCCCTTGCTGCCCGACAACCCCGATATCCCGCGATTGCGTGAACAATTGCATCAACTCAATGAACTAACGCAACTGCCGGCTGACGAATTCCACGCTCGGTTGGCGATATTCCGCGACTTCTCGGAGCGTACGGAAAATGTACGCCAGGCGATAAACACGCTCATCGATGCGCGCATCGAGAACATTCGCGAGCGCGCCAGCACCGTGCGCGCACAGCTATGGATGCAGACCGCCGCGTTGGTCTCGGTCAGTCTGGGGCTGATGCTGATCTTCACCTGGCTGATCATTCGCCCCATTCGCCAGCTCGAGCGGCGGATCTTCAGCCTGGGCAGCGGCATGGAACCGGCCTCGCCGCAGCATATCCAGGGGCCGGCGGAACTGGTCCGCTTGGGTGAGCGATTGACATGGCTTTCCGGTCGTCTCACCGAGTTGGAGGCACAGAAGCAGCAATTCCTGCGCCATATGTCCCACGAGTTGAAGACGCCGCTGGCCAGCGTGCGCGAAGGCACGGCGCTGCTTTCCGATGGTGTGGTCGGCGAGCTAAGCGAGCGCCAGCGGGAAATCGTTGGCTTGATCGATGTCAGTGGTCAGGAACTTCAGGCCCTGATCGAGCAACTGCTCGACTATAATCTCATGCAGCACAGTCGCGGTCTCAAAGTGACGCGTTTCGACTTGGTCACGGTGATCCAGGAAGTGCTCACCAAGCACCGCTTGGCGCTCGACAAGAAGGGTATGCACGTTGACTGGCCCCGGCATACGCCCTTGCCCTGGCGGGCGGATCGGGAGCGCACGGCGCGCATTCTAGATAACCTTATCTCCAATGCCATTGCTTACGGCGAGGATGGCGGCTACTTGGCGTTGCGCGCACTGCAACATGCGTCATGGCTGGTGGTCGAAGTCGCCAATACCGGCGAGCCCATCGACGACAGCGACCGCGCACGTCTATTCGAGGCGTTCTATCAAGGTCGCATGCGGCGCCAAGGCGCTCTCAAGGGGTCGGGCATCGGCTTGTCAGTAGCGGCCGATTGCGCCAGGGTTCAAAATGGACGCTTGGAATTGGTCGAGGATGACACCTTCCCGGTCTGCTTCCGACTGACATTGCCCGAAGTGACGCCGCCGGAGGAAGGAGCCGATGGCGACGACGCTTCCATAACGACGCCGGCCAAAACGACACCGGCGCTAAACGCAAGGAACACGAACGCATGAACATCCGGATGCTGCTAGTGGCATTGTGCACTGGCTCGCTGCTGACCGGGTGCCAGTGGATGACGCAAGAGACGTCCCCTCCGGTAGCCCCGGTCACTTCTTGCAAGGGTGACATTCCCAAGTTGGCTGACAATATCTGCCTGGTGGATGACTGGATCGCCTTCGGACTCGAGTCACAGCGCGGTGACAGCGAGTGGCGCAGCACCATGCTGACGCGCCTGGATGGTGATATGGCGCATCTCAAACTGGCGCGTGCCACGGTGCTGGCATGGGGAGATCGCGATGGCTGGGAACAGGCGTCCGAACTGTACAAGGCAGAGATTTCGTCGGCACCGAGCCGTTTACAGCCCTTGTTGCAACAGTGGCTCAACGGTCTCGAGCGTCGTCGTGACCTGGCCGCCAAGCTTGCCAAGAGCGAATCACGCCGCCAGGCGCTCGGCCAGGAGCGCGACGAACTCGCCGAAAAACTCGACGCCTTGACGGCCATCGAACAGAGCATCAATTCGCGCCATGAGCAATCGCCATGATGGCGCGAGTGAGTCCAAGGAGAAGTACGTGAAGCACGCCGCCGCCCATATTCTACTGGTTGATGACGACCCCAGCCTCCTCAAGCTTTTGGGCATGCGCCTGGAAAGCCGAGGTTACCGCGTAACCACCGCCGAAAGTGGGCGGCAGGCGTTGGAATGTCTCGTCGAGGACCGCCCGGACCTGGTGCTTTCCGACTTACGCATGGATGAAATGGACGGCATGGCGCTGTTTCGCGAACTGCAGCGCCGCGCGCCGGGCATGCCGGTGATCATTCTTACCGCGCATGGCTCGATTCCTGACGCGGTGAGTGCCACGCGTCAGGGTGTGTTCAGCTTCCTCACCAAGCCGGTTGACCGCGACGAGCTGTTTGCCGCCATCGAGGAGGCGCTATCGCAGACACCGGGCACGCATGGCGCCGGTGACGATGCTTGGCGTGCCGAGATCATCACCCGCAGCCCTCAGATGGAGCGCATTCTCGAGCAGGCGCGCATGGTGGCAGCGTCCGATGTCAGCGTGCTGATCACCGGGGCTTCCGGCTCGGGCAAGGAACTGCTCGCCAACGCCATCCACCAGGCCAGTGGTCGTGCCGACAAGCCCTTCGTGGCGATCAACTGCGGCGCATTGCCCGAGCAATTGCTGGAAAGCGAGCTGTTCGGTCACGCCAAGGGCGCCTTTACCGGCGCGGTCAGCCAGCACGAGGGGCTGTTTCTCGCCGCCGATGGAGGCAGTTTGTTCCTCGATGAGATCGGCGACATGCCGCTGACATTGCAGGTCAAATTGTTGCGCGCGCTGCAGGAGCGCCAGATCCGCCCGCTGGGTTCGACCACCTCGGTGCCTATCGATGTGCGCATCATTTCCGCCACGCACCGCGATCTCGACCGCGCCATGCACGAAGGCGACTTTCGCGAGGATCTTTACTACCGCCTCAACGTCGTCAACCTCAAGTTGCCGGCCCTCAAGGAACGCGCCGAAGACGTGCCGCTACTGGCCAAGTATCTGGTAGGGCAGGCTGCAGAGCGCCACAAGCCCTTCGTCAAAGGCTTCTCGTCGGAAGCGCTCAACCTGCTGGCCTCCAGCGCCTGGCCAGGTAACGTGCGTCAACTGGTCAACGTCGTCGAGCAGTGCGTGGCGTTGACCAGCTCGCCGATCATTCCCGAAGCGCTGGTAGCGCAGGCGTTGGCGGCCGAGGAAAACGCCTTGCCGTCGTTCAACGAGGCGCGCGCGGGTTTCGAGCGCAGCTATCTCGTCAAGGTGCTCAAGATCACCGAAGGCAACGTCACCCAGGCCGCACGCATCGCCGGGCGCAACCGCACCGACTTCTACAAGCTGCTATCCCGGCACGAACTGGAACCCAGCAGCTTCAAGCCCAGCACTCAGCCGCAGTCGGCGCAGAACGACGATACTCCGCCGCGCCGCGCCCAGCGTTGAATTCACGCGGCGGCGGTTTTCAGACAGTGCCTAACGCTTGAAGCGCCGCTTCACCTCCACCTTCAGCCGCCCCTCACCGAGTCGCGCGGTGAGGGCCTGGCCGGGTTGGGTGTCATGGGCGCTGCGCACGACGTGGCGCTCGTCATCCTCGAGAATCGCATAACCGCGCCCCAATACCGCCAGCGGGCTGACGGCATTGAGTTCGCGCGCCAGCGCTTCGAGGCGTTCCCGGGATTGATCGAGCCGGCGAGGCAGGGCGGCATGTAGCTGACGTTCCAGGGTCGTCAGGCGCTGCTTTAGCGACGCGATGGCAAGGCGTGGGTCCTGGCGCTCCACGCGGCGCGACAGCGTCTCGTGATGCTGATGCTCGCGGTCGAGCCGCCGCCGCATGGCCAGGCGCAGCCGCGTTTCCCAGCTCTCCAGGCGCCGACGTTGCTCGGCCAGGCGCTCACCGGGATGGCGCAGCCGCGCCCGGGCATGATCGAGACGTTGGCCATCGCGTTCCAGCCGTGCCTGCATGGCGCGTGTCAGGCCGCGTTCGGCGGCTTGCAGTTGCGACTGACGCTCGTGCCAGTCGGGGACCAGATGCTCGGCGGCGGCGGAGGGTGTGGGTGCGCGTTGGTCGGCGGCGAAATCCGCCAGCGTGACATCGACTTCATGTCCCACCGCCGACATCACCGGCAACCGGGAATGATGGATCGCCCGCGCCAGATGCTCATCATTGAACGCCCACAGATCCTCCAGACTGCCGCCACCACGCGTGATGAGCAGGGCATCGACGGTGTCTTCCGGCGTCTGGGCGCGTTGATTGGCCTGGGCGATGGCGCGGATGATCGCCGGTGGCGCCTCGCGGCCCTGCACCGGCACGGGCAAGATCGTCACCTCCAGCGCCGGCCAACGGCGGCGTAATACCGCCAGTACGTCACGAATTGCCGCGCCGGTGGGCGAGGTAATGATGGCCAGATGGCGCGGCGGACAGGGTAGGGGCCGCGCGTTGACGAAGACACCTTCGGCGGAAAGCTTCGCCTTGAGCCGCTCGAACGCCGCCAGCAGCTCGCCTTCTCCCGATGCCTGCACCGCCTCGACGATCAGTTGATAATCGCCACGCGGCTCGAATACCGACACACGCCCGCGTACCCGAAGCCGGTCGCCATCCTTGAGCGTCGCGCGCATCAAGCGTGCCCGGTTGCGGAAGAACGCACAGCGCAACTGCGCGCGATCGTCCTTGAGCGTGAAATAGATATGCCCCGACGCCGGCCGCGCCACGCCCGAAATCTCGCCCTCCACCCAACACTCGCCGAAGCCTCGCTCCAGCATCAAGCGGGCCTGGCGGTTGAGTTCACTGACGGACAGGGCGGTGGGGTTGCCAGTGTCGTCCATCGCAGGCCTCGCAAGATTGGGTAAGTTTGGAAGAGGGGGCAGTCTAGCATTGTGGCCGCGAGCTATGGTGCCACCGCTATCGGGGATGAATTCTCTCAAGCTACAGGCCGAAGCCGTGGGAGCCGCGCTTAGACATGTCTGCCAGGTGGTAGGCAATTTTTTCGAGCAATGTTTCCTAGAGGGTGAACTCCGGGTTGGGCGAACCCGGCGCAGGGCCCTCGAGCATGGTGACCACCTGATCCAGCATGGCTGTGATCTCGCGGTCGAGGAAGTCGGCAAAGTGGGGATTCCTTATCGTTCGCTCGACTGTCTCGGTGGGCAGGAAGCGGTTCATCTCACTCTGAAACGCTGTGCCCGACACAATACCGGCAAGGCGTGATTGCATGTCCCGGGCTCGGTCGGGGTAATGCTCAATGGTGTAGTCCTGAATCTTGCGCTTGACGAGCTCGGCGTCGGGAGACGCCCCTTGCTGCTTGAGCCAGGCCAGATCCCAGATGTCACGATGCCGCACGTATTTCGTCGTGTTGACCAGCGAGATCAGCTTGTCCGCCATGACTTCATCTAGGCTCTCAGTCACGATCAACAAATCGTTGTAGCCATCCGGCAGGAAAGAGTAGTGAACCTGGATCGCATGCGCTTCCCGCGTATAGGCCGGGAGGCTAGCTACTTCCAGTTTAATGCGCTGCTTGGGGATGTCCTTTCGGGCCGGCGCCGTCACGACGGAAACCTGCCATTTGTCGACGCGAATATCCCGGTAGCCGGGCTCTTCCCGCAGCTCCTTCGGTTCCTTGACGCTAACCTCGAGCTGGTAGCGATTGCTGACATAGTCCTCAATGCACTCGCGAATGCGGGACAGATATTGGCTGTTGAAATCCCAGCCGCCGGCAAAATCCAAGTCTTCGCTGAAGCGTGGCGAGCCCTGACACAAGCGGAGCGATGTTCCTCCCTGAAAGGTGAGCCGATCCAGGAGCCGTTCCCGCTCGAGTGCGAACAGGATATCGAGATGCAACAGCTCCTTCTCGATGACTGGGCGCATAGCGGTTCGGCCGGGTTGGGCCATTGCCCGAGCGACCAGCTCGTCGAAGTTGGCGCGTTCAGTTTGCATTCGGCAGGCTCGCTTCATCGACAAGGTGGGTATTACGTCCGACACGCTTGAGATCGGCCCAGGCCGCCTGGGGCGTTGCCAGCCGCAGGGGGCGCCCGACGTCGCGCATCCGGTCAAGCAATTGAGGTACGGATCGCTTGGTATGGGTGAATTCAATGGTGCCATAGGGGGTTCGATATTCCCCCTTGCGGCCTGTGGTCATGATCGTCAGCCGATCGACGGGGATTTGTGAGATCGCGCCGTATTCCGAGAGTGCGGACTCAAGGCTGACATAGCTGTATTCGCCGCGACGCATGGTCTTGGCGATTCGTTCGAGCAGATCGGCATCACGGTTCTGTGACAGCTTGTAGACATACACGCCGCGACTGACTGCTTCGAGCATGCCATGCCGACGTAGCCGATTGATCCCTTCTTGCAGCGTCTTCGGGCTGTCTTCGGGAAAGATCTTGGCCAGGTCAGAGAGAGTAAATACATACCGATGTTGACGGTCCCAGCCGTCGAGCCGCTCACGAGCGGTTACCTGATCCATTAAGTCTACACAAATGCTATTTATAGATAGTCTATGTGTAGACTTGGTGCGTGGCAAGGAGAACAGTGGCGCCCAGGCGACCGTGTCTCCACTAGCAGGAATGAACGTCAAACCACGAACCACCCGGAGCGCGGCCGCCACCGAATCGTGCATTGACAAACGTTCTCAACGTTGAGAGGACGGGGATAGGGGTTTATAATGGCGGATTAATCTTCCCCGCACCCGCTTCTCCCACAGGTGTCGCAACATGCTACGTATAGCGCAAGAAGCTCTTACGTTCGATGATGTCTTACTCGTCCCCGGCTATTCCGACGTCCTGCCCAAGGATGTCAGCCTCAGATCCCGCCTGACACGCGACCTTTACCTCAACATTCCGCTGCTTTCTTCCGCGATGGATACCGTCACCGGCGCCCGCTTGGCGATTGCCATGGCGCAGGAAGGCGGCATCGGGATCATTCACAAGAGCATGACCATCGCCGCGCAGGCGGCGGAAGTGCGCAAGGTGAAGAAGCACGAGAGCGTGATCGTCAAGGACCCGGTGACCGTCAGCCCCAAGGCGAAGCTGGCCGATCTGCTCGAGATGGCCGACGAGTACGGCTACTCCGGGTTTCCGGTGGTCGAGGGCGACACCTTGATGGGCATCGTCACCGGGCGTGATATGCGCTTCCGGCCTGACAAGGGCGACAGCGTGGCGGAAATCATGACCCCGCGCGAGAAGCTGGTCACCGTGCCCGAAGGCACCTCGCTGGACATCATCAAGTCCAAGCTGCAGGAACATCGCATCGAGAAGATCCTCGTGGTTGACGATCAGTTCCGCCTGCGTGGCTTGGTCACCGTTCGCGACATCGAGAAGGCGCGCACCTACCCGCACGCCGCCAAGGACGGCGACGGCCGTCTGCTGGCCGGTGCCGCCGTGGGCACCGGGCCGGAAACGCCGGATCGCATCGCCGCGTTGGCCGAGGCCGGGGTGGACGTGGTCGTGGTGGATACTGCACATGGCCATTCCCAGGGCGTCATCGAGCGCGTGCGTTGGGTCAAGGAGCATTATCCGCAGGTGCAGGTGATCGGCGGCAACATCGCCACCGCCGCCGCCGCCAAGGCGCTGGCCGAGGCCGGCGCGGATGGCGTCAAAGTCGGCATCGGCCCCGGTTCGATCTGCACCACGCGTATCGTCGCCGGGGTCGGGGTGCCGCAGATCTCCGCTGTTTCTGATGTCGCCGACGCGCTCAAGCCATTCGACATTCCGCTGGTTGCCGATGGCGGCATCCGCTTCTCCGGCGACCTTTCCAAGGCCATCGCCGCCGGCGCCAGCACGGTGATGATCGGCGGGCTGCTGGCCGGTACCGAGGAAGCCCCGGGCGAAATCGAGCTCTATCAGGGTCGGACCTACAAGGCCTATCGCGGCATGGGCTCCATGAGCGCCATGTCCCAGACGCAGGGCTCGTCCGATCGTTACTTCCAGGACAAGAACGCCGGCGTCGAGAAGCTGGTGCCGGAAGGCGTCGAAGGCCGCGTGCCCTACAAGGGCGCGATGAGCGCCATCGTCCACCAACTGATGGGCGGCCTGCGCGCCTCCATGGGCTACACCGGCTGCCACGATATCGACGAGATGCGCACCAAGCCGGAGTTCGTGAAGATCACCGGCGCGGGCTTCGCCGAATCCCACGTGCATGACGTGCAGATCACGAAAGAGGCCCCCAACTACCGGGCGGGCTAACTCAAGCTTGATGCCGGAAGCTTGAAGCTGGAAGTGGCCATGCCGCTTCCAGCTTTCGCATTTTCGGCCCTTGTTGCTTCTCAAAGGAACGCCAGATGACCGACATTCACGCCCACAAGATCCTGATTCTCGACTTCGGCTCCCAGTACACCCAGCTCATCGCGCGCCGCGTGCGCGAGATCGGCGTCTACTCCGAAGTGCGCGCCTTCGACATCAGCGAGGAAGAGATCCGCGAGTACCGGCCCAACGGCATCATCCTCGCCGGCGGGCCGGAATCCGTCACCGAGCTGGCCTCGCCGCGCGCTCCGCAGTGCGTGTTCGAGATGGGCCTGCCGGTGCTGGGGATCTGCTACGGCATGCAGACCATGGCCGAGCAACTGGGGGGTAAGGTCGAGGGCTCGCAGAAACAGGAATTCGGCTATGCGCAGGTGCGCATCGACGCCGACAACGCGCTGCTCTCGGGTATCAAGGATCATCTCGATGCCGAAACCGGGCGTGCGCTGCTCGACGTGTGGATGAGCCATGGCGACAAGGTCGGCCAGGTGCCGGAGACCTTCACCGTCACCGCCTCCACGCCGAGTTGCCCCATCGCCGCCATGGCCTGGGAAGAGAAACACTTCTACGGCGTGCAGTTCCATCCCGAGGTGACCCACACCCTGCAAGGCCAGCGTATCCTCGAGCACTTCGTGCTGAATATCTGCCAGGCCGAGCGCCTGTGGACCCCGGCCCAGATCATCGACGACCTCTGCGTGCGCGTACGCGAGCAGGTCGGCGACCGTCACGTGCTGCTGGGCCTCTCCGGCGGCGTGGACTCTTCTGTGGTCGCCGCGCTGCTGCACAAGGCCATCGGCGATCAGCTCACCTGCGTGTTCGTCGACAATGGCCTGCTGCGCAAGAACGAAGGCGACCAGGTGATGGAAACCTTCGCCAGCCACATGGGCGTGCGGGTACTGCGTGTCGACGCCGAGGACGAGTTCCTCACCAAGCTGGAAGGCGAAAACGACCCCGAGGCCAAGCGCAAGATCATCGGCAACACCTTCATCGACGTGTTCGACCGTGAAGCCGCCAAGATCGAGGGCGTGGAGTTCCTCGCCCAGGGCACCATCTACCCGGACGTGATCGAATCCGCCGCCAGCAAGACCGGCAAGGCCCACGTCATCAAGTCGCACCACAACGTCGGCGGCCTGCCCGAGACCATGAAGCTCAAGCTGGTCGAGCCGCTGCGTGAGCTGTTCAAGGACGAAGTGCGCAAGCTCGGCCTCGAACTCGGCCTGCCGTACGACATGGTCTACCGTCATCCCTTCCCGGGACCGGGCCTCGGCGTGCGCATCCTCGGCGAAGTGAAGAAAGAATACGCCGACATCCTGCGTGAAGCCGACGCCATCTTCATCGAGGAACTGCACAACGCCGACTGGTACCACAAGACCAGCCAGGCCTTCGCCGTCTTCCTCCCGGTGAAATCCGTCGGCGTCGTCGGCGATGGCCGCCGCTACGAATGGGTCATCGCCCTGCGTGCCGTCGAAACCATCGACTTCATGACCGCAAGATGGGCGCATTTGCCGTATGAGCTGCTGGAGAAGGTCTCCAACCGCATCATCAACGAGATCAGTGGCGTCTCCCGCGTGACGTATGACGTCAGCAGCAAGCCGCCCGCGACGATTGAGTGGGAGTGATTTGGCTAGCTGACCAGGACTCGCCAGTGAATAATGTGAATTTTGCCGCAACCTTGAGATTACGCTGGCTAGCCGAAGCCCGGCCGACAGGTAACAATGGCCGGCCAGCCGGGCTTTGCGATCCTGAGTCCGGCCTGACCTACCAAAAAACCGACGAGTTTCTTTACTGAGCCCCAAGGGCTCGGCATAGTCGAAGCCCTATCGGATCAACTGCTCTGGATTTAGTCACCCGTGTTTGAACAGACCTTTCGCAATATCGACGACGTGCTGTGGAAAGAGGCCGGCTGCGCCACCGAGCTGGACTACACCGAGCAGACCTCGTGGATGCTGTTCCTCAAGTACCTGGACGATCTCGAGTACGAACGTGCCCAGGAAGCAGAACTGATGGGCAGGCCTTACCATTTCGTGATCCACCGGTCCTATAGCTGGTCGGCGTGGGCCGCGCCGAAAACCGCCGATGGCCGGTTCGATCACGACAGTGCGCTTACCGGCAGTGACCTGATCGCCTTCGTCAATGGCGAACTGTTTCCCTACCTGCAGGGCTTTCGCGAACGCGCCAGCAGCACCGATACCCTGGAATACCGGATCGGCGAAATCTTCAGCGAGATCCGCAACAAGTTCGCCAGTGGCTATAGCCTGCGCGATGCGCTGGAGCTGATCGACACCCTGAGTTTTCGCTCCCAGGCCGAGAAGCATGAGCTGTCGCACCTGTACGAAGCGAAAATCAAGAACATGGGCAACGCTGGGCGCAACGGCGGCGAGTACTACACGCCGCGCCCGCTGATCCGCGCCATGATTCGGGTGATCAACCCGAGCATCGGCGAGCGCATTTATGATGCTGCCGCTGGGTCGGCCGGGTTCTTATGTGAAGCCCATGACTACCTGCGCTACGGTACGTTCGAGATTGGCGGAGAGAGCGCTGCCAAGACCGATGGTGCCCCCCTAGCCACTAGCGATCTTGACACTCTGCAGAAGAGGACCTTCTACGCTAAGGAGAAGAAGAGCCTGCCGTACGTGATCGGCATCATGAACATGATCCTTCACGGCATCGAGACGCCCAACATCGTTCATACCAATACCCTGACCGAGAATCTGAACGACATTCAGGAGAAGGACCGCTTCGATGTGATCCTTGCCAATCCGCCCTTCGGCGGCAAGGAACGCAAGGAAGTGCAGCAGAACTTCCCGATCAAGACCGGCGAGACGGCGTTTCTGTTTCTGCAGCACTTCATCAAGTATCTGCGCGCCGGTGGCCGCGCCGCCATCGTCATCAAGAACACCTTTCTCTCCAACAGCGATAACGCCTCGCGCGCCTTGCGCCGCGAGCTGTTGGACAACTGCAACCTGCACACCATTCTCGACTGCCCCGGTGGCACCTTCCTCGGCGCGGGGGTGAAAACGGTGGTGCTGTTCTTCGAGAAGGGCGCGCCGACCCGCAATATCTGGTACTACCAGCTCGACCCCGGCCGTAGCCTCGGCAAGACCAATCCGCTCAGCGACCGAGACCTGGAAGACTTCGTTGCCCGCCAGGCCAACTTCGAGGACTCCGATAATTCCTGGACGGTCAATATTCAGGACATCGACCCTGAGAGCGTCGATTTGTCGGTGAAGAACCCCAACAAGGCTGAGGCCGAACCGCTTCGCGACCCCGAAGTCATCATCAACGAGATCGAGACGCTGGATAAGGAAAGCGAGGAAATCCTGGAAGGAATTCGGGGGATGCTATGAGAGAAGGGTGGACGAAAAGAAAAATTGGCGACGTTATTACGCTTGAGTACGGGAAGCCGTTACCGAACGAACAACGCTGCTTAGAAAAGAAATACCCAGCTTACGGTGCTAATGGCATCAAATGCTATGCTGCCCAGCCCTTATGGAAGCAATCCAGCATCATCGTCGGAAGAAAGGGTGCTGCAGGAGCCGTCAATCTCGTTGATGGATGCTTCTGGCCTCTGGATGTTACTTACTTTGTTAAGTTTGATGATACGGCGTATGACCTAAAATTCCTTTACTACAAATTGTCATCTTTGGATCTTCCTTCTTTGGCAACGGGAGTTAAGCCCGGCATAAACCGGAATGTTGTATATGCGATAGAGAGCCAATTTCCACCTCTCCCCGAACAAAAACGCATCGTTGCCATCCTTGATGAAGCTTTTGCAGGGATCGATACGGCGATCACCAACACTGAAAAGAACCTCACCAACGCCCGCGAGCTGTTAGAAAGTTATCTGAATGAGGTGTTCAGCCAGCGGGGTGAAGGGTGGACTGATAAGCCATTAAAGGATGTTTGTGAATTCAGTAGCGGGGGCACTCCGTCAAAGACGAATAGCAGCTACTGGACCGGTGCCATACCTTGGATATCGGGTCGCGATATGAAGTCAACGCAATTGTTTGATTCTCAGTTGCACATTTCCAAGGCTGCAGTCGATGGTTCCGCAACTCGTTTGGCGCCCACCGGTTCACTCTTAGTTCTCGTGCGTGGTATGGGGTTAGCGCATGGGGCTCAAGTCGCTGAGCTCATGGCTCCATGTACATTCAATCAAGACATCAAAGGCATCCATCCTAATCCTGATTTGATGCCACGATATCTTGTTTTCATGCTGCGTCATCAAATTAATTCGAGTAGTAACGTGTTGAGCAGTGCGGCTCACGGGACGCTTAAGGTCAACACGGAAGCCATGAAAGCCTTGAGGATATTTATCCCCCCACCCGAACAACAGAACCAGATCGTCGCGAAAATTGATGCGCTCAAGGAAGACACCGAACGGCTCGGATCCATCTACCAACAAAAACTCGCCGCCTTGGCCGAACTCAAACAGTCCCTGCTGCAAAAAGCCTTCTCCGGCGAGCTAACGGCGGCTAATGTCGTACCCATCACTTTGGCCAAAAAGAAGAACGCATCTCTATCAACTGACTCCCCGGCCTTTGCCGCCCATATTATGGCAGCGGCCTTTCACTGGCATGAGTCCCAGGGCCGGAATAAAACCTTTGGCCATGTGAAAGCGCAGAAAACTCTGCATCTTGTGGAGGCGCTAGCCCAAATTGACCTGGGTCGTGCGCCCATCAAGGACGCCGCCGGCCCCAATGACTTTGCCCATATGCGCACGGCGGAGCAATGGGCCAAGGACAACGACTTCTTTGAGTTTGTACAACGACAGAATGGCCAGAGAGGCTATGATTTCATCAAGGGCAAGCGCTATGCTGAATGGCTGCCTCAAGCACTAGACGTGTTAAAACCCTACCGAAATAATTTGGACCGGATAGTCAACCTGCTGATGCCACTGGATACCCAAGAAGCGGAGCTCGTTGCCACCACCTATGCGGCCTGGAATAACCTGCTGCTGGATGGAGTAGAGCCCACGGAGTCGGCGATTATCCACGAGGCGCGCGAAAACTGGAGCTCAAGCAAGCAACAATATTCGCGGGAGCGGTTTTTGGAGGCCATCAACCAGCTTCGCTCTAACGGCATAGTACCCACGGGCAGCGGCAAGCGAGTGAACGGACAGGAGAGCTTGCCGTTATGAGCCAACAGCGTGACATCGATGTGGTGAATGAGTTGCTGGCAGTTGGTGCCGAAACCGACTGGCTGGAGTTCAAGAAAGATAATGTTGAGCCGGACATCATCGGTGTGCGCTGTTCTGCACTTGCCAATGCGGCACGGTTGGCGGGCAAGGACGTCGCCTATATGGCTTGGGGTATTGAAGATGCCAGTCTGGAAGTCAAGGGGACCTTCTTTAACCCGGATAACCAGAAAGCTCATGGCCAAGAGCTGCAGTTCTGGCTGGCCCGTCAATTACAGCCCAGTATTCCCTTCCAATTCAGGAGTGTACCGCACCCGGACGGACAAGTGGTGCTTCTGGAAATTCCGGCGGCCACGTCGGCTCCTGTGACCTTCAAGAATATACCCTACATCCGAATCGGTAGTGCAACGCCAAAACTGACGGATTATCCGGAGCGATATCAGCAGCTGATTGAGAAGCTGCGTCCCTACACTTGGGAGCATGCACTGGCCAAGCAGTATGTCAGCGGTGATGAGGTTCTGGAACTTCTTGATTACAGCAGCTATTTCAAACTGACGAAGCAGCCATTGCCGGACAACCGCCAGGGTATCTTCGACAAGCTTCGGGCTGAACGTTTGATCAATAGCGATGTAGGTGACAGATGGAACATTACCAATCTGGGCGCCATCCTGTTTGCTTTCGATCTTAGTCAGTTCGATAGTGCTCTGTCTCGCAAGACAATTCGTTTTATTGCCTATGCCGGAAAAAACAGAGCGGCGACGGTAAGCCACCGGGTAGATGGCAAGAAAGGCTACGCAGTGGGGTTCGAAGGCCTGATTGAGTTCCTGAACGGAATTCTGCCCAAAAATGAACACATCGATATGGCCTTGCGTGCCGAAGAGCCGTTGTTTCCCACCATTGCTGTGCGAGAGTTGATCGCCAATGCCTTGATCCACCAGGATATGACCATTACCGGTGCCGGTCCCCAAGTAGAGGTATTTGAGGACCGGATGGAAATCACCAATCCTGGCAAACCTCTGGTCCCGGCTGATCGGATGATTGATTTACCGCCGCGTTCAAGAAACGAGGCTTTGGCTGCATTGATGCGTCGGATGGGGATGTGTGAGGAACAAGGGAGCGGATTGGACAAGGTGATTGCCTCGGTAGAACTCTTCCAGTTGCCGCCCCCGCTGTTCCGGGAAGAAGGAGACTCCATGCAAGCGGTGCTCTATGGCCCAAGGACATTCGCCCAAATGACACCAGATGAGCGCATCCGTGCTTGTTATCACCATGCGGTACTCAAGTTTTTGAGTGGTGAGCGTATGAAGAACGCCAGCTTGTGCGAGCGATTTGGCATCGATCGTAAGAATGCTGCTCAAGCATCTACGGTGATCAAAAAGGCGCTAGAGGATCGTTTGGTTAGGCCGGCGGACTCGGAACACCCTCGGGCAGGGTATATCCCTTGGTGGGCCTGATTTCTTGACCGGGTTTTGATTTTTACATTCCTTTGACTGCCATGACCATTATAAATCTATATAAAACAAAGGTTTGTGTATTATTCTCACGGATTTTTTCTTGATTGGTTTTTGATTGCTGAATGGTGGTTCTGGCGACGAACATGATGTTAAATCAACAAAATTAAGGCCAATATGAACGAAGCCGAAACCCGCGCCGAACTGATCGATCCGGTCCTGAAGGAGACCGGCTGGGGCGTGGTAGACGCCAGCCGGGTGCGGCGCGAGGTGATCGCACCAGGGCGGTTGCAGGGCGCGGGGCGGCGGGCGCGCCCGGATATCGCCGACTATGTGCTGATCTACCGCGGCCAGAAGCTGGCGGTGATTGAGGCTAAGAAGCGTAGCTTGCCGGTGACCGAGGGGCTGGCCCAGGCTAAGCGTTATGCCGAACGTCTGCAGGCTCGGTTTGCCTATGCCACCAATGGCGACGGGCTTTACCGAGTCGATCTGCACACCGGCATGGAAGGCGAAGTGTCAGCCTATCCCACGCCCGATGCGCTATGGGCGGAGACCTTCGGTAGCAGTGACGACCCGCAAAACACCTGGCGCGAGCGCTTCGGCAAGGTGCCTTTCGAAGACAAGGGCGGCTTCTGGCAGGCGCGCTACTATCAGCACAATGCCATCAATCAGGCGCTGGAGGCTGTGGCCGCCGGGCGCGAGCGCATTCTGCTGACGTTAGCCACCGGCACCGGCAAGACCGCGATTGCCTTCCAGATTGCCTGGAAGCTGTTTCACGCTCGCTGGAGCCTGGCGGCGCGTGCCTCCGGTGAGCCAAACCGGCAACCGCGCATCCTTTTCCTGGCCGATCGCAACATTCTTGCCAATCAGGCCTTCAATGATTTCTCGGCCTTCCCCGAAGATGCACTGGTACGCATCGATCCGGAAACCATCCGCAAGAAAGGCCGGGTGCCGAAGAATGGCAGCATTTTCTTTACCATCTTCCAGACCTTCATGACCGGACGCGACGGAAAGGGCAACCCGGCGCCCAATTTCGGCGACTACCCCTCGGACTTCTTCGATTTCATTATCATCGACGAGTGCCACCGGGGAGGTGCCAACGATGAGAGCAACTGGCGCGGCATTCTGGAGTATTTCCAACCCGCCGTGCAGCTCGGCCTGACCGCAACGCCTAAACGGACCCACAATGCTGACACCTACTCCTACTTCGGCGAGCCGGTGTATATCTATTCCCTGAAGGAGGGCATCAACGACGGTTTCCTGACGCCCTTCCGGGTGCGCCAGATCGCCACCACGCTGGATGATTATATCTACACTGCCGACGATCAGGTGATCGAGGGGGAGGTGGAAGAGGGCCGCCGCTACACCGAGGACGACTTCAACCGGGTGATCGAAATCCGCGAGCGCGAGCAGTACCGGGTAGGTGTTTTCATGGAGCAGATTGACCCGCGCGAGAAGACGCTAGTGTTCTGCGCTACCCAGGAACATGCGCTTGCGGTGCGCGACCTGATCAATCAGCTGAAAATCAGCGGTGACCCGCACTACTGCGAGCGGGTCACCGCCAACGATGGCAAGGAAGGCGAGCGCTTCCTGGCGATGTTCCAGGACAATGAGAAGATTATTCCGACCATCCTGACTACTTCGCAGAAGCTTTCCACTGGGGTGGACGCTCGCAATATACGCAACATCGTGCTTATGCGTTCGGTTAACTCGATGATTGAGTTCAAGCAGATCATCGGTCGCGGCACGCGCCTTTTCGAGGGTAAGGACTACTTCACCATTTACGATTTCGTGAAGGCCTACGAGCACTTCAACGACGCTGAGTGGGATGGGGAACCGCTGGTGCCTGAGCCCTGCAAGACCTGCGGCGAGATACCCTGCACTTGCGTGGTGAATCCTCCCGATCCCTGCCAAGTTTGTGGTGAGCGTCCCTGCATCTGCGACAAGCCGACGCCGGAGCCCTGCACGGTCTGCGGCGAGCGGCCTTGTGTGTGTGAAAAGCTGTGTAGGGTGCGCATCAAGCTGGCCGACGGCAAGGAGCGCACCATCCAGCACATGAGCGCCACCAGCTTCTGGAGCCCCGACGGCAAGCCCATCTCCGCCGCCGAGTTTATTCAGCGGCTGTTTGGCGACCTGCCCGAGCTATTCAAAGACGAAGATGAGCTGCGCAGAATCTGGGGGCGTCCGGATACTCGCAAGGCGCTGCTGGAAGGGCTGGAGGAGAAAGGCTATGGCATGCAACAGCTGGCTGACGTGGGCAAGGTGATCGAGGCCCGCAACAGCGACCTGTTCGATGTACTTGCCTACATTGCCTTCCAGATGGCGCCGGTGACTCGTGCCGAGCGAGTGGCCTCGCATCGAGCCAATATCTTCCGGGATTACGACTACCACCAGCAGGAATTCCTACGCTTCGTGCTCGAATATTACGTCGCCTGGGGCGTCGGTGAACTGGATACCGATAAGCTGCCCCAGCTGATCGAATTGAAATATCACAGCATCGGCGACGCCGTGACGGAACTTGGGCCGGTCAGCGATATCCGCGAGGTGTTCGTGGGATTTCAGCAGTACTTGTATTGAAAGTGTACTGTTATTCGATCTGAGAGACGCTTAAGTCCGAAGCTGCCGGGTGGGGTGCGATGTCGGTGGTATCGATGCTTTCAGGCGCTTCGATGACTTGCCGGACCGAGCGAGCGATGTCGGCTGGTTGCAGAGCGATGGCACAGCATCCCTGAGAATTGATGGTGTATCGCAGCATTGACTGGCGAGCGTGACCAAGCCCATGCCCGATAGCGCCACGAGCCCGGCGACGATGGAGAGAGCGTCGACAGGCATCTGCAGCGCCTGGGCGAGCCCACTGAGCGAGGGGCCCACGGCGCTACACCGCACGATTGATCCAGGTGATGACCACCGACTGCCTGAGTAATGAGCATTTAAAGTTTCATTTTATGGTCTTGTGGGTACTAAGATACCCATCTTCTTGCTATCTCATGCAGGCCGTTTCATAGTGAGTACTTGAATACTCACAAGATGTCTAATGAGTCTTTAAATGCCCAATTTGACGAGATGGCAATGAAGCGGCCACGCAGCTACTCCCGCGTCACCAAGCAGGCGCTCTCGATCCTCGGCAAGCTGATCAAGGCTGGCCGCTTGGAGCGGGGGCTCACCGCTGCCGAACTGTCCGAACGCGCCGGCATCTCGCGTAAGACCCTCCGCAACATCGAAAATGGCGAAGCCGGCACCGAGATCGGCATCGTCTTCGAGGTCGCCACACTTGTTGGCGTGCGGCTGTTCGAAGTCGATGATCGGGCAGGTGCGATTCATAACGCCCATCTCGAGGAAAAACTGATGCTGCTGCCGAAGCGGGTTCGCCCCAGCAGGCAGGAGGTCGATGATGACTTCTAGGCTGACGCAGCCACGCGAGGCTTATGTCTGGATCTGGTTGCCGGGAGAGACGCAACCCGTGGTGGCCGGTCGCGTCACGCAGCACGGCGATAGCTACAGTTTCAACTATGGCGCCAGCTACCTGGCGCGCGATGGCGCGATCCCGATCTATGGCCCCGAACTGCCACTGCGCCGCGGCTTGATCGAACCGACCGCTGGCCTGTCGATGGCCAGTTGCCTGCGTGACGCCTCGCCCGATGCTTGGGGGCGCCGGGTGATCATCAATCGTCTGATGGGGGGCAAGGCCGCTGGCGCCGCAGCTGACGACATCTCCGAACTCACCTATTGGCTCGAATCGGGATCAGACCGGATCGGTGCCCTCGACTTTCAGCATTCCGCCACGGAATACGTGCCTCGCCTCAAGGCCGAGGCGTCTTATGAAGCGTTGCTGGAAGCGGCTGAACGGATCGAGAAGGGCGCCCCGCTGACGCCAGCCCTCGATCAGGCGTTGAACCACGGCACCTCGATCGGCGGCGCCCGCCCGAAGGCCCTGATCGACCAGGGCGATCGCAAGATGATCGCCAAGTTTTCGTCGAGCACGGACATTTACAGCGTCGTGAAGGCGGAATTCATCGCCATGAAACTGGCGGCTGCATGTGGGCTCGATGTCGCCCCGGTCTCGATGATCGCGGCGGCCGGCAAGGATGTGCTGCTCATCGACCGCTTCGATCGCATCAAATCAGCGGCGGGCTGGCAGCGAAAAGCGATGGTGTCGGCGCTGACGATGCTCGGCCTTGACGAAATGATGGCGCGCTATGCGTCTTACGAAGACCTTGCCGAAGTCATCCGTCACCGCTTTACCGACCCGAAGCAAACGCTGCGCGAGCTCTACGCTCGGATCGTCTTCAATATCCTGTGCGGCAACACGGACGATCATGCCCGCAACCATGCCGCGTTCTGGGACGGCAGGATGCTCTCGTTGACCCCGGCCTATGACATCTGCCCGCAGGGGCGAACGGGCAACGAGGCGACGCAGGCAATGCTGATCAAGGGCGACAACCGCATGAGTACGCTGCACAGCTGCCTCGCGGCCGCCCCAGACTTCCTGCTCAATGACGCACAGGCCCAAGCCATCATCGAGAATCAACTCCTCACGATCGCCAGTGAATGGGGCGGGGTCTGCGAGCAAGCCAAACTGACCGAGACCGACCGCAGGCTTTTCGCCGGCCGACAGTTTCTGAACAGCTACTGCGTCGAAGGCCTCGGGGCCGCGCATAGCACGATACTGGATGGCTTTGCGGCCGCACGCGCGCAGTTGCTCGGCTAACAAGGCGGCGAGGGTCCAGCCCACCGGCCCGCGCACCGCGACCGGCGCCATCTCGGCGAGATGATCGTCTTTGGCAGCACTGAGCCCCGCCCGGTCGGCGGCGCTCAGTATCACGGAGCGTGGCGAGTTCACGAATCGGGGCAGACCAGGCTGCGTGCATGGGCTTGCTTCCACAGCCATGCCTGCACGCCCATGCCTGACAGCGCCACGAGCCCGGCGACGATGGATAGCGTATCGACAGGCATCTGCAGCGCCAGGGCGAGCCCACCGAGCGAGGCGCCAAGGGCGCTGCCGAGATATAGCGCGGATTCGTTCAAGGCCACCGCGAGGTTGCCGTCTCCCTGGGATTCGCGGGCTTTCATTAGCTCGTTGTTCTGGGGCACCTGCAGTGCCCAGCCCACTGCACCCCAGAGCGCAATCGGGATCAGCGCCAGCCAAGGGCTGAAGGTGAGCAGCAGTGGCAGGGCGATCAACGCGATACCCAGTAGCAGCATGATGACGAAGGTGAGCCTGGGGCCTGAGAAGCGGTCGACCAGCGTGCCGATCAAGAAGCTGCCGAGTACCCCGCCTACGCCCCACACCCATAGATAGGGCGTCACCGAGCGCTCACCGTGGGCGCTGATCAGCGGCGCGATAAAGGTGTACATGCCCAGGCTGGCGATGGCGGCCAGTAGAGAGATGCCGAGCAGACCGATGACCCGGCGGTCGATCAGAATGGAGAGCTTGCGGCGCATCGGCACCACCTGGGCGGCGGGCATGGGCGGTAGGCGGCAGATCAGGCCGATCAGCGCTACTAACCCGATCAATGCGATCAGCCACAGGGCGGCCTGCCAGCCCCAACGCTCTGCCAGCAGCAGGCCAAGCGGCACGCCGAGAACGGTGCCGCTCGCCATACCGCCCATGATGATCGAGATCGTCTTGCCGCGAGCCCCCGTCGGCGCCACGCCAACGGCCGCCGCAATGCCGATGGCGAGATAGGTGCCCGCCGCCATGCCGGTCGGAGAAAGCCCTGAGCCGCAAGGTGCTGGTCTATTCCACCTACACTGGCACGCGCGACACAACCAGTCGCCTGAAGCGGGTGCTAGAGCAGACGGGCTGAAGGTAAACGTGCTGCGCTCGAGCGTCTACACCAGTCGACGCGGGGACTGAATCGCGGATCAGTCCGAGAAGGGGATCGATGTACTGATCACCAACCCCGAGCTGGTAAAAACGGGGCTGGATCTTCTCGACTTCCCGACGATCGCATTCATGCAGACCGGCTGGAACGTCTACACGCTGCGGCAAGCGGCGCGACGTTCCTGGCGTATCAGTCAGCGCTAGGCGGTATATGTGGTGTTCTTCGGCTACGCCAAAACGTCACCGATCGACTACCCGTGGCTGATGGTTAGCAAGATCTCTGTGGTACAGAGCACGGGCATCCTCGAGTCCGGGCTCAATGCTCTCAACAGCGATGGCGAGTCGATCGAGATGGGGCTGGCTCGTCAGTTGGTTGCCTGATATTGATATCTACTGAAAGCCTAACCCCTCTCCGGAGGGGTTTTCTTTTGTAAAAATTCCTTTAGTATTGAGTGTAAATATTTGTATAGAGGTCTTGTATGTGCCGTCCTGAGTAATGTCTTGCCAGGGCTGAAAGCATTAGCATCAACGACTGTGTTCGCTCTAAGGAGGGGGTGTGAAAGACACTGAATTTATGATGTCATCTATCAGTGATTGTCAAGATATTATTAAGAGTCTTGATGTAAAGCTGGGCTTCTTGTCAGTCATCCTATTATCACCCTTGATTCGGGTCGGTGATATGGTCCCTTATATACAGCAGGCACTCGGTAATGCAAATGTCTGGTTGCAGATCCTTATCGGAGTATGGCTGTTGGCATGGGTTGTATCAGCACTTCTTTTGCTTTGTGGCATACGAGCCAAGGGAGGGCATGATCTTGTGCGCAGAGAGGGCGTTGTCACTGGTGCGTATTACGATGTGGTAGCTTCCTTTAAAAAGTGGAGTGGCGATAAGCAAAGTGAAGTAAAGTTCTCGGATCTGAGAGACCATGTTAAATCCGCTTTCCTTAATAAAGAAAGTGAGCTTGTTTTTGAGATGTATAAGCTTCACAGCATTCGTAACGCTAAGCAAAAGATGGTTAATGGATGCATTTTTCTGACCATGGCGTGGGGAATGTCAGCCCTCATTTTTTATATTCTAGAAAAGGTGCTTGTATGCTGAGTCATGAGCAGAAGTGTGAAGTTAGATATTTAATTGAGCGTAGCCTAGATGAAGCACAGGAAGCTTGGGATAAAAGTGGTCACGTTTTAGAAAAGAGCTTGTCCACGGAAGCATATCGTAACAGGTCCTTTGCTGAGGATAGTGTCCCTTCCCGCCTCCCCGGGCATCCAGTTGTTGAACCCTCTCTAGCTAAGACCTCTGATTTTATTGCAATCGTGGCAGATATGAGAGAGTCCACTAAGCACTTGTTAGAAGATATATCTGAGAAACGAGCGAAAGTTACCCGTATTAAAAGAATTTTTTATGAAACTTCAGCTCTTCTTCCTGCTCTCGAGAGAACTATTCAATTTGAGAGTGGCAAGGTGACTGAGTACCTGGGGGATGGGGTCCTAGGTTTTTTTAATGCCGACGATGATGCTCGAGCTGATGCGATATATAGTGCATCAAGAGCTGCGCAGAATTGCGTTGAAGATACAAGGGCTATTCTTAATGAGATTCTGAATGACAGGTACAATTTGCCAGACGTCAGCCTTGGGATCGGGCTCGCATTTAGCCCCTGCCTGATATCTGCGCTTGGCATGGAAGGAAATAAGCACCCTAAGGCGTTTGGCCGCTGTGTGTATGACGCAACTAAGCTTTCGCACGGTTGGAATGAAGTTTTTGTTCAGGAGCATTTGTCTAATATTTGGCCAGCAGCTAAAAGTGGTCAGAAGGCGGTTGTATCGTTTGGGAAAATAGTGGAAAAAGGAAGTGCTAGGGGGAAAAAGCTAACCCGAAATCCGTTGTAGGCGCAGCTACACAGTGAAAGTATGTCTTTGCGCTCGGAAGCTCAGCCCATTCCGTCTTATATTGCTGCGTGAGATAATCACGATGTAGCTGCCATGTGGCATCTTTCCGTTGTCCACCCAGGTGGATGATGTCTCGCCCCCACTCACTGTTGAATGCGCTGTTATTCATGGGGCGCCTTTGTCTGGAACCAAGAGCTTGTCGCTAAAGAACATTATTTCATTCCCCATATAGCGTTTTTGAGCTGTATAGTTTAACCCGTAGCTAAGAGATTGACTCTTTATATACATTTCGCAGATTTCTTTTGTGTTATCGTAGGAAACAATCCAAGGCCACTGGAAGTTTTTTTCTTGAATAGTTTTGGCAATAAGGACGTGGTCATCATGAGTATAATAATTTCTATACAACCCTTTCCCTTTTACGTAGTAGGGTGGGTCCAGGTACAGAAATGAATTTTCCGGAATTAGTCCTGCAGGATTTTTGAGCAACTCGAGTGAGTCCATGCAGTATACGGAAATTTGCTTAGAGTGTTTGGCGATTTCGCGAATTCGTGAAGCAATTACGTCTTTTTTAAAGCGTGCATCTAGCTTGTATTTTCCATCTTGTTTTTTCCCACCAATGACACCTGCTTTGAGGATTCCAGAACGATTTGTGCGGTTCATGAATAAAGTGGCAAACCCTTTTTCTACCACGTTGTCAAAATTATCCTCTCTAAGTATTGTCTGCCACTTAAACCATTCATCCATGGTTATAGGGGTGGTCTCAAGTAGGTCGAGAAGCTCAGATGAATGTTGAGTTACAGAAACCCAGAAAGCATGAATCGCAGGATCTGCATCGTTGATATGGATATGACTGGCATGCCCACTAAATATTAAGTCTAATGCAATGCCGGCGCCGCCGGCATACGGCTCAACATAATGCCCACCTGACATACCATTGTGTTCCATGGTCTTAGCTATGAATGGAGCAAATCGTGCTTTGCCGCCGGGATAGCGTAAGGGGCTGTAAAGTTTATTTGAAAACATTTCTATAACTACTTAAGTTTTACTTTGATGTCAGATAGTTTTGAGGGGTCAATGCTGTATCCTTTTTTCATTACGTTGTATGTGATCTCTTTTAACTGGGTTAAAAAATGGTTAGTGCTTTCTTTGTTGTGTTCTATCCAAAGCATCCAAGGATTATACTTCTTTTCTCCCCCTGATACTAGCTTTTGGAATTCACCGTCCTTGTAAAACCTTTTAAAAACTTCGCGTGGTTTTTTGTCGCCGTCATAAGCTAACAGGCGTTCTTTTAGATCGACATGGTCTTCACTTATAGAGAGTTCGCTGAGCACTTCACGCGCAGCATTTGTAAAATTATATCGGGTGAACTGAAGCTCGTTTTTCCAAAAAGCGTGATCAGCAGGCAAGTTGTACAAAAACTCAAAGATTAGTTGGTCGGGTGGCAAATCACCTGGTAAGAGAATTACTGTCTTAAGGGTTTTCCCTTTTACTTTTGTTTGTTGATCCGCATCCAGGCATATGATGCTTTTCTCTGAAAACTCGGGGACTTTTTTCTTTATTAGTTGTAGATAGTTAGAGCAGCCTAGTGTAATGTCAGCCATAGGAGATATGAATTTTTTAAGCGGCTGTCTGTTAGTGAGTGCTGAGAAAAAGCCTAATGCTTCTGTGTCTTCAAAATAAGTATTCAGCTTTGGTAAAGATACTCCAGCGGATGTGCTGATGGTCTTGGTGTTAATGTCAGCGCTAATTTGTGCCCAAGACCAATCTTTCATTACCTGCACGTCACCATAAGTATTGCTTAGGTAAATTGTTTTATATTTTTTTCTGTATACTTTGCTTTTTTCGAATGCATGCTCGATCAGCACTGGTGAGTGAGATGTCATGATGACTTGGAGATTTAGTTCTTTGCACTCCCTGTCTAGCATGTTGATTAAGTTTGTTTGTGCAGCAGGAAATAAGCCGGCATCTGCTTCGTCAATAAGAAGCAGTCCCCCTTTGTAATCGCTATACTCCTCCTTGAGCTTCCTGAAAGACATTAGTGAAAGTATTATTTGTCCAGCGTTATCTTCGCCTGCAGAAACGGACTCTTGATCATAGTTAGGGCCATGGGCCACTGCTGAGCTGATTGTCCCGTCCGTGCCTGTAGCTTGCGACGAACTCCTGTTTAGTAGCTCATTCGTGAGATTGATAAACCTCTGCCTGTTTCTAGATAGGTAGTCAAAGTCTTTTATTTTGTAATCCCGAGCTGCAATTGGATAAAGTCGTTTCAAGCTTAAAAAAATAACTGGGTGCGTAAAGTTACGACTTTTGTTTCCTTGAGATGTGCTGTTGTTCCGTACAACTGGCCTAGGGGACTGGTTCCGTTTCATTAATACAAGCTTTGCTGTAGATGGCTTGTTCGTATATCCATCGTGAAGCTCAATATCCACGTCCATGGATCCGGGTTTGTCGAAATTTTCAGATATTCTGAAATGTTCACTGTATTGAGATTTAAACAATCCCCCCGCTATAGGATGAAACGAAAGGGAGTGGTTGTTTTGGTAGTCCGTGTCAAAGCTAAAAATTTGAGCCGCTATGCCGAGTATTGATGATTTCGAAGTCCCATTTTTACCACATATTACAGTTATATGGTCACCAAATTCAAGCTCTACTCCACTCAGAGCGCGAAACTTGTTCACGACTAATTTTTTTAATACAGTTTTTGACATTCCTGAGTCCCTAGTGGCTTCTTTTTTGAGATGAGTTGAGTCTTTATGCCGTAAAATTATTAAGTTCTGTTTTTTGTGGTTTTGCCAGGATTCTATTTTTCTTCCAAGTGGTGTTCTTGGTGTGGTTCTATATGTCTTGCATGTTTAATGCAGGAGTAAGTGTTGTGTTTTTTTGAAGTGGGGGTGTTTGGCCTATCTCTTAATCCTTGTCATATCCGTGCGTGTAAATTTACGATTTCAGCGTTTGAAAAACAACCTTAGTGACGGTGGAGCGTACTCCATATGCATTACGTGACCAAGGAGGAATACTGCCATTAAGGTGCCCGAGGTGCGATGATACAAGGGCCACGTTGAGGTGCTTACCTATTGGGCCCTTTCAGTCTGATGACGCCTTCATGTGGGGGATCGTCCAATATCCTGCTCATACCGTGCAAGATACTCGGTCACATGCTTAATGTGGCCCCCTATGTGAGGGGTATAAGGTTGGTCCTGTTTTTGACGTCAAGAAATGCCTAGATAAAAGGGCTCTGATGCAAAGGTATCGGTAATGGTTTAACATTTTTGCTTCCGCTAGCCAGAGGTCTCAGTCACATATGCTCCTTTGTGCAGCACTACCAGGCACACTCGATGCTACGACGCCTATCCACGCGATCTTCCTCCCACCTCACGACTTACTGAGGGCTTCCATCAACCCTGCTCAGGCCATGAACTGCTCGCAACGCCACGTCACCAGCAAATAGTCAAGATGCTGTGGGATACAATGTCGCTGACACAGGATGTGTTCGACGCCTACTTGTTGGCGCCGGTCCAGCGATACGTGCAGCTGGTGCAGCTTCTGCCAGCCTCCGAGTCCCATCACCATGCCTACGCCGGGGGGGGGCGATCACGCGCTCGAGATGGCTTGTTACGGATTGCGCCTTCGGCAACGTCACCTTCTGCCTCCGAGTTGCAGGAGTAGGTTTGGCCTCGTGAAATAATGTTCCATAGCCTTGAACCTCCCCGAGGATTCAAAGTGATCCCGACCTTGAATGTAACGCCGCTGCCACGCTGCCCCCGGCTCATGAGCTGTCTCAGGAGGTTGGTTACCAACCGATGCAGGGGCGGTTAACGAGCCGGGGGGTTGCTTTCTTGGCCTTGCAGGCCATTGCAGCGCCTGGTGAGCGCAAGCGGGCGCGCATTGGCGACGTTGTCCGCCGCATCACTGGATGATGTGCATGTCGCCGCTGGGCGTGCGACGGCGAAGGCGGCCGGGGGGGAGGCGGTGATACGGCGGTGACGCCGCATGCTTGCAGGGGGGCAGCGGAGCGTGATTTCTCGATGGTGCATTTGATGAGTAGGAAGCTGCCCGCGATGGCAGAGTGATTGCTGCCTCCAGGTGATCCAAGGCTGTCACATGCCATATCGCCTCGCGGGGCTTGTTATCGATACCCCCATTGACGTCCCCCTCGCCAGCATGAAACGATGTGTCCCGTTGGTTAGCAAGTCGCATATGTCAGTTGTACTCGAATCGTTCGGTAGTCTGGTTATATCCCCTTGTTTTACCCACTTCATCTGGGGTAGTACCCGGCAATCGTAGTAAAAGCGCTTTCGCGCTAAGGAATTCGAAAATGGCAACTGGCACAGTTAAGTGGTTTAACGACGCAAAAGGTTTTGGCTTCATTTCTCCCGCCGAAGGTGGTGACGATCTGTTCGTTCATTTCTCCGAAATTCAAGCTGAAGGCTTTAAATCCCTGCAGGATGGTCAAGACGTCTCGTTTGACGTGACTCAGGGCAAGAAAGGCCTTCAGGCTTCAAACGTAAAGGCTAACTAACTCTGGGTTAGCCTGCGCTGTCGAGCCGCAAGGCTTCGAGCACCAAAGCCCGCTTCAGCGGGCTTTGGTGTTTCTGTGTGTCAGAAACGTGCGATTTCGCCTGATGTTGAGTTTTCAGCATCGATATTCACTACCTGCCTCACTCACCTTCCACCTCACAAGATGAACGTTCTTCCCTGACGCCAGGCCCCTGCTGATACTGGCTAGCGCCATTACTCAAGTGCTTGATGATGAAACCCCCGGTGAGAAATGGTCGGCGATGCCCTTGGAACAAAAGTGGTCATCCACCCCGGCACAGGTAGCGAGAACGTTCATCCGATAGAAGACCGTTGAGTCAAATACCGGTTACCTGGCAAGTGCCTTGGGCTTTTTTTTAATGACTATAGCGTGAGTCGCGCTAAGCTGATCTTCATCTAAGCTTGGATATGCCAAGGTGGGTTTTCCAGCGCCCCACTCCCTAATGCGCTAGCACGTCGTTGAGGAGCGCTTATGTCCAAGGTTCGGAACGATGTCTACGCCGAACCCGAAGCGGAAGGGAGTCAGGCGGTCAACGCATGCCGAAAGGTGGTGGGCCTGGTACCCGCCCCGGAGATGTCCGCTGAGATGGCCGAACAGGTCATCGACCAGTTACCTGAACTTCTGGCCAACTACGTCGATGACCGGTTGAGTTGGGAGGTGCAACTGGTCGTCGATCCGTTGATCGGCGCTGCAGAGGCTTCCACCGATATCATCGGGAGTATTCTCGAGTACAAGCGGGATCAGCATTGGGACTACGCGGTCTGTATTACCGATTTGCCGATCGACAGGGACGGGCGCTTCGTAATCGCTGAAACCAGCACGGTGCATGGTCTCGCGCTGATCTCATTGCCTGCCTTCGGCATTACCGCGATACGCCATCGCCTGAGCGAAGCGATTCTGCAACTGGTCAACGAGTTGCACCATGGCAGTTCGGAAGAGGACCGTGCTCGCCAAGAGCAGCGTACCCAGCAATCCGATAAAGTCCACGAGAGCCTGCGTGGCAAAGGTGCCCGGCAGCTACTGGGTAGGCACCTCTACGAGAAGCTGTTCCCGATACGACGGATAACGCTACCGGGCGAGGGAGAGTCCTTCGATGTACGCTTCATTGCCGAATCAAGGATCAACGGAAGCCTTCGCATCCTGGCAGGCATGGTGCGAGCCAACCGCCCCTGGACCATCTTTCCTGCTTTCAAGCGCGTCATCGCCGTCGCGTTTGCGACCGGCGCCTATGGTCTGGTGTTTCCCACCCTTTGGCAGCTCAGTGCCAATTATGGCCAGCCACGCCTTGTTCTGCTTATGGGAGTGGCCATGGCGGCGATGATCGCCTGGATCATCATTGCCCACACGCTGTGGGAATCGATAAAAAACGCCCAATCACCACGTCTGGTTCGCCTCTATAACACGGTCACTGTCCTGACGCTAAGTGCCGGGGTCGTATTCTATTACGTGATCCTACTGGGCCTTTTCTGTTTCACGGTCCTCGTTTTCATTCCGGCCAACATGCTGGAAGCGCAACTCGGCCACGCGGCCAGTCTTTTCGATTACACCTCTCTTGCCTGGCTCGCGACTTCGATTGCCACTATCGCTGGGGCCCTGGGGGCCGGACTGGAAGATGAAGAAACCGTCAGAAACGCCACTTACGGCTACCGGCAGCGACGCCGCAACCAGGAAGCGAATAGGCGCTGACAACTCTGTTTTTGTGATCAGCCGTTGTTCCTCGGTGGGGTCCACGCCGGTGCTTCGTCCTCGATTCGCCGTGCGTCTTCCCGCATGGCGTGACCCAGTGACTCTTCGAGCTTCATGAACAACTCCCCGTAGCGCGGGCTGAAGTGGATGCCTTCCTCGATGTTGCGCCAGGCGTTGAACAGTTGATCTTCGTGGGCTTTTTCGCTGGCGACAAAGGATTGGGTCATCCGGCGGGCGCGTTCTGGGTGGACGCCCATGGCGGTGAGAGCATCGCCGCCGAGTTCCAGAGCGGAATAATAGGTCTCGCTCACCACATCGTCGGCGCCGGCCTCACGCAACTCGTAACCATGGCCGCGGTCGAAAGCGCGGGCCAGCACCCAGACCGCTGGGTAAAGCTGTTTGACGTGACGTACCAAACGTACGGCCCGGTCCCTGTCGTCAATGGCGACGACGAGCAGGCGTGCCTCTGCAATGCCGGCGGTTTCCAGTAGCTGGATGCGGGTGGCGTCGCCAAAGTAACTTGTCAGCTGGATCCGGCGCAGGTTTTCGATCTGCTCCAGGGCGTGGTCCAGGGCAACGCTGGGAATGTTGTTGGCGCGAAGCAACCGACAGACGATCTGCCCGAAGCGGCCGACTCCTGCCACGATCACCGGCGCCTGCTCTTCTATCTCATCCGGCTCCACTTCTTCATTGGAGGCCTTCTGATAGCGTGGCAGCACCACCCGGTCATAGACAATGAACAACAGCGGTGTCAGGAACATGGACAGAGCCACCACCAATGACAGCATCTGCGCGGTGTCCGCCGGGATCACTCGGTTCTGGGTGCTGTAGGTCAGCAGCACAAACCCGAATTCACCGGCCTGGGCGAGCCCGAGGCTGAATAGCCAGCCTTCACTGCTGCGGATTCCAAACGCGAACGCCAGGCCAACCAGAATCAGCGCCTTGCCAATGATCACCGCCAGGGCGAGAAGCAGGACGGTATCCCAAGACTCCGCCAGAATGCCGAAATTGATCCCCGCGCCCACGGTAATGAAGAACAGCCCCAGCAGCAGCCCTTTGAACGGCTCGATATTGGCTTCCAGCTCGTGCCGGAATTCGCTGTTGGCCAGCACGACACCGGCCAGGAATGCGCCAAGCGCCGGCGACAGGTTGACCAGGCTCATCAGCGCCGCGATGCCGATAATCAGCATCAGGGATGTGGCGGTGAATACTTCCCGCATGCCGGACTGCACCACGTAGCGGAACAGCGGCCGGCTCAGGTAATGGCCGCAGACAATCACCAGCACGATCGCACCGACAACGGCCAGCCCATGCGCCCAGCCCGGCAGGTTCTCAACCAGGCTGAGGCTGCTGTGTCCGCGCTCTGCATCGATGGCGGAGATTCCGGACACGGCCAGCAGCGGGATGACGGCCAGCATGGGGATCACCGCAATGTCCTGGAAGAGCAGCACTGAGAAGGCACTCTGGCCACCTTCGGTTTTGACCAGGCCCTTTTCGGTCAGCGTCTGCAGGACAATCGCGGTTGAGGAGAGGGAGAAGAGAAATCCTACCGCCACGGCGGTTTGCCAGGCCATCCCCAGCGACCAGGCAAAACCGGTGGCGACGGCGGCGGTCAGTGTGACCTGCAGGCCGCCGAGGCCGAGCAGCCGGTTTCGCATGGCCCAGAGGGATTTGGGGTCAAGCTCCATCCCCACCAGGAACAGCATCATTACCACGCCGAACTCGGCAAAATGCTGAAGGGTGACCGTCTCCTGGCCCACCAGGCCGGTCATCGGCCCTATGACGACACCGGCTACCAGGTAACCGAGTACCGACCCCAGCCCGAACCGCCTGGCCAGTGGCACCGCGATTACCGCGGCCACCAAGTATATAAACGCCTGAACAAAGTAGTCAGTCATCAGTCATGTCCGTGGACCGGGAATCAGATATCGATTCTTCTAACCCTAGATCAATGGCTGCATTTTGCTTCCGGTTTCGAAAACGGGGACAGAGCTGATTTTCGGGCCTTCGTCCTTCCCCAGGCGGCCTTTTCTCCGCTTCGCTACGTCAAGGTCGCTGCCACGCTGACTCCGGGAAAATCCTCACCCCGCCCCGTCCCTCGTATGATTCACGGGGGATGGCAGCCATGTGCTTTACTGTCGTTACCTTTTATTGATGCAGGAGGCTTCCATGATCGGCGGCTTGATAGGACTACTGGATGACATCGCCGCATTGGCGAAGTTGTCCGCAGCATCACTGGATGATGTGAGTGCCGCCGCTGGGCGTGCGACGGCAAAGGCGGCCGGGGTGGTGGTCGATGATGCGGCGGTGACCCCGCAGTACCTGCAGGGGGTAACGGCGGAGCGCGAACTCTCGCTTGTGAAGAAGATCGCGATGGGGTCGATCCGCAACAAGCTGATTTTTATCCTGCCGGTGGCCTTGCTGCTGAATCACTTCTTGCCCGGGCTATTGCCGATCATCTTGATGGTGGGGGGTACCTACCTGGCTTTCGAGGGCGCGGAGAAGGTCTGGCACAAGCTCTCCGGAGAGCAGGATGACGACAAGCCGTCGGTCGAAAAGGGGCCGGAGGCCGAGAAAAAGATCGTCAGCAATGCCATTCGAACCGACCTGATTCTGTCCGCCGAGATCATGGTGATCGCGCTTTCCGCCGTCTCCCATCAGGGATTCTGGTCACAGCTGGCGAGCCTGGTGGTGGTCGCGTTTTTCATCACCATTCTGGTGTATGGCGTGGTGGCGCTGTTGATCAGGATGGATGATCTCGGCTTGAAGCTCGCCCAGCGGGATAGTTCGGGAATGAAGAAGCTGGGCCGTAGCCTGGTGAATGCCATGCCCAAGGTGCTGACGGCCATCTCGGTCGTGGGCACCGCCGCCATGCTCTGGGTCGGCGGGCATATCCTGCTGGTCAACCTGGGGGCCGATGGCACGGGCTGGTTCAACGCGCCCTATGCGTGGGTACACCATGTCGAGCAGGGCATCGCCGAGGTAACCGGTGGCCTGGGCGGCATGCTGGGCTGGAGCTTCAATACGCTGTGCTCCGCGTTGATCGGCTTTCTGGTAGGCTCGGTCGTCGTCGGCGTGCTGCACTTCATCCCCTCCAGGAAGACGCAGGCCGAATAGGTACGCGCCGAGAAGGACGTATCAGGTCTCACAGAGCCCGCCACTCGGCGGGCTTTTTGTTGGGTCGAGAGCCATGCGCTACGCCGTACGGGCGGTGGCCTCTCGGGCCGGGATAGGCCGTGGCTGTGCGCCAGTCGCCGAATGGGCTGGCATGTGCTTTAAGTGGTAAGACCAGTTATTGAGTACTAAAGTTTAATTGTTGACCACACGGAACCACCATAGGGTTGATTGCAAGAGAGCTTGATGGCGCTTCCCCGCCAATGTCGAGTTTGGAAGCTTCGCTGATGCTTCAGTTTGAACAACGATGGCGTGTCATTGGTGTCAAGAGGTAAGACCAGAGGAGGATGCATGTCTGAGGAGATGACCCGAGGGAAGGGCGAGGAGCTGCGCGGCGCCGAGAAGGTATTCGGGTATTTCCGCGATCAGGTCCTTTCGGGGGCGCTGAGTCCCGGGGATCGCCTGCCCAGCGAACGTGAACTGTCGCTGACCCTGGGAGTGGGGCGGCCGTTGCTGCGCGAGGTCATGCGGTCACTCAACATGCTGGGCGTGCTCGATATCCGCCATGGCAAGGGGGCTTTCATCGCCCGCGCCAACTTCGGGATGCTGTCGGATTTCTTCACCTTTTATCTGGCCCAGGAGCAGAGCGCGCTCGATGACGTCATGCAGGCTCGTATCGCCATCGAGTGTCAGGCCATCCGCCTCGCCTGCGAGAGAGCCACGGATGCCGACATTTCCCGCATCGAGACCTGCTTCACGCAGTTGACGGAGACCGTGGACGACCCAGAACTGGGCGGTCGCTCGGATTATGAATTCCACATCGCCATCGTGGAGGCGAGCCACAGCCAGACATTGATCACCCTCTACCACGCCATCTCCAACATGCTGCTGAAAAGTCACGTCGAGCGGCGAAGAACGACGGCGAACGCACCCGAGATCATCGAGAGCCACATCGATTCCCACCGCCAGGTGTTCTTGGCAATCGTCGAGGGCGATGGCGACCTGGCCCACCAGAGGCTCCGCGAACACTTCGCGATAGGCGACGAACTGCGCCGGCGAAGCATCATTGCTGCCCATACCAAGGGCAGTGCCAGCACGTACTCAACCGACAAATATAAGTGAGGCACGCATGTTCACGAGAATCGGCATGGGAGTGGCCACGGCGGCATTGGCGCTGGGCCTGAGCACCACGGCATCCGCTGAAACCCTGCGCTACGCCCACGTAGGGGCGGAAGGCGACCTTCAAACCCGTTACGCGGCCGAAGCCGCAAAAGAGATCAACGAAGCGACCGACGGCAACATCTCGGTTCAGGTCTTTCCCGCCAGCCAGCTAGGTGGCGTGGCCGAGATGGTGGATGGAGTACGCATGGGCTCCATCAGCATGGGCCATCATGACTTTGCCTCGCTGGCCCGAATCGTGCCCGAGGCGGCCGTTTTCAATGCCCCCTACGTTTATCGCGATGCCGAGCATGCTTTGCACGCGACAGCGCCGGAGTCGCCGGCAGTGCAGAAAATCAATCAGCAGCTGATCGAAGAGGGTGGCGTTCGCATCATCGGTAGGATCTACCGGGGCAAGCGCCATATCTCTTCCAACTTCGCGGTCAAGACGCCGGAAGATCTCGACAACAAGCCCTTCCGGGCCGTGCCGCTGGATCTCTGGGTGTCCATGGTCAAGGGCTTTGGCGCCACGCCGACACCCGTCGCGGTCTCGGAGCTGCCCACGGCACTGATGACCGGGCTGGTGGTCGGCCAGGAAAACCCGCTGACCATGATTAACGCCAACCAGCTGTACGAAGTCCAGTCGCATGTCTCGCTCACCGGCCACATGGATTCCGTGCTGGCGGTCTTCGTGAACGAGCAGGCATGGCAGTCGCTGGATGAGTCGGACCGAAGTGCTATCAAGAAGGTGCTTGATGAAAAAGCCGAACAGTCGCTTCAGTGGGCGCAAAGCTCGGAAGACGAGCTGGTGAAGACTCTTAAGGACAAGGGTATGACGGTTCTGAGTGAAGAGGATGGACTGGACGTGGATGCCTTCCGCAACAAGGTGAGTGCCCAAATCGAGAAAGACTTTCCGAACTTCAAGCCTTACATCGATATGATCTCGAAGGTCGAGTGAGCTATCGCCAGGAGCCCCGCATAGGGGCTCCTTCGCGTGGTAGTGCACAGTTCAGTAAAGGAGTGTCGGCATGCACCTGGTCAGGCGGCTATTGGAAGGGTTATGCGCCTTGCTGCTGGCGGGGATCGTGCTGGTCCCGTTGGCGCAAGTCATCATGCGGCAAGTCTTTGTCAGCCCAATGATCGGGGCGGAGGAGTTCACCCGCTTCTTGCTGGTCTGCCTGGTCTTCATGGCCTACCCGTTGGTGGTCGACAACGGCGAGAACATCGTCATGGCCGAGCTTCGCGAGTCGTTGCCGACATGGCTGCGCGGGCCGGTGAAGGTAGTGATTCTATTGTGCACGATTGCGGCGAGCGCCTTTATCGCCTACGCCACGGTCATCACCATGCAAGCGAACCTCGGCAACACCACGCCGACCCTCAAGATTCCGTTCTGGCTGTTTTTGGGATCGACATCGCTCGGGTTCAGTGCCGCATGCCTGTTGCATATCGTCCATGGCACCAAGCCACCCGCCGCTGACGTCGGGCCCAATCAATAAGGGGTACTCATGGGCATTGCCTTGATCATCGGCTTCCTGGCCCTGTTCATTCTGGGGTTCCCGGTCGTTTATTCCATTCTGATTCCCTCCATTGGCTATGTCCTGATAGAGGGCTTCCCCAGCGGTCTGCTGGCCCAGCGCATCACCTATGCACTCGACAGCTTTCCCCTGGTGGCCGTGCCGATCTTCATATTCGTAGGCAACATCATGAATCTGGCGGGCGTGACCGAGCGCATCTTTCGTTTCGCCGATACGCTGGTGGGCCGTGTGCCGGGCGGGCTGGCACAGGTCAATATCTTCTCCAGCCTGATCTTTTCGGGGATGTCCGGCGCGGCACTGGCGGACGTCGGCGGGCTGGGCAAGATCGAAATCGAGGCCATGCGCAAGCGCGGCTTTGCGGCGCCTTTCTCCGCTGCCGTCACGGCCTCTTCGGCGGTCGTGGGGCCGATCTTTCCGCCGAGCATTCCCCTGATCGTCTATGGCTCTGTGACCAGCGTCTCCATCGTGCAGTTGTTGATCGCAGGTATCGTGCCGGCACTGATCTGCATCGCCTTGCTGATGGCGACGGCAGCCGTGCTGGCGCTGCGTGGCAACATGCCCCGTGCGGCACGCCGTCCCTCCCTGGGTGAGGTCTTGTCGGCACTGTTGCCGGCGCTACCGGCGTTGCTGGCGCCGGTCCTGATGATCGCGGGGATGATGAGCGGCCTGTTCACCCCGACCGAAGCGGCGGCGGTCACGGCCGGTTATGTGCTGCTGGTCAGCGGGGTGGTGTACCGGGAACTGACCTGGGCGCACTTGTGGAATGCCATGCTGGTCACGCTTCGCAGTACCAGTGCCATCTTGATCATCGTCGCCGCCGCCTCATTGTTTGGGTGGATTCTGGCCGTCGAGCAGATTCCCCAGGAATTCGCCGGCTGGATCCTGCAGGTCTCGAAGGATCCGCTGGTACTGCTGTTGATCGCCAACCTGATCTTCTTTGCGGTGGGCATGTTCCTCGATTCCACCACTGCCACGCTGCTGGTGGTGCCGGTGATTGCACCGCCCATGGTGCTGGCCGGCGTCGACCCCGTACACCTGGGCATCGTGGCGATCTTCAATCTGATGATCGGCCTGCTGACGCCGCCCATGGGGCTGTCGTTGTACCTGATTTCGTCGATTGCCAGAATATCGCTGCGCCAACTGCTGTGGGCGCTGATTCCCTTCTATGTGCCGCTGCTGACGACGCTGGCCATTATCACGTTTGCCTCGGACCTGGTGCTCTGGTTGCCCGGCATGCTTCGCTAAACAAAACCTGGAGTGGATATATGAAGATCGTCATAGGCTCGGATCATGCGGGCTACAGGCTCAAGGCCTCGGTGGTGGAATACGTGGAATCGCTCGGCCATGAGGTGATCGACGTGGGGTCGCACGATGACACCCCGGTGGATTTTCCCGATATTGCGAAGCAGATGGCCGGCAAGGTGACGAGTGGCGAGGTGGCCCGGGGCTTGATGGTCTGCGGCACCGGCGTGGGCGCCTCCATTGCCGCCAACAAGATTCGCGGCATTCGCGCCGCGGTGTGCCACGACATCCATTCGGCCCACCAGTGCGTCGAGCACGATGACGTCAACGTGATGTGCATCGGCGCGCAAATCGTCGGCCCCTGGCTGGCCAACGACCTGATCAAGGCCTATCTCGAAGCCGAGTTTTCCACCAGCGAAGAGTTCCGCCGGCGCGTGGAAAAGCTGCATGCCATGGAGAACGAAGGCTAGCACCGCAATCGAGAAGTTACCCAGGCCGCCGAGCGCCGGTCAGCGCTGGCGGCCATGAAATCCAACCAACCATCCAGCCCCTCCCCTGAAGCTGAGCTCGGTTATCACGTATCATGCAGTCAAGCCAACGCTCGCCTTCCGGGGCTGGCGCCTCACTGCCTGCCGGGGATCTCCTTGCCATGACGCGCGTCGCTATCTTCGTGGATACCCAGAACGTCTACTACACCGTGCGCGAAGCCTACGGCAAACACTTCGATTACCGCCGGTTCTGGGCGAGGGCGACGGCGAATCGTGAGGTGCTGACCGCTCGCGGCTATGCCACCGACAAGGGCGACGCCAAGCAGCGCGAGTTCCAGAATATTCTCCGCTCGATCGGCTTCGAGGTCAGGCTCAAGCCGTTCATCCAGCGCGCGGATGGTTCCGCCAAGGGCGATTGGGACGTAGGCATCACGCTGGATGCCATCGAGTACGCGGCACAGGCGGATGTGGTGGTGCTGGTCTCTGGCGATGGCGACTTCGACCTGCTGGCGGAGAAAATCCGCGAGGTGCATGGCAAGCGCGTCGAGGTCTACGGCGTGCCCAAGCTCACCGCCAATTCCCTTATCAACGCTGCGAGCCAGTTCATCCCCATCGAGGGCGAGCTGCTGCTGGGGTGAGGCGCTGATGCTGAGTTGCCGGATTCGTCGGAAAGGGCGTGCTATGGTCGGTTAATCTTGAACTCACTCGAACAAGCCCGACATGAGCGAACAACCGCAGATCCTGATCTACGAGGATGCCGATAAGGCGGTCGACGTGCGTCTGGACGAAGGCCGCGAGACCGTATGGCTGACGCAGCGGCAGATGGCCGAGCTCTTTGATAAAGACGTTCGTACGGTTAATGAGCACGTGCTGAACGTTTACGAGGAAGGCGAGTTGGAGAGAGAGCCAACTATCCGGAAATTCCGGATAGTTCGCCAAGAGGGCTCGCGACAGGTCATGCGAGCCATCGAGCACTACAACCTGGATGTGATCATTTCCGTTGGCTATCGCGTCAAGTCTCAAGCAGGCACTCGCTTTCGCCAATGGGCAACGCGCGTCCTTCGTGAGCATCTCATCCATGGCTGGACGCTGCATCAACAGCGCTTCGAGGCGAATGCCCAGGAGTTGGAGGCGGCGATGGCGCTGGTGCGCAAGGCGGCGCACAGCCCGGCGCTGAATATGCCGGGCAGTCGTGGTCTGGTGGATATCGTCGCGCGTTATGCGCAGACGTTTCTGCTGCTGCAGCGCTATGATGAAGGACTATTGAGCGATCCCGACGTGCAGGCGGGCGGTCAGCTGCCTTCGTTGGAAACGGCGAGAGCGGCGCTGGACGAGTTGAAAGCCGAATTGATAGGACGGGGAGAGGCCACCGACCTGTTTGCGCGGGATCGAAGCGATGGGCTGGCCTCACTGCTTGGCAATCTCGATCAGTCCATCTTCGGTGAGCCGGCCTATCCGAGTATCGAGTCGAAAGCCGCGCACCTGCTCTATTTCGTGATCAAGAATCATCCGTTCGCCGACGGCAACAAGCGCAGTGCGGCCTTTCTGTTCGTCGACTTCCTGCACCGTAATGATCGCCTGCTGTCATCGGCAGGGGAGCCCGTGATCAACGATGTCGGTTTGGCGGCGCTGACGCTGCTGGTGGCGGAGTCCGACCCCGCCAACAAGGAGACGATGATCCGGCTGATCATGAACATGCTCGCCGACGATGCAGCATCCACTTGAATGGTGGGATAGTGGTTCTCCGGTGAGCCTCGCCCATCGCCCATTCCCTTATCAACGCTGCGAGCCAGTTCATCCCCATCGAGGGCGAGCTGCTGCTGGGGTGAGGCGGCCAGCCGAACCGCAATATCTGGCTGTCCAGCGGTGTCCATCTTGGGGTGTCCAGCTTAGAGCACGTTTCAAAACCTTGAAAACAAGCCATCTCGTTTATAGCTTGGGAGCATGACGTCGAAAATTGTCTCAGACGAGTTATGGGCCATCGTTGAACCTCTGTTGCCTGAACCCACCATGGA
>Ga0209300_1000059_pt1 | contig 72382 bp, 66 predicted proteins | sample Shrwel_input2_RT_FD_187535 | JGI IMG/M metagenome (GOLD analysis project Ga0209300, IMG submission 187535) | Subsurface microbial communities from deep shales in Ohio, USA - Utica-3 well 1 S input2 RT (SPAdes) (version 2) ... | reverse complement strand
GAGATAACCATGGGCAGGAACCTGACATTCGCTGCTTAGGTCAGTGGCGCTTGGCGGCGCCACGGTTGTTAAGGTAAACCATTCTCATTTGAGTCGTCAAGCGTAACGAGAATATTTTTCACTTAGTATGCGTCGGGAGGCATCAGGTGCCACTTATCGCCATGTTCAGCGCCCAGCCGTATGACCGCCGTTTCTTCGAAACCGCGAATGCGCGCCATGGGTTCCACATCAGTTATCACGACGTGGCGCTCAGCGCGGAGAGTGCCGTGCTGGCCCACGGCGCCGATGGGGTGTGTGCCTTCGTCAACGACACGTTGGATGCCGCCACGCTGGAGGCCCTGAGCGCGCAGGGAGTGCGTTTCGTGGCCATGCGCTGCGCGGGATTCAACAATGTCGATATCGCTGCTGCCAAGCGCCTGGGGGTGGCCGTAGTGCGCGTGCCGGCATACTCACCGGAGGCGGTGGCCGAGCATGCCCTGGCGCTTCTGTTGACGCTGAACCGACGCACGCATCGCGCCTACAACCGGGTTCGCGAGGGCAACTTCATGCTCGAGGGGTTGCTGGGCATGACGTTACACGGCAAGACGGTGGGCGTGATCGGCACCGGTCGTATTGGCCTTGCCACGGCGCGGATCTTTCGTGGCTTCGGTTGCCACTTGCTGGGTGAGGACCGTTATCCCTGCGATGATTTCACCGCACTGGGTGGCGAGTATGTGTCACGTGAGTGTCTGCTGGCGGAGAGCGACGTCGTCAGCCTGCATTGCCCGCTGACCGACGACACACGCTATCTGATCGATGCCCAGGCCCTGGCGGCGATGAAGCCGGGCGCGATGCTGATCAATACCTCGCGCGGGGGATTGATCGACACCCGTGCGGTCATCGAGTCCCTCAAGGCACGGCGATTGGGTGGTCTGGCCATCGACGTCTACGAACAGGAGACATCGTTGTTTTTCCGTGATCATTCCAGCGACATCATCGATGATGATGTCTTCCAACGTCTGGTGACGTTCCCCAATGTGCTGATCACCGGTCATCAGGGCTTCTTCACGCAGGAGGCGTTGACCGAAATAGCCGAGGTCACGCTCGACAACGTGGCGTGTTTGATGCGCGGTGCACCCTGTGCCAATCGGGTTGGCGATTGAGTGTCAGCTCGCCAGCGCCATCCATGCCGGTAGCGTCACCATGGCCAGCAGGGTCTGGCCGGTGATCAGCGCCGCCATCAGCTCGGCGTCGCCACCGAGCTGGCGGGCGAGGATATAGGCCGAGGTGGCGGTGGGCAGGGCGGCGAACAACAGCGCGATGTCGCGGCTCACCGGGTCGAGCCCGGTCAACCAGGCCAGGGCCAGTACTACCACGGGGGTGGCACCGAGCTTGAGTGTGGCCGAGTGCCAGAACGCGTGTCCGCTGCCGGCGAGGGCACGCGGGCGTAGCGCCACGCCCACGGCAATCAACCCTAGCGGGAGGGCGGCACGGCCGGTGAGTTCGACGGTGCTGCCCAGCCAGCCCGGCAGACCGATGCCGGTAACATTGAGGGCGATACCGATCACGCAGGCCAGGATCAACGGATTGCGTAGCAGGGCAGCAAGACTGCGCCCGAGGCTCGAGGGGCCCAAGGTGCCGGCGGCGATGAAACCACTCACGCAGAGCACATTGGCCAGCGGTACCATCAATGCCACGGCGACTGCCGCCACCGTCGCGCCGGCCTGGCCATGCAGCGCGGCGGCGCCGGCGACCCCCACGTAAGTATTGAAGCGCAGCGTGCCTTGCAGCACCGAGGTGAACGCCGGTGGCGCCAGCGCCAGGCGATGACGCGCACACCAGAGCACCAGCGCGAACAGCGTCATGGCACCCATCAGTACCACGGCCAGGCGGATGACCGGCACCTGCGCGACATCCGCCGTGGCGAGGGTCGAGATCAGCATCGCGGGGAACAATAGAAAGTAGATCAGCCGTTCCATTGCGGGCCAGAAATCGCCCCCGGGGAAACGCCGCCAACCCAAGAGGGCGCCGAGTAAAATCAGTAAAAATAGAGGGCCCAAGGCCCCAGTGACACCGCTCATTGTGCCTCCGTTTGAGCAACTTCATGGACACTGGGCGCTGACGCAGCCAAGCTCGCCGGCACACGAACTGGTAAGCTTAGCGCGATGCCCTGGGTGATGGGATTCGACCTAACGATATGCAACACCACGATGAAGACCCCGTAAGGCCGCCGCTGCTCAATCTTTTGACGCTGCTGACGCTGGTAACGATTCTGGTGGCGGCCGGTTATCTGGCCGATTATTACCTGCGCGATTCGCGTGACGACGTCATCTGGTATCCCCCACGCATGCATTGCGATCTGCGCGAAGGGCCGTGTCGTGCCGATATCGGCTTGAATGGCACGCTGCGTTTCGAAATGCACGGCGATTTCGCCTCGTACGAGCCGTTGACGCTGGATGTACAGACATCCGGCATCGACGTGCAGTCGGTAGCCGTGGAATTTCTCGGGCGTGACATGAATACGGGACTCACGCGGGTCGAGTTGGAGAAAGTGGCTGACAACCACTTCCGGGGCGTGGGTGAACTCCGTCCCTTCACTGAAACGGTCATGCCGTGGCGGGCGCAGGTCATTCTCGAGACGTCTGAGGGGCGTAAGGGAAGCTGGTTCGATTTCGATATTCACCGCTAGGTGCAGCATGCCAAGTATCGTTTGTCCACATTATGACAAGCGCCTTTGCTATGCGGCTTGTGGGTAAGCCAACGCTTACTCCGCGGTCACCATCGAGTAACGATTATCTTAAAAAATCCAATTAAAACAAAGGGTTTATATTTATTTTTAGAGTTTTGGCATGGCGTGCTTGACTGTTCGCGCGCGTCATGTGCAAACCCCGCAGGGGCAAAAAAGCGGGCTTTCACCGCCAAGCCACAGACGCTCCACAAAACTATCCACAAGTGGTGGTGGCGTAAAGATGTGGAAAACACTAGGCGTGCGCCCCGAAAGAAAGCAGCACGAAGAAAGGTAGAAGCAGGGTTGTGCGAGATGCTAGGCGCCCCGCAGGGCACCTAGCGTGATGCGCTTACTTATCGGCCGATGGCTTCTGGCCGTCCTGAGCTTCGATACCCAGCAGCTCGATCTTGAAGGTGAGTGCTTGGTTGGGACCGATAGGGCCACGAGTGCCACCCTGCCCATAGGCGAGATTGGAAGGCACATAGAGCATCCAGGTATCGCCGACCTGCATTTTCTGCAGTGCTTCCTGCCAGCCCTTGATGACCTGGTTGACCTGGAACGTGACGGGCTCGCCACGCTCGTAGGAGCTGTCGAAGACGGTTCCGTCGGGTAACTTGCCTTCGTAGTTGACCTTCACGGTCGAGTCGGCGCTGGGCGTTTTACCGTCGCCGGATTCGAGCTCCTTGTATTGCAGCCCGGAGTCGGTAACTTTCACGCCTTCCTTCTTGGCGTTCTCGGCCAGGAATTTCTCGCTTGCCTTGCGATTCTCTTCGGCCACCTTTTGCTGTTGGGCCTTCTTTTCGGCCATCTTCTGTTTCTGGAAGTCAGAAAGTGTGGCCGCGATCTCTTTATCGCTCATCTGCAGGTCGCCGCCAGCATAGACATCCTTGACCGCTTGGGTGAAGGCGTCGGTATCGAGATCCGGGATGTCCTGCTTGACGCTTTGGCCCAGCGTGGCGCCGAGGCTATAGCCGAGCTTGGCTTCGTCGCTTTGCGGGGCAGCCATGGCCAGCAGCGGCGTCGCTACGAGGCCGCCGAATGCCACAGCCGTCATTAAACGCTTCATGAAAACTCCTTAACAAGATAAACAAAACACCGCCCTTCAACTGTACCAGCATGGGGGCCGTTGCGCACCCGCGCAGCTTGCAGTCACTTGACATTGAGGCGACTTTGCTCTTCTCTGAATCTACATTGATAAGAAAGAGGGAACTCTATGCAACTGCGCAATATCGTTCTGAGTATCACGGCGTTGAGCTTGGTCGGTGTCGCTTCCACGGCGGCCGCCGAGACCTGGCGTTTCGGTCTCGAGGAGACGGAAGGTAGCGTGCAGTACGGCTATGCGGAAGAGTTCAAGAAGCTGATCGAGAAAAAGAGCGACGGCGACATCACAGTCGAGTTGCTGCCGTATGGCTCATGGGGGTCGAGCTACACGGCGTTGTATGACGCCATCCAGAGCGGCGCCATTCCGATTGGCTTCGGCTCCGGCTTTCTGGGCGGCACTGTGCCGGAAAGTCAGTTGATGAGCCTCAACTTCGTCATGCCCAATGATCAACTCGAGACGGCCAAGATTCTCAACTCCGACGATTTCCTCAAGAGTGATGCTTGGCAGGAATCGTTCCGCGAGCGTGGCTTGGTGCCGCTTGCCACCTTGCCCGAGGGGTACCAGGTCTGGACGGCTAACAAAGAGATCCGCACGCCGGAGGACATGGAAAACCTGCAAATCCGTGTCATGGATAACAGCCTGCTCCGCGCGACCTACGAGGCTTATGGCGCCTCGCCCATCACCATCGCCTATGGCGAGCTCTACAGTGCCCTGCAGCAAGGCCAGGCGGAAGGTAACATTCAGCCGGTCTTCGCGCATGAAAACATGGGCTTCTATGAAGTCCAGGACTACATGATCTTTGCCGATCAGTCGCAATTCATCGCCAATCTCATCGGTAACGAGCAGTGGTACGAGGGGCTGTCCGATGAGCAGCAAAAGATGCTCGAGTCCACGCTCGATGAGATGGTGAAGAAAGGGCATGAGATCCAGACGCAGTTCAACTCCGAGCGCCTCGAGACGATCAAGAACAAGAGTGATATCAATATCATTCACTTGAACGAGGAAGAGCGCGCGGCATTCCGTGAACTGGCCAAGCCGGTGCGTCAGACCTACGTCGATATGGTCGGCGAACGTGGTCAGAAGGCGCTGGACATTGTGCTGGATCATGTCAATCAGTCTGGCGACAAGGCGGAGTAAGCCTGACGGTCAGTATCTGAAGTACTGCGATACCGCATGCAAAACCCCGGAAGCGTTGAGCTTCCGGGGTTTTTATATGTCTGGCGGATGGTGGTGAGGCAGGGATGCTGCTCCACACCGTGCCGACCCGACGAAGGCCGGGTCGGCTGCGCTCAGTCGCCGCCGAGCGAGGGCAGCAGCAGCGATATCTGCGGGAACATGATCAAGATGATCGTGGCCAATACCAGGATGGCGATGAACGGGGGCGTGCCGCGAATCACTTCCATATAAGGCCGGCGGAATACCGCGATGGCGGTGAAGATATCGCAACCGAACGGGGGAGTGGCCGAGCCGATGGCCGCCTGCAGGGTAACGATCACGCCGACATGTACCGGATCCAGTCCGGTGGCCTCGACCAGTGGCTTGAAGATCGGCACCAGAATCAGAATGACCACGATGGGGTCGACGAACATACAGCCGACGAAGAAGGCCGCCGCGATCAGCAGCAGTGCCAGGAACTGGTTGTCGCCGATACCCTCGATGATGGGGCCGAGGATCTGCTCCGGCACGCCGGCGGTACCCAGGGTCTGCGAGAACGCCGCGCCGATGGCGACTAGGATGAAGACCACGGCGGTGATCATGCCGGTGGAGAGCGCCAGACTGCCGAGATCGCGGATCGATACCTGACGGTAGATCAACACCTCGAGAATAAAGGCATAGGCCACCGCGACCGCCGAGGCCTCGACGGCGCTGAAGAAGCCGCCGTAGATACCGCCGACCACCAGCACCGGGAACCCCATCGGCAGAATGACTCGGCGCACCGCCTTGAAGCGTTCCGCCCAGGTGGCGCGTGGCTCGGGCTCGATGCCTTTCAGGCGCGCGCCGATATAGCAGTACACGGCAAACATGGCCAGGATCAGAATACCGGGGAGAATGCCGGCGAGGAACAGGTCGCCGATCGATGTTTTCATGACCACGCCATAGACGATGAAACCGATGCTGGGCGGAATCAGTAGCGCGATATCGCTGGCGTTGATGATCAGGGCCAGAGCGAAACTGTCAGGGTAGCCCCGCGCCAGGAGGCGAGGACGCATCGGCCCGCCCATAGCAACTACGGTGGCCTGCGTGGAACCCGAGACGGCCCCGAACAAGGCGCACGAGGCGGCGGTGGTGATTGGCAGCCCCCCGCGTACATGGCGGGTGAAGACATCGACGACATCGAGCAGGCGGTTGGCGGTATGGCCCTTGGTCAGGATGTCGGCGGCGAAGATGAACATGGGCACGGCGGCGAGTACCCAACTGCCGATGCCGTTGATCATCCAACTCACGGCCTGGTCGGGCCCGAAAAACGTCATGCCTGTGAACATCATGAAAAGCGTGCCCGCCGCCAGGGGAACCATCATCGGGAACCCGAGCAGCAGCAGTACCAGCATGATCACGGCTAGCCAAGTTAGCATTGTTTTACGTCCTCGCGTTGATGGCGGTCGTGTTGCGGAGAGGCAATTCAGGTATCGCGACGTGCGTCATGGCCCTCGTTACTGCCATTGCCTTCTTCCGCTTCTGGGGGCACTTCGTTGTATTCCTCTTTTTCGTTGAAGGAACGGTAGATATCGTCACTCACCAGGTTGCGCACGGTGGTGAGCAGGTATTGCACGCCGGCGAGAATGAAGCCGATGGGGAGGGCGAGATAGACGATCCACATGGGGATGTTAAGCGAGGCACTGCTACGACCGCGGTCATGAATGGCCATGACATAATCGATGGACTTGTCGGCGAAGTAGAACATCAATACTGCAGTGCCCAAGGAGATCAGGATGAGGAGCGCCTTGCGCCAGCGGCCGCTGAGCTGGTCGTAGATCGCCGACATGCTGATATGGCGGGCGTTGCGTGCCGCATAACCGACACCGACGAAGGTGATCACCACGATGAGCATCTCGGTCACTTCGTAGGTCCCGGGGATGCCTTGTTCGAAGAGCAGATTGCCGACGACCTGACCGCTCATGAGCACGGCCATGGCGAGTACGCCCCCCGCGATGATCACGCGCTCGATGATGCTCAGGCCATGATCGATAGCGCCTAGTACACGAAGCAAGGCACTGCGTGATTCAGCGTTTTCATCGCTATTGCCAGGCTGTGAAGGTGTCATGTCGTAGAGTCCTTTTTGTGATGGCCGATTCGTCGCGCGAATGGCATGGATCTCGACGTCCGTACCGCGTCGTGGAGGTGCCGCGATCAATCGGACTGGCTTCTATAAAACCTACAGAGTTTGTGGGATGAGCGCCACTCGTCAATGATTTATCCGTACATGCGTCATATACGCTTTCCCGAGCATTGAGCCGGCTGCGAAGAGGCAATGTATTACGAATGGTGCGTCGTGTGTTGGGTGGTCAGCGTCGCCAGCGCGGCTTCCTGCGCTGGCGCGTGCATGACCAAGCAGCGTGTCAGCTGCATGGTCAGGCTGGTGTCGTCCGCACGGCGCTTGCGTACGGCATGCGACGTCTCGCTGAGAGCCTGAAGCTGGCGCAGTGTTTCACGTTCGGCGAGCAGCTCGGCTTCCTTGAGATGATCGCGCAGCGTCGCCACGTCTTGTTCGTCTCGCGCACGTGGCTTGAGCATGCGGCGTAGATGACGGATCGGCTGTGTGACCTCGGCTTGCCAGGCACGGATTTCACCCAGTGCGTTGTGCGCCTCGTCGGTGGGTACGAGAGCGTGATGATCGAGCCAGCAGCGCCACAACAATTCGCAGACATCCGCCCCTGCCGTATCTTGTAGCTGCAAGCAGGCGTCGGCGACCCCGGGGCGCTGGTACAACGCCAGGGCATAATCCCAAAGCGGTGGATTCCGCAGAACATCGCACAATTGGGTAGAATGCATGGGTAATCTCCAGCCGTCCTGGCAGGCATGACGGCGGAACTCACCGAATCACCACCGGAGCGGGCATGATCGCATTTCGCCAACTCGCGCTGCAACGCGGGATCCAGCCGCTGATCGAGAACGCCGACCTCACGCTACACGATGCCACCAAGGCGGGTATCGTGGGCGCCAACGGTTCGGGCAAGTCGAGCCTGTTCAAGCTGTTGCTGGGGGAGCTGACGCCGGAGCACGGCACGGTTGAACTCTCCGGTGGGCAGCGCATAGCGCATATGGCGCAGGAGGTGGAGGCGCTCGACCGGGCGCTGGTCGAGCATGTCCTCGATGGCCACACCGAGTTGCGTGCCACGGAGCATGCCCTGGCCGAGGCTCAGGCTAGCGGTGCGGCCCACCGCGAGGCCGAGTTGCATGGCGAAATCGAGGCGCTCGAGGGTTATACCGCGCGTCCGCGCGCCGAGCAAATGCTGGTCGGGTTGGGCTTCACGCAGGATGACCTGTATCGCCCGCTGTCGGACTTCTCGGGGGGCTGGCGGATGCGCGTCAGTCTGGCGCAAACGTTGTTCATGCCGTCTGATCTGATGCTGCTCGACGAGCCGACCAACCACCTCGATCTCGACGCATTGCTATGGCTCGAGCAGTGGCTTACACGCTATCCCGGCACGCTGCTGCTGATTTCCCACGACCGCGACTTCCTGGATGCGGTATGCGATCACATCGTGCACTTCGAGCAACGCCAGTTGATGCTGTATCGCGGCAATTACTCGCGCTTCGAGCACACGCGGGCCGAGCGTCAGGCGCGTGCCCAGGCCGAGGCGGCCAAGCAGCAAGCGCGGCGCGAGGAGATCGAGCGTTTCGTGGCACGCTTTCGCGCCCAGGCTAATAAAGCGCGCCAGGCGCAGAGTCGCCTGAAGATGCTGGAACGCATGGAAACCATCGCCGTCGCGCACGCCGATTCGCCGTTTCACTTCACCCTGCCCAGTGCCGACAAGACCTCCTCGCCGTTGCTGGTACTCGATGACGCCACGCTGGGGTATGGCCAAACAGCGTTGCTCGAACACGTCAGCGTGAGCATCCTGCCGGGACAGCGGATCGGACTGCTGGGCGCCAACGGGGCGGGCAAGTCGACACTGATCAAGGCGCTGACGGCGCAACAACCGTTGCTGGCCGGCAAGCGCGTGCCCGGCGATAACCTGGCGATCGGCTACTTCGCTCAGCATCAGCTCGAGCATCTCGACGTGAGCTCCACGCCGTTCGTGCACATCCAGCGGCTATCGCCCACGGCCAGCGAACAGGAGATTCGCAACTTCCTGGGGGGCTTCGGGTTTCACGGCAATGATGTCTTCGCCAGCGTGGGGAACTTCTCCGGGGGCGAGAAGGCGCGTCTGGCGCTGTCGTTGATCGCTTGGCAAAAACCCAATCTGTTGTTGCTCGACGAGCCCACCAACCACCTCGACCTGGAAATGCGTGAATCCCTGACACAGGCCTTGGCCGGATTCGAAGGAGCGGTGATCATCGTCTCCCACGATCGCCACTTGCTGCGCGCCAGCGTCGATGAGTTCTGGCATGTGGTGGATGGCCGCGTCACTACCTTCGACGGCGACTTGGACGATTATCGTGCCTGGCTCAAGGCGCGCCTCGAGGGCGAGCGGCGCGATGCGCGCCAGGAAAAGGCCGAGCGCCAGGTCACTGCGGAAGCCCCCAAGGGCGACCGCAAGGCTTCGCGTCGTGCCGCCGCCGAAGTACGTGAGAAGTTGCGGCCGCTCAAGCGCGAGCGCGACAAGATCGAACGTGACATGAGCAAGGCCCAGGCGGAGCTGGCAAGTCTGGAGGCCGCTCTGGCCGATGAAGGCTTGTATCAGGATAGCGCGCGCAAGGGCGAGCTAACCGACTTGCTGGGGCGCCAGGGCGATGCGCAGAGCCGCCTCGAGACACTCGAACAGCGCTGGCTGGAGGCCGAGGAGGCGATCGAGGCGCGTGAAGCGGCATTGGCGGACGACGCCTGATACAGAAAACAGGCGTCTACTGCGGACACATGAGCGTGTCGCTAGGCTCATGTCTCGACGATAAACGTCACTGGCCCGTCGTTGAGTAGCGAGACCTGCATATCGGCGCCGAATTCACCGGTGGCGACGCGCGACCAAGCCTGCCGTGCTCGAACGACCAAGTAATCGAACATCGCCTCGCCGTGGGCGGGTGTCGCGGCGCCATCGAAGCCCGGTCGCAGGCCCTTGGCGGTATTGGCCATGAGGGTGAACTGCGGCACCAGCAACAAGCCGCCTTCCACCTGCTGTACGTTGAGGTTCATCTTGCCTGCCTCGTCGCCGAATATGCGCAGCTTGAGCAGTTTATGCAGCATCTTGTCGGCGTGGGCTTGGGTATCTTCGGGCGCCACGCCGATCAAGGCCATCACGCCTTGCTCGATGGCACCCGTGGAGCGGTCGTCGACGGCGACGCTGGCATGGCGGACACGTTGAATGACGGCTCGCATGGTGAGGGTCCTTTCGGGCACGAGTGGCTACCAGGCCCGGCATACCATCATGTCCACATGCACTTCGGCAAGCAGTCGCTCGATCAACGGCGCCGGTTGATGACGGCCGAAGAGTGCCAGATCCTGATGGCCGAGTGCCAGCAGATCGGGCGGTTGGCGACGCAGATAATCCATCAGCACCTCGCCGGGTTCGCCTTGCTCGAGGACCAGCTCGAGCTCCGGCACGTCGCCGACCTCCTCCATGAGCTTGTCGACTTCCGCTTCCAGGCGGATACGCCGCGCGGCGAGTTCGCGCTCGCGCCAGCGGGCATAGCCGCTATCGGAACCCATTTCGTCATCGCCGGGCAGGTGCCAGGCATGCAGTAGCGTCAGGCGGGCCTCGGAAAAGTGCGTCAGGACGTCACGCAGGGTATGACGACTGGCCAGCGAAAAATCCACCGGCACCAGCACGTCTTGCCATGCCTGCTCGGGGCTGTGGCTTACGGTGAGCACCGGACACGGCGCGCGGCTTAGCACCCGGGCCAGGGTCGTGCCGCCAACCAGCGCGTGCTGGCCGCGTTTGCGATGGGTGCCGAGCACGATCATGGTGGCATCGCGGTCATGCGCCTCGCGGATGATTTCGGCGTAGGGCGCGCCGGTGGTGGTTTGTATTAATGTCTCGGGCGCCGGCAGGGCATAGTCTTCGCGGATATCGGTCAACTGACGCTCTAGCTCGTCGACGACGCTGCGTTCCAGGTCACGCAGTGCCTGGCGCGGCAGATAAGGGTCGAGGACGTGGAGGATGTCCAGGCGGCTGCCGCTGGCGTGCGCTAGTTTGAGGGCGCGCGCAAAGGCAGCACGGTTGTCGGCGGACAGGTCGCAAGCCAGTAGTAAGGTCTGAGGCATGATACGTCCCTCCTGCGAGAAGGCGGCGTGCGAATGCAGGCGACACCGCGCTGACGTCGAGCCGGATGGTTAACACCGCAATGCCATGGTAAACATTGCGGTGAAGCCAAGCATGGCCGCCCCCGGCGCTCTCTGCAAGTGCGGGCGACGACCCGCTTTCACCACCAAGCGTGAAAATGATGTACCGGCCCCCGCCCCTGGCCGACATCGAGATGTACGCTGGCGTCCAATGCTGTGTGCAGCCAGTGTTTGGCGTCGCCGATGGCTGCGTGGATATCGTCGTGGGCACTGGCCTCGGCCGGCAGGCGGGCCAGATAGGCGGTCACCGCCGAGGACAGCGCACAACCGGTGCCATGCAGGTTCTGGGTGGCGATGCGCGGTGCCTCGAGCCATTCCACGCCCTGCGGAGTCGCGAGCAGGTCCGGGCAGGCGTTACCACTGAGGTGGCCGCCCTTGAGCACCACATACGGGGCGCCGAGGCGCGTCAACTCGGGCAGCAGGGAAGCCATTGCCTCAGTGGTGCGGGGTGTTTCGGTGTCCAGCAGCACCGCTGCCTCCGGCAGGTTGGGGGTGATGACATCGGCTAGGGGCACCAGGACGTCACGCACCGCACGAATGCCGGTACGGTCGACCAGGATGTCGCCGCTCTTGGCGACCATCACCGGGTCGAGCACGACCCAACGTGGCCGGTAACGGGCCAGGGCGTCGCGAATCGTCGTGGCGACGTCCATGCTCGCCACCATGCCGATCTTGACCGCGTCGATGCGCACATCGCCGAGTAGATTGTCGAGTTGCTCGGCGATCATCTCGGCGGGGATCGGATGCACGGCACGTACGCCTTGCGTGTTCTGGGCGATCACTGCCGTGATGACGTTGGTGGCGTAGGTGCCCAATGCTGAAAACGTCTTGATATCCCCCTGCAACCCGGCGCCACCCGAAGGGTCGGAGCCGGCGATGGTGAGGACATTGGGAGGTGTCGGAGCGGACATGGCCTGACCTTTGGTGTTCTGACGTAGTGTGCGCCCATTGTGGCGGCTCGAGCGCTGGCGTGGCGCGTAGGATACCGGCAAAACGTTCGGCGAACCGAACATGGGTTGCAGCGACTCAGGATGTGTCTGGATAACTTAGACTTTCGTTGACGCCTGGCGAGAGATGGGACCGCCCCATAGGCTCATTTCTTATTAGAACAATCTTTAGTGAACCCAGCTTCCGAAGTAAGTAATGACTTACGTACTAAGCTCGGCGAGTGGTGATCATGGTGCTCGACATGGCGTTAACTTACTCACTTTATCGTTGGCCTTCCTGACAGGCGCTGCTAAATCCCCTAGAATTGTAGGGACTCGCCACACGCAGGCAACGTGAATGGCGCTACGAGGTGTGCGCACCTCGATGATAACGAATATTGGGGTAGCGCCCTACCGCGCTATCCGCTGCTTGAGAGGCATGGCAATGACCGATGAGGCAACCGCGCTGATCGCCGAATATTGGGCCGTGGGGCTATTCATAATAGCCGTGTTCACGTTATGTGCCCTGATGATCGGTGCCGCGAGTCTGCTCGGTGGTCGTAGCCGTGGTCGTAGCAAGTCCCTCCCCTTCGAGTCTGGCATTGTCGGTACCGGCAATGCCCGCCAACGCTTTTCCGTCAAGTTTTATCTGGTCGCGATGCTGTTCGTGATCTTCGATATCGAAGCCGTGTTCCTGTTCGCCTGGGCCGTATCGGTCCGTGAGGTGGGCTGGGAAGGCTTTGCGGGCGCCGCCGTCTTCATTTTCATCCTGTTGGCGGGATTGGTCTACGATAGTCGTGTCGGCGCCCTGGAGTGGGCGCCACGCAAGCGCGGTCAATCGCCCGATATCGTGACGGATCGATGAGCGTACCGCCCTGGAGGCGGTCTTGAGCCGGCGACGACCGGCATAGCGCCAGATACCCGAATTTTCTTTTTCAGAGCTTCGAGGCGCATCATGCAATATACCCTGACGCGAGCGGATAGTGAGCCGGCGCCGGATAGCGCAAGCTATCCGCTGGATAAGCGCGAAACCACCGGTGACCCGATGAAGGAGCAAGTTCACCGCAACGTCTTCACCGGCAAGTTGGAAGATGTACTCAACGATAGTGTCAACTGGGGGCGCAAACACTCCCTGTGGCCGTACAACTTCGGCCTCTCCTGCTGCTATGTAGAAATGACTACGGCCTTTACCGCACCGCATGACGTGGCGCGTTTCGGGTCCGAGGTCATTCGCGCTTCCCCGCGTCAGGCCGATTTCATGGTCATCGCTGGCACCTGTTTCATCAAGATGGCGCCGGTCATCCAGCAGCTTTACGATCAGATGCTCGAGCCCAAGTGGGTGATCTCGATGGGGTCGTGCGCCAATTCCGGGGGCATGTACGACATCTACTCGGTGGTGCAGGGCGTCGACAAGTTTCTCCCGGTGGATGTCTACGTGCCTGGCTGTCCGCCGCGTCCCGAGGCGTTTCTACAGGGATTACAACTGCTTCAGGACTCCATTCAGCAGGAGCGCCGCCCGCTTTCTTGGGTGGTTGGCGATCAGGGAGTATATCGCGCCGAGATGCCCTCGCAGCGCGAGGCGAATCGCGAGCGGCGTATCGCCGTGACGGAACTGCGTTCCCCGGATGAGGTGTAGGCCCCGTGCCTGATGCCGTCGCCTGTTATCCGAAGTCGATCCACCTTGCCGGGGAATGAAAACCGATCATGAGCGCAGTTCAATCGCCATACGCCAATCACGCGCACGCCGATGACCCGGTGGTCCAGGCGTTATTCGCGCGCTTCGGCAACCATGTGTTCGTCGAGCAAGCGACGTACACCGGCATGCCGGTCCTGTGGCTCGACCGTGAGCACCTGCTCGAGGTGCTCGGCTTCCTGCGGGACATGCCCGAGCCCTTCGAGATGCTCTTCGACCTGAATGCCATCGACGAGCGTCTACGTAGCCATCGTGTGGATTTGCCCCCCGCGGATTTTACGGTCTTTTATCAGTTGATGTCGGTGTCGCGGAACCGGGACTTGATGCTCAAGGTGGCGCTTTCAGAGCGTGACCTCGAGGTGCCCAGCGTCGCGGGTCTTTACCCCAATGCCAATTGGTATGAGCGCGAAGTCTGGGACATGTTCGGCATCGACTTCCGTGGGCACCCGCACCTTACACGCTTGCTGATGCCGCCCACTTGGAACGGGCATCCGCTGCGCAAGGATTATCCAGCGCGTGCCACCGAGTTCGATCCCTATACGCTGACCGTGGAAGGCCAAGATACCGAGCAGGAAGCGTTGCGCTTCGATCCCGAGTCCTGGGGCATGAAACGTCAGGACGAGAACACGGACTACATGTTTCTCAACCTGGGGCCCAATCACCCTTCCGCGCATGGCGCTTTCCGCATTGTCCTGCAGCTCGACGGTGAGGTCGTGGTCGATTGCGTCCCCGATATCGGCTATCACCATCGCGGCGCCGAGAAGATGGCCGAGCGCCAATCCTGGCACAGCTACATTCCCTACACCGACCGCATCGACTATACCGGTGGGGTGATGAACAACCTGCCGTATGTGATGGCGGTGGAGAAGCTGGCAGGCATCCAGGTCACCGATCGTGCCAAGACCATTCGCGTGATGATGGCGGAAATGTTCCGCATCAACAGCCACTTGCTGTTTCTGGGCACCTACCTGCAGGACCTGGGCGCGATGACGCCGGTGTTCTTCACCTTTACCGATCGCCAGAAAGCCTATGAGGTCATCGAGGGCATCACTGGCTTTCGCATGCACCCGGCGTGGTATCGCATCGGCGGCACCGCGCACGACCTGCCCAATGGCTGGGACAAGCTGGTTCAGGGCTTCCTCGACTGGATGCCCAAGCGACTCGTCGAATACGAGCGCGCGATGATGGAAAACGCCGTCATCCGCGAGCGCACCAAGCAGGTGGCTGCCTTCACCACCCGCGAGGCGCTCGAATGGGGCGTCACCGGGCCCAATCTGCGCGCCACCGGCTGCGACTTCGACCTACGCAAGAAGCGCCCTTATTCCGGTTACGAGAATTTCGATTTCGAGGTGCCGCTGGGTGCCAACGGCGATGCCTTCGATCGTGGTCAGCTCCGCATCGATGAGATGCGCCAGAGCCTGCGCATCATCCAGCAATGCGTCGATCATATGCCGGCCGGCGACTACAAGGCTGATCACCCGCTGACCACGCCGCCGCCGCGCGAGAAGATGCTCCAGCACATCGAGACGCTGATCACCCACTTCCTTCAGGTCTCCTGGGGCCCCGTGCTCAAGCCCAACGAGTCGTTGTCGATGATCGAGGCGACCAAGGGTATCAACAGCTATTACCTGACCTCGGATGGCAACACCATGAGCTATCGCACGCGCATCCGCACGCCCAGTTTCCCGCATCTTCAGCAGATCCCTGCGGCGGTGCGCGGTGCCTTGGTGCCGGATTTGATCGCCCATCTGGGGAGTATCGATTTCGTGATGGCCGACGTGGACCGCTGATATGACCAATGCTTCGACTTCCACCGACACGCCCATCGCCACCGACGGCTTCGTGCTGCACGACGAGGATCGGGCGGCCATCGCCCACGAGCGCGAGCATTACCCGCAGCCGCAGGCAGCCAGCATCGAGGCGCTCAAGATCGTCCAGAAGCGCCATGGCTGGGTACCGGACGCCGCCATCGATGCCATCGCGCGCGAGCTTGGCGTGGCGCCGGCAAGCGTCGAGGAAGTGGCGACATTCTATAGCTTGATCTTCCGCCAGCCGGTGGGACGCCACGTGATCCTGCTGTGTGACAGCAGTTCATGCTTCCTCACCGATTACGAAGCCCTGCGTGACGCCTTCTTCGCGCATCTCGGCATCGGCTTCGGGCAGACTACGCCAGATGACCGCTTCACGCTGCTTCCGGTGTGCTGTCTCGGCGCCTGTGACCGGGGCCCGGCGCTGATGATCGGTGAGGATACCTACGGGCCGGTGACGCCCGAGGAGATCCCCACCCTGTTGGAGGCGTACGCATGAACTGGGAGAGCGAGGCATGAGCCGGATTCTGCAAGACCGCGACGAACGCCGTCCTGAAACGCACCCGCTGACCTTTCGGCTCAACGACGATGGCACGCCGGTGATGCTCGACGCCTACCGCGAGCAGCAGGGCTACGCCAGCGTCGAGCGCGCCTTTCGAGACTTGACCTCGAAGACGCTGATCGATGAGCTCAAGACCGCCAACCTGCGCGGACGCGGTGGCGGCGGGTTCTCCGCCGGGCTCAAGTGGAGCCTGACCATGCAGGGCGAGGGCATTCCGCGCGGCTATATCGTCTGCAATGCCGACGAAATGGAGCCCGGCACCTTCAAGGATCGCTTATTGCTCGAGCAGCAGCCGCATCTGCTCATCGAGGGCATGATTCTGGCCGGCTTCGCCAACAACGCCTACCAGGGCTACATCTTCATGCGCGGCGAATACGTCGACGCCGCGCGCACGGTGCAGCGTGCGCTGGACGAAGCGCGTGCCGCCGGCTGGCTGGGGCGTGACGTGGCCGGCAGCGGCTGGGATTTCGATATCGTCCTGCATACCGGCGCCGGCCGCTATATCTGCGGCGAGGAAACCGCGCTGATCAACTCGCTGGAAGGCAAACGCGCTAATCCCCGCGCCAAGCCACCTTTTCCGGGGCAAAGCGGGGCCTGGGGCAAGCCCACCGTGGTCAACAATGTCGAGACGCTGTGTAACGTGCCGTCCGTCGTGCTGCATGGTGCTGACTGGTACCAGGGCTTGTCTCAGGGCAAGAGCGGCGATGGCGGTACCAAGCTGTACGGCGTCTCCGGCAAGGTCAAGCGGCCCGGCCTGTGGGAATTGCCGATGGGCACCACGGCCAGCGAGTTGATGGAGCGCGCCGGCGGCATGCGCGATGGTTTGACGCTCAAGACGTGGCTACCCGGGGGCGGGAGTACCGGCTTTCTGCTGCCCGAGCATCTCGAGCTGGCACTCGATTTCGACACCATCGGCAAGGCCGGCAGCCGTCTGGGCACCGGGCTCATCGCGGTGGTGGCCGACGATCAGAGCGTGGTGTCGCTGGCACGCAACCTGGAGGAGTTCTTCTCGCGCGAGTCCTGCGGTTGGTGTACGCCGTGCCGCGATGGGTTGCCGTGGAGCGTCAAGCTCCTGCAGGCCCTGGAGGCCGGCGAGGGCGAGCGAGGGGACATCGAATTGCTGGAGTCGCTAGCGGTAGATCTGGGGCCGGGCCGCACCTTCTGCGCGCATGCGCCGGGGGCGGCAATGCCGTTGGCGTCGGCGATTCATTATTTCCGCGATGAATTCGAGCGTGGCGTCACGCGTGGCCAGGGTGCGGCACATGCCGACCCGATCCCGGTGGGTAGCGTATGAATGACGTGACGATGACGACGGGCGAGGAGCGATAATGGCAACGATTCACGTGGATGGCCGTGATTACGAAGTCGACGGCGCCGACAACCTGCTGCATGCTTGCCTATCGCTGGGACTGGATATCCCGTACTTCTGCTGGCACCCGGCCATGGGCAGCGTGGGGGCCTGCCGCCAGTGCGCGGTCAAGCAGTACAAGAACGCCGACGACACCCAAGGCATGCTGGTGATGTCGTGCATGGCGCCAGTGCAGGACGATGCCTATATCTCCATCGAGGATGATGAAGCCAAGGCTTTTCGCGCCAACGTCATCGAATGGCTGATGATCAACCACCCGCATGACTGCCCGGTCTGTGAGGAAGGCGGCCACTGCCATTTGCAGGACATGACGGTGATGACTGGCCATGACAGCCGCCGTTACCGGTTCCGCAAGCGTACCCACAAGAACCAGGACCTGGGGCCATTCATCGGCCATGAGATGAACCGCTGCATCACTTGCTACCGCTGCGTGCGCTTCTATCAGGATTACGCCGGCGGCGGGGATCTAGGCGCCTTCGGGGCGCACGATAACGTCTATTTCGGGCGCTTTCAGGAAGGCACGCTGGAAAGCCCCTTCTCCGGCAACCTCACGGAGGTCTGCCCGACCGGGGTGTTCACCGACCAGACCCACTCCGAGCATTACACTCGCAAGTGGGACCTGCAGTTCGCGCCCAGCGTCTGCCATCAATGCGCGGTGGGCTGCAATATCAGCCCTGGCGAGCGCTACGGCGATATCCGACGGATCGAGAACCGCTATAACGGTGAAGTGAATCACTACTTTCTGTGTGACCGCGGGCGTTTCGGCTATGGCTACGTGAACCGCGAGGACCGCCCGCGCGTACCTGAATGGCGCGAGCGTCAGCGTGTCGCCGCCGGGGGCGATTCGGGCGTGGTCGCCGGCACCATCAGTCTGGAAATCGACGATGCGCTGGACCGTGCCGCCGATGGCATGCGCAATGCGCGTCGTGTGATCGGCATCGGCTCGCCACGGGCGAGCCTGGAGAGCAACCATATGCTGCGCACGCTGGTGGGGGATGCCAACTTCTCCACCGGCATCGCTGCCCGCGAGCTCGAGTTGCTGGTACGCATGAACGAGCTCAATACCCGCTGTGGACTGCCATCGCCGAGTCTGCGTGAGATCGAAAGCTGCGATGCGGTGTTCGTGCTCGGCGAGGACCTCATCAATAGTGCCGCGCGCATGGCGCTGGCCATTCGCCAGGCGGTCAATGCCAAGGGCGAAGCGCTGGCCGCCGAGCGTGGTATCCCGTCCTGGAATGCCGAGGCGGTGAAGACGCTGGCCCAGGATGAACGTCATCCGTTGTTCCTGTCCACGCCGGGTGCAACCGAGCTGGACGCATTGGCGGAGCAGACTTATAACGCTGCCCCGGACGACATCGCGCGGCTGGGCTTTGCCGTGGCGCACTACATCGACCCCGAGGCGCCGTGCCCGGAGGCTCTCGACGACGCGACCTCGGCACTTGCAAAGCGCATCGCCGAGGCCTTGCTGGTGGCGCAGCGCCCGCTGGTGGTCTCGGGTGGCTCGCTGGGGACGCCGGCGGTGCTCGAGGCGGCCGGCAACGTGGCACGCGCTCTGGCGCGGCGGACACGCCCCGGGGCGTTGTCGCTGGTGCGTCGTGAGGCCAACAGCACCGGCCTGTCGCTGCTTGGTGGGCAATCGCTGGATTGGGCCCTGGAATGCTTGAGCAGCGGCGAGGCCGATGGCGTGGTGATTCTCGAGAATGACCTGTACGCGCGGGCCGATGCGGATCAGGTCGACGCCGCCCTGCAGCGTGCCGACTGCATCGTCACGCTCGATCATCAGCGCACTGCGACCTGGGATAAGGCGGACATCGGACTCCCGGCGGCGAGCTTTGCCGAAAGCGATGGCACCCTGGTCAGTCTGGAGGGCCGGGCTCAGCGTTTCTATCAGGTCTTCGAGCCCAGCTATATCCGCCCCGAAACGCGCATCCGCGAAAGCTGGCGGTGGCTCAATGCGCTCAAGGTCAGCGTCGAACGTCAGGCGATGACGCCGCTCACCCTCGATGAGGTGACGCGTGACATGGCCATGACGTACTCCGCCCTGGCGCCGGCCGGCGATGCCGGTTTGAGTGCCGCCTATCGTGTGCATGGGCTCCGCCTGGCGCGTGAGCCTCATCGCTATAGCGGTCGCACGGCGATGCGTGCCAATCTCGATGTCAGTGAACCACGCGCGCCGCAGGATGCCGACACGCCATTCGCGTTCTCCATGGAGGGCTATGCCGGTCACGCCGAACCGCGCCGCGAAGTAGCCTTCGCCTGGGCGCCGGGCTGGAACTCGCCGCAAGCCTGGAACAAGTTCCAGGACGAGGTCGGTGGGCATCTGCGGGCCGGCGATCCCGGTGTGCGGTTATTGGGGCCGCTGCCTGGGGATTACGACTATGCGCGAATGCTGCCGGCACGCTTTGCCGCGCGTGACGATCAATGGCTGGCGGTGCCGCAGGCGCGGTTGTTCGGGGGCGACGAGACCTCGGCGCGGGCCGAGCCGATCCAGGCGCGCATGGCCGAGACGCGTTTTACCGTGTCGCGTGGTGCCGCCGAGCGGTTGCGGATGTCGGCGAGCGCGACGCTGACGCTCAACCTAGGGGAGCGGCGGCTCACGCTACCGGTAGCGATCAGCGATGCGTGGCCCGATGGCGTGATTGGTGTGCCGGATCAGTCGGGGCTGCCCTTGGCCGCGCCTGAGTGGGCCCATCTCGAATCCCAGGAGGTGCGCGCATGAGCTGGTGGACGCCACAGGTCGAGGCGATCGCGTTCGCGCTTTTTCAAGCATTGGTGATCCTGCTCGTTGCGGTGGGCGCAGGGGCGCTGCTGACCATGGTGGAACGGCGCCTTTTGGGCCTATGGCAGGATCGTCATGGTCCCAATCGCGTCGGGCCGTTCGGGGTGCTGCAGATCCTCGCCGACATGCTCAAGATCCTCTTCAAGGAAGACTGGATCCCGCCGTTCGCCGATCGCACCTTCTTCGTGCTGGCGCCAGCGATCGCCATGGCGTCATTGTTGTTGAGCTTCATGATCATCCCCATCACACCCAGTTGGGGGGTGGCCGACCTGCACATCGGCTTGCTGTTCTTCTTCGCCATGGCGGGCATCAACGTCTATGCGGTGCTCTTCGGCGGATGGTCGAGCGGTAACAAGTACGCCTTGCTGGGGGCGATGCGCGCTTCGGCGCAGACGCTTTCCTATGAAGTCTTCATGGGCCTGTCGCTGATGGGCGTGGTGGCCATGGCCGGCTCGTTCAACATGCGCGAGATCGTCGCCGCCCAGGACACGATCTGGTTCATCGTACCCCAGTTCTTCGGCTTCTGTACCTTCCTGGTCGCCGGCATCGCCGTGACGCACCGTCACCCGTTCGATCAGCCCGAGGCCGAGCAGGAGCTGGCCGATGGCTATCATGTCGAGTATTCGGGCATGAAATGGGGCATGTTCTTCATCGGCGAGTACGTAGGCATCGTGCTGGTATCGGCCCTGATGGTGACGCTGTTCCTGGGTGGCTGGCACGGTCCGTGGTTGCCGCCTATCGTGTGGTTCCTGCTCAAGACCACCATATTCGTGGTTTTTTTCGTGCTGCTGCGAGCGGCCTTGCCGCGACCCCGTTATGACGCGGTGATGAGCTTCGGGTGGAAGATCTGCCTGCCACTGACCCTGATCAATTTGCTAGTGACCGGTGCGCTGATTCTCGTATTCAGCCCCGCCGGTGGCTAAGCGCCGAGACTGGAGGAGACCGTGACGATTAAATCACTGCTCGCGGGGACATGGTCGCAACTGCGGACGCTGGGCATGGTCTTCATGCACGCCTTCCGCAAGCGCGAGACCCTGCAGTACCCGGAAGAACCGGTCTATCTGTCGCCGCGCTATCGCGGGCGTATCGTGCTGACCCGCGACCCCGACGGCGAGGAGCGCTGCGTGGCGTGCAATCTATGTGCGGTGGCGTGTCCGGTGGCGTGTATCTCGCTGCAGAAAGATGAGCGCGATGATGGCCGCTGGTACCCGGAATTTTTCCGTATCAATTTTTCGCGCTGCATCTTTTGCGGACTGTGCGAGGAAGCCTGCCCGACTTCGGCGATCCAGCTCACGCCGGATTTCGAGATGAGCGAGTTTCGGCGCCAGGAGCTGGTCTACGAGAAGGAGGATCTGCTGATCTCCGGGCCTGGCAAGGACCATAACTATAACTTTTATCGTGTGGCGGGGCTGTCGATCGCCGGAAAAGGCAAGGGCGAGGCGCAGAACGAAGCCGAGCCGATCAACGTCAAGTCGTTGATGCCCTGATCAGGGATGCCCTTACCAGAATAGGGAGACACCATGGAAATCGCCTTCTATCTCAGCGCCGTGGTCGCCGTGCTTGCGACGCTTGGGGTGGTCACCGGGCGGCACCCGGTACATGCCTTGCTTTACCTGATCGTCTCGCTGATCGCGGTGGCGATGGTGTTCTTTGCGCTGGGCGCGCCCTTCGCCGGGGCGCTGGAAATCATCGTCTACGCTGGCGCGATCATGGTGCTGTTCGTGTTCGTGGTGATGATGCTCAATCTGGGCGAATCGACCGCGCAGCAGGAACGCGCCTGGCTGCGCCTGCGTACCTGGCTGGGGCCGGCGATACTCAGCGGTGTCTTGCTGCTGGTGCTGCTGGCGACGCTTATCGGTGCCGACGTGGGGGGACGTATCCAAGGCGAGATCCTGACCGCCAAGGCAGTGGGCACGTTGCTGTTCGGGCCTTATTTGATCGTCGTCGAGCTCGCCGCGATGCTGCTGCTGGCGGCGTTGGTGTCGGCGTCTCATCTGGGGCGCAGCGAGGCGCAGGACGAGGGGCACGCGGTTCGACAGGTGCCGGGCAAACGCACTGCAGATGGCCGCGGGCGCGCCACCAGCGAGCGCTCCCTCGGTGACGACACCTCACGCGAGGAGAATTCACGATGAATGGCGTTCCCATGGAACACGGCTTGATCCTGGCGTCGATCCTCTTCGTGCTGGGGCTGGTGGGGCTGATGATGCGCCGTAACATGCTGTTCGTGCTGATGAGCCTGGAAATCATGATGAACGCGACGGGGCTCGCCTTCATCGTCGCGGGGACGCGCTGGGGCCAGCCCGATGGCCAGGTGATGTTCCTGCTGGTGATCACCCTGGCAGCGGCCGAGGCAAGCGTGGGGCTGGCGCTGTTGTTGCAGCTCTACCGGCGCTTCAAGACCCTTGATATCGATGCGGTAAGCAGGTTGCGCGGATGAATCTACTCACTCTGACATTCTTGTTTCCCCTGTTGGGGTGTCTCGTTCTGGCGCTGGGCGGTGACCGCTTGTCGCTTCGCGGCGCGGCGACGGTAGGGGTCACCGCACTGGGGCTAGCGGCGGCCACGACCGTGTGGGTGGGCCTCGATTTCCTGGCGCACGGCTCGGCAGCGCAAGTCATGGAGCTTTGGACCTGGATCGATGTGGGCGATTTCCAGTCGTCGATGGGTCTGCTGGTCGATGGGTTGTCGTTGACGATGCTGGGTGTGATCACCGGCGTGGGTTTCCTTATCCATCTGTTTGCGGCCTGGTACATGCGCGGCGAGACGGGTGTGCGGCGCTTCTACGCCTACATGAACCTGTTCGTGTTCAGCATGGTGCTGCTGGTGCTGGGCGACAACCTGTTGCTGCTGTATCTGGGCTGGGAAGGCGTTGGTCTGTGCAGCTATCTGTTGATCGGCTACTACTACCATGACTCGGCCAATGGCTGGGCGGCGTTCAAGGCCTTCCTGGTGACACGTATCGGCGATGTGCTGATGGCGATCGGGCTGTTCATCCTGTTCGTCGAGCTGGGTACGCTGGATATTCAGACACTGCTGGTGCGGGCACCGCAGGTCTGGGCGCGCGGCGACCTGATGGTCGAATTGGCCACGTTAATGTTGCTGGGCGGGGCGTTGGGCAAGTCCGCGCAACTCCCGCTGCACACTTGGCTGGCCGACGCCATGGCCGGCCCCACACCGGTGTCGGCGCTGATCCACGCGGCGACCATGGTCACCGCCGGGGTGTATCTGATCGCGCGCATGCATGGCCTGTTCCTGCTGGCACCGGACGTGCTGACACTGGTGGGCTGGATCGGCGCGCTGACGCTACTGATGGCCGGGTTCGCCGCCCTGGCGCAGACCGACATCAAGCGTGTGCTGGCCTATTCGACGATGAGCCAGATCGGCTACATGTTCCTCGCCCTGGGCGTAGGGGCCTTCGATGCGGCGATCTTCCATCTGATGACGCATGCCTTCTTCAAGGCGCTGCTGTTCCTCTCGGCTGGGTCGGTAATCGTCTCCTGCCACCATGAGCAGGATATGCGACGCCTCGGCGGGCTGTGGCGCAAATTGCCGCTGGCCTATGCCGGGTTCGTGGTGGGTGGCTCGGCACTGGCGGCGTTGCCGCTGGTGACGGCTGGCTTCTACAGCAAGGATGAGATCCTCTGGGAGGCGCTGGCGTCTGGGCATATCGGCTTGCTGCTGGCGGGTCTGGTCGGGGCGTTGCTGACCTCGCTGTATACCGTGCGCTTGATCGTCGGCACCTTCCACGGCACGCCGGGTAGCGAGCACAGCCGGCATGCCGAAGGTGGCCGTGGTCTGGTGCATGGCCTGCCGTTGGTCGTGTTGATCGTACTCTCGACACTGGTGGGCGCCTGGATTCACCCGCCGCTCGACGAGGTGCTGCCGGCCAGCCCCGGCGCAACTCAGGAAGCTGGACGTCACGCGCTGGAGATCGTGGCCATGCTGGTCGCCGTGGGTGGCGTGGCGGTGGCGCTGTGGCTGTTCGCGTGGCGACGCGAGCGGGTGGCGCGCTTGGTCGCCCTGCCGGCAGGCGCGCGGCTGTGGCGCTTGTGGCATCACGCCTGGGGCTTCGATGCCTTCTACGATGTGGTGCTGGTCAAGCCGTTCCGTGGTTTGGTGTGGCTGTGGCGTAGCGACTGGATCAACGGATTGTGCAATCTGGCGCCATTACTGGCGCGCAGCCTGCGCTGGTTGTTGACGCGATCCCAGACGGGACGGCTGCGCCACTATGCCGTTTCGATGACGCTGGGCGCGACCGTGGTGCTGATCTTCCTGGCGATGGGGTAAGCGATGTACGACTTGAAGAAAGACAGCGGTGGCGGGGATAGCAGGCAAACGTGGCAAGCTGAGGGGGCACAGCGCTGATGACTCTTGTCTGGTTGATTCTGATTCCCTTCATCGGCGGGTTGCTGTGTTGGCAAGCCGAGCGTTTTGGCGAGCAGCCGCCACGCTGGATTGCTCTGGGTACCATGCTGCTCGAACTGGCATTGGTTCTCGGCGTGTGGTGGCATGGCGATTATGGCCTGAACGTCGCGCAGGACGCCTCGGCCTGGGCGCTTGAATGGCGTGCGGACTGGATCCCCCGTTTCGGCATCGAGGTGCATCTGGCGCTGGATGGCTTGTCACTGATCATGATCGCGCTCACCGGGCTGCTCGGGGTATTGGCGGTGGTGTGCTCGTGGCACGAGATCGCCCGGCGGATCGGCTTCTTCCATCTCAACCTGTTGTGGATTCTGGGGGGGGTGGTCGGCGTCTTCCTGGCCATCGATTTGTTCCTGTTCTTCTTCTTCTGGGAGATGATGCTGGTCCCCATGTACTTCCTGATCGCGCTGTGGGGGCATAGCGGTTCCACGGGCAACACGCGCATTCAGGCGGCGACGAAGTTCTTCATCTATACCCAGGCCAGTGGCCTTTTGATGCTGGTGGCCATCCTCGGCCTAGTCTTCGCGCATCACGCCGCCACCGGGGAATACAGCTTCAGCTATGAGGCATTGCGTCATACCGCGCAGAATGAACTGTCTCCTCAGATGGCATGGTGGCTGATGCTGGGCTTCTTCATTGCCTTCGCGGTCAAGATGCCGGTGGTGCCGCTGCACGGGTGGCTGCCTGACGCGCATGCTCAGGCGCCTACCGCAGGTAGTGTCGACCTGGCGGGGATTCTGCTCAAGACGGCCGCCTACGGCATGTTGCGCTTCGCCTTGCCGCTGTTTCCCGAGGCCTCTCAGGCTTTCGCGCCGGTCGCGATGGGGCTTGGCGTCCTGGGGATCTTCTACGGCGCGATCCTGGCTTGCGGCCAGCATGACCTGAAACGTCTAGTGGCCTACTCCAGCATTTCCCATATGGGCTTCGTGCTGATCGGCATCTACAGTGGCACCGAGTTGGCGTTGCAGGGGGTGGTGGTGCTGATGGTCGCCCACGCCTTCTCTGCCTCGGGGCTCTTCATCATCAGTGGCCAGCTCTACGAGCGCCTGCATACCCGCGACATGCGTTTGATGGGTGGCCTTTGGGGCCGCATCAAGGGCCTGCCGGGCATCGCGCTGTGCTTCGTGGCAGCCTCGATGGGCATTCCGGGCACCGCCAACTTCGTGGGCGAGTTCCTGGTGCTGTTCGGCACTTTCGATACTTGGCCCTGGGTGACCGTGGTCGCCAGTGGCGGCTTCGTGCTGGCGGCAATCTACTCGCTGTTCATCATGCAACGCGTCTACTTCGGTCCGACCAAGGAAGAAACGCCGTTGGGCGGGCTCGATGGCCGCGAAACCGTGATGATGCTCGGGCTGCTGGCACTGGTGTTGTGGGTTGGGCTCTACCCCAGTCCATTGCTGGACACCTCGGAGGCGGCAATGCAAAACGTCGCGCACATCATGACGCTGGAAGAAACGCCTGCCATGCCTGAGGAGACGCCATGACGTCGTTGCTTGCTCTTTCACCGCTGATCCTCGTCTGCGCCACGGCCATCGTGGTCATGTTGACCATTGCGTGGCGTCGACATCATGATCTGACGGCCACGTTGACCGTGATCGGCCTCAATCTGGCGCTGGCGGCACAGCTTTTGTCCTGGTGGCAGGCGCCGCTCGACGTGACGCCGCTGATGACGGTGGACGGCCTATCGATCTTCGGCGGTGTGCTGGTTCTCGTCGCCACGCTGGCTTGCGCCACACTGGGCCATGCTTACTTCGAAGGCGCGCGCGGCCCACGCGAGGAATATTACCTGCTGCTACTGTGTGCTGCCGCTGGCGGGATTGCACTGGTGAGCAGTCGCCACCTGGCCTCGCTGTTCTTCAGCTTGGAACTGTTGTCGATGCCGCTTTACGGCATGCTGGCCTACACTTATCGAGAGCGGGGCGCTCTGGAAGCGGGCGTCAAGTACATGGTGCTCTCTGCGGCCGCCTCGGCCTTCTTGCTGTTCGGCATGGCGCTTCTGTATGCGCGTACCGGGCATCTCGATTTCGCCGGGCTGGGTGGGGCGCTAGCGTCGGCAGGCGGCGATGGATGGCTACTGGCCGGCATGGGGATGCTGATCGTCGGGTTGGGCTTCAAACTTTCCATCGTGCCATTCCACCTGTGGACACCGGATGTCTACGAAGGCAGTCCCACCCCGGCGGCGACCTTCCTGGCCTCGGCCAGCAAGGTCGCGGTGTTGGTGGTCTTGCTGCGTCTGCTGCAATCCGCCCCGGTGACCCAGGATGCCTGGTTCCACAGTCTGCTCGCCGTGCTTGCCTTCGTGACGATGTTGGTCGGCAATCTATTGGCATTGATGCAGCAGGATCTCAAGCGTCTGTTGGGTTATTCCTCGATCGCGCATTTCGGCTATCTGCTGGTAGCGCTGGTGATCAACGAAGGCCTGGCGATGGAGACCGCGGGACTCTATCTGGTGACCTACGTGGTGACGACGCTGGGTGCGTTCGGTGTGGTGACGTTGCTGTCGAGCCCTTACGGCGGCGCGGACGCCAGTCGCTTGCACCATTACCGTGGCTTGTTCTGGCGGCGGCCCTACCTGACGGCGGTACTGACGGTGATGATGCTGTCGCTGGCGGGGATCCCCTTGACCGCGGGGTTCATCGGCAAGTTCTACATCGTCGCGGTGGGGGTCGAGGCTAGCCGCTGGTGGCTGGTCGGCGCCGTGGTGGCGGGGAGCGCCATTGGGCTTTATTACTATCTACGCGTGATGGTGACGCTCTTTTTGCCCGAGCCGGGCATGCAACGCCGCGACGCCACCACCGACTGGGCACAGCGTGCAGGCGGCGTGGTGGTACTGGCATTGGCGGCCCTGGTCGTGCTGCTGGGGGTCTATCCTGCGCCGATGATCGACTGGGTACGGCTCATGGCCGCGATGTGAGCGTTGCGCTCATGCTGAGCTGATACCGATCGCTCATGAGGCGATATGGTCGTCGGACATGCTGCGCAGACAGGCGGTAGGTAGTTGAATGTCTACCGCCACCGGCAGGTGATCGGAAAACAGCCGATCGAGCACCTCGAAGCGCTCGGCGTGCAAGGCGTCAGATATCAGGATATGGTCGAGCGCGCGGCGTGGCTGCCAGGCCGGGTACGACAGTGGCATCGCCACGGGGTGCAGCGGTAGCGCATGGCAGAAGCGCTGATGCGCGTGGATCTGGTCCGGCGTGCAATTGAGGTCGCCCATCACGACCACATGCCGCAATGGCTGAATGAGCTCGCTCAAGTAGTCGAGTTGACGGGTGCGCGTACGATGGCCGAGTGCCAGGTGCGCCACGACTAGGTGCAGAGCATCGGGTCCCTCGCCGAAGCGCGCATGCATGGCACCGCGTCCCGGCAGTGTGCCGGGCAGGCGATATTCGTCCACTTGACGCGGCGTCAGTCGCGATAGCAGGCCGTTGCTGTGCTGGGCGACACGCCCCAGGTTGCGGTTGAGCTGCTGGTAGTAGTGAGGAAACTCGGCCCGTGCGGCGAGATACTCGACCTGATTGACGTGCCCCGAACGGAAGCTCCCTCCATCGACCTCCTGAAGGCCGACGATATCGTAGTCGCGCAGCATGTCGCCGATCAGATCGAGCCTTCCCTGACGCTTGGGGTGTGGCAGCAGGTGCTGCCAGCTGCGCGTGAGATAATGGTGATAGGCCGACGTATGAATGCCGACCTGCAGGTTACAGGTCAGAAGGCGTAACGAGCGGGGCGCCCGCGAAGCAGGCGCCGCGGTGGTGGCATCACTCATTGCGTTCGCTGCGTACCTTGTCGATCAGAGCGCTGGCGATCTTGGGCATGTTCTCCAGCGAGCCGGCACTTTTCGGCGAGATCACATAACGCCCGTCGACGACCAGTGCGGGCACGCCCATGATCTTGTAGCCACGCATCTTGGCGCTGGCTTGGTTGAGTTGGCTCTTCACGCCGAAAGAATCGAGCGCATCGAGCGCGTCATCCTTGCTGACACCATATTGCGTGAAGAACTCGGCGATATCCTCCGGATCGGTGAGGCGCTGGCCTTGCTCATGGATGGCGTCGAAGAAATCGCTGTGCATTTCCTTCTGAATACCTAGCGCCTTGGCGGCATAGAAGGCACGCGCATGCTGTGTCCAGGTGTCGCCCATGGTGGCTGGGATGCGCTGGAAGACGACGTCAGCGGGGAGCTCGTCGACCCAGGCATTGAGCGGCTCTTCGAGGGCGTAGCAATGCGGGCAACCGTACCAGAACACTTCGTTGACCTCGATCTTGCCATCCGGTACCTCGGTTTTCACCGGCTCGTCGAGTACCTTGTAATCCTCTCCCGCGACCGGCTCGGCGGCCATGACCAACGTTGACATACCCAGGCCGGCGACCAGTACTAACAACGACTTCAACATGCATCTCTCCTTGGCTTGCATAAACAGCAGGCGGCGAACGGCCGTCGCCCACCATGATGAACGTTTGAACCACGCCGGCGATCAGGGTTCCCGAGCGGTTCAATGTGAACACATGCTTTAGTGATACCACCCCAGCCATCGACATGGAAAGAGTGCGAGGGATATTGGGGCGGTTTTGCCAGCATGCGCGCTGCCCACGCAATGATACACTGTGCCGCAAACGTCCTTCATGGATCATTCGCCGCTTGTAGGCGGCAGTTTAGTCGAGAACCAACATGCAAGATGGCAAGATCAACTACCAGACCGCGCGTTTTATGATCAGTGCGCCGCGTCTGGCCTTGTGCCCCTCTGACACGGGCGCGGAAGTGGCGTTCGCGGGCCGTTCCAATGCCGGCAAGTCCAGCGCGATCAATGCGCTGACACAGCAGAAGGCATTGGCGCGCACCTCCAAGACGCCGGGGCGCACGCAGCTGATCAACTTCTTTACCTTGGCGAACGACGAGACATACCGGTTGGTGGATCTGCCCGGTTACGGCTTCGCCAAGGTGCCGGATCAGGTCAAGCTGGAGTGGCAGCGTCACTTGAGCGAGTACCTGTACGAGCGTGAGGCGCTCAGGGGCTTGATGCTGGTCATGGACGTACGGCATCCGCTGAGCGAGTTCGATCAGATGATGCTGGGCTGGGCCGACGAGAAAGCGATGCCCGTGCACATCCTGTTGACCAAGGCCGACAAGCTCAAGCCCGGAGCGGCCAAGTCTTCGCTTCTGGCGGTGCGCCGCCAACTCGCCGAGTGGGAAGACCTGGTCAGCGTGCAACTGTTCTCGGCGCTCAAGCGGCAAGGTGTCGACGAGGCATGTGCGCGCATGGATGCCTGGCTATGTGAGCCGGATCCTATGTGACGCGAAAGGGGTGACTAGGACACCAGGCTATCGAGTAGCGCGGGGAGCTCACGAACGTGGGTCAGTCTATGCACGCCGGGTGGCAGCTCGCGCGGGCCTTCGTTCTTGGCGTCGATCCAGGCGACCTGCATGCCCAGGCGCTGCGCGGGTAGAACATCCTCACGCCAGGAGTCGCCCACATGAAGACCTTGCGACGGCCGGGCACCGAGCCTTGCCAGTGCCGCGAGGAAGGCACGCGGGTCGGGCTTGGGAGCATGCAACTCCCCCGCGGCGATCATCACGCTGAAATGCTCGGCCAGGTCCAGGCGCTTGAGGTCGGCGTTGCCGTTGGTGATCGCGGCGATTCGATAGCCCTGGCGCAGCGTGTCGAGCATGGCCACTACCTCGGGGTAAGGCGTTAGATCATGGCGCAGGTCGAGGAAATGCGCGATGGCGTGCGCTGCCCACAGGCGCGCCCGCAGGCGCGGCAGCCCGTAGGCTTCCACCATCTCGAACAATGCACGTTCGCGAATCCAGGTGAAATCGCCGCGCTTGAGTGGAAAGCGCCGCGCCACATTGGCGCGGTGCTGCTGATACGCGCTCAACGGGTAGTCAGTCATGAACGTGCTGCCGCGGCCTGGCGAAGCGGTGGCGAGGGCGTCGCTGAGCCATTGATAATGACCGGTTTCGGCACGCTCGAGGACCGGGCGGTTGTTCCACAGCGTGTCATCGAGATCGAAGGTCAGCGCGGTTATCGCCATGTAGGTTGTCTCCAGAGCCGTGAGTCAGAACCGTGAGCCTAGCCTTCGCCGGGCGTTTCGTGACGACGCCGGGCGCGCGGGTGGGCAGCGTCGTAGGCGTCGGCGAGATGCTGCCAGTCGAGACGCGTATAGACTTGCGTGGTGGATAGATTGGCATGCCCCAGCAGTTCCTGGACGGCGCGCAGGTCCTGGCTCGATTCGAGCATGTGGCTGGCGAAGGAGTGACGCAGGCGATGCGGGTGCAAATGTTCGGGCAGGCCGCGCTCGCGGGCAAGGTGTACGAGGCGCTTCTGCACCGCACGATGCCCGAGTCGTACGCCGCGTTGTCCGACGAACAGCGCACTTTCTTCCGCGTCGGCCAGCTGACCACGGACCTTGAGCCATGCCGCCAGTGCCGTCTGGGCACGGCTGCCGAGGGGCATCTGGCGCGGCTTGCTGCCCTTGCCTATGACCCGCACACGCCGCGTCTCTAGATCCGTGACGTCCAGTGCCGTCAACTCCGCCAGGCGCAGCCCGCAAGAATAAAACAGCTCCAGCATGGCGTGGTCGCGCACCGCGAGTGGGGTGTCGTCGTGTGGGGTATCCAGAAAGCGCGATAACTGATCGACATCCACCGGACGCGGCAGGTGTCGAGGCTGGCGCGGGGTCTGGGTCAAGGCCACAGGATTGTGAGCGAGCGCGCCGCTGCGCACTAGATGATCGGCGAAGCGCGAGAGCGCGGCGCGGCGCCGGGCCAGGCTGCGCGGGGCTAGACCACGGGTACGCTCGGCGCCCAGGAAGCGACGCACCAGGGCGACATCCAGCGTGGACCAGGCGTCGATGTCATGCGCTTCGAGGAAATGCGCCAGCGCGGCCAGGTCGCGCCGATAGGCATCCAGCGTCGCGGGACTGGCATACCCCGCCAGCCCACGCAGGAAGTCTTCAATCGCGGCGTGCATGCGCGGTATCCAGTCGGATCAACAAGCGTCCGACGATTTCTCCGAGGTAATCAGTGAACAGGGTGTCGAGCGTGGCACGAAAGTGCTCGCTTTCCTGGCTGGCAAGCAGCAGGTAGCCGAGCGGCTCGCCCATGGTCAGGCGCGTCACGGCGCATGAACCGCTGCTCTCGGGTGGTTCGGAATGCGGAAGGAGCTTACGCCACGCTTCTCGCGAGAGCTGGGTGCAGCGGCTGTTGTGGCCGTCGAGAAGGTCCTCCAGTGTTGCGCGCGCGGCATCATCGAGACGCAGCTGGGGAGGCTGTACGGCGCTGCCATCGTGGGGTGAGTCCAGCCACAACGCGACCGCCTGGGTGCGAAAGCGCTCACTGAGTTGGGTCGATAGGGCCTCGCCTAGCGCGTCGACGTTTTCCGCTTCGAGCAGCGCTAGGATCAACGAGCGTGTGCGCTGGTACTGCGCCTCGTTGTGGCGCGCCGTCTCCAACAGATGCTCGAGGCGCCATTCGGCGGTCTCGGCGCGCTCGCGCAGGTCGTGCACGAGACGTTCGAGCAGCGAAATCGCGCCCTGGGTCTGGGGATGCGGCACCTTTAGCTGTTGGAGCAGTCCCTCTCGGCCGACGAAGAAGTCGGGATGACGGGCCAGCCAATGCGCGACACGCTCGGGGTCGAGCGTAGTGCGCGGCTCGGGCGCCTGGGCTTGGGACATGCGTATGTTCTCCTGTGTTTCCGTCTTGCGTGCCGTGTCGTTGTTTGAAGGTTCTCCGGGCACTCGGCAATGCTGCTATGGCAGCGCGATACGCCCCTCGAAGACGCTGGTGGCGGGGCCGATCATCACCATCGGGGCATCCTCGCCGGGCCATTCCAAGGTTAGCGTGCCACCGGGTAGATGAACATCGACGGGACTCTGGAACAACCCGCGTCGGATGCCGCAGGCCACCGCTGCGCAGGCGCCGGTGCCGCAGGCTAGCGTTTCACCGCTGCCGCGTTCGAAGACCCGCAGGCGCGCCTCGTGACGCGAGACGATCTGCAAGAAGCTCACATTGACGCGCCGGGGAAAGCGCACGTGGCGTTCTATGAGCGGGCCCAGGTGTGCTACCGGTGCGGTATCGACATCGTCGACCATGAGGACGGCGTGAGGGTTGCCCATCGAGACCACACCGATTTCCCAGCGTGCGTCATCGACCTCCAGGGTATGCGTGGGGGCATCGGCCGGGGCGTCGAAAGGCACCGCCTCGGGGGCGAAACGCGGAACGCCCATGTCCACGCGGACCCGCTCGTCTTCCTCGACGCGTAGGGTCAGGGGCCCGGCCTGGGTTTCGACGCGAATCTCGCGCTTGTGGGTCAGGCGGGCCTCGCGCACGAAACGTGCGAAGCAGCGGGCGCCGTTACCACAATTTTCCACCTCGTGGCCGTCGGCGTTGAAGATGCGGTAGCGGAAATCCATCTCCGGGTCGCGCGGTGGTTCGACCAGCAGCAACTGATCGAAACCGATGCCGAGATGCCGGTCGGCCAGTTGCCGGATGCGCTCTGTGTCGAGCCGCGCCCGTTGGGTGACCAGGTCGACCACCATGAAGTCGTTGCCGAGTCCGTGCATCTTGGTGAAATGCAGCAGCATCAGGAGGTCTCCGCCAGGCGGTGTTCGCCGTCCCACAAGGCGGCAAGTGTCTCGCGTTCGCGCACGACCTGAACACTATCGCCGTCGACCATGATTTCGGCGGGGCGAGGCCGGCTATTGTAGTTGGAGGCCATCACGAAGCCGTAGGCCCCGGCCGAGCGCACGACTAGCAGGTCGCCCGGCGCGATGGCCAGTTCGCGCGCCTTGCCGAGGAAGTCGCCGGTCTCACAGACCGGGCCGACCACGTCATAGAGTGCCGTTTCGCGGGGCGCGCGGGTATCGACCGGGACGATGCGCTGCCATGCCTGATACAGCGCGGGGCGAATCAGGTCGTTCATGCCAGCGTCGACGATGGCGAAATGCTGGGCCTCGCCGGGCTTCAGGTATTCGACGCGGGTCACGAGCACGCCGGCGTTGGCGGCGATCGAGCGGCCCGGCTCGAAGAGCAGCGTCAAGTCGCGGCCGTCGAGGCGCTCGAGCAGGGCCCGGGCGTAATCGTAAGGTGCGGGCGGTTGCTCGTCTTGATAGGGCACGCCGAGGCCGCCCCCCAGGTCGAGATGCTCGATGGTAATGCCCGACTCGTACAGGCGGTCGAGCAGCACCAGCAGGCGGTCCAGAGCGTCGAGAAAGGGGGAGAGCTCGGTGAGCTGCGAACCGATGTGGCAATCCAGGCCAACGACCTCAAGGTTCGGCAGTTCGGCGGCGCGCTGGTAGACGGCGAAGGCCTCGTCGACGGCGATGCCGAACTTGTTGGCCTTGAGACCAGTGGAAATGTAGGGATGCGTCCGGGCGTCGACGTCGGGATTGACGCGCAGCGAGACCCGCGCCACACGCCCGCATTCGCCGGCCACCTGGTTGAGGCGCTCGAGCTCGGGTAGTGATTCCACGTTGAAGCACTTGATGCCGACGTCCAGCGCGCGGGCCATTTCGCCGGCCTGCTTGGCGACACCGGAAAACACCACCTTGGCGGGGTCGCCGCCGGCGGCCAGCACACGCTCGAGCTCGCCTTGGGAGACGATATCGAAACCCGCGCCAAGGCGCGCCAACAGATCGAGCACGGCGAGGTTGGCATTGGCTTTCACTGCGTAGCAGATCAGGTGCGGATGCTCGCCCAGCGCGTCACTGTAAGCCTTGAAGTGACGCGTGAAGGTCGCCCGTGAATACACGTAACAGGGCGTGCCGAAACGCTCGGCGATGTCGGCCAGCGGCACGTCTTCAGCGTAGAGTTGACCGTCGCGGTAGTTGAAATGATCCATCGTCAGTCTGCGTCGCTGTCGGGTGGTGGTGTTGCCGCGTCGTCTTCGCCGGGGGTATCGGGACCAGAGGGGGCGGCGGTGTCGTTCTCGTAGGCCCCCTGGGGATCATACTGCTCGCTGGCCTGTTCATCATCGGGCATGTAGAGCGGCCCCTTCTGGCCGCAGCCGGCGAGCGTGAACAGGGCGATACCGAGGGCGGCCGTCATCGGAAGTAAGCGCATCATGACTCCTGTTGCAGCGCGGCGAGTGCGTCACGGGCGCGCTGGGCGGCAGCACGGACCTGGTCCGGCGCGGTGCCGCCGATGTGATTGCGTGCCGCCACCGAGCCTTCCAGCGTCAGCACTTCGAAGACGTCGGACTGAATGGCGTCGGAGAACTGGCGCAGTTCATCGAGGGACATCTCCGAGAGGTCCTTCTGCTCGCGCAGGCCCAGCGCTACGGCTTGGCCGACGATTTCGTGGGCATCACGAAAGGCCACGCCGGCACGCACCAAGTAGTCCGCCAGGTCGGTGGCGGTGGAGAAGCCCTTGCGCGCGGCTTCGAACATGTTGTCCGCCTTGGCCTCGATGGCCGGCACCATGTCGGCGAACGCCTTGAGGCAGCCCTGCACGGTATCGAGGGTGTCGAACAGCGGTTCCTTGTCTTCCTGATTGTCCTTGTTGTAGGCCAGCGGCTGAGACTTCATCAACGTCAAAAGCCCCATCAGATGGCCGTAGACGCGGCCGGTCTTGCCGCGTACCAGCTCGGGGACATCAGGGTTCTTCTTCTGCGGCATGATCGATGAGCCGGTGCAGAAGCGGTCGGGCAGGTCGATGAAGTCGAACTGGGCGCTGGTCCACAGCACCAGCTCCTCGCTCATGCGTGATAGGTGCATCAACAGCACGCTGGCGAAGGCGCCGAATTCGATGGCGAAGTCGCGATCGCTGACCGCGTCGAGGCTATTTTCGGCAGGGCGCTCGAAACCCAACAACTCGGCGGTGACGTGCCGGTCGATGGGGTAGGTGGTGCCGGCCAGCGCCGCGGCGCCCAGCGGCAGCACGTTGACGCGCTTGCGGCAGTCGAGCAGGCGCTCGTGATCCCGCGCCAGCATCTCCTGCCACGCCAGCAGATGGTGGCCGAAGGTCACCGGCTGGGCGGTCTGCAGATGCGTGAAGCCGGGCATGATGGTATCGGCCTCGCGCGTGGCCAGCTCGATCAATCCTTCGCGCAGGCGGGCGATCTCGGCCGCGACGACATCGATCTCGTCGCGCAGATAAAGCCGGATGTCGGTGGCGATCTGATCGTTGCGCGAGCGCCCGGTATGCAGCTTCTTGCCGGTGATGCCGATCTTCTCGGTCAGCCGGGCCTCGATGTTCATGTGGACGTCTTCGAGTTCCACCGACCAGGGAAACTGCCCGGCCTCGATTTCCTGCTCGACCTCGCCGAGGCCTTGCACGATGGTTTCGCGTTCATCAAAGGTGAGTACGCCGACGCGTTCGAGCATGGTGGCATGCGCGATGGAGCCTCGAATGTCGTGATGATAGAGGCGTCGGTCGAAGTCCACTGAAGCCGTGAAGCGCGCGACAAAGGCGTCGGTGGGCTCGCTGAAGCGTCCGCCCCAGGATTGGTTGGTCGTATTGCTCATCGGGCGTGGGGTCCTGCTTGGTCGAGATGGTGATGCCCTGAGTGTACCAGAGTCGGCGCCGCTGGCGAGGTGGACAAGGCACGGGAACGCTGGGGGCGGGATTTTTCCTCGACCGGGGACTGCTTTATGATGATAGTTATCCCCGCCGCCGAATCGGTGTGCGCCCATTTAGGAGAGTTCAATGCCCGCCATGCAGACACTGCGCATCGCCACCCGACAGAGCCGCCTTGCGTTATGGCAAGCCGAGCACGTCAAGGCTCGTCTGATGGCGCTACATCCTGGACTCGAGGTGGAACTGGTCGCACTGACGACGCGCGGCGACAAGATCCTCGATTCGCCGCTGTCCAAGGTCGGTGGCAAGGGACTGTTCGTCAAGGAATTGGAGGAGGCGCTGCTGGACGGGCGTGCCGATATCGCCGTGCACTCGATGAAGGATGTGCCGATGCATTTCCCCGAGGGGTTGGGGCTATCGGTAATTCTTGAAAGCGGCGCACCCACGGATGCCTTCGTCTCCAACGATTACGCTACCTTGGGCGCCTTGCCCGAGGGCGTGCGGGTGGGCACCTCGAGCCTGCGTCGGGGCCTGCAGGTCAAGGAAGCGCGTCCCGATCTGGAGGTGCTCAACCTGCGTGGCAACGTGCAGACCCGCTTGGGTAAGCTGGATAGCGGCGAGTTCGAAGCAATCATTCTAGCGACCTCGGGACTCGAGCGTCTCGAGCTTGGCCACCGCATTACCCAGGAGCTGTCGCCGGAAGTCAGCCTGCCGGCCTGTGGCCAGGGCGCATTGGGTATCGAATGTCGCTATGACGATGAAACGCTGCTCGAGATCCTGGCGCCGCTCGATCATTCGCAGACGGCTACTCGAGTGCGCGCCGAGCGTGCGATGAACACGCGCTTGGATGGCGGCTGCCAGGTGCCTATTGGTGGCTATGCCGTGCTCGAGGATGGCGACCGTACGTTATGGCTGCGGGCACTGGTCGGTGATCCGGATGGCTCGCATGTGTTGCGCGCCGAAGGGCGTGGCTCGGCCGACGAGCCTGAAGCGCTGGGTGTGCGTATCGCCGAGTCGCTGCTCGAGCAGGGGGCCGGCGAGATTCTCGCGGATATTTACGGTCAAGGTGAATGAGTGCCGCGTCACGCATCTTGGTGACGCGCCCCGGCGAGGGCGGCGAACGACTGGCCAAGGCTCTGTCGGAGGCGGGGTTCATGCCTGCGCACCCGACGTTGATGCACTTGCAACCGCTCGGCGTCGACGAGGTCAAGCGCGCAGCGCTGCTGGATATCGATCAGTACGCTGTGGTAGTCGTGACCAGCCCCTTCGCCGCCGAGTGCCTGGTCGAGTGGCTCGACCGCTACTGGCCGCAATTGCCGCAGGGACCGCGATTCTATGCGTTGGGCGTGGCTACGGCGGCGACGCTGCACCGGGGGTTGGGCATCAAAGCGAGCTTGCCCGATCCCGGGCAGGGTACCACCAGCGAGGCATTGTTGGCGATGCGTTCGCTGGCCCGGCTCGACGGTCAGCGTGCGCTGGTCGTCGGCGGAGTGGGTGGGCGCCAGGCGCTCGCTCAGACACTCGAGGCGCGTGGCGCACGGGCTTCCAAGTTGGCACTCTATCGACGCGTTTATACCGCGCCGGATGAGACCGCCGCCGGCTGGCTCGCTACGGGTGATTTCACGACCATGATCGTGACCAGTGGCGAATTGCTCGAGCATCTGGTTATCTGGTGCGGACAGGCGGCGTTGAACAAACCGCTAATCGTGTCCAGTCAGCGTTTGGCTACACTGGCAGACACGATGGGTTTCGCTTCGCTGCACGTGGCGCAGGGGGCGACACCCGAGGCCTTGGTGAGCGCCGTACAGGAAGTAGGCGACACGTGACGCGCCGACGTTGATCACGATGAGTTTGAAAAGGGCTAGCGACACATGAGCAAACGACAGGATCAGGATGATAAGAACACGCCCACCGATGCGTCGACATCCGCCGACGAGGCGTCTCAGTCGCCGGCCTCTTCCGAGACTCACAAGGCCGACGCCGAGGTAGCCGACGAGACGCGCGGTGCCTCGGACAAGGCGGCGGACGCCGCGTCGTCCAAGGCATCGACGACCGACGCTGCGGCGTCCCAGACTTCCGCCGACGCGACGCCAAAGACGGATGAAAAGGCAGACGCTGAGTCGCGCAAGGCGAGCGAGACGACCTCCGGAGCCGGCGCATCGGCGTCCACCGCCAAGCGCGGCGCCAGCTCCCAGCAGGGCACCAAGTCCCAGCAAAAAACACCGGATACTCCGACCAAGGGCACAGGCAAGACCAAGGCAGGCACCCGCGCATCATCAGCCGGTGGTGCGTCGACGGGCACCGCCTCGCGCGACAAGATGTCGGCGTCGGATAAAGCCGGCGGCGCAGGCAACGGCTCCTCTTCCTCCGCCGCGCCAGCGTCGCAAGGTGGCGGTGGCAACGGGCGTGGCTTGGCCATCGTGGCGCTGATCATCGCCGTGATCGTGGCCATCGTCGTGGCGCTGGCACTGGGATATGGTTGGAAGCGTTTGCAGGCGCAGCAGTCCCAGCAGGCCGAATTGGCGAGTACCGCTGATGCCAACGCCCAGTCCATCGACAAGCTGCGTCAGCGTCTCGATCAGCGCCAGCAAGCGTTCACGTCGTTGCGTGATGACTTCCAGGCGTATCGTCAGGAACTCGATGCCAACCTCGACAAGGTGCTGGCCGAACTCGCCAAACAGCAGGCTGCCGACCCACGCGAATGGCTGTACGCCGAGGCCGAGTATCTACTCCGTCTGGCCAATCAGCGTTTACGCCTCGAGCGCGACGTGCGTGGCGCCAAGGCGTTGCTCGAGACGGCCGATCAGCGTTTGGCCAAGGCGGATAATCCAGCGCTCATTCCCGTGCGCCGGGCGATTCAGTCCGAGTTGGCGGCGCTAAGTTCGGTACCCACGGTAGACCGCACCGGGATGTACTTGGCGTTGATGGCGCAGCAGGAACAACTCGCGACGCTGCCTCTCAAGCAGGATGTCGAAGAGATCGCCGCTAACAACGATGATCAGGCGCCGCTCAAGGGTGGCTGGCAACAACAGCTTGCCCAACTCGGCGGCGAGCTCAAGGATCTCGTCGTCATACGCCGCCACGACAAGGCACTGGAGGCCTTGGTGACACCCGAACAGGAATCCTACCTGCGCCAGAATGTGCGCCTCCTGCTCGAGCAGTCACAGCTGGCCTTGCTCAAGGCCGAGCCCAAGCTCTATCGGGCCAGCCTCGGCAAGGCGATTACCCTGATCGAGCGTTACTACGATACCCAGCAGGCAGCGGTACAGGCATCGCTCGAGCGCCTCAAGTCGTTGCGTGACAAGACCATTCGGCCCGAGCTGCCGGATATCAGCGCGTCTCAGCAGGTGCTCAAGGGCTTCATCGAGAAGCGTTTCCAGAACGGCAACGGCAACGGGAACGGTAGTGGCAAGCAGCGTCAGGACGATGGCGGTACTGCGGCCCAACCGGGCAATGAAGGAGACAGCGCATGAGAAAGCTGATTCTTCTCATCGTCGTAGGGCTGGCCGTCGGCGCGCTATTCGGTCAGTTGATGCAGTCGATGCCTGGTTACTGGCTGGTGCGCGTAGGTGATACCTCGATCCAGACCTCGTTCTGGCTGGGCCTGGTGATATTGCTGGCGGTGTTCCTGGCCCTGCATTTCCTGCTGCGCGTCCTCCACCGGCTGCGTCGTCCGGTGAGTCGACTCAAGGTCTGGAACAGTCGCACGCGCAATCGCAATGCCATGAAGCGTACCGTGAGAGGCCTGGTAGCGCTCGCCGAAGGTCGCTGGAAGCGTGCCGAGAAGGATCTGGTCAAGGCGGCGGATGATTCCAGCACGCCGCTGGTCAATTACCTTTCCGCGGCATTGGCGGCGCATTACCAGGGGCGTTTCGAACATGCCGACACGCTGCTCAAGCGCGCCCATCACAGCACCGAGGGGGCCGATAACGCGGTGGGCATGGTGCAGGCGCAATTGATGCTCGACCGTCAGCAGTTCGAGGAAGCGCTGGCAACGCTGACGCGCCTCGAAAAGCAACTGCCCAATCATCCGCAGGTGCTCAAGCTATTGCGTCAGGCCTATCTCAGTGTCAACGACTGGGAGGGGCTGCGTCATTTGCTGCCCAAGCTCGACAAGCAGCAACTGATCACCGAAGAAGAGCGTCGCGAGCTGGAACAGCGTGCCTATCGCGAGTTGATCCTCCAGGCGGTCCAGCGCCATCCCAATGCCGATGCCAACCGTGTGCGCAACCTGTGGGCCGATATGCCCGACTATCTGCGCAGCGATGTCGAACTGGTGGTGCTGTATACCGAGGCGCTGGTCAAGGATGGCGAGGAGGCAATCGCCGAACGTCTGTTGCGGCATTCTCTCAAAGAGCGCTGGGACACGCGCCTGGTGCTGCGCTATGGCTTGCTCAACGTGGATGCCGGGCGTCAGTTGGCGTATGCCGAGAAATGGTTGCAGGAGCGCCCCAACGACCCCGATTTACTGCTGAGCCTGGGGCGTTTATCGTTGCGCAACGCTTATTGGGGCAAGGCGCAGGAATACTTCGAGGCCAGCCAGCGCCAGCGGCCCAGCGGGGTGGTATGTGCTGAGCTGGCGCGTCTCTACGCCAACCTGGGTGAGCACCAGAAGAGCCAGCTCTTCTACCGCCAGAGCGTGGAGCTGCTCGATCGCTCGTTACCGGCGTTACCACAGCCTAGCGAACGCACACGCTAGCCAACGTTTTTGCTCTCCTGGGCGCCTGCGGGCGCCTTTTTTATCGTCCGTCATGAAGGACGAGTCGCGGCCTACAGGCGCTCCATCAGGGAGGCCTGTGGGCCGTTAGTGTTTCTGCGGCCTTGTCCAATCGGTCAAGGTGTGGGTAACGTTAATGCGCTCTTCATGACAACAATGACACACATAGGAAAGACATCATGGCGCAGATTCCCCACCGACGTGCTGCCACGTCATCGACCCCGCAACAGGGTGGTGCTCTGGAGCGTTACTTCGGCATCCGCCGCTACGGCTCGACCCTGCGTACCGAGCTGTTGGCGGGCCTAGCGACTTTTCTCGCGGCGATGTACATCATCGTGGTCAACCCCTCGATCCTGAGCGATGCAGGCATTCCCTTCTCGGCAGGGCTCTCGGCGACCGTCTTGATCAGCTTCCTCAGCAGTCTGGCGATGGGGTTGTATGCGCGTAATCCCATCCTCGTCGCGCCCGGCATGGGTATGAACGCGCTATTCGCCTATACCTTGGTCCAGGGGGCGGGCTTGCCTTGGCAGGTAGCGTTGGGGTGCGTGTTCTGGTCGGGGGTGTTATTCGCGCTGCTGGCATTTTTCAACGTGCGCAAGGCGATCGTCGAAGCAATTCCCGCTTCGCTGCGTTACGGGATTACCTGCGGGATCGGGTTGTTCATTACCTTCATCGGCTTCAAAAACGCGGGCTTCGTTGTCGATAATAGTGCGACGTTGGTCGCCTTGGGCCAGCTGACGCCTGCGTTGATCACCTTCATCGCCGGAATGCTGTTGACCGCGATTTTGGTCACACTGCGCGTCAATGGTGCGCTGGTGCTCGGCATCGTCATCACGACGCTGGTGGCGATACCGATGGGGCGTCTATGGGGCACGGAGGTGGTCGTGGCGTGGAGTGGTCTGGCGGCATGGCCGGATTTCAGCGCCATGTGGCAGGTAGATCTATGGGGTGCGCTCCAGGTCGCCTACTGGCCGTTCATCTTCGTGATGCTGTTCACCAACTTCTTCGATGCGCTGTCTTGCTTTCTGGCGCTCTCGGAAGCTGCCGATCTCAAGGACGATAATGGCCAGCCGCGTAACCTCAAGCGCTCGATGACCGTGGATGCCTTCGCTTCGATGATCGCCGCGCCTCTGGGGACCAGCGCCGCGCAGACATTCATCGAGTCTGGGGTGGGCGTCTCCCAGGGTGGGCGCACGGGGATCGTCGGCGTCGTCTGTGGCGTGCTGTTTCTCCCGTTCCTGTTCTTGTCGCCATTGCTTTCATTGGTACCGGCGATCGCCACCGCACCAGCGCTGGTGATGGTCGGGGTGTTCATGCTCGCGCCGGTGGGGCGTATCGAGTGGCAGAAGATGGACCAGGCTTTCCCGGCATTTCTGGCGATCATCGTCATGCCGCTGACGTATTCGATTACGCTGGGCATCGCCTTTGCCTTCTTGAGCTTCGTGGTGATCAAGCTTTGCACGGGGCGTCTGGCCGAAATCAAGCCTGCGATGTGGGTGACGGCAGTACTCTGCGCGATCATGCTGGTAACGACGCAGTAAATCGTCGTTCGTCCACGTTGGGGAAGCCTTGGCTTACCGCTATACTGGTGCCAACAGCACAAAAGGGCCGCCCCGTCAGGGCGGCCCTTTTTAGTGAGACGTCGCCACGCGTGTGGCGGCGCGGTTGGCTCAGTTCGAGCTTTCGTCGTTATCCGGCTTGGTATGTTCCGGATTCGTATTGTTGTCCGATGGGGCATCGGGTGAGAGGGGCGTGTTCTGCGAAGCCGGCTGATTATCAACCACCTCGCCCTTCTGGGACAGGATGCGCAAGTTGGCGGGCGGGGCGTTGCCGTCCTTTTCCTGCCCGAAGTAGAGCGTGGTATGCGGGAATGGAATCTCGATGCCCGCGGCGTCGAAGTACATCTTGACCAGCCGGTTGTAGGCACGGCCCACGGCCCACTGATCGCCAGGCGTGGTCTTGATGATCACACGGATGTTGACCGAACTGTCGGCCAGCGCGATCACACCTGCCACGCTGAGCGGCTCAAGCAGCTTGTAGCCGTGCTCGCTTTCCTTGAGAGCCTCGAAGGCGGCCTGCAATTGCTCGATGGCGTCGTCGATGTTCTCGCGATAGGCGATACCGTATTCGCCGACGTGATTACCGAATTCACGCATGTAGTTGGAGACGGTGTCCACCGAGGAGAACGGTACGATGTGGTAAGTGCCCGATAGATCGCGAATTCCCACCGAGCGAATGCTGATGCGTTCTGCCGTCCCGGTAGTCCCGCCCACGGTGACGACATCGCCGGTGTTCATGGCATTCTCCAGTTGGATGAATACCCCGGTAATGACGTCCTGTACCAGCTTCTGCGAGCCGAAACCGATGGCCAGACCGAGCACCCCTGCACCGGCGATAAGCGGGCCGATATTGATGCCGATCTCGGCCAATATGATCATGGCCGTCATGGTGATCAGGGCAATCGCCAGCGCATTGCGGAACAGTGACAATAGTGTCTTGGCGCGGGCCGAAGGTTCACCTGTACCGGCATCCGCGTTAAGACGATGCTCGATCAGGCTGGCGAGTCCAATCCAGGCGGCGATGGCCACCAGTAGGATGATGATCACGTTCAGCGTAGTACCAACGGTATGCGCACCGGCTTCGGAAGCATACCAGGCAGCGAGGTCGAAGACCTGCCAAGCGCTGAGCACGAACATCGCCACGACAATCAGAATGATGGCGCGAATCACCTTGAGTGTGGTCGGCACGTAGGCATTGAGGCGCGTTTCCAGCAGTGGAAGACGGCGTTGGATATCTCCGGAAAGACGGATGCGCCGGCCGATCAATTGGGTGAGTACACCCGAGGCCAGCATGCCGATGCCAATGACGATGACAGTCTTGAGGGTAGCCATCAGCACGAAGGGCAGCGCAGTCTCCGGGTGCAGCACGGTGACGACGAAGACCATCAGAGCGTAGGCTAGGGCCAGGAGGTGCCAGGTGCGTCCCAACAGGCGCAGCGCGAAGCGCGTGGCGCTCATGTCGGCATTATCGGCGCGTTGCATCAAGGTGTCGCGTAGCGCTATGCGGTGTTTGAGGATGACCGTGGCGGCGTAGATCAGCGCCAGCAGCATGATCAATGTGCCGAGCCCCTGGCCGAGCGCCGGTGACAGGTTGTAATTGATGATGGGCACGGCTACCAGCATGCCATAACCGATGAAGCCGGCCAGGCGTGCGAGGAAGCGGTTGCAGTACGAGGCTTGCGGCGCGGCGATTGGCATCAGGCGTAGACCATCGTAACGCGATGAGAACAGCATGCGCAGCGCGGCCTTGAACAGCTCGATCATCAAGAAGGCGTTCAGGAACAACGAGAAGCGCGTCTCCATGCTGCCCGCCTCGCCGATGGCGAAGGTTGCCAGTAGGTTACCGGCTATATAAGCCAGTATCACGACCACAACATCCACAACGGCGGCTAATACGACTGCGAAAATGGTGCGCAGCAAGGCGCTTTTCTCGGCGCGCTGCGACGACCACCGGCTGAGTTTGCCGAATAGCGGCGCTGCGAGACGGCGCAGCACGAACAGCGCCACGAAGGTGCCAATGACAATCAGCGCAAAGTTGAACGCGGCGGTCAGGAAAGCACCGGTATCGAAGCCCGGGCCGCTGGCTTCGCTGGTGCCGAACAAGCCGACCAGGGCCGCGCCGAGACTCTTGAACTGGCTGCCCAGATTCCCGGCGATATCGCTGGTGGCGTCGGCCAGACGACGTGGAAAGGAAACCTCGTCGGCCGTCTGGTCGCTGGGCGCATTGTCGGCGATTTTTTCGGCCGAAGAGGTGCCTTCGACGCCCAAGGCGTTTTCCTGAGCCGCTTGGGCACGCAGTTGGTCGATGATCGTCTGGCGGGTCTGCTCGTTCTCGAGCATGTCGGCCAGGGTCGAATAGGCGGGGGTATTGCCATCCGCGGGCGTCGCGTCCTGTTGAGCCAGGGCCGGCGCCATCACGAAGAGCAGACACAGCAACAACCAGCGGCTGAGCCACGTATCGAGACGTAGAGTCGGCACGTGGTGACCTCCTTGTACGTAATGGGTGGCACTAAGCCACATCGTTTATGATTAATTTGCCTATCAATACTAACACTAGGTGGCTCATTTCCGAGCGTCGAGCGATGGCCGCAGCGTTTAGCCAGCCGGACGTCGCGCATCAGTCATGGCCACCGCTAGCATGATGATAACGGCTTCGTACTTTTTTGTACCATACTTGTACGAATCTGTATTGCTTATCACTTTAGTACTGCATGGTCAGTATGGCTTGGTGACGTTGCCTCATGCATGGCGGCGCCCCGATTGAGGGTGCGCTTACCATGACCCAGCAATTGATGCGTCTCGCCGGTTTGGCAGCGAAAACGAAAAAAGCCAACCCCAGAGGGTTGGCTTTTTCGGTGTTTGGTGGAGGCGGGGGGAATTGAACCCCCGTCCGCCGGCACTCACCCATCGGCTCTACATGCTTAGGTTCGTCTTTTGATTTAACGCCTCTGGCTCCGACGAGCAGGATCCAGCGACGCGATTCCTCTAAGTTTTAGCGGCTGACGCGAGGACGAAGCCAGCCGCGATCCCATCAGTCTGAGCTCGTATCCCATCGGTGATGAATGGGCACATCACCTCCGGGCCGGACTAGAAGCTAGCAGTTGTTACGCTGCCAGCGCGCCCTGAGCATAGTTGTCGTCGTTTGCGACTATTTTATCGTAACGTTGGATTTACGAGATACGTTACGCTCTCGGCATGCACCTCAGGGATTGTCACCGGCGTCGAAGCCATGTCGCCCCCGTAAGCGTTTCTACAGTCTAACAGGTTGGGATGCCCCGAGGCTAGTTCAACCCCATCGCCACGGCTTTTCGTGGCCAGGCGTTCGTTTCTCGATGCACCTTTCTCGATGGGCCCTTGCCGCGCTCAGTGAGCACGCATGATACGGGCCTTTTCACGGTCCCAGTCGCGGGCCTTTTCCGTGGCGCGCTTGTCGTGCATCTTCTTGCCGCGGACCAGAGCGAGCTCGCATTTGACGAGATTTTTCTTCCAGTACAGCTTCAGTGGCACGCAGGTGTGCCCCTTGTCCTGGGTGCGCGAGAAGATCTTGGCGATCTCCTTGCGATGCAGCAGTAATTTGCGCGTACGCGACGGGTCCGCCACCACATGCGTACTCACGGTGTTGAGCGGCGTGATGTGACTACCTAGAAGCCACGCTTCGCCATTCTTGATCAGGATGTAGGTATCGGTGAGCTGTGCCTTGCCGGCACGCAGGCTCTTGACCTCCCATCCGGACAGTGACAAACCCGCCTCGAAGGTCTCGTCGATATGGTATTCGAAGCGAGCCTTCTTGTTTTGCGCGATGGTACTCGAGCCTATATTGCCCTTTTTCTTGGCCATGGAACCTCTACATTTCTATGCGCCGAATCCGCTAGCCCCATGAAGTGGGGGAAGTCGTGATATCATTCAAGGCCTTGACGTTAACCTTCCATCATACGCGCACGGCGCAACAAAGTCAGCGGAGTGGTGAATGCCTACGGTCAACCGGTCTGCCTTGGTGAGACATTCCTGCAAGGCGATGTTCGATCTGGTCAACGATTTCGAGAGTTACCCTGAATTCTTGCCGGGGTGTCGTCGTGCACGGGTCATCGAGCACGAAGAGGGGCGCTATCTGATAGGTGAGATGACGCTGGCCAAGGGGAGCGTGGAGCAGACCCTGGCGACACGCAACGAGCTTTACCCTCATGAGCGGATCGATCTGTCGCTCGATCGGGGGCCTTTCAAGCGTCTCAGTGGCCGCTGGTTGTTCACGCCGATGGGCGAATCGGCTTGCCGAGTGAGCCTGGAGATGGAGTTCGAGTTTTCCAATCGTCTGTTGGGCGTGGCGTTTGGCAAGCTGTTCCAGCAAGTCGCCGGCCAGTTGGTCGATGCGTTCACGCGTCGTGCGGATGCGCTTTATGGCCGCCAATGACATCGATCAAACACACATCAACGTCGAGGTCGCTTTCGCGGAGCCTCATCGCCAGCGTGTCGTCGCGCTCGCCGTGCCACCGGATACGTCGGCACGCGACGCGGTCGTGATGGCCGACTTTCCAGCCTTGTTTCCCGAGCGCGGAGAAGCCTTTTTCGAACACGCGACATTAGGCATCTATGGCCAAGCATTGCGTGCGCCGGAACAGCAGACGCTAGTAGAAGGAGATCGCGTCGAGATCTATCGCCCATTGACGGTCGACCCCAAGCAAGCGCGCTTGGCGCGGGCTCGGGGAGATGACTAACTCAGGGCGCGACGCATTTACTTTTCCGGTGCGTAGCCGGGGCCTGCTGCAGGGCCGCCGCCTGGCCCGGGGCCTTCCATCGCTGGGCCTGGGTCGCTTTGAGTCGAGAGAGCGACATCTTCCTCAATATCGCCCTCACGCTCGATGTCGGCCAGCTTGTCGTTCTGGAAGGTCAGCGTGACGCGCTTTTGTTCGACATCGTCATAGGCTTCATCGAGGTAGAAGATGTAGTCCCAACGGTCTTCGTTGAACGGTCCTTTGAGTAGGGGGCTGCCCATGACATAGCGAACCTGCTCCTTGGTCATGCCGGTCTCGAGTTGCGAGACCATATCTTGGGTGATGAGGTTGCCCTGGGCCAGGTCGCGTTTGTAAACGCCGACATAGCTGCAGCCGCTGACGAGCGCCAGGGCGACGGAAAAGGTGACTGTTTTAATCAAGTTTTGCATTTGCGCCTATCATTCACTATCGTTGCCTGGATTGATCATACCTGACCTACCACGATACTGCGAAGAGCAACCGCAACCATGGCCGATCAGAACCATGAACTGCGCAAGGCGGGGCTAAAAGTCACCTTGCCGCGCGTCAAGATCCTGCAAATTCTCGAAAGCACGCAGGACCAACACCATCTGAGCGCCGAAGATGTCTACAAGGCTTTGCTCGACGCAGGTGATGATGTCGGTCTAGCAACCGTATATCGTGTCTTGACTCAGTTCGAGACCGCGGGGCTGGTCATTCGTCACAATTTCGATGGCGGACACGCCGTGTTCGAATTGTCGCAGGAAGAACACCACGATCATATGGTGTGCCTGGAAAGCGGCGAGATCATTGAATTCTTCGACGACACCATTGAGCGGCGTCAACGTGAGATCGCCGAGGAGCACGGCTTCGAGCTCGTCGATCATGCTCTGGTACTCTACGTGCGTCCTAAGGGATCCAGCGTGACGCGTCAAGAAGGCTCAGGGCCCGGCAAGAAGTAGCCTGAGCAGCTAGCGTGCACCGATGACGAAACCGGCCTTCATGCCGGTTTCGTCGTTTCGTACCCCTCGTCGTCGAGGACGGCTATGGAGCTGGAGCCAGGTGAGCTCAATGCTGGGCGTGCTGGCTGGCGTCGAGCATTTCACGAGCATGCGCCAGGGTGCGGTCGGAGAGCTTGACGCCGCCGAGCATGCGGGCCAGTTCGCGCACGCGTCCGGCATCGTCGAGCAGCGCCATATGCGTGAGCGTCGTGTCGTGTTCGGCATGCTTTTCGATATGTAGATGATGATGTGCCTGGGCCGCGACTTGCGGCAGATGCGTCACGGTCAAGATCTGTCCTTGGGCGCCGAGGCGTCGCAGTAGCTGGCCGACGATTTCCGCGATGGCGCCGGACACACCGACATCGACTTCATCGAAGACCATGCTGGGGGCGCTGCTGTGCTGTGCGGCGACGACCTGGATCGCCAGACTGATGCGCGATAGCTCGCCGCCCGAGGCAACCTTGCTCAGCGGGCGTGACGGCTGGCCGGGGTTGGCGCTGATCATGAAGCGTATCTGGTCGAGCCCTTCGGCCTGGGGTGTCTCACGCGGTGAAATGGCAACCTCGAAGGTCGCCTTGCCCAACCCCAGGAAGGCGAGTTGTGCCTGTACGGCCTCGCCGAAGTCGCGTGCCGCTTCGAGGCGCGCCTCGCCGACCGCCTTCGCTTGCTGTCGATAGGCGTCGCGGGCCTGTTCCACTTCCTCGGCGAGCGCCTCCAGGTCATGCTCGCCGCCTTCTAGGCTGGCCAGTTCGTCGCTCAAACGTTGATGCAGGTCGCGCAGCTCCTCGGGCATGACATGATGCTTACGCGCGATGCGATGCACTTCGCCGAGGCGGGTCTCGACCTCCGCCAGGCGCTGCGGGTCAAGCTCGGTGGTGTCGACGAAGCGGTGCAGCTCGCGCGCCGCCTCCTCAATCTGGATTTGCGCCTCGCCCAGCATGGAAAGCGCGTCTTCCAGTTGGCGTCGGGTCTGCTCGGGTGCATTCCCCAGGCGTGTGGTGGCGTGGTGCAGCAACGAGCGCGCGCCGTGCTCGTCCTGATCGCAACAGTCGGCAGCGAATTGAGCGTCACCCAAGACTTCCTCGAGGTTGGCCAGTTGGGTCTGCTCGTCCTCCAGCGTGTCCAGTTCCCCCTCGGCGAGCGCCAGTTGATCCAGTTCCTCGACCTGATAACGCAGCAGCTGACGTCGTGCCTGGACTTCATCGCCGCTTTCTTGCAGATCGCGTAGTCGCCGTCGACGTGCGCGCCAGTGATGAAACTGTTCGCCGAGGGTTTTCACGGCGTCGGTCTGGCCGGCATAGGTGTCGAGCAGGCGCAGATGAGTTTCTTCGCGCAAGAGCGCTTGATGGGCGTGTTGGCTGTGGACCTCGATGAGGTGCTCACCCAGTGCTCTCAGATCGCTCACCGTGACCGGTTGGCCGTTGATCCAGGCCTTGGAGCGCCCCGAGGCGGTGACGACACGCCGTAGCAAGCATTCGTCTTGTGGTAGTTCGCGCTCGGCGAGCCAGGCGCGAGCGTCGGCGAGTCGGGTGATATCGAAGCGCGCACTGATGTCCGCGCGTTCGCAGCCATGGCGCACGCTGCCCACGTCGGCGCGCTCTCCCAGGCATAGCCCCAGGGCGCCGAGCATGATCGATTTGCCGGCGCCGGTCTCGCCGGTGATGGCTGTCATACCGTCGTGCAGGTCCAGATCGAGGCGCTCGACGATGGCGTAGTCGCGAATGGCAAGCTGTATCAGCATGAAAACCTCCGGGCGTCGGAAACGAAGCCGATCTCTGTGTGTTTATACAGTAGTTGGGTGGGGGCTTCAATTGCCAGTCAGTGCAGTCGATATGGATGGCTTGAGATCGTTCATCGCATCCCCATATAGGAGGCAATCGCTTATTAGATGCGGCTTCGGGCCGCGCCAGCTGTCAGGAGAAACTCATGGCCAAAGACCCGCAGACCCCAACCGAGGAAGAGCTGGCTCGCGCCGAGCGCGATGCCGAACCCCAGCCGGACGACACCATCGGAGACGATGCTGAACTCGAAGGCGTCGTCGAGGATGTCGAAGCCAGCGAGGCCGATGCCGAAGCGCTCGAAAACCCGGAAGCCGACGCGCTGGCTGTGCGTGTCGAAGAACTGGAGCAAGCCTTGACGGAGTCCAAGGATCAGGCAGTGCGTGCCGCCGCCGAGGCGCAGAACGTGCGTCGCCGCGCTGAGCAAGATGTCGAAAAGGCACGCAAGTTCGCCTTGGAAAAGTTTGTCAATGAGTTGCTGCCGGTCGTCGACAGCCTGGAAAAGGCGCTGGAGTCGATGCAGGAAGGCGCCAGCGAGGTGCATCGTGAGGGGGTCGCAATGACCCTGAAGTTGCAGCTCGACGTGCTCAACAAGTTTGGCGTGGAGGCAGTTGACCCGCAAGGCGAACCGTTCGACCCGCAAGTGCATGAAGCCATGACCATGGTGCCCAATCCCGAAGTTGAGCCCAACACCGTTATCGAGGTCATGCAGAAGGGCTATCTACTGAATGGACGTCTGGTACGTCCGGCGATGGTGGTCGTCAGCCAAGCCACCAATTGATGTGGCAGGGGAGTGATGTGACGCCGAAGCCCTTGAAAGGCGTGTCCCCACCCCCCAAATAGACGAACAACGAGGCGGCGATGCCGCCGACGAAGACGAAACAGTCAAGCAACGATTTGAGGTATTCCAATGGGACGCATCATCGGTATTGATTTGGGGACCACCAACTCCTGTGTTGCCATCTTGGACGGCGGCGACGCGAAGGTGATCGAAAACGCGGAAGGTACACGCACCACGCCTTCCATCATCGCCTACACTGACGATGGTGAGACGCTGGTCGGCCAGGCCGCCAAGCGCCAGGCCGTGACTAATCCCAGCAACACGCTGTATGCGATCAAGCGTCTGATCGGCCGCAAGTTCAAGGACGACGTCGTCCAGAAAGACATCAAGATGGTGCCTTATACCATCACCGAGGCCGACAATGGCGATGCCTGGGTTGAGGTCAAGGGCAACAAGCTGGCCCCACCGCAGGTCAGTGCGGAAGTGCTGAAGAAGATGAAGAAGACCGCCGAGGACTATCTCGGTGAAGAAGTCACCGAAGCGGTGATTACCGTGCCGGCGTACTTCAACGACAGCCAGCGCCAGGCCACCAAGGATGCCGGTCGCATCGCCGGTCTCGAAGTCAAGCGCATCATCAACGAGCCGACGGCGGCGGCGCTGGCCTATGGCATGGACAAGGCGCGTGGCGACAAGACCATCGCCGTCTATGACCTGGGCGGCGGTACCTTCGATATCTCCATCATCGAAGTAGCCGATGTCGATGGCGAGACTCAGTTCGAAGTGCTGGCCACCAACGGTGACACCTTCCTGGGCGGCGAAGACTTCGACCTCAAGCTGATCGACTACCTCGTGCAGCAGTTCAAGAGCGATTCCGGTATTGACCTGTCCGGCGATAGCCTTGCCATGCAGCGTCTCAAGGAAGCCGCCGAGAAAGCCAAGATCGAACTGTCTGCGGCTCAGCAGACCGAAGTCAATCTGCCGTACATCACGGCCGATAACACCGGGCCCAAGCACCTTAACGTCAAGATCACCCGGGCCAAACTCGAGTCGCTGGTCGAAGATCTGGTCAAGCAATCGCTGGGGCCGTGCAAGACCGCGCTGAGTGATGCCGGCCTGTCCGCTTCCGAGGTCGACGATGTGATCTTGGTCGGCGGCCAGACACGCATGCCGCTGGTGCAATCCAAGGTGGCCGACTTCTTCGGCAAGGATGCCCGCAAGGACGTCAACCCGGACGAAGCCGTGGCCGTGGGCGCGGCGATTCAAGGCGGCGTGCTGGGTGGCGACGTCAAGGACGTGCTGTTGCTCGACGTCACGCCGCTGACCCTGGGTATCGAAACCCTGGGGGGTGTGATGACGCCGTTGATCGAGAAAAACACCACCATCCCGACGAAGAAGACCCAGACCTTCTCGACTGCGGATGACAATCAGACGGCCGTGACCATCCACGTGCTGCAGGGTGAGCGCAAGCAGTCGGGCGGCAACAAGTCGCTGGGCCGTTTCGACCTGGCCGACATTCCGCCGGCGCCGCGTGGCGTGCCGCAGATCGAAGTGGCATTCGATCTGGACGCCAACGGCATCCTCAACGTCTCTGCCAAGGACAAGGCTACTGGCAAGGAACAGTCCATCGTCATCAAGGCTTCCGGCGGTCTCTCCGACGAAGAGATCGATCAGATGGTCAAGGATGCCGAGGCTCACGAGGCCGAGGACAAGAAATTCGAGGAACTGGTGCAGTTGCGTAACCAAGCCGATGGCATGGTCCACGCCGCGCGCAAGACCCTCGAAGAGGCCGGCGACAAGGTCGAGGCCAGCGAGAAAGAGCAAATCGAGACCGCGATCAGCGAGCTCGAGGAAGCCACCAAGGGCGACGACCAGGAGCATATCCAGGCCAAGCTCGACGCGCTGACTGAAGCCTCCGGCAACCTTGCGCAGAAGATGTACGCCGAACAGGGCGACGCAAGCGCCGAGGGTGGCGAGCAGCAAGCCGACGATGGCGCCCAGAAGAAAGAAGACGATGTGGTTGACGCCGAGTACGAGGAAGTCAACGACGACCAGAAAAAGCAGTAACCACGACGTCTGATGCTCGCATGACGGCAGCGCGGGGGATGTTCTCCCGCGTTGCTGTTTGCGCAGCGCCGACACGGAGGCGGACCATCCATGTCCAAGCGTGATTATTACGAAATATTGGGCATCGAACGGGGAGCCGATCAGAAAGAGATCAAGAAGGCTTACCGTCGACTCGCTCAGAAGTACCATCCGGATCGCAATCCGGATGATGACACTTCGGCGGAGAAGTTCCGAGAAGTGTCCGAAGCTTATGAAGTGCTCGCCGATGAAGAAAAACGCAGTGCCTATGACCAGTTCGGCCATGCCGGCGTCGACGGCCAGGGTGGCGGCGGCTTCGGTGGCGGTGGCGCCGGTGCAGGCGGTTTCAGCGATATCTTCGGCGATGTGTTCGGCGATATCTTCGGGGGCGGCGGGCGCCGCAATCCCAACGCACCGCAACGTGGCGCCGACCTGCGCTACAACCTCGAGATCGATCTCGAGGACGCCGTTGCCGGTACCACGGTCGATATTCGTGTGCCGCGCCATATCGCGTGTGAGCATTGCGATGGCGATGGTGCCGAGCCGGGCTCCAGCAAGGAGACCTGCCCGACCTGCCATGGTCAGGGCCAGGTGCGCATGCAGCAAGGCTTCTTCGCCGTGCAGCAGACCTGCCCGACCTGTCATGGCGCCGGTCAGAGCATCAAGGTGCCGTGCCGCAAGTGTCATGGTGAAGGGCGCGTCCGCGAAACGCGGACCTTGTCGGTGAAGATCCCCGCCGGGGTCGATACCGGCGACCGGATTCGTCTCAACAACGAAGGTGAATCGGGGCTCAATGGCGGGCCGCCGGGGGATCTTTACGTGCAGGCGGCGATCAAGCCGCACCCGATCTTCGAGCGTGACGGTCGCCACCTGCAGTGTGATGTCCCGATCAACTTCATTGATGCGACGCTGGGCGGTGAGCTGGAAGTACCGACCCTGGACGGCCGGGTCAAGTTGAAGATTCCACCGGAGACGCAGACCGGCAAGATGTTCCGGCTCAAGGGCAAGGGCGTCAAACCGGTGCGCGGCGGTCCACCGGGCGACCTGTTGTGCAAGGTCGTGGTAGAAACGCCAGTCAACCTGGGCGAGGAACAGAAGGACCTGCTGCGTCGCTTCCAGGAAAGCCTGGATGGCAGTAACAGCCATCACTCGCCGAAGAAGTCGAGCTTCTTCGACGGCGTGAAGAAGTTCTTCGAGGACATGAAGCCATAAGTCGGCTTTCTGGCCCGAACGACCAAGGCCCCGCGCTCCGTAAGGAGGCGGGGCCTTTTCGTGTCCGTCGCTAGCTCAGCAGGCGCTTCATGCGCCATTTGAAGATGGGAATCATTCCCGCTTATCGTGTATCATATTGCTTCGCTCGCCGGTGAGCTGCCTGGCTACGGCACGACGAGGGGCGCCCTTCCTACTTGAATAGAACGACAAGGACACTCATGGACGATGTCGCGGATCGGCCCCTGGCCGGTATTCTGCTCAGGCTGGTCTCGGGCATTCTCTTCACCGGGATGATGGTGTGCGTCAAGGCGGTGAGCACCGAGGTGCCATTGGGTCAGACGGTCTTCTTCCGCTCACTGTTCGCGCTGTTGCCGATCGTGGCCTTCATGGTCTGGCGGCGGGAGTTCCCGAGAGCCCTGGCCACGCGGCGTCCGCTTGGGCATCTGTTGCGCTCGGGGTTGGGGGCGGCGGCGATGTTTGCCGCCTTCGCGGCGGTGGCTCGTCTGCCGGTGGCCGAGGCGACGCTGCTGGCGCAGTTGTCGCCGGTGGCGATGGCGGTGGGCGGAGTGATGCTGCTCGGTGAGCGTTTTTCGCTGCATCGGGCCCTGGCCCTGGCGCTGGTGCTCAGCGGCGTAGCGGTGCTGGTGGTGCCCGATCTTCAGGGGCATCAGAGTGGTGGGCGTGTCCTCGGGTATGCGCTGGGCATCCTGGCGGCCTTGCTGACAGCGGGGGCGTTAATGACCGTGCGGCGTATTTCACGCACCGAGACGCCGGCCTCTATCGCCTTCTACTTCGTGATGGTCACGACCCTGGCGGGCCTTGCGACGCTGCCGATGGGATGGGTGGTCGTGTCGGGGGAGACGCTCGGCTTGCTGGTGCTGTCCGGGCTGTTCGGCGGCGCGGCGCATATCTGCATGACCTTGGCGCTACGCTATGCCGAGGTCTCGCGTCTGGCGCCATTCGAATATGTGGCCCTGATCTGGCCAGTGCTGGCGGATCTGTGGATCTTCGGGCTGCCGCTCACCAGTAGCTTCCTGCTGGCCCTGCCGCTGGTGTTAGGCGGCGCTGCCCTTGCGGGATTCGAGGGGCGGTTTAAACGGCTGCTTCGACGATGAGTTGAGGGCGTCCCTGAGAGCACGGCTCGATGCGGGCGTCTACCTGGAAAACCTGGCGCAGCAGCGTCGGGGTCACCACCTGCTCGGTCGTTCCGCAGGCCACCAGTTGGCCGTTCTCGAGCACTATTGCCTGGTCGGTAAAGCGCAGCGCATGGCCTATGTCATGCAGCGAGGCGATGATCAGCATCTCCCGCTCGCGGGCCAGTCGTCGCAAAATATCCAGCAGGTTGATCTGGCGGTGCAGGTCCAGCGCCGACGTGGGTTCATCCAGGAGCAGGATCTCGGGGGCCTGAACCAGCGCCTGGGCCGCGCTCACCAACTGGCGCTGCCCGCCACTGAGGTCACTGATATCACGCTCGCCAAGTGTCGCGATGCCCAGGTCTTCCAGGGAACGGTCGACCTCATGCAGGTCGTCGGGTTGAACCTTCAGGCTGCGACCCTGCATGCGCGCCAAGAGCACCGATTCGTAGACCGTCAGTACAGCAGTGGACCCGGTTTCCTGAGGCATGTAGGCCACCGGACGCTCGCTGGTGGTGCCCTCGATACGGACTTCGCCACTGCCCTTGAGCAGCCCGAGGATGCGCCGGAAGAGGGTCGACTTGCCGGCCGCATTGGGGCCGAGCAGGGACACGATCTGTCCGCCGGCGAAGGTCGGCGTGGTGATCTCTGAGAGGATCTGGCGCCGGCCATAGTGGGCCGACAGGCAATCTAGCGTAAGCGTTACCATGAAGCCTTCTTGTGGTTGAGCACGAGGAACAGGAAGAATGGAATGCCCACCAGTGAGGTGATGATGCCAATGGGGATGATAGTGCCCGGCAGGATGATCTTCGATAGCACTGAACCCACGGAGAGGATCAGGGCGCCGCAGAGCGCCGAGCCAGGCAAGAAGAAACGCTGATCTTCCCCTAGTAGTAGGCGGGCGATATGCGGCCCGACCAGGCCGATGAAGCCGATGGTGCCGACGAAGGCTACCGAGATGGCGGCCAGCAGCGAGACCAGCACCAGTACTTCCAGGCGCAGTGCGCGGGGATTGACGCCCAGGCTCTCGGCCTTGGCGTCGCCCAGGCGCATGGCGGTCAGCGCCCAGCCACGGCGCGCCAGCAGGGGCAGGATAATGGCCAGTACACCGGCGGCAATCCACAGCTTGGGCCAGGTGGCCTTGGTCAGGCTGCCCATGGTCCAGAACACCACCGCCGATACCGCCTGCTGGCTGGCGAAGAACTGAATCAGGGCCATCAGCGAGTTGAAGATGAACACCATGGCGATGCCTAGCAGCACGATGGTCTCGATGGTCACCCCGCGGCGCATGCTCAACAGGTGAATGGCGCCGGCGGTCAGCATGGCCATGACGAAGGCATTGATCGGGATGATGTAGTCGACCGCCGCGGGCACCAGCGACACGCCGAAGGCCAGCGCCAGGGCGGCGCCGAAGCTGGCGCCGGCCGAGATGCCGAGGGTGAAAGGGCTGGCCAGCGGGTTGCTGAGGATGGTCTGCATCTGGGCGCCGGCCACCGACAGGCTGGCGCCGACCACCAGCGCCATAAGCGCCACCGGCATGCGAATTTCCCACAGGACAACCCTGACCGATTGGCTCACGTTATCCGGCATGAACAGAGCGGTAACCACTTCCCCCAGGCCATAGCGCGCAGGGCCGAGCGCCAAATCGACGCACAGGCTCAGACAAAGCGCCATTGTAAGGGCGGCGAGAATCAACTGACGCCTGATCACCAGGGCACGGTAGAACTCGCCCTCTCGTGGAGCGTTGGTGCTGGCGGCCGTATCACTGCTCATTCAGGGAGACCCAATATCCGGGTTGGTAGTCGATCGGCAGGAAGCGTTGGTGCAATGTCTTCAGCGTCGCTTCGGGGTCCAAGTCGTGGAATAGTTCCGGGTGGAACCACTTGGCCAACCGCTGCACGGCGACGAAGTAGTAGGGGCTGTTGTAAAACTGATGCCAGATGGCGTGGAAATTGTCTTTTTCCACGGCCGTGATGCCGGTCATGGCGGTGCGCTTGGTCAGTGCCTGGAGCTTGGCCCGGGCCTCGTCCATGTCGGCCCCCGGTCCCACGCCGACCCAGTCGCCGCCGGGTACATAGGCGTCCCAGTTGCCGCCGGTAACGACGACCTGGTCGGGGTTGGCGGCGATGATCTGCTCGGGGTTGAGATTGCCGAAGGTGTTGGGAATGATGTCGGCGGCGATGTTGGTGCCGCCCGCGATCTCGACATACTCGCCGAAGTTGCCCGCCCCGAAGCTCATGCAGCAGTCTTCGGAATAGCCCCCCGCGCGATCGATGAAGACCTTGGGGCGCTCGGGATCGGCGGCGGCGATCGTTTCGGTAACCCGGGCCATCTGCGCCTGGGAAAAGTCGATGAAGGCCTGGGCCCGGTCTTCCTCGCTCAGCAGGCGCCCCATCAGACGCATCGAGGGAATGGTGTGCTCTAGCGGTTTTTCACGGAAGTCCACGTAGACGATCGGAATGCCGAGTTTGGCGAGCTTGTCGTCATAGGCCGCGTCTTCGGTGGCCGCCTTGGCCTCGAGGTTCATCAGTACCACGTCCGGCTGGAGCGCAGCGGCCTGCTCGACGTCGAAAGTGCCGTCCTTGAAGCCGCCGAAGGTCGGGATATCGGTCATCTCGGGGAACTTGGCGGCATAGGCGGCATAGTTGTCCGGGTCGGCCTGGGAGAAGTCCTTACGCCAGCCCACCACATGTTCGAACGGGGCCGCCGGCTGGAGTGCGGCCAGCAGGTAGATTTGGCGTCCCTCGCCGAGGATCACACGCTCCACGGGGGCATCGACGGTGACCTCGCGGCCGGCGACGTCGGTGACGGTGATTTCCTCGGCCAGAGTGGCCGCGGAGACAAGGGCTAGGGCTGCGCCGGTAGCGGCTTTCAGTAGTGGGATGTGCATGGGCAGTGCCGGGTGGTGGTGTTGTCGAGATACGGCGCAAGGCGCTAATTCGTACCGTTCTTTTTTGCGACTAATTGTCGTCTGCATTTGGCAGCTAGTATGCCTGCATCTCCAAGGCTCGTCGAGCCATGCGGAACGCAGCGTTCCACCTTGTGCTTGATCGTCTGGAGGGGGCGAGTCTCATGTTGACGAACGGGGCGTTGCCGGTAGGGGGTGGGCGTGGGTGCCATAATAAGCGTGTTGTTAGAATGCTAATCGATTATGGAGGCCTTATGTCCGAGTCCCAAGCCGTCGTCTTGACGACATCCGGTTCGCGTTACATCAACCGCCTGTGCAAGCACTGGCAGCACAAGCTGAACGTTTCCCACGATGAGCATCAAGGGCGCGTCACGTTCGACGGCGGGGTATGCCACATGCGCGCCGAGGCGGATGCCTTGCATCTGCAGTTGGCGGCCGAAGATGAGGCGACCCGCGAGCGCCTTGAAGAGGTCGTGGCGCTGCATCTCGAGCGGATGGCCAGCCGTGAGTCGCTCGATATCGTCTGGGAGTCCGCCGTGAGCTGATGTCGCATGATCGGCGGCAGTGTGCGTGACGGGAATGCGGGGCGATTTGGTATACTCTCCGGTATTCATCGACACGTAACCGCAAGGAGTCCACATGACGCGTATCGCCATTGTCGGCGTCGCCGGACGCATGGGCCGCACCCTGGTCAATGCCGTACAGCAGGATCTCGAGGCCAGCCTGGGCGGTGGCATCGTCGAGCCCGGCAGCTCGCTGGTCGGCGCCGACCTGGGCGAGCTTGCCGGTGCCGGACGTCTGGGCGTGAATGCCACGGACGCCCCTGCTGCCATCGTCGACGCCTTCGATGTGCTGATCGACTTCACCACGCCCCGGGTCACGCTGGCCAATCTGGCGTTTTGCGCCGAGCACGGCAAGGCCATCGTGATTGGCACCACGGGGCTCTCCGATACCGAGCTCGCCGAGCTCGACGGGTATCGTGACCGCGTCCCCATGGTATTCGCGCCCAACATGAGCGTCGGCGTCAACCTCACCCTCAAGTTATTGGAAACCGCTGCGCGGGCGCTGGGGGATGAGGGCTACGATATCGAAGTGAGCGAGGCGCACCATCGCCACAAGGTCGATGCGCCTTCCGGCACAGCGCTGAAGATGGGGGAGGTCGTGGCCAAGGCCTTGGATCGCGACCTCAAGGAAGATGGTGTTTTCGAGCGGGTCGGTCAGTGTGGCCCGCGCGGCGACAAGGAGATTGGTTTCGCCACCGTGCGTGCCGGCGACATTGTTGGTGAGCATACCGTGATGTTCGCCACCGAGGGCGAGCGCATCGAGATCACCCACAAGGCCTCCAGCCGCATGACCTTCGCCAAGGGCGCGGTGCGTGCGGCGCGCTGGGTCGCCTCGCGTGACAGTGGCCGCTATGATATGCAGGACGTGCTGGGTCTCAAGGGGTAGTCCGCGTCCTGTAAATCACGTATCATCGAGCCAATTTGGCCGGGCAAACGCATTGGGCATTGGCGGCCACAGGGATCCGAGCGAATGACAAAAAGGCGGGATGAAACCGGGCTTCTTTCAGGTTTCGTCCCGCTTTTTTACGACCCGCGAGCGGCGGTCGTCAATACTCTCAGTGCTCCTTGAACACGAGGGGCCCGGCGATACGCCGGCCCCGGCCCAGACTCGCGCATGACAAGGGGAGGACGTTGCGTTGATCAGACCCGCGATATTGGCCTTGGAAGACGGCAGTGTATTTCATGGCAGTGCCATTGGAGCCGATGGACAGACCAGTGGTGAAGTGGTTTTCAATACGGCCATGACTGGCTATCAGGAAATCCTTACCGACCCCTCCTACACGCGACAAATCGTTACTCTCACTTACCCTCACATCGGCAATACCGGCGTCAACGCCGAGGACATCGAATCCGCCGCCATCGCCGCGGCCGGTCTGGTGATCCGTGACTTGCCGCTCATGGCCAGCAATTTTCGCAGCGAGGCGAGCCTCGATGAGTATCTCAAACGCGGCAATGTGCTGGGTATCGCCGATATCGACACGCGGCGCCTGACGCGGTTGTTGCGCGATAAGGGCGCGCAGAATGGCGCGATCCTGGCGGGTAGCGATGCCGAGGGCGAGGATGCCGTCGAGCGGGCCTTGGAGGCGGCACGCGCCTTTCCAGGCCTCAAAGGCATGGATCTCGCCAAGGAAGTGAGCTGTCGCGCCACCTACGAATGGAGCGAAGGCGAATGGGCACTGGGCAGCGGCTACGCCGATGCGGCCCAGGGCGAGCGCCCCTTCCATGTGGTGGCCTATGACTATGGGGCCAAGTTCAACATCCTGCGCATGCTGGCTTCGCGCGGCTGCCGCCTGACGGTGGTGCCGGCGCAGACGCCGGCCAACGAAGTGCTGGCGATGAATCCCGATGGCGTCTTTCTGGCTAATGGGCCGGGCGATCCAGAGCCTTGCGATTACGCCATCGCGGCAATCCGCGAGGTGATCGACGCCGGGCTGCCGTTGTTCGGCATCTGCCTGGGGCACCAACTGCTGGGCTTAGCCTCCGGGGCGCGCACGGTGAAGATGAACAACGGCCATCATGGCGCCAACCATCCGGTCGAAGATCTCGACACCGGGCGGGTGATGATCACCAGCCAGAATCACGGCTTCGCGGTCGACGAGGCGAGCCTGCCGGCCAACGTGCGGGCCACGCACCGTTCGTTGTTCGATGGTACGTTGCAGGGCATCGAGCGCACCGATTGCCCGGCGTTCAGCTTTCAAGGGCACCCTGAGGCCAGCCCCGGCCCGCGTGATGTTGCGCCGCTATTCGATCGTTTCATCGCCTTGATGCAAGCGCGTCGCTAAGGCCCCGCCTCCGCACGGCGGAGGCGCTTTCACGTTGAGCCGTCGTCAGTCACCAAGTTAGCGGGAATCGTCATGCCGAAACGTACCGACATCCAAAGCATCCTGATCATCGGCGCCGGGCCCATCGTCATTGGCCAGGCGTGCGAATTCGATTACTCCGGCGCCCAGGCCTGCAAGGCGCTGCGCGAGGAGGGTTATCGAGTCATCCTGGTCAACTCCAATCCGGCCACCATCATGACCGACCCGGTGATGGCGGATGCGACCTATATCGAGCCGATCACCTGCCAGGCGGTGGCCCAGATCATTGAGAAAGAACGCCCTGACGCCATTTTGCCGACGATGGGCGGACAGACGGCGCTCAACTGCGCGCTGGATCTCGATAAGCACGGCGTGTTGACGCAATACGGCGTGGAGATGATCGGCGCCAATGCCGATGCCATCAACAAGGCCGAAGACCGCGATCTGTTCGACAAGGCGATGAAGAACATCGGTCTGGAATGCCCCAAGGCCAAAGTCGCCCACCGTATGAGTGAGGCGTGGGAGATCCAGGGTGAGCTGGGTTTCCCGGTGATTATTCGGCCGTCCTATACCATGGGGGGTTCCGGCGGCGGGGTGGCCTACAACAAGGAAGAGTTCGAGGAAATCTGCACCCGAGGTTTCGAGCTTTCCAACAACCATGAGCTGTTGATCGACGAGTCACTGTTGGGGTGGAAGGAATATGAGATGGAGGTCGTGCGCGACAAGCACGACAATTGCATCATCGTTTGCGCCATCGAAAACTTCGACCCCATGGGCGTGCATACCGGGGATTCCATTACCGTCGCGCCGGCGCAGACGCTGACCGACAAGGAATACCAGGTCATGCGCGACGCCTCCCTGGCGGTGTTGCGCGAGATTGGTGTCGAGACCGGCGGTTCCAACGTGCAGTTCGGCGTCGATCCACAGACCGGTCGTGTGGTGGTCATCGAGATGAACCCGCGCGTCAGTCGCTCCTCGGCGCTGGCCTCCAAGGCCACCGGCTTCCCGATCGCCAAGATCGCTGCCAAGTTGGCGGTGGGCTATACCCTCGACGAGCTGCAGAACGACATCACCGGCGGCAAGACGCCGGCCTCGTTCGAGCCGTCCATCGACTACGTGGTCACCAAGATCCCGCGTTTCACCTTCGAGAAGTTTCCCCAGGCCAACGATCGTCTGACTACGCAGATGAAGTCGGTGGGCGAGACCATGGCCATTGGGCGGACCTTCCAGGAGTCGTTGCAAAAGGCGCTACGCGGCATGGAAACCGGCGTCGATGGTCTGGATCCGAAGGTTACCGACTTCAACGATGCGGGCATGGCGCTGATCAAGGGCGAGTTGCAGGCCGCCGGCGCCGATCGCATCTTCTTCGTAGCAGATGCGATACGTGCGGGCATGAGCCTCGATGAGGTCTTCGCGCTGACCAACATCGACCGCTGGTACCTGGTGCAGATCGAGGAGCTAGTGCGTCTTGAGCAGCAGCTCGCCAGTCGCTCGCTGAACGAGCTGTCGGCGGCGGCACTGTTCCGCCTCAAGCGCAAGGGGTTTGCCGATGCGCGTCTGGCTACGCTGCTCGGGGTCTCTGAGGAAGAATTCCGCAAGACGCGCCAGAAGCACGGCATTCGCCCGGTCTACAAGCGCGTTGACACCTGTGCCGCCGAGTTCGCGTCCAGCACGGCCTACATGTACTCCACCTATGAGGAAGAGTGCGAGGCCGAGGTCAGCGACCGCCAGAAGATCATGGTGCTGGGCGGTGGACCCAATCGCATCGGTCAGGGCATCGAGTTCGACTACTGCTGCGTGCACGCGGCGCTCGCGATGCGGGAAGACGGTTACGAGACCATCATGGTCAACTGCAACCCGGAGACCGTCTCCACCGACTACGACACCTCGGACCGTCTCTACTTCGAGCCGGTGACGCTCGAGGATGTGCTGGAGATCGCCGACAAGGAGAAGCCGGCCGGGGTGATCGTGCAGTTCGGCGGGCAGACCCCGCTCAAGCTGGCGCGTGCGTTGGAGGCGGCCGGCGTGCCGATCATCGGTACCACGCCGGATGCCATCGATCGCGCCGAGGATCGCGAGCGCTTCCAGCAGATGATCGACAAGCTGGGCCTCAAGCAGCCCCCCAACGCCACTGCGCGCAGCTTCGAGGATGCCTTCGCCAAGGCCGAGAAGATCGGTTACCCGCTGGTGGTGCGTCCCAGCTACGTGCTTGGCGGCCGCGCTATGGAGATCGTCTATGACGCCTCCGAGTTGGAAAGCTACATGACGCATGCCGTCAAGGTGTCCAATGACTCGCCGGTGCTGCTGGATCACTTCCTCAACGCGGCTGTCGAGGTCGATATCGACGCGGTCAGCGACGGCGAGCAGGTGGTGATCGGCGGCATCATGCAGCATATCGAGCAGGCCGGCGTGCACTCTGGTGACTCGGCATGTTCGCTACCGCCGTATTCGCTACCGGCGGAGGTGCAGGATGAGATGCGCGACCAGGTCAAGCGCATGGCGTTGGAGCTCAACGTGGTGGGGCTGATGAACGTGCAGCTCGCCTGGCAGGATGGTGAGATCTACGTCATCGAGGTCAATCCGCGTGCATCGCGCACGGTGCCATTCGTGTCCAAGTGCATCGGCATCTCGCTGGCCCAGGTCGCGGCACGCTGCATGGCCGGTCAGACCCTTGCCGAGCAGGGCTTTACCCGCGAACGCCTGCCAGGCTACTACAGCGTCAAGGAAGCCGTCTTCCCGTTCAACAAGTTCCCCGGCGTCGACCCGATTCTGTCGCCGGAGATGAAGTCCACCGGCGAGGTGATGGGGAGTGGTTCGACCTTCGCCGAAGCCTTTTACAAGGCGCAACTGGGCGCGGGCGAAGCGATTCCGCGCCTGGACGGCGAGCGTAAGGCATTTCTCTCGGTGCGCGACCCGGACAAGAGCGAGATTACCGAGGTGGCCCAATCTCTGCTAGCATTGGGCTTCAGCCTGATCGCGACCCGTGGCACCGCCATCGCTCTTGAAGCGGCTGGCCTCCCGGTCAAGGTCGTCAATAAGGTCTATGAAGGTCGCCCTCATATCGTCGACATGCTCAAGAACGACGAAGTGGCTTATATCGTTAATACGACCGAAGGCCGCCAGGCGATCAGTGATTCTTCCGTGATCCGTCGTACTGCACTCGCTCGCAAGGTCCCCTATGCCACGACGCTGGCTGGGGCGCGTGCGGTGTGTATGGCGCTTGAGTATGGAAATGCAATTACCGTACGGCGGCTGCAGGAACTGCATGCAGGAGCAAGCACATGAACAAGGTCCCGATGACCGTTGCGGGCGAACAAAGCCTGCGAGAAGAGCTCGAGCACCTCAAGAGCGTGGAACGTCCCCAGGTGATCAACGCCATTGCCGAGGCGCGTGAGCACGGCGATCTCAAGGAGAATGCCGAATACCACGCTGCGCGCGAGCAGCAAGGGTTCATCGAAGGGCGTATCCAGGAGATCGAAGGCAAGCTTTCCGCGTCGCAGGTGATCGACGTCACCAAGCTGCCCAAAACTGGCAAGGTGATCTTCGGCGTGACAGTCGAGTTGATCAACCTGCAAAACGATGAGGAAGTGCGCTACCGGATCGTTGGTGAAGATGAAGCCGACATCAAGGAAGGGCGGATCTCCGTGACTTCGCCAATCGCGCGCGCCCTGATCGGCAAGGAAGTAAGCGACACGGTGCTCGTGCGTACCCCGGGTGGCGATGTCGAATACGAGATCGCTAGCGTAGAGCACCTGTAACCCGGCTGCACCGGAAGTCGGAAACTATTAGCCGGAAGAGCGGCGCTGGGCGCCTGGAAGCATGAAGTAGGAAGAAAAACACCCCGCAGGATGGTTGCGGGGTGTTTTCGTCGCTAGCCTATCGCACTTTGTGGGTTTCCAGCTCGCGCGAAGCGCGGTCGCTCAGCGCCGCCCGTGGTGGTTTTCGAAGCGCTGGATGTTGGACAGCTTGGGGTTGACGCGAGGGTTGTGACGATAAAGCAACGCGATCTTGCCGATCGTCTGGACGAGTTCGCTATGGCTGGCCTCGATCAGTTCGGCGATCACTGCTTGGCGGTCGTCGCGGTCGCCGATGGCAAGCTTTACTTTGACCAGTTCGTGATCTTCCAGTGCGCGTGCGAGTTCGGCCAGAACGCCTTCGGAAAGCCCGTTCTCTGACACCGTCACAACGGGGTTTAGGTGGTGGCCGATGCTACGAAATGCTTTCTTTTGTGCCTGTGACAAGCTCATGGTATCGTGACTGTTCCGGGTTGGCGGACACTCGGCGTGTCACCGAGGGCGTTATATGAATGCGAGCAGGTCGCATGTCGGTGCAGTTGCTGGCGCTCGCTTTAGACTGTGACCAATGCGATACGCAGCGCCGAGAAAAGATTGAACGCGCCATGTTACGGGGAAAGCGGCGTCTTGGAAAGGCCGTGTCGCCCGCTTAGCTAGCCCGCTCCCGCCTTCCGGAAAGGTCCTGATTGCTACCGATTTAGGTGACCCGTGGCACGATCCTCGCATACAAGCAAGAGCTCAGCCTCTTGGCTCAAGGAGCACTTTGACGATCGCTACGTGCAGCGTGCGTGGCAAGATGGTTATCGTTCGCGGGCAAGTTACAAGCTTCTCGAAATCGATGCCAAGGATACGTTGCTCAAGCCGGGCATGACCGTCATTGATCTTGGCGCCGCGCCAGGTGGGTGGAGCCAGATCGCCGCCGATAAGGTCGGGGCCAAAGGCTGCGTGGTGGCGTCCGATATCCTGGAGATGGATGCCTTGGCAGGCGTCACGTTCGTGCAAGGTGATTTTACCGAGATGGACGTGCTAGAGCGGGTGCTTTCCGCCTTGGATGAGCGCCGTGTCGACCTTGTGATGTCTGACATGGCCCCCAATATGAGTGGTATGGCGGCCATCGATCAGCCGCAGGCGATGTATCTCGTCGAGCTAGCGCTTGATCTGGCACGTCAAACCTTGTCGCCTGGGGGGCGCTTTCTGGCCAAGGTCTTCCAGGGAGAAGGGTTCGATACATATTTGAAGGAGCTGCGCAGCAGTTTCCGCAAGGTGACGACTCGCAAGCCGGAAGCCTCGCGTGCCCGTTCGCGAGAAGTCTACCTGCTTGCAGAAGGATTCCACGGCTGAGCGTGCGCCCATGGGATACCATCGCTGATGCATCGGCGCGATAGTCATAATGACTTGGTAGTCGAAATGCCTCGTGTGGTGTAGTGTCCAACTCATGGTCCTGCTTGGCAGACAGTTGCATGCAATGAGGGTATTCCCTTGAACGACATGGCGAAGAACCTGATTCTCTGGTTGGTCATCGCGGCGGTATTGCTGACGGTGTTCAACAATTTCAGTACCGACAGCGCACCTCAGACGATGAGTTACTCTCAGTTCGTCCAGCAAGTGCAGAATGATCAAGTACGCAGCGTGACGATCGCAGGGTACACCATCAATGGTGTGCGCGAAGATGGTACGAAGTTCCAGACCATCAGGCCTGCAGCGCAAGACCCCAAGCTGATGGACGATCTGCTGGCAAATGACGTCACAGTGGTGGGCAAGAAGCCCGAGGAGCAGAGTCTATGGACGCGTCTGCTCGTGGCCAGTTTCCCTATACTGATCATCCTGGCGATCTTCATCTTCTTCATGCGTCAAATGCAGGGAGGTGCCGGTGGCAAGGGCGGTCCGATGAGCTTTGGCAAGTCCAAGGCCAAGCTGCTGACCCAAGACCAGATCAAGACCACCTTCGCTGATGTGGCGGGGTGTGACGAGGCCAAGGAAGAGGTTGAAGAGCTCGTCGATTTCCTCAAGGACCCCAGCAAGTTCCAGCGACTGGGTGGGCAGATTCCTCGAGGTGTCCTGATGGTGGGGCCACCGGGTACCGGTAAGACGTTGTTGGCTCGGTCAATCGCTGGCGAGGCCAAGGTGCCGTTCTTCTCGATCTCGGGTTCCGACTTTGTGGAGATGTTCGTTGGTGTAGGGGCATCGCGTGTCCGTGACATGTTCGAGCAAGCCAAGAAGCAGGCGCCGTGCATCATTTTCATCGACGAAATCGATGCTGTCGGGCGTTCGCGTGGTGCCGGCATGGGAGGCGGCAACGACGAGCGCGAGCAGACGCTCAACCAGCTGCTGGTCGAGATGGACGGTTTCGAGGCCAACGAGGGTATCATCGTCATCGCCGCGACCAACCGTCCCGATGTACTCGACCCCGCGCTGACGCGCCCGGGCCGTTTCGACCGTCAGGTCGTGGTCGGGCTGCCCGATATTCGTGGGCGTGAGCATATTCTTGGTGTGCATCTGCGTAAGGTGCCGCTGGGCGACGATGTTCAACCGAGCTTCATCGCTCGCGGTACGCCTGGCTTTTCGGGCGCCGACCTGGCCAACTTGGTTAACGAGGCGGCACTGTTTGCAGCGCGTCGCAACAAGCGCCTGGTGGGCATGGACGAGCTCGAGATGGCCAAGGACAAGATTCTGATGGGTGCCGAGAAGCGCTCGATGGCCATGTCCGAGAAGGAAAAGAGCAATACCGCGTATCACGAGTCTGGGCATGCCATCATCGGACTCTTGATGCCTGAGCATGATCCGGTCTACAAGGTGACGATCATTCCGCGTGGCCGCGCTTTGGGCGTGACCATGTTCCTGCCGGAAGAGGACCGCTATAGTCTTTCCCGGCAACAGATCATCAGCCAGATATGCTCGTTGTTCGGTGGTCGTCTCGCCGAGGAAATGACGCTAGGACCGAATGGTGTCACTACTGGCGCATCCAACGACATTAAGCGTGCCACCGAACTGGCCCATAATATGGTCGCCAAGTGGGGTCTCTCCGAGGAGATGGGGCCGCTGATGTACGATGAGGACGAGTCGCACCAGTTCTTGGGCGGCCCTGGCCAAGGGGGCAAGCTCAAGTCCGGCGAGACCACGACACGGCTCGACAAGGAAGTGCGTCGCATCATCGACGAATGCTATTCCAAGGCGCGTCAGATTCTCGAGGATAACCGCGATAAGCTGGACCTAATGGCTGAGTCGTTGATGCAATACGAAACTATCGACGCTAACCAGATTCGCGAAATCATGGAAGGTCGCAAGCCCCGTCCGCCCGAGGATTGGGGGGATGATGGGCCGACTACTGGGTCAGGTCAGCCTGTGGGCTCGTCGGAGGAAGATACCGACACCAGCAGCGACGAAGATGACGATGCCAGGCGGCGTCCCTCGGACCCGCTGGGTGGGCCGGCCAGCCACTAATGTCTAATGTTGTGCCATCTTATAACGGGCGCCGCTATGCGGCGCCCGTTGACGTTTGGAGCGTGTGCTTACACTCCGATCACTGCATGGTAAGGTAGAAGTTTGACGTTGCAACGGCCCTGATCATGCAAGACCGATATGCCATGCCCACCCATTTGCGCTGCGGGCGCCACCAGCTCGATCTCTCATACCCCCGGGTCATGGGGATCCTCAATGTCACGCCGGACTCGTTTTCCGATGGTGGTCGCCATAATACGTTGGACGAGGCCCTGCGGCATGCCGAGTCCATGCTGGCCGAAGGGGCGGCGATCATCGACATTGGCGGTGAGTCGACACGTCCCGGCGCCTCCCCGGTACCGCTTCAGGAAGAGTTGGACCGGGTGCTGCCCGTGGTCGAGCGCCTGGTCAACGAGCTGGATGCTTTAGTGTCGCTGGATACCAGTCGCGGTGAAGTGATGCGGGAAGCGGCGTCGCGAGGCGCGGGCATGATCAATGACGTGCGCAGTCTGCGCTGGCCCGGTGCGCTGGAGGCCGCGGCGATGAGCGGCTTGCCGGTGTGCGTGATGCATATGCTGGGCGAGCCTACCGATATGCAGCGGGCACCGCATTATGAAGTGCCGATCGAGGAGGCGGTGGCCGCTTTCCTCGAGATGCGTATCGCCGAATGCGAGGCGGCAGGAGTGCGGCGCGATCAGTTGGTGCTGGACCCAGGCTTTGGTTTCGGCAAGCGCGTCGAACATAATCTGCGGCTACTGAATCGCATGCAACCATTGACTGATTTTGGGCTCCCCTTGCTGGCGGGTATGTCACGCAAGAGTATGATCGGCAAAGTACTGGCGCGTCCCGTCGAGGAGCGCTTGCCGGGTGGGTTGGCGCTTACCACGATGGCGGTGGAGCGTGGGGCGCGTATCGTGCGCGTCCACGATGTGGGACCGACGGTGGACGCGGTCAATATGACTTGGGCAGTGCTAGAGGAAGGCACCGACGCATGACACGACGCTATTTTGGAACCGATGGTATTCGCGGCACGGTGGGAGAGCCTCCCATTACGGCCGATTTCGTATTGAAGTTAGGCTGGGCGATGGGCCGAGTACTGTCGCGTCACACGGGGCGCAAATCGCGCGCCAAAGTGTTGATCGGCAAGGATACGAGGATTTCGGGTTACATGTTCGAATCCGCCCTGGAGTCGGGGCTGTCGGCAGCAGGGGTCGATGTATCCTTGCTGGGGCCGATGCCCACGCCGGGTATCGCGTATCTGACGCGGACGTTCCGTGCCGATGCGGGAATCGTCATTTCTGCGTCACACAATCCGTTTCAGGACAACGGCATCAAGTTCTTCTCCTCCGAGGGCGTCAAGCTTGCCGATGCCGTCGAGGAAGAGATTGAGGCGGAGCTCGACCAGCCGCTCACTACGGTCGCCCCGTCGGCCTTGGGCAAGGCACTACGTATCTCGGATGCCGCGGGACGTTACATCGAATTCTGCAAGTCTACGGTGCCTGACCGTCTGTCGCTGGAAGGCTTGAGGGTAGTGCTTGATTGCGCGCATGGCGCCACCTACCACATCGCCCCCAGTGTGCTGCGCGAACTGGGCGCTGAGGTCAGCTTGATCGGCGTCGATCCGGATGGGCTCAATATCAATCAGGGCGTGGGATCCACGCACCCTGATGCCTTGCGCGCGGCGGTGATTGAGCGTGGCGCCGATCTCGGCATAGCGCTGGATGGTGATGGTGACCGGGTGATTCTCGTTGATGCCGAGGGGCATGAGGTCGACGGCGACGATATTCTTTATCTAATCGCTCGCGACCGTAAGATGCGCGATATGCTTGGCGGCGGCGTGGTCGGCACGCTGATGTCCAACTTTGGTCTTGCGGCCGCGCTGGAGGCCTTGGGTATTCCCTTTGAGCGGGCCAAAGTCGGAGACCGTTATGTGATGGAGCGCTTGGCAGCTAACGGTTGGCAGTTGGGAGGGGAGTCCTCCGGGCATATTGTCTGCGGCCATGTGCAGTCGACCGGCGATGGGATCGTATCAGCACTGCAGGTTTTGGCGATCATGGTGCGCGAGTCATCATCGCTCTCGAACCTGCTCAAGGGTTTCGAGAAAGCGCCGCAAGCGTTGGTCAATGTACGCTTGACCCCGAATATCGACAACCATGCGCTGTTGGCCAATGAGAAGGTTCGTCATGCCGTTGCCTCAGTCGAGGCGGAGCTGGGCGACGAAGGGCGTGTGTTGTTACGGCCTTCAGGCACCGAGCCCTTGATCAGGGTTATGGTTGAAGGGCGACCACATTTCGACGTTGACGCGCTGGCTAAACGCATCGCGGATGATATCGAGGGGCAAATGGCGCGCTGAGGCGCGCATATTGTGTTGTCAATACGCCTCCTATACCATGGCGCTCCATTCGGAGGACTATTCTATGCGCACGCCGCTGATCGCGGGCAATTGGAAGATGAACGGCTCGCACGCACTGGTGGACGCGTTCGGTCGTGCCTTCGCCGACGCTGCGCTTCCCGATTCGCTGGACGTCGTCGTGCTGCCGCCATTTCCTTATCTTGATGCAGCGCGTCGCGCATTGGCCGACGTATCCGTGCAACTTGGCGCTCAGACGCTCAATCCTTCGCATGCCGGCGCGCGCACTGGCGAGGTCAGTGGGCGTATGCTCAAAGAGTTCGGCGTCAACTATGTACTCGTCGGTCATTCGGAGCGGCGGGCGCTTTATCGTGAAACCGATGATGACGTCTATGACCGCTTGCTGGCAGCATTGAATGTCGGTATTCAGCCGATTTTGTGCGTCGGTGAGACGCTTGAGGAGCGCGATGCAGGGCATACCTTTGATGTCGTGCTGCGCCAGGTTGGCCATGCGCTGGCCCCCCTTGAGCCCGAACAGCGTGCTCGGGTGACGATTGCTTACGAGCCGGTGTGGGCCATCGGCACCGGGCGTACGGCGACGCCTGAGCAGGCGCAGGACGTCATGGCCGCTATTCGCGAGTACCAGGCCGGTTTCGACCCCGATCTGGCGCAGGCAATGCGGTTGCTTTACGGCGGCAGCATGAGTGCGGCCAACGCGGCAGAGCTGCTGGCTCAGCCGGATATCGACGGCGGCCTGGTGGGTGGAGCTTCGCTCAAGGTCGACGATTTTCTAGCCATTTGTCATTCAGCAAGGTAGCGCGATGTATATTGGGGTGTTGTTGGTTCATGTAGTGATTGCCATTGCCCTGGTGGTATTGGTGTTGCTACAGCAAGGCAAAGGGGCTGATGCCGGTGCGTCCTTCGGGGGCGGTGCCTCGCAGACGGTCTTTGGGTCGCAAGGTAGCGGTAGCTTTCTCGCTAAATTGACGGGCGTTCTAGCGGCGGTTTTCTTCGCGACGTCGCTAGGCCTGGCGTACTTGGTCTCGCAGGAGGGAGATGCGCCGCAGGAAGGCGTGCCTGATGCGCAGGCCATCGAGCAACAAAAATCCTCGCCATCTATTGACGAAGGACAGCAAAGCGAGCAGAATGCAGCGCCAGTGCTCGAGGACGGCGGCGAATAAATTCAGCGTCGTCATTGAGTTAGCTACTAAGATTGGCCAGTGAAGTACAAAGACTGGTGATTGATGAGTAGTAGCAGGTGAAACGATGCATAGAAAAGGCACTTAGTGTCTTGTATCGAGATAGCCTGACCCCTGTTGCCGAAGTGGTGGAATTGGTAGACACGCTATCTTGAGGGGGTAGTGACCTCATGGTCGTGCGGGTTCAAGTCCCGCCTTCGGCACCAAATTGAGTCGATGTAAGCTATTGACCCAATTAGAGATTGGCAAAAATATGACGATAGTTGAGCGCCTTGACCTTACAAGAGGCAATCAGTATAATCGTCAGCCATTGATGCGGGGTGGAGCAGTCTGGTAGCTCGTCGGGCTCATAACCCGAAGGTCGTCGGTTCAAATCCGGCCCCCGCTACCAAGTTTTTTACGAAAGGCCCCTTCCTATGAAGGGGCTTTTTGTTATCACTTGCGACGATAACGCCAATCAGCCACCTAGCTTTCCTCTTTACTCCTGGTCAGGTGCCTGATGCAACTGCTAGTGGGAGCCTC
>Ga0209300_1000057_pt1 | contig 73268 bp, 75 predicted proteins | sample Shrwel_input2_RT_FD_187535 | JGI IMG/M metagenome (GOLD analysis project Ga0209300, IMG submission 187535) | Subsurface microbial communities from deep shales in Ohio, USA - Utica-3 well 1 S input2 RT (SPAdes) (version 2) ... | reverse complement strand
CGCCCGGCGCCGGGCGGGGCTGCGTGAGTTCCTGGATCAGGAAGGTCAGGTAGGCGCGCAGGGGCTCGTCGAGCGCGAAGAAGCGCGGGGCGTCGAACAGCCGGGCGTGCTCGCGGTGGGCCCCGGACAGCGCCGGGGCATCGTCCGGCAGGTCGAGGATCAGCTGCCGGTTGGTGCCGATGCCCTCGTAGTAGTGCACGTAGTTGGCCGGCACGATGCAGCCGGAGAGTGCCTCGATGCGCCCGCCCAGGCCTTCGATCTCGAAGTCGGCGTGCCCGTCGAGGCCGATCACGATCTGGTGGAAGTCATGATCGTGATGCTTGATGGTGTTGTCGAGTGGCGTCAGTCGCAGCGTGCTGGTCATGGGCCGACCTCGTGACGACGGGAGTGCCATTGTAAGCGCTCGGCCGCGGCGACGGTAGGCTCAGAACTCGCGGCGGCCCTCCTCGAGGGCCAGGCGGGCGGCCAGGTGGTCGCGCAGCACGGTCAGCTCCTCGCGTCCGGTGCGCGACAGCAGCGAGCCGCCCTGCTGGGACCGCAGGGAGCGGCCGTGCTCTTCCATGATGCGCTGCGCGCTGCGGCGCACCCCCTCGAGATAGGCGTCGTGACGGATCGGATAGCCGACCACGGTATGCCATTCGGACTCGGAGGCCTGGCCGTTGAGCACGCGCTCGAACAGGCGCAGCAGGTGCTGCGGTTCGGTCCGGTAACGCGGAGTGCGCGCCAGCATCAGCATGGCGATGCTGCCGCCGACGACGAGCAGGGTGACGAGGAAGATCAGCAAATATAGCGCCATGGAGACAGGCCGAAAGGTTGAGAGCGGGCGACGGGAGTCGATCGGGTGGCGCACCACCGGGCTGGCGCACCACCGGGCTGGCGCACCAGATCGCGACCCTTGGGATTATGCAAGGAATCTGGAGCGGGCAACGAGATTCGATCGGATGGCGCACCACCGGGCTGGCGCACCAGATCGCGACCCTTGGGACTATGCAAGGAATCTGGAGCGGGCAACGAGATTCGAACTCGCGACCCTCAGCTTGGGAAGCTGATGCTCTACCAACTGAGCTATACCCGCTCGGCGGCTCGATCATAATGAAAGTACGCCCGCCAAGGCAAGCCCCGGTCGTCATGGTTACATTGTGATACAAAACAGTTCGTCCCGGGAGGGAGAAATCCGGCGAGGCTGTGGTCACAGGAATGAGCGCAATTTTCCAGCAGTCGCGGAAAATGGCGTCTTTGCTTACTTTATTCGATCCCTTGACCGCCACATCATCCCGATGTGGCGGTTTTTTTCGCGAGGATGCTCGGCGGGTCAGTGGCCGCGCATCTGCAGGATGGCGCTGACCACATCGCGCCGGGTCACGATCCCGACCAGCCGTTCGCCCTCGACGACCGGGTAGACCTTGGGCTTGGTGCCCAGCATCTCCTGGGCCAGGTCGGCGATGCTCTTGTTGGGCGTCACCGTCAGCACCTCGTGGCGCATGAGATCGCGTACCGGCGCGGGTTCATCGTCGAAGTAGGCACTGTCGAGCAGCTTGCCCATGACGTCCATCTCCGAGACGAAGCCGATCAGGTGGTCGCGCTCGTCGACCACGGGGGCGCCGGGGAGCCGGTGCAGGGCCAGGCCGGCGACCAGGGTGGCCACGGATGTGTTGCCGGTGACCCGGTAGCAGTCGCGGGACATGATGTCGCGCACGACGGTGGGTGCCTTGTTGCTCATGGCAAAGCCTCCTGCCGAGGGGGCCGTGGGCCCCATGGCTGTATCCGGCCGGCAGTGGCGCCCGCCGGTGGAACCCGTGGGCCGGACTCAGTCGCCCGGGCCGCATTCCATGCAGTGCTCGAGGATCGCCGGACCCAGCTGCAGGTCGGCGTTGAGGTTGCGCAGGCCCGTGCGCAGACCCTCCTCGACCACCGGGTGATAGAACGGCATGTCGAGCATCTGCGAGACCGTGAGCCGCTGCTGCAGCGACCAGGCCAGCAGGTGGGCGAGGTGTTCGGCACGCGGGCCGAAGATCTCGGCACCCAGGAACAGCCCGGAGCCATGCTCGGCATAGAGCCGCATCAGCCCCCGGTTGGCGCGCATGACCCGCGAGCGCCCCTGATTCTCGAAGGAGACCTCGCCGGTGGCCAGGCAGTCGCAGCCGCCGTGGCGTGTCTCGAGCTCGGCGTAGCTGGGGCCGACCGTGGCCATCTGCGGATCGCTGAACACGATGCTCAAGGGGGCTCGGCGGTGGCCGACGCGCACTTCGGGAAAGCGCCCGGCATTGTCGCCGGCGATGCGCCCCTCGTCCGAGGCTTCGTGGAGCAGGGGCAGTTCCTGGTCGGCGTCGCCGGCGATGAACACGGGCGCGGGCTCGCCGTCGCTGGTGCGGCACTGCATGGTGTAGCGGTTGAAGCGCGGGATGCCGCGCGAATCGAGCAGCAGGCCGGCATGCTCGAGCGCCAGGCGATCGGTGTTGGGGCGGCGTCCGGTGGCGGCCAGCAGGTAGTCGAAGCGTTCGATCAGGCGCTGACCGGTGTCTCGTTCGATGAAGGTCACCACGACCTGGTCACCGTCCCGGTCGACCCCCTCCACGGTGGCATCGGTGTCCACGTAGAGCGACTCGTTGAGGGTGCGCTCGGCATAGTCGCGAACCGCGGCATCCTGTAGGGGGCCGAGGGCGCCGCCGACCCCGAACAGGCGCATGCGCACGCCGAGCCGGTGCAGGGCCTGGCCGAGCTCCAGGCCGATCACTCCGGGGCCGAAGACCGCCACCGACTCGGGCAGCGTCTCCCACTCGAAGAGGTCGTCGCTGGTCACCAGCCGGTCGCCGGCGGCCTCGAAGAGGCCGGGATACTTCGGCCGGGAGCCGCTGGCGATGATGACTCGCCGCGCGATGACCCGGGTATGGTCGTCGACCTGCAGGGTGTCGGGAGCGACGAAGCGGGCATGGCCCCGCAGCCGGTCGGTGTCGGGAATGCCGTCGATCGATTCGATGACGAGGCCCACGAAGCGGTCGCGCTCGCGGCGGACCCGGTCCATCACCGCCCGGCCGTCGACCTGCACCTCGCCGGTCACGTTGATGCCGAAGGGGGCGGTGTGACGGGCCTGATGGGCCGCCTCGGCGGCGGCGATCAGCAGCTTGGAGGGCATGCAGCCGACCCGCGCACAGGTGGTCCCGTAGGGGCCGCCCTCGATCAGCAGCACGGAATCGGTGTGGGCTCGGGCGGCGCGATAGGCGCCGAGGCCGGCACTGCCGGCCCCGATGATGGCAATGTCGACGTGGCGTGTCTCCATGAGGCGTCATTCCTCCCGTGTTCGATGACAAGATAGCGTGTTGTGGCCAGCAGTGCCGGTACGCCGGACAGGCGAAGGGACACCCCCTTGTCTGCGCGATGTGCCGCCACCATTGTAGGTATCAGGCAAGGTCAGTATGTCGGGAGCACTGTCGCCAGGAAATTCGATTGATTGAAAATTCCTGATAATCATTTTCGATGGTTGGGGTGGTGACGCGAGGGCCATCCCGAAAGAGGAGGTCTCCATGGATGCTCGAGAGTATCTCGCCAGGCAGGGCGTGAGCCTGGACCGCGAGGAGGATCGCCCCAATACCCTGGAGGAGCTGGCCTGGGAGCGGGCGCGCCAGGCCGGGGCGCAGCGGCCGCGTACCGGCACGCCCCACGACTGGGAAGACTGGGAGCGTTACCATGACCAGCTGGCCGGCGACGCGGACCGGCTGGCCCGCAAGATCGACCCGGCGGCGCACGGGCGCGGCGCTCGCGATGCCGCGGCGCCCCGGGACGACGAGGGCACCGGCAACGGCGCCTGATCACCAAGGAAAGGAAACAGGGGAAAACGCATGGACGTGATTCGCATCATTCTGGCCATCATTCTGCCGCCGGTCGGGGTGTTCCTGCAGGTCGGTTTCGGTCTGCACTTCTGGCTGAACATCCTGCTGACGCTGCTGGGCTACATCCCCGGCATCGTGCATGCCGTCTGGATCATCGCCCGGCGCTGACGGCCGGACAACGCAAGACCCCGGCGCCGCAAGGCACCGGGGTCTGAATGGCGGATTCGACTCGGCCTCGTGTCCGCGTCAGTAGGGCGCGACACTCATGCTGGAACCACTGCCGACCAGCTTGACCCGCTGACCGACCTGCCAGTTGCGGTCGGCCTTCTGGACCACCACGACCGTGTCGCCGCTGTCGCGCCGCACTTCCAGTTCGTAGGCATTGACCTGATTGGCGCGGTCCTCGATCTTCTTGCCGGCCACGCTGCCGCCGATCGCGCCGGCAGCGGTCGCGATCTGCTTGCCGGAGCCGCCACCGATCTGATTGCCGAGCAGGCCGCCGATGACCGCACCGCCGACCCCGCCGATGAGACCGCTGCCCTGGTCGTCCGCCTGGATACGCACGGGGCGGACCGAGACGATGGTGCCGTAGGTGACGGTCTGGCCGGTCTTGGCCTGGCTGCCCCGATAGACGTCGCCGGAATAGAGGTCACTGTTGGCGCAGCCGCCCAGAGTCAGAAGGCCCAGCGCCAGTACAGGCAGGTAACGCGTCAGCTTCATTGCCAGTTCTCCCTCTCGTTTTAAAAACACTGTTTGATAACCCAGTCTAGCCGACAACCGCGGGTTTGACCATGACGCCGGATGAGGGTTCAGCGTGTGACCAGTGTAGCCGGGCGCCCGGGTGGCAACGCAAGCGCGGGGAGGCCGTGGCTTCCCCGCGGGGCGTGTGGCGTGATCGCGCGGGATCAGCCGAACTGGTTCATGGTGTTGGCCTTGCCACCGGCCTTCAGGGCACCCTCGCCGGAGAAGTACTCCTTGTGGTCATCGCCGAGGTTGGAGCCGGCCATGTCCTGGTGCTTGACGCAGGGCAGGCCCTGGCGGATCTCCTGACGCTGCACGCCGGTCACGTAGGCCAGCATCCCTTCCTCGCCGAAATAGCCGCGCGCCAGGTTGTCGGTGGACAGCGCTGCGGTGTGGTAGGTGGGCAGGGTGATCAGGTGGTGGAAGATGCCGGCCTCCCGCGAGGCCTTGCGCTGGAAGTCGCGGGTCCACTCGTCGGCCAGTTCGGCCAGCGCCGTGGCGTCGTACTCGGCGCTCATCAGCTGGCTGCGGTCGTAGGCCGAGAGGTCCTTGCCTTCCGCCTCCCAGGCATCGAACACCTGCTGGCGGAAGTTGAGCGTCCAGTTGAACGACGGCGAGTTGTTGTAGACCAGCTTGGCGTCCGGCACCGCCTCGCGGATGCGCTCGACCATGCCCGCGATCTGCCCCACGTGGGGCTTCTCGGTCTCGATCCACAGCAGGTCGGCGCCGTTGCGCAGCGCGGTGATGCAGTCGAGCACCACGCGATCCTCGCCGGTGTCGGGCCGGAAGCGGTACAGGCCGTTGGCCAGGCGCAGCGGCTTGCGCAGTTCCCCGTCGAGCTTGATGACGGTGTCGCCCTCGTCGATATCCTCGGCGCTCGACACCGGCACGGTGTCGAGGAAACTGTTGTACTGCCAGGCCAGGTCGCCGGGTTCCTGGCTGACCGGGATCTTCTGGGTAAGGCCGGCGCCCAGGGAATCGGTGCGGGCGACGATCACGCCGTCCTCCACGCCCAGCTCGAGAAAGGCGTAGCGCACCGCATTGAGCTTGGCGATGAAGTCCTCGTGAGGCACCGTGACCTTGCCGTCCTGGTGGCCGCACTGCTTGGCGTCGGAGACCTGGTTCTCGATCTGGATGCAGCAGGCGCCGGCCTCGATCATGCGCCTGGCCAGCAGGTAGGTGGCCTCCTCGTTGCCGAACCCGGCGTCGATGTCGGCGATGATCGGCACCACGTGGGTCTCGAAGTTGTCGATCTTCTCCTGGGCGGCCTTGGCGGCGACCTCATCGCCCTTGTCGCGGGCGGCATCGAGCTCGCGGAACAGGTGGCCGAGTTCGCGGGCGTCCGCCTGGCGCAGGAAGGTGTAGAGCTCCTCGATCAGCGCCGGCACGGCGGTCTTCTCGTGCATCGACTGGTCAGGCAGGGGGCCGAACTGGCTGCGCATGGCGGCGACCATCCACCCCGAGAGGTAGAGGTAGCGCTTGGCGGTGGTGCCGTGGTGGCGCTTGACGGCGAGCATCTTCTGCTGGCCGATGAAGCCGTGCCAGCAGCCCAGCGACTGGGTGTAGCGGCTGGGATCGGCGTCGTACTCGGCCATGTCGCGGCGCATGACGCCCGCCGTGTAGCGGGCGATGTCCAGCCCCGTGCGGAAGCGGTTCTGCAGTCGCATGCGGGTGGCGTACTCGGGGTTGATGTTGTCCCACTTGCCGCCCTGCTGGTCGCGCAGCTGGCTGAACGTGGTGAGCGTGTCCTGATAGCGGGTCATGGCGCATCCTCGTCAGTGGTGGCCTCGTGGCCTGTTGTCGTGAGCTGGAGTGGCATCGGTGCCGACATGCTGCAATCGCGAAATTCGCGCTGGCTTTTCGGCGATGATGCCTTGCCGCTTTCGGATCTTCGGCGGCGACTCGTGACAAGATATCGGTGGTGATCGATCACTACATGATGGTCGTAAAACGATCGTTTTAATCTTGTCTTGCAATGCAATATGGCCCACAACCACGGGGCTCAACAATCATCACTTGGGGGCAGCGCGGGTTGTAGCATGACTACAGAAGCGCGCGGATCGCGCGATTTCTGTAGTCGCTTTTCGCGGGGGCGGAAAAGGGCTGTAAAATCAGTCGTTCAGCATCAGGCGCATGTTGCGGTGCGGGATGCCGGCGTCGAGGAAGGGGTCGCCGTAGGCCTCGAAACCCAGGCGACGATAGAAATCCAGGGCCTGAACCTGGGCGGCCAGCTCGATACGGGCATGGCCCTGGTCACGGGCGGCGCGGATGGCCTCATGCATCAGGGCCAGCCCGATGCCGCGCCCCCGGCCGGCGGGAAGCACGGCGACACGCCCCACGTGGCCGTCGGGCAGCAGGCGGGCGGTGCCCACGGGGGTGCCGTCGTGCCGGGCGAGGAAGTGCAGGCAGTCCGGGTCACGCCCGTCCCACTCCTCGCCCTCGGGGACCGCCTGTTCATCGATGAACACCCGTCGGCGGATGTCGCCGGCCAGCGCTCCCAGGCGTTGCCAGTCGCCGCGTTCGATGTGCAGGGTCGCTTCGCTCATGCGTCCTCCGTGTCGTCTTCCCCTTCGGTGGGCCAGCCCAGGCTGCCGCGGTCGAGCAGTCCGGTCACGATTTCGGTCGCCTCGGGGAGTGCCAGCAGCGCGGCGTCGAGCGGCGCATCACCGGCCAGGTGGCGGGCCAGACGAACGTCGCAGCTGATGGCGTCGCCGTCGACGAACAGGGTGGCGCGGCCCTCGCCGTGGTCCCGGCAGGCGAAGCGTGAGCCCGGGGTGCGCTCGAGCGGGATGCCGGCGCGTAGTGCCGCGACAAGGCTGTCGCCCTCCGTCGGGGCCTCGGCGGCGAGCGGGTGGTCCGGGTACTTGGGCTGGGTCATCGCCCGGCCGAACCACTGCAGAAGCTGCGCCGGATCGTCGAGGGTCTCGAGGATCAGGGTGCGCATGCGGGCCAGTGCCGCGTCGTCGATCTCGCCGGGATGGGCCGCCGGCGTCAGGTCCGGGTCCGCGTAGCGCAGCGAGTCGGGCAGCTGCTCGCCGCGGTAGTCGGCGAACGAGGTGATCGACTCGTCGGCCGACAGTGCCCGGAAGCCTACCGAGTAGGTCATGCAGTCCGCGGACTCGCTGACGCCGTGGTGGGCGATGCCGGGGGGCAGGTAGAGCATGTCGCCGGGTTCCAGGCGCCAGTCCTGGCCGGGCTCGACCGTGAAGCGCTCGAGGATCTTCAGGTCGATGCCCTCGAGGATCGGTGCGTCGTCGCCCGCCACGCCGCCGAGCTGCCAGCGGCGGACCCCGCTGCCCTGGAGCAGGAAGACGTCGTACTGATCGACATGCGGCCCCACGCTGCCGCCGGGCGGGGCGTAGCTGACCATGACATCGTCGAGCCGCCAGCGGGGCAGGAAGTGGAACTGGGCGAGCAGGGCGTCGACCTCGGGCACGTAGTGATCCACCGCCTGCACCAGCAACGTCCAGTCCCGCTCGGGCAGGCGGGCGAAGGTGGCGTCGTCGAAGGGGCCGTGGCTGACCTGCCAGGGGCGTGGCGAACCGTCGTCGGCCCGGCCGTGTTCCTCGACCAGGCGAGCCTCGACGCCCTCCTCGCAGGCCAGGCCGGCGAGCTCCTCGGGGGCGAGCGGCGAGACGAAGTCGGGCAGGGCGCCGCGGATCAGCAGGGGTTTCTTCTGCCAGTACTCGCGCAGGAAATCGCGGGCCGAGCGGCCGCCGAGCAGGGTGAGGGGGGAGTCGGAAGGCATGGATACCTCCTGAAAACGCCGCCGGCGAGGGCGGTGAGTGAGATGAGGGCGGGCCGCCGACGAACTGGGCGTGTTCGGCGGCGGTTAAGATTAATAACTTCTTTCACAACCCGTCGTTAGCGCGGCTTTGCCGACGGCAAGGCTCCGGAGGGCGCTGTAAACCCGTCCCTGGGCGCTACCTTTGCCATCTGACCGCCATGGATGGCGGAAATGCCGGAATGGAAAGGAACACTTTCCGGCCATGGCAAAGGACCCTCGCTTCGCCTTGCCGCCGGCGTCTCCATTGCCGGGATTTTGGCAATGAGCGCTAAGGAAGCGCTGAATAAATTGGCGAGCGGTGCGAAGCACGAGGCGTACGGCGCACAGGAACCGGAGCCTATGGGGTATAGGTGAGGATTCCGAGCACCGCACAACGAAGTGATTGGCCTGCGCAGCCATTTATGCAGTGTTTCCTAAAGCTGGCGCGCCTGCTCCGCGGCATTGCCCACGTAGGTGGCCGGCGAGAGCGCCTTGAGCTCGGCCTTGACCGTGTCCGGCAGTTCCAGCGTGTCGATGAAGGCGGCGAAGCCGGCCTGGTCGATGCGCTTGCCGCGGGTCAGTTCCTTGAGCTTTTCGTAGGGCTTCTCGATGCCGTAGCGGCGCATCACCGTCTGGATCGGTTCGGCCAGCACTTCCCAGCTGTTGTCGAGGTCCTCGGCCAGGCGGGCCGGGTTGGCCTCGAGCTTGCCGACGCCCTTGAGGGTGGCCTGGTAGGCGATCAGTCCGTAGGCCAGGCCGACGCCCAGATTGCGCAGCACCGTGGAATCGGTGAGGTCGCGCTGCCAGCGCGAGATCGGCAGCTTCTGCGCCAGGTGGGTGAGCAGGGCGTTGGCCAGCCCCAGATTGCCCTCGGAGTTCTCGAAGTCGATGGGGTTGACCTTGTGCGGCATGGTCGAGGAGCCGATCTCGCCGGCGACGGTGCGCTGCTTGAAGTAGCCCAGCGAGATGTAGCCCCAGACGTCGCGATCGAAATCGATGAGGATGGTATTGAAGCGGCAGACGGCGTCGAACAGCTCGGCGATGTAGTCGTGGGGCTCGATCTGGGTGGTGTAGGGGTTGAAGGTCAGCCCCAGCCCCTCGACGAAGGTGCGGGCATTCGCCGCCCAGTCGATCTCCGGGTAGGTGGCCAGATGGGCGTTGTAGTTGCCCACCGCGCCGTTGATCTTGCCGAGGATCTCGGCGGCCTCGATCTGGCGAAGCTGGCGGCGCAGGCGGTAGGCGACGTTGGCCATTTCCTTGCCCAGGGTGGTGGGGCTGGCGGTCTGGCCATGGGTGCGCGAGAGCATCGGCTGGTCGGCGTGCTCGTGAGCCAGGCGCTCGACGGCGGCGACCACCTCGCGCAGGGTCGGCAGCAGAGCGTCGAGGCCGTCGCGCAGCATCACCCCGTAGGAGAGGTTGTTGATGTCCTCGCTGGTGCAGGCGAAGTGGATGAACTCGGTGACCGCGTGCAGCTCGGGCACCCCGGCGACCTGCTCCTTGAGGAAGTATTCCACCGCCTTGACGTCATGGTTAGTGGTGCGCTCGATCTCCTTGATGCGCTCGGCATCGGCGACCGAGAACTCGCCGACGAGCCGGCCGAGAAAGGCCGTGGCCTCGGCCGACAGGGGCGGAACCTCGGTGATCTGCGGATGCGCGGCGAGGCGCTCCAGCCAGCGGACCTCGACGGTGACGCGGGCGCGGATCAGGCCGAATTCACTGAAGTGCTCGCGCAGCGGCTCGGCCTTGGAGGCGTAGCGGCCGTCGACGGGGGAAAGGGCGGTGAGCGGAGAGAGCTGCATGGTATCGTCCGGTATCTCGGGGCGCCGTGACGGCGGCGCCAAACGGTTGGCGAAAAGGCGTGTTCAGCGCCACTGCTCCAGGGCCTTGCGCATGGCGCCGCGCTGGAACAGCAGCTTCCAGCGGCGGCCGCCCTGCTGGTGCCAGAGCAGGGCGAAGCGGATGCCGGAGAGCAGGGCGGTGCGGACGCGCTCGGGCATCATGCGCTGCTGCAGCAGGCTGGGCTCGCCCTGGACCACGATGCGCTGGCGGAAGGTCGAGATGGTGTCCTGATAGAGCTCGCCGAGGCTGGCCACCACGTTCTCGTGGGTCTCGCCGAAGTGCTCGGCCTGCCCCTGGATGCGGCTCAGCCGCTCGCCCAGGGTGTCCATCATGGCGTCCTGCTGGCGCAGCTTCTGCATCAGCATCAGCAGCGTGAAGCCGTAGCGCAGCACGTTGGGGTCGGTACGCTGGCGGGCGACGACGGCGTCGAGCACGTCCAGCCCCAGGCGCAGGTTGTTGGGATGGCCGCCGTAGATCGCCTCGAAGGAGGCGGGGTTGGTGTCCAGCGTGGCCCGTAGCTGGGTGTCCCAGGCGCGCGCGTCGCACTGCCCCTGGCGGGCCAGCTGATCAACCAGAGCGGCGGCCTGGAAGACCCCGGCCAGGGCCAGGGTCTGGCGTGACACCGGATCGTCGGGGGCCGTGTGGATCGGGGTGGCGTTCATGCGGCCAGCGTCTCCCGTTGCCAGGTGTCGCGAATCACGCCGCCGCCGAGGCAGACGTCGCCGTCGTAGAGCACCAGCGATTGCCCCGGTGTCACCGCGCGCTGCGGCTCGTCGAAGTACACCTCGACGCCGCCGTCGTCGCGGGTGCGCATGCGGCAGGGCACGTCGGCCTGGCGGTAGCGGGTCTTGGCGGTGAGGCGTGCCTCGGAAGCCGGCGGTTGCCCGGCGATCCAGTCCATGGCCTCGGTAATCAGCGCATCGCTGTACAGCCGCGGATGATGCTTGCCCTGGACCACGATTAGCACGTTGCGTTCGAGATCCTTGTCGGCGACGTACCAGGGGGCGTCAGGATAGTCGGCCAGCCCGCCGATGCCCAGCCCCTGGCGCTGGCCGAGGGTGTAGTACATCAGCCCCATGTGCTCGCCGATGTCGTCGCCCTCGGGCGTCTCGATGCGCCCCGGCTGGGCCGGCAGGTACTGCTGCAGGAAGTCGCGGAAGCGCCGCTCGCCGATGAAGCAGATGCCGGTGGAATCCTTCTTGCGGGCGGTGACCAGGTCGTGGCGCTCGGCGAGCTCGCGTACCCGGGGCTTTTCCAGCTCGCCTACCGGGAACAGGGTGCGGGCGATGGCGGCCTCGGGCACGGCGTGCAGGAAATAGCTCTGGTCCTTGTTGGCATCGAGTCCCTTGAGCAGGCGCGCCCGACCGTCGCGCTCGCCGCGGCGCACGTAGTGGCCGGTGGCGATCGCCTCGGCACCCAGCATCTCGGCGTATTCGAGAAACACCTTGAACTTGATCTCGCGGTTGCACAGCACATCCGGGTTGGGGGTGCGCCCGGCGCGATACTCGGCGAGGAAGTGCTCGAAGACGTTGTCCCAGTACTCGGCGGCGAAATTGGCGGTGTGCAGGGGGATGCCCAGCTTGTCGCACACCGCCTGGGCGTCCGCCAGGTCTTCCTTCGCGGTGCAGTATTCGGTGCCGTCGTCCTCGTCCCAGTTCTTCATGAACAGGCCCTCGACCCGATAGCCCTGTTCGAGCAGCAACAGGGCCGAGACGGAGGAGTCGACACCGCCGGACATGCCGACGATGACCTTGCCGGTGGCTGAAGGCGCCGTAGCTTGGGGCATAACGTCCCTCGAGTGGAACAGGGGTGAATCGCAGTGGCGCGGATTATACCCGAAACCGGACGCAAGCTTCGAGCGTCAGGCTTCGCGGATGACCGACAGCGGGAAGCGGCGCCCCGCGCCGTAGTCGCGAACCCGGGTGAGTACCAGCGAGCTTCGCAGGCGGCCTTCCTGCGCCAGTGACTCGATCTCCTCGAGACGCAGCCAGTGTGTGCCGAGGATGCCATCATCGAGCGGTGTCTCGTGCGCGGCCCGGGGGCGGGCGATGAAGCCGTGGCTGTGAAAGACCAGGCCGTCGGCGGCGGTGAAGATGTACAGCCCCAGATAAGCGGTGATGGCCACGTCCCAGGCGGTTTCCTCGCGGGTCTCGCGACGTGCGGCCTCGATCAGGCGCTCGCCCGGCTCCAGGTGGCCGGCGGGCTGGTTGAACACGCTGACCGGGCCGCCGCGATCCTCCTCCACCAGCAGGAAGCGGTCGTCACGGGGAATCACCGTGGCGACGGTGACGCGCGGGGACCAGCGATTCATGAGCGCGACCTCCGCCGGCGGGTGTCCGAGGCTCGCTTGCCCGGCGGGCGCGACCGTGGCGCCGCCGGCGCGTGCAGGGTCTCCTTGCGCCACTGCCCCGGTGCCAGCCCATCGAGCCGCCAGGGGCCGATCGCCACGCGGATCAGGCGCAGGGTGGGATGGCCGACATGGGTCGTCATGCGCCGGACCTGGCGATTGCGGCCCTCGTCGATGGTCAGCTCGAGCCAGCGGGTCGGGATGCCGGCACGCTGGCGGATCGGCGGGTCGCGCGGCGCCACCTCCGGCGCGGCGAGGCGCTTCACCCGGGCGGGGCGGGTGGGGCCGTCGTTGAGGGTCACGCCGCGGCGCAGGGCCGCGAGGGCGGTGTCGTCCGGCGTGCCCTCGACCTGCACCCAGTAGGTCTTGGGCTGCTTGTGGCGCGGGTGGCTGATGCGCTGGATCAGGGCGCCGTCGTCGGTGAGCAGCAGCAGGCCCTCGGAGTCGTAGTCGAGCCGGCCGGCGGCATAGATGCCGGGCACGTCGATGGCCTCGGCCAGGGTGGCCCGGCCATGTGCATCGGTGAACTGCGAGAGCATGCGGTAGGGCTTGTGCAGCAGATAGAGGGCGCTCATGGCGGGTGTGGCTCGTTGCTCGGGAAATTGTCGACATTGTTCATGCGGACCCGGGCCGGCACTGTTATACTGCGGCCCGACCGCAGGGGTACCAGCGCCGAACCGCGAACCGGGGCATCTCCGGACGCCCGCTCGACGGGGTGGCCCGGGCGCCTATTCAGTCTACCGCAATCGGGCCGGCCGCTCGCCGGTGACGTCAGGTGCCGCGGGCCCGGTTGGCAGCGACGCCGATTTCTTGCAATCGCAGCGACACAGAGAGGTTAACGCAACGATGTCCAAATCGCCGAAGATCATCTACACGCTCACCGACGAGGCCCCGGCACTGGCGACCCATTCCCTGTTGCCGATCATCGACGCCTTCACCGACCCGGCCGGCATCGACGTCGAGACGCGCGACATCTCTCTGGCGGGCCGCATCATCTCCCTGTTTCCCGACTACCTCAGCGAGGAACAGCGCATCGCCGATGACCTGGCCGAACTGGGCGAACTGACCAAGACGCCGGAAGCCAACATCATCAAGCTGCCCAACATCAGCGCTTCCGTGCCCCAGCTCAAGGCGGCCATCAAGGAGCTGCAGTCCCAGGGCTACAAGCTGCCCGACTACCCGGAAGACCCCAGTGACGATACCGAGCGCGACATCAAGGCGCGCTACGACCGCGTCAAGGGCAGTGCGGTCAATCCGGTGCTGCGCGAGGGCAACTCCGATCGTCGCGCGCCGCAGTCGGTCAAGAATTTCGCCCGCAAGTACCCGCATCGCCTGGGCGAGTGGAGCGCCGACTCCCGCTCCCACGTCTCCCACATGAGCGACGGCGATTTCTACGCCAGCGAGACGTCCGCGGTCATGGCGGCCGAGGGCAGCGTCAAGGTCACGCTTCACGGCGCCGACGGCAACGACACGGTCCTCAAGGAGGCCGTGCCGGTACTGGCCGGCGAGGTGATCGACGCCGCGGTGATGAGCTCGCAGGCGCTGCGTCGCTTCGTCGCCGAGGCCATCGAGGATGCCAAGTCGCAGGACGTGCTGTTCTCGCTGCACCTCAAGGCGACCATGATGAAGGTCTCCGATCCGATCATGTTCGGCATCGTGGTCTCCGAGTTCTACAAGGAGGTGCTGGCCAAGTACGCCGACGATCTCAAGCAGGTCGGCTTCGACCCCAACAACGGCATCGGCGATCTCTACGCCACCATCCAGTCGCTGGCCGAGGACAAGCGCCAGGCCATCGAGTCCGACATCCAGGCGTTGTACGCCGAGCGTCCGTCACTGGCGATGGTCAACTCGCACAAGGGCATCACCAACCTGCACGTGCCCTCTGATGTGATCATCGATGCCTCGATGCCGGCGATGATCCGCGATTCCGGCAAGATGTGGGGCGCCGACGACGCCCTGCACGACACCAAGGCGGTGATCCCCGACCGCTGCTACGCCGGCATCTATCAGGTGGTGATCGAGGACTGCAAGAAGAATGGTGCCTTCGATCCGACCACCATGGGCAGCGTGCCCAACGTCGGCCTGATGGCCCAGAAGGCCGAGGAGTACGGCTCCCACGACAAGACCTTCCAGATCCCGGCCGCCGGCACCGTGCGTGTCACCGACGAGCAGGGCAGCGTGATCTTCGAGCATGACGTCGAGGAAGGCGACATCTGGCGCATGTGCCAGGCCAAGGACGCGCCGATCCAGGACTGGGTCAAGCTGGCCGTGACGCGGGCCCGCGACAGCCAGACGCCGGCGGTGTTCTGGCTCGACGCCAACCGTGGCCACGACGCCCAGCTGATCGAGAAGGTCGAGACCTACCTGAAGGACCACGACACCGACGGCCTGGATATCCGCATCATGGCCCCGGAAGACGCCATGCGCTTCTCGCTGGAACGGATCCGTGCCGGCAAGGACACCATTTCGGTGACCGGCAACGTGCTGCGCGACTACCTGACCGACCTGTTCCCGATCATGGAGCTGGGCACCAGCGCCAAGATGCTCTCCGTCGTGCCGCTGATGAACGGCGGCGGCCTGTTCGAGACCGGTGCCGGCGGCAGCGCGCCCAAGCACGTCCAGCAGTTCCTGGAGGAGAACCACCTGCGCTGGGATTCGCTGGGCGAGTTCCTGGCCCTGGCCGCCTCGCTCGAGCACCTGGGCAAGACCTTCGACAACGCCCGGGCGCGGGTGCTGGCCAAGGCGCTGGACCAGGCCAACGGCGAGTTCCTCGACAGCAACAAGTCGCCCTCGCGCAAGGTCGGCGAGATCGACAACCGCGGCAGCCACTTCTACCTGGCGCTCTACTGGGCCAAGGCCGTGGCCGCCCAGGATGACGACGCCGAGCTCAAGGCCCAGTTCGCCGAGCTGGCCCGGAAGCTCGAGGCAAACGAGGACACCATCCTGGCCGAGCTCAACGGCGTGCAGGGCCAGCCGGTGGATATCCGCGGCTACTATCATCCCGACTACGCGCTGACCAGCCAGGCCATGCGCCCCAGCAAGACGCTCAACGACGCCCTGGGTGTCGTCAAGGACTGAGCCTTCGCTCAGGCCGCATCCCCGGATCCCCGCTCGCCTGGCGAGCGGGGTTTTTTTGTTGACCCCCTTGCAAGGTGGCAGCTGCGGACGCATCTTGCAGGGAACCCCGAAGGCTTGGCGACGTCTCATGATGGAGACGCGACGTGCCATGCTTTCGGCTTGTACAGATGGATTCTGGCTCTTATGTTCAATAGAGACGAGACAATGTCGATGATCGCCGTGGCGTCACGGCTCGCGACAGGAGCGGGCGGGTTGGCTCCGGCCCCCGAAGCGGCGCTTCGCGCCGGGATGACACGACCGCCGGGTCCCGAGGAAGAGGGCGAAGGCGAACTGGCCACCCGCCCGGCGGAACCGGCGCTCGAGGAACCGCCCCGCTACAAGGTGGTGCTCCACAACGACGATTACACACCCATGGAATTCGTCGTCGAGGTGCTGCAGACCTTCTTCTACATGGACCACGAGAAAGCCGTGCAGATCATGATGGCGGTCCATACCCAGGGCAAGGCGACCTGCGGTATCTACACCCGCGACATCGCGGAGACCAAGAGCCACCAGGTCAACGAGTATGCGCGAGAATGCCAGCATCCATTGCTGTGCGACATCGACAGGGCCGACTGACGCCTGGCAACGTGACAGTCAGGGGTTGCGAAAGACTCCAAAGTGCCCGATTGTGAAAGTGCCGACGATGCCCGAGGCGGCGAGAAGGGGACTGCCATGCTGAGCAAAGAACTTGAACTGACCCTGAACACGGCCTTCACGGTGGCGCGCTCCAAGCGGCATGAATTTATGACCGTCGAGCATCTGCTGCTGGCCCTGCTGGACAATGCGTCGGCCGCCGACGTGCTGCGTGCCTGCGGCGCCAGCCTCGACAAGCTGCGTTCCGATCTGCAGGACTTCATCAACTCCACGACGCCGCTGATTCCCGAGGATCAGGAGGACCGCGAGACCCAGCCGACCCTGGGCTTCCAGCGCGTGCTGCAGCGCGCCGTCTTCCACGTGCAGTCCTCCGGCAAGTCCGAGGTCACCGGCGCCAACGTGCTGGTGGCGATCTTCTCCGAGCAGGAAAGCCAGGCCGTCTATTTCCTGAAACAGCAGAACGTGGCCCGCGTCGATGCGGTCAACTACATAGCCCATGGCATCTCCAAGGTGGCCGGCCACGGACAGAACCCGTCGCCGTCCCAGGAGGCCGAAGAGGGGGAAGAGGGTATGAGCGAAGGCAATGCCCACCCGTTGACCGGCTACGCGACCAACCTCAACGAGCAGGCCCGTCTCGGCAAGATCGACCCCCTGATCGGTCGTGATCACGAACTCGAGCGCACCGTGCAGATCCTGGCGCGGCGGCGCAAGAACAACCCGCTGCTGGTCGGCGAGGCCGGGGTCGGCAAGACGGCGATCGCCGAGGGTCTGGCCAAGCGCATCGTCGAGGAGGACGTGCCCGACGTCATCAGCGACGCCGTGGTCTATGCGCTGGACATGGGCGCGCTGCTGGCCGGCACCAAGTATCGCGGTGACTTCGAGAAGCGCCTCAAGGCGCTGCTCGCCGAGCTCAAGAAGCAGCCCAATGCCATCCTGTTCATCGACGAGATTCACACGGTGATCGGCGCCGGCGCGGCCTCCGGCGGCGTGATGGATGCCTCCAACCTGCTCAAGCCGCTGCTCTCCTCCGGCGAGCTGCGCTGCATCGGTTCGACCACCTTCCAGGAATTCCGCGGCATCTTCGAGAAGGATCGCGCCCTGGCGCGGCGTTTCCAGAAGGTCGACGTGCTCGAGCCGACAGTCGAGGATACCATCCGCATTCTCAAGGGGCTGCGCGGGCGCTTCGAGGAACACCATCAGCTCAAGTACACCGACGGGGCGCTGGACAGCGCCGTGCGCCTGGCGGACCGCTACATCAACGACCGTCACCTGCCCGACAAGGCGATCGACGTGATCGACGAGGCCGGCGCCCATCAGCGCCTGCTGCCGCCCGAGATGCGGGTCGCGACCATCGACACCGAGCAGGTCGAGGCGGTGGTGGCGTCGATCGCGCGGATCCCGCCGAAGAGCGTTTCCTCCTCGGACCGCAAGCTGCTCTCCAACCTGGATCGTGACCTCAAGATGCTGGTCTTCGGCCAGGACGAGGCCATCGACAGCCTGGCGGCGGCGATCAAGCTCTCGCGGGCGGGCCTCAAGTCCCCCGACAAGCCGGTGGGCAGCTTCCTGTTCGCCGGGCCGACGGGGGTCGGCAAGACCGAGGTGGCCCGCCAGCTTGCCCAGCTGATGGGCATCTCGCTGGTACGCTTCGACATGTCGGAATACATGGAGCGGCATACCGTGTCGCGGCTGATCGGCGCCCCTCCCGGCTATGTCGGTTACGATCAGGGTGGCCTGCTGACCGAGGCGATCACCAAGCAGCCACACTGCGTACTGCTGCTCGACGAGATCGAGAAGGCGCACCCCGAGGTCTTCAATCTGCTGCTGCAGGTCATGGATCACGGTCGCCTGACCGACAACAATGGCCGCGAGGCGGACTTCCGCCACGTGATCCTGATCATGACCTCGAATGCCGGGGCCGAGCAGATCGCGCGGCGCTCGATCGGCTTCCAGACGCAGGATCACTCCACGGACGGCATGGAGATGATTCGCAAGACCTTCACGCCGGAGTTCCGCAACCGTCTGGACGGCATCATCCAGTTCCACGGCCTGGCGCCGGACATCGTGCGCAACGTGGTCGACAAGTTCCTGGTCGAGCTGCAGGCCCAGCTCGACGAGAAGCGGGTTCAGCTGGATGTGGACGAAGCCGCCAAGGCCTGGCTGGCCGAGAAGGGCTACGATCCCGAGATGGGAGCCCGGCCGATGGCGCGTGTGATCCAGGAGAAACTCAAGAAACCGCTGGCGGAGCTCATCCTGTTCGGCGAGCTGGCCGAGCACGGCGGTCTGGTGCATGTCACCGTGGAGGGTGGCGAGTTGCACCTGGCCACGGAGGCCGAGGTCGCCTGACGTCGCCAGCTACCGGTGGACGAGGGGCCGGCTCCGGCCCCGTATCCGCCTTGCCGATCGCGCCTCGTCTCCGGACGGGGCGTTTTTCATGGTGGGTCAGGCGGTGTCGTGCAGCGGTGCCGGAAGGGTGGCGTACGCCACGGTCGCCAGTGCCGGCTGGCCGCGGTGGAGTGGAGTCAGTTCAGGCAGCGGCCTGTGACGCCACGCTGCCGCGGCGACAAGGCGGTGGAGGCGCGTTCAACGAGAACGATAGACGATGCGGCCCTTGGAGAGGTCGTACGGTGTCAGCTCGACCTTGACCTTGTCGCCGGTCAGGATGCGGATGTAGTTCTTGCGCATCTTGCCGGAAATGTGCGCGGTGACCACATGGCCGTTTTCCAGCTCGACGCGGAACATGGTGTTGGGCAGCGTGTCGACGACGACACCTTCCATTTCGATATGATCTTCTCGTGCCATATAGGCAAACCCTCGATGGTGGACTAGGTCATCACGATGACGCCGTTGTCATGCTGCAACGCCGTCACCGATCAAGATAGCCCGATATTTTGCCGCATGCCGGGCGTCAAGGCAAAGAATCAGCGCTGTCGCCGTGGAATCGCCCGGCGCCAGTGACGGCCATCAAGGAATTCGAGCGGCTGGAAGGCCTGCTTGTAGTTCATCTTCGCGGATTCGCGAATCCAGTAGCCCAGATAGACGTGCGCCAGGCCCAGGCGTCGGGCCAGCTCGATCTGGTAAAGCACGGCGTGGGTGCCCAGCGAGCGGCGGGCGTACGCGGCATCGGGGTCGAAGAAGGTATAGATCGCCGACAGGCCGTGGCCGAGGATATCGATGGCGGCGACGCCGAGCAGCTGCCCCTTCAGCCGGAACTCCAGCAGCCGGGCGTAGGGATGGTCCAGGGTCAGGAAGGTGCGATACTGCTCGTGGCTCGGCGGATACATGTCGCCGTCGGCATGGCGGGTGCGAATGTAACGTGCGTAAAGCGCATAGTGTTCGGGGTCGAAGACGGCGGGGCGGTCGTGCCATTCCAGATCCGCGTTGCGCTGCCGGAGCTTGCGCTGCGTGCGGCTGGGGGTGAAGTCGGCCACCGGAATGCGTACCGAGATGCAGGCGCTGCAGCCCTCGCAGTGCGGGCGATAGAGATGGCGCCCGCTGCGCCGGAAGCCGAGCAGCGCCAGCGAATCGTAGACGCCTTGCCCGGGCGATTCCTGAGGATCGAGAAACAGCGTCGTCGCCTCGCGGCCGGGCAGGTAACTGCAGGCATGAGGGACGGTCAGGAAGAAGCGCAGATCCCTGGCCGGCTGTCGCGGCGTGCTACTGCTCACGATCTCGGCCTCCCGAATGGCAGCGAAATGGCGGGGCCAGTACCCAGGATTCCGCCGGTAGGGCGGCATAATGCTCAAGATAGTCGATGAATGCCTCGCGGGCGATCTCGCGGGCGCCCAGGCTGGCGAGGTGGGCCGTGTGCATCTGGCAGTCGATGAGCCCGCCACCCTGTGCCTGCAGATGGCGCGCCAGATGCACCAGGGCGATCTTGGAAGCATCGTTCTCGCGGCTGAACATCGACTCGCCGAAGAACATGCGCCCCAGCGCCACGCCATAGAGGCCGCCGACCAGATGCCCGCCGCGCCAGACTTCCACCGAATGGGCATGGCCCAGCGCGTGAAGGCGCTGGTAGGCGGCCTGCATGGCGGTGGTGATCCAGGTGCCGTCGGCATCGCCTCGCGGGGCGGCACAGGCGGCGATGACGTCGGCGAAGCACTGGTCGCGACTGACCTCGAACCCGCCGTTGCGCAGCCGCTTGGCGAGGCTGCGACGCACGCGCACTTCCTCGGGAAACAGGACCAGGCGTGGCGACGGGCTCCACCAGAGGATCGGCTGATCATCGCTGAACCAGGGAAAGATGCCGCGTCGATAGGCGGCGAGCAGCCAGTCGGGGGTGAGAGCGCCACCGGCCGCGAGCAGGCCCGGCGGCGTGTCGAGAGCGTCGGAGACATCGGGAAACTGGACGGGGGACTCGGGTAGCCAGGGCAGCATGGGGCGGTGGGTCTCGCGGTCGATGGCGGGTTGGCGACAAGTGTGCCGCCGCTAACCGCTGCGCTCAATGCCTGTCCGGCCCCCTGTGACCACTGGGCCAGGCTCGGTATGATGGCGGGCATGGAACGGGGCGGCGCCCGCAGGGATGCCGTTGCCGAGGACGGAAAGGGAGAAGGCCTTTTGCGCAAGACATCGTCTGAAGGGCGTCGCCAGAGCGCCGCCCAGGCCCGGGAACGGGCGCGTCGGTTCGGCCTGCGGCTGCAGGGCGCGACGCGGGAGGGCACGGTGATCGTGCTGCTCGCGACGTGCATCTTTCTGCTGCTGGCCCTGTTCAGCTATTCGCCCGCGGATCCCGGCTGGTCGCACAGCGGGCCGGAGCAGGCGGTGAGCAACTGGATGGGGGCCTTCGGTGCCTGGCTGTCCGACGTGCTCTATTCGCTGTTCGGGGCCAGCGCCCTCTGGTGGCCCGGGATGCTGGGCTTCGCCGCCTGGCGCCTGATGCGCCGTCGCGAGGTGCGCCTGGAGTGGGATGCCACGGCGCTGGCGGTGCGGGCCGGCGGGCTGGTGCTGCTGGTCATGGCCACCACCAGCCTCGGGGCGCTGCATTTCTACAACCCGCACAGCGACCTGCCCTATCAGGCCGGCGGCATCCTCGGCGAAGGGCTCTCCGGTGCCCTGACGCCCACGGTGGGGCGGCGCGGGGCCACGCTGGTCGCGCTGGTCGCCTTCCTGGCCGGCTTCCCGCTGTTCTCCGGGCTGTCGTGGCTGACGGTCATGGACGAACTGGGGCTGCGCTTTCATCGCGGCCTGCAGTGGCTGAGTGGCCAGTTCGGCCTGGCGCGCGAGGCGCTGCCCCGTCGACGCGAGAGCGATGCCCCGGGAGCAGCCGAGCCGGACAATGATGACGACGCCACGGCCGACGCCGAGTCGCCTCGCCGATGGTGGCAGCGGCGGCGCGAGGAGCCGGCGCTGGCCGGCGGACCGCGCCAGGAGCCCAACCTGGGCGACATCGGCGGTGCCCCGGCCGAGCCCGACATGCCCCCGCAGACGGCCTCCCGCGAGCGCGCCCACGAAGACACCAGCACCGAGATCCCCTGGGACGCCCCCGAGCGCACGCCCTCGGCCAGGCAGCCGGGCGCGGCCTCTGCGGCTGATGCGCCGCCCTCTGCGGCCGATGCGCCGGCCTCATCGAGCGCCCCCGAGTCTTCCCGCGACGCCGGGGCGGCCTCCTCGCCACGCCAAACGGCCGATGCGCAGTCGCCGAGGCCCGAGCCGTCGGCACGGCAGGCGGCCGATCTGCAAGCGTCGAGGCCCGAGCCCCCCGCGCGCCAGGTGGGCGACGAGCCGGCGGCCCGCCCCGAGCCGTCGGTGGAGGCGCGGCGCCACGAGCCATCGCTCAATCTGGAGGCCGCGGCTGCCACCCCGGCGCGTCAGGACAATGCCCCACCGGAGCCGGTGCTGCCGGACGACGAGCCGATCATCCCCGCCAGCCTGTCGCGCCCGGTTCGGGATGAGCCACCGGCGACGCCGGCTCACGACCGTGTCGACGCGGCGTCGAAGGACGAATCGATCGCCAGCGTGCGCTCACCGGCGCCGCGCTCCGAGCCGCCGACGCACGATGACCGTCCGGGGCCGGACCCCGAGGCGTCTGCCGAGCCTGCCCCGGACACGCCGCCCGAGGCGCCGGCTGCTCGTGAGCCCGCCGGACGCGCGGCGCACGCGTCCGTCGAAGACGCGGAGACGCATCACCAGGGCGCCCCGACGCGCCAGGCCGAGGCGCCGACGCCGCCTGTCGTGCCGCGCGAGCCTGATACGCGCGAACCCGATGCGCCGGCGCCCGCCACCGGCGAGCCGCGCATCGCCGGCGCGGAGCAGGCCCGGGAAGCGGCCCGCGACCCGGGTGGCCCGGCGCTGTGGACGGTCGAGCATCTGCAGAACCAGCGCCCGGTGCTGGATGACCTGCCCGAGCCGGACGGCGACTTCCCGTCGCTGCGCCTGCTTACGCCGCCCGATCCGCACCAGCCCAACTACACCCCGGAGCAGCTGGCCGACATGGCCGAGCTGCTCGAGACGCGCCTGCGCGAGTACGGCGTCAAGGCCGAGGTGGTCGAGACCTGGCCGGGGCCGGTGATCACGCGCTTCGAGATCAAGCCGGCGGCCGGGGTGAAGGTCTCCAAGATCAGCAACCTGGCTAAGGATCTGGCGCGCTCGCTGATGGTCAAGAGCGTGCGTGTGGTCGAGGTGATCCCCGGCCGGCCCACGGTGGGCATCGAGATTCCCAACCCCAACCGGGCGATGATCCGCCTGCGCGAGGTGATCGACTCCGACGCCTACCAGCAGGCCGCCTCGCCGCTGACCCTGGCACTGGGTCACGACATCGGCGGCGCCCCGGTGGTCGCCAACCTCGGCAAGATGCCGCACCTGCTGGTCGCCGGTACCACCGGTTCGGGCAAGTCCGTGGGCGTCAACGGCATGCTGATCTCGATGCTGCTCAAGGCGACCCCGGAAGACGTGCGGATGATCATGGTCGACCCCAAGATGCTCGAGCTGTCGGTCTACGACGGCATCCCGCACCTGCTGGCGCCGGTGGTCACCGACATGAAGGAGGCCGCCAACGGCCTGCGCTGGTGCGTGGCGGAGATGGAGCGCCGCTACAAGCTGATGGCGGCGATGGGGGTGCGCAACATCGCCGGCTTCAACGCCAAGCTCGACGAGGCCGAGCGCGCCGGTGCCCAGGTCGCCGATCCACTGTGGGAACCGCAGCCGTGGCAGATGCACGAACAGCCGCCGGTGCTCGAGAAGCTGCCCTACATCGTGGTGGTGATCGACGAGTTCGCCGACATGTTCATGATCGTCGGCAAGAAGGTCGAGGAGCTGATCGCGCGGCTGGCCCAGAAGGCCCGTGCGGCGGGCATCCATCTGATTCTCGCCACCCAGCGGCCGTCGGTGGATGTGGTCACCGGCCTGATCAAGGCCAACATCCCCACGCGGATGGCCTTCCAGGTGTCGTCCAAGGTGGACTCGCGGACCATCCTCGACCAGGGCGGCGCGGAGGCCCTGCTCGGCCACGGCGACATGCTCTACCTGCCGGCCGGCGCTGGCATGCCGACCCGTGTCCACGGGGCCTTCGTCGATGACGACGAGGTGCACCGGGTGGTCGAGGACTGGAAGCGTCGCGGCGAGCCGGAGTACATCGATGAGATCCTCTCCGGCGGCGTCTCCGCCGATGCCCTGACCGGCCTGGAGGCCGAGGGCAGCGGCGACGGTGACGATGCCGAGCAGGACGCACTCTACGACGAGGCGGTGATGTTCGTCACCGAGTCGCGCCGGGCCTCGATCTCCGCCGTGCAGCGTCGCTTCAAGATCGGCTACAACCGCGCCGCGCGGCTGGTCGAGGCCATGGAGGCCGCCGGCGTGGTGTCCTCGATGGGCACCAACGGCAGCCGCGAGGTGCTGGCGCCGCCGCCGGTGGGGGATTGAACCCCGGCGGCCGCGGTGCGGTCCATCAGGCACGGGGTGCAAGTCACCCCGGGCGTGCATCATTACCAAGGAGATGGCATGAAAGGGTTCAAGACACTGATGGCGACCGGTTTGTTGCTGTTGCTGGCCCCTCTGGCGGCCAGTGCTGATTCGCAGGCGGCCGATCGGCTGGCGACGCTGCTCGAGCCGCTCGACAGCTATGCCGCCGACTTCGATCAGAAGATTCTCGACAGTAGCGGCAACCGCCTGCAGGAAGCCAAGGGGCGGATGTGGCTGTCGCGTCCCGGCAAGTTCCGCTGGGAGGTGGATGCCCCCTACGAGCAGCTGGTGATCTCCGCGGGCGAGGAGGTCACCCTCTATGACCCGGACCTGGAACAGGCCACGGTGCAGGCGCTGGACCAGCGGGTGACCCATACCCCGGCCCTGCTGCTCTCGGGCAGCAGTGAGGCGCTCACCGAGAACTACCGCGTCTCGCGTCAGCAGCAGGGGACCGCCGAAACCTTCACGCTGATTCCGCAGACTCCCGATACCCTGTTCGAGTCACTCAAGATGATCTTCTACAGCGAGCGCCTCGGCAAGCTGCAGATGACCGACAGCACCGGTCAGCAGACGGCGATTCGCTTCGACAACGTCAAGGTGAATCCGGCCATCGATTCCGGCCGCTTTCACTTCGCCATTCCCGAGGGTGCCGACGTGATCCGCGAGGCCGGCCGCGGCTGATCCACCACATCGCGGTTGTCGATTCTCGGCGAAACGCCCGGCCCGTGCCGGGCGTTCGTCATTGTGGCGGGTCCCGGCTGTCGGCTTCGGCATCCAGGCCGGCGCGCCACTCCAGCATCTGGCCGTAGCGCTTCTCCTGGCCGTTCGCGGTGGGCCGGTAGAAGCGCTCGTGGGGCACCCCGTCCGGCCAGCAATCGTGGGCAGTGCCGGCGGGGTAGCCGTCGGGCTCGTCATGGGCATAGCGATAGCCGGCGCCGTGACCCAGGGATTCCATCAGCCGGGTCGGCGCGTTGCGCAGGTAGGTGGGCACCTCGAGACGCGGCTGGGCGGCGGCGAAGGCCCTGGCACGCTTCCAGGCCTGGTCGACGGCGTTGCTCTTGGGGGCCACCGCCAGGTGGATGGCGGCCTGGGCGATGGCGCGTTGCCCCTCGTGGTCGCCGAGGCGCAGGTAGGCATCCCAGGCGGCCAGGGTCAGAGGTAGTGCCCGGGGGTCGGCGTTGCCGACGTCCTCGGAGGCGATGGCGGTCAGCCGGCGAATCACGTCCAGCGGATCGCCGCCGCCCTGAACGAAGCGGGCGATATAGAGCAGGGCCGCGTCGGGGCGCGAGGAGCGTACCGACTTGTGGATCGCCGAGAGCAGGTCGTAGTAGTGGTCGCCCTGCTTGTCGAAGGCGCTGGCCTGATGACCGATCACCGCCTCGAGGGCGTCGTGCTCCAGGTGTTCCTGTCCGGCCTCGTCGGTATGCGTGAAATCGCAGGCCGTCTCGAGCAGGCCCAGGGCGCGGCGGGCATCGCCCCCGCTGGCTCGGGCGAGGGTGGCCAGCGTGGTCTCCTCGACATGGATGCGGCGTGCGCCCAGCCCACGTTGCTCGTCGTTCAGGGCGCGGCGCAGCACCGCGATCAAATCGGCTTCGTCGAGTGCCTTGAGGACGTAGACCCGGGCTCGCGAGAGCAGCGCCGAATTGACCTCGAACGACGGGTTCTCGGTAGTGGCGCCGATCAGTGTCAGCAGCCCCGACTCGACGTGGGGCAGCAGGGCGTCCTGCTGGCTCTTGTTGAGACGATGAATCTCGTCGAGAAACAGCACCGTGGGCCGCTGGCGAGCCCGGGCGTCGCGGGCGCGCTCGACGGCGGCGCGAAGTTCCTTGACGCCGGCCATCACCGCCGACAGGTGTTCCAGGGTGGCCCCCGAGGCCGCGGCGAGAATCTCGGCCAGGGTGGTCTTGCCGACCCCCGGTGGCCCCCACAGGATCATCGAGCGCAGCCGCCCGCTTTCGGCCATGCGGCGCAGGGGCTTGTCGGGGCCGACCAGCGCAGGCTGGCCGAGGTAGTCATCGAGGCTCCGCGGGCGCATGCGAAAGGCGAGCGGGGCATTGTCATCGGTCGCAGCCGAGTCGGAAAACAGGTCCATGGCGGTATGTCGCTTCGTCGTGTCGCTGCCGTTGGCGGGATTCAACGGGCGCCGGAGCGCCTGTGCCACTAGTGTGATACACGTCGCAGGGCGAAAACAGTCGCACCCGTTGTCGAATGGCTGATGATCAAAAAGATGCCGGGGGGCGCAAGTCGCCTACACTGGGTGAATGATTCAGGGCTACCCCCGTCGCTCAATGTCCAGCAGAGGAGGCTCTCGCCATGCCCATGCTCAATCAATTGCGCCAGGACCATGCCAACATGGCGCGCCTGTTGCACGTGCTCTCGCTCAAGCACAGGACGCTGGATGAGGGCGAGCGGCCCAATTTCCAACTGGTCCGCGAGGTGGTCGATTTCATCCTCGACTACATGAGCGGCTTCACGGTACCGCTGGAGCGGATCTGTGGCGAGCGTCTGATGACGCGCGTGCCCGAGGTCGACGACCTGATCACGCGCCTGACCACGGACTATGAGGCGCTGCATCGACGCCTGATGCGCCTGTCGGAGGATCTGGACATGATCCTGATGGATGCCGTGGTGCCGATGGATCGCTTCGCCGACGACCTCCAGGCCTATCTGGAGGCGCATCGCGCCTATCTGCGCGCCGAGCGCGAGGAGCTGTTCCCGCTGATTCGCGAGCATTTCGACGAGAAGGACCTCGAGGAACTCGCCCGGGCACTGCCGGAGGGGGCCGAACGCGAGCTGGCGCGACTCCAGGACGCCTATCCGGAACTCTATGCCGAATTCAGCGAGGCGCCGTCGCCGTTGAGCTGAGATCGCGTCGTCGGACGGCGGCGCCCGTTGGGTGGGCCTCGTGGTTGGGGTAGACTGAGCATCCCCTGGCGTGGCGTTGCGAGGCCTGCATGAACTCCCTTCCGGCGAACTGTACCCTGCGCGTGGCGATCGATCGCGGGCGGCGAGATCGGCGGCACCTCCGTGGTGCCGGCGATGAAGCCGACCGGGGCGGTCGACCGGCGAGGGGGGAGGAGAGCGTGCCGCCGGGTCGCGAGGAGGGGGCGTGCCGGGTCCCATCCTGATCTTCGACTCCGGCGTCGGCGGGCTGTCGGTGGCGGCGGCGATCCGGGAGCGCCTGCCCGATGCCGCGCTCGCCTATGTCTGCGACAACGCCATGCTGCCCTATGGCACCAAGCCCGATGACTGGCTGGTGACCCGCATCGCCGCCGTGTGCGAGCAGGCGGTGCGCCTCAGTTCGGCCAGCGTCCTGGTGGTGGCCTGCAACACGGCCAGTACCCTGGCTCTTGAGGTGCTGCGCTCACGCCTGACGATTCCGGTGGTCGGCACCGTGCCGGCGATCAAGCCCGCCGCGGCGGCCAGCCGCTCCGGGGTCATCGCCCTGCTGGCGACCTCGGCGACCGTCAATCGTCCCTATACCCGGCGCCTGATCGACACCTTCGCCGCGCATTGCCGCGTGCTGCGCCTCGCGGCCGACCCGCTGGTCGGCGAGGCCGAGCGCTGCCTGGCCGGTGGCTCGGCGGATGAGGCCGTCATCGAGGCCTGCCTGGCCCCGTTGTGGCAGGAGACGGCGCTGGACAGCGTGGTGCTCGGCTGCACGCACTTTCCGCTGCTGCGCTCGCGCCTTCTGGCCGCGTCCCCGCGGCCGGTCGCCTGGATCGATTCGGGCGCGGCGATCGCCCGGCGCGTGGCGGATGTGGTCACCGCCATAGCGCCGCGCCGGGCGCCCCAGCGTGCCTGGGCCACGGCGCCGCAGGCCGCGCTGGCGGCGACCCTGAATGCCCGCGGCTTTCCGTGCCTCGCGGCGCTGTCGCTGCCCTCCGGGGCCGCCGCGCCGGCGCATCCCGTGCGCTAGCTGCTTCCACCCCTTCATTGTCCTGATTTTGTCCCGCAAGGAGATTCCGTGGCCGTACCCGTCGTCGCCCCCGAGCGTTATCCCGAACAGCTCGACGCCAAGCGTCAGCGCATCGAGTCGCTGTTCGCCGCCTTCTCGCCGCCGCCGCTGGAGGTCTTCGCCTCGCCGGCCAGTCACTATCGCATGCGCTGCGAATTCCGCCTCTGGCACGAGGGCGACGACCTGTTCTATGCCATGTTCGAGGTGGACCCGGAGGATCCGGGGAAAAAGCAGGTGATCCGTCTCGACCAGTACCCGGTGGCCAGCCGACTGATCAACGAACTGATGATTCGGCTGCGCGAGGCGGTGATCGACGATCCGGTGCTGCGTCATCGACTTTTCCAGGTCGAGTTCCTGACCACGCTGAGCGGCGAGGCGCTGGTGACGCTGATCTATCACCGCCAGCTCGATGCCGCCTGGGAAGCCCGCGCGCGCGAGCTGCAGGCCGAGCTGGGCGTGTCGATCATCGGACGGGCGCGCAAGCAGCGCCTGGTGCTCGACCGCGATCACGTCTGGGAGCGCCTGACGGTGGACGGGCGCGAGCGGGTCTATCAGCAGGTGGAAAACAGCTTCACCCAGCCCAATGCCGAGATCAATCGGGCCATGCTGGGCTGGGCCCGCGACGTGACCCGAAACAGCCACGACGCGGACCTGGTGGAACTCTACTGCGGCAACGGCAACTTCACGGTGGCCCTGGCCGAGAACTTCCGCCGCGTGCTGGCCACCGAGATCTCGCGGACCTCGGTGGCCTCGGCCAACGTCAACCTGGCCGCCAACGGCATCGACAACGCGGTGGTGGCACGCATGTCCGCCGAGGAGTTCGCCCAGGCGCTGGCCGGCGAGAAGCAGGGACGGCGGGTCAGCGAGATGGCGCTCGACGGCTACGACTTCTCGACGGTGCTCGTCGACCCGCCACGGGCCGGGCTGGACGCTGCCAGCTGCGAGCGGCTGCGGGCCTATCCGCGCATCGTGTACATCTCCTGCAACCCGACGACGCTGGCCGAGAACCTGGCCCAGCTCGAGGATACGCACCGCATCCGGCGCTTCGCGCTGTTCGACCAGTTCCCCTGGACCGACCATTGCGAATGCGGCGTGTTGCTCGAGCGGCGCACCTGAACGGCGCGCCCGACCTCAAGTCAAGTGCCGGTCGATGCCTAACTGACATGCTCCATGAGTAACCCGGCATGACGATGGGGAACGCCCAGTGAGCTAGAGTATTCTCATGGGCAGCGTGAATCCCACGCAATGAACATCCCCCCGGCCGTCGCGGACGGCCGGATGCAGCCGAGGTGATTGATGCAACACGTCGCTATCGATGGCAAACAGGAGTTTCTGGCGGCGCTTCGCGAACAGCTCGCCAAGCGCCTGCCGCAGGAAAAGGTCAAGGCGGTGGCCGCCTTCGCCGAGGATTTCTACGCCAGCGCCCCGCTGGAGGACCTGGTCGAGCGGCACCTCGACGATACCTATGGCGCCACGCTGACCACCTGGCACTTCATCCAGCACTTCGATCCGCGCTCCCCCAAGGTGCATGTCTACAACCCCGATTTCGAGGAGCACGGCTGGCAGTCGTCGCACACCCTGATCGAGGTGCTGCATCAGGACATGCCGTTTCTGGTCGACTCGGTGCGCATCGAGCTCAACCGGCGCGGCATCACCGTGCATGCCATCCACAACGCCGTGCTGGCCGTGGAGCGCGATTCCCACCACGACCTCAAGCGCATCACCGGCACGCGCGCCAAGGATGCGCCGGAATCCCGCGAGTCGATCATGGTCATCGAGATCGATCGCCATTCCGATCCCGAGGTGCTCGCCAGCCTGGAAGACAGCCTGCATGACGTGCTGGGCGACGTGCGCACCGCCGTGGAGGGCTTCGAGCCGATGTGCGAGAAGGTCCACGCGGCGCTCGAGGAACTCAAGGCGGCGCGGCCGAGCCAGGTCGATGCGGCCGATCATCGCGAGGCGATCGCCTTCCTGGAGTGGCTGCTCGAGGACAACTTCACCTTCCTGGGCTACGACGAATACGAGATCGTCGAGACCAAGAAGGGGCAGGACGAGCTGCGCCAGGTCAAGAACAGCGAACTGGGGGTCTTCAAGCTCGACAATCCGCGCTATCGCGAGCGAATCCGCAGCGATCAGGGCGTCGAGGGCGATCACTACGTGCTGATTCCCGAACTGCTGTCGTTCGCCAAGAGCGCCTACCATTCGCGGATCCACCGGCCGGCGTATCCCGACTACATCTCCATCGATCGCTACGACGAGTCGGGCAACGTCATCGGCGAGCGGCGCTTCATCGGGCTGTATGCCGCCGTGGTCTACAACGATTCACCGCGACACATCCCCGTGCTGCGCCGCAAGATCGATGCGGTGATGGACGCCTCCGGGGTCAACCCCAAGGGGCACAACGGCAAGCACCTGCTGCAGATTCTCGAGGTCTATCCGCGCGACGACCTCTTCCAGATCAGCACCGACGAGCTGACCCGCACGGCACTGGGGATTCTCAACATCCGCGAGCGCCGTCGTGTCCGGCTGTTCATTCGCGAGGACCGCTTCGGGCGCTTCTACTCGTGCCTGGTGTTCGTGCCCCGCGATGTCTTCTCCACCGATCTGCGCGTGCGCATCCAGGAGCTGCTGTGCGAGGAGCTCGACGCCAGCTTCGGCGACTTCAACACCTATCTGTCGGAGTCGGTGCTGGCGCGCATCCAGTTCATCCTGCGCTTCAATGGCGAGTCCGCGGTGGACTACGATCTGCGCAAGCTCGAGCACAAGATCGCGCAGCTGGCGCGCAGCTGGAGCGACGATCTCCACAACGCCCTGATCGAGGGCGTGGGCGAGGAGCGCGCCAATCACCTGATGAATCGCTATCGCGATGCCTTCCCGACCAGTTATCGCGATGACTTCACGGCACGCACGGCGGTCTATGACATCCAGCACCTCGGCGAGGTCGAGGCCGGCGAGCCGATCTCGGTGAGCCTCTACCGGCTGGTCGAGGAGGACGAGGAGGGCGTCAACCTCAAGCTCTTCCACGGCGACGCGCCGATCCCGCTCTCCGATGTCCTGCCGGTGATGGAGAACCTGGGGCTGCGGGTGCTGGGCGAGCGGCCCTATGGGGTGCATCGCGAGGATCGCGCCTTCTGGATCCACGACTTCACCCTCGAGCATCACGGGCGCGAGGTGGTCAACCTGCAGGACATGCGGGAGACCTTCATCGATGCACTCAAGCGTATCTGGACCGGTGAGGCCGAGAACGACCCCTTCAACCGGCTGGTGATCGGCGCTGGCCTGGCCTGGCGCGAGGTCGCCCTGCTACGGGCTTACGCGCGTTATCTCAAGCAGATCCGCTTCGGCCTGTCGCAGCTCTACATCGCCACCACCCTGGCCAGCTACCCGGCCATCACCCGGGAGCTGGTGCAGCTGTTCGCGCTGCGCTTCGCCCCACGCCGGCAGAGCAAGGACCTCGACGCCACCATCGACAAGAGCATCGAGCGCCTCCACGGGCTGCTCGATCAGGTGGGCAGCCTCAACGACGACCTGCTGCTGCGCCGCTACATCGAGCTGATCCAGGCGACCCTGCGCACCAACTACTACCAGCGTGATGCCCAGGACGGCTTCAAGGACTACATCTCCTTCAAGCTCGATCCCACACGGGTGCCGCTGATGCCCAAGCCGCGCCCCCGCTACGAGATCTTCGTCTACTCGCCGCGGGTCGAGGGGGTGCACCTGCGCGGCGGCAAGGTGGCGCGCGGCGGCCTGCGCTGGTCGGATCGCCACGAGGACTTCCGTACCGAGATTCTCGGCCTGGTCAAGGCCCAGCAGGTCAAGAACGCGGTCATCGTGCCGGTGGGCGCCAAGGGCGGCTTCGTCTGCAAGCGCATGCCCGAGAACGCCGATCGGGACACCGTGCAGAAGGAGGGCATCGCCTGCTACCAGATCTTCATCCGCGCCCTGCTGGACCTGACCGACAACCTCGAAGGCGGCGAGGTGGTACCGCCACCCAACGTGATCCGTCACGATGACGACGACCCCTACCTGGTGGTCGCGGCGGACAAGGGCACGGCGACCTTCTCCGACATCGCCAACGAGATCTCGCTGGAGTACGGCCACTGGCTGGGCGATGCCTTCGCCTCGGGCGGGGCCCACGGCTACGATCACAAGAAGATGGCGATCACCGCCCGCGGGGCCTGGGAGTCGGTCAAGCGCCACTTCCGTGAAATGGGGCTGGATACCCAGAAGGACCCGTTCTCGGTGGTCGGCGTCGGCGACATGGCCGGCGACGTGTTCGGCAACGGCATGCTGCTGTCCGACAAGATTCGTCTGGTGGGCGCCTTCAACCACCTGCACATCTTCGTCGATCCCGCCCCCGATCCGGCGGCCTCGTTCGCCGAGCGCAAGCGGCTCTTCGAGCAGCCGCGCTCGAGCTGGGAGGACTACGACAGTTCGGTGATCTCCGAGGGGGGCGGCGTCTTCAAGCGCAGCGCCAAGTCGATTCCCATCAGCGAGGCGATGAAGCGGGCCTTCGGCATCGAGGCGGACAAGCTCTCGCCCAACGAACTGATCCAGGCGATGCTGCGGGCTCAGGTGGACCTGATCTGGAACGGCGGGATCGGCACCTACGTCAAGTCCAGTGCGGAGACCCATGCCGACGTGGGCGACAAGGCCAACGACGCCCTGCGCATCGACGGCAACGAGCTGCGCTGCCGGGTCGTCGGCGAGGGCGGCAACCTGGGGCTGACCCAGCGCGGGCGCATGGAGGCGGCGCGCCGCGGGGTCAGGGTCAACACCGACTTCATCGACAACGCCGGCGGGGTCAACTGCTCCGACCACGAGGTCAACATCAAGATCCTGCTCGATGACATCGTGTCCAGCGGCGACATGACCGAGAAGCAGCGCAATCAGCTGCTGGCCGACATGACCGAGGAGGTGGCCGGCCTGGTGCTGCGCGACAACTATCGCCAGACCCAGGCGCTGTCGCTCAGCGAGCTGCTGTCCCACGAGGGGCTGGGGCCGTACCGGCGCTTCATCAACGAGCTCGAGGCCGGCGGCCAGCTGGATCGCGAACTGGAGTTCCTGCCGGACGACGAGTCGCTGCTCGAGCGTTCCAACAACAACGAGGGGCTGACCCTGCCCGAGCTGTCGGTGCTGATCTCCTACGCCAAGAGCACGCTCAAGGGCGACCTGATCGCCTCCGAGGTGCCGGATGACCCCTATATCCAGGCCCATCTGGAACGTGCCTTCCCGCGGGTACTGGTCGAGCGCTTCGGTACCGAGATGTATCGCCATCGCCTCAAGCGGGAGATCGTCGCCACCCAGATCGCCAACGACCTGGTCGATCACATGGGCATCGTCTTCGTGCGCCGGCTGATCGACACCACCGGCGCCAGCCGCGCCGAGATCGCCCGGGCCTACGTGATCGCTCGTGACAGCTTCAACCTGGAGGGCCTGTGGCAGCAGATCGAGGCGCTCGACAACCGCGTCGACAGCCGCGTGCAGTACCAGATGATGCTCGACCTGATGCGGCTGATGCGGCGTGCCACCCGCTGGTTCCTGCGCCAGCGCAACTCGCTGTCGGTCAGCGAGAGCATCGAGCACTTCGCGCCGCGCCTGACCCAGCTGCAGGAGAGCATCGGCAAGCGCCTGCGGGGTCAGGAGCGCGAGACCTGGGAGGCCCGTCGCGACGAACTGACGGAGGCGAAGGTGCCCAAGTCGCTGGCCAGCATCGTGGCGGCGACCGGCAACCTCTACGCCGGCCTGGGGATCATCGAGGCGGCCAAGCAGACCGGCGAGAAGATCCAGCGGGTCGCCGAGCTCTACTACGAGATCGGGCATCGCCTGGAGTTGCCGTGGATGAGCGAACAGATCGACAACCTGCAGGTCCGTGACAGCTGGCAGGCGCAGGCCCGCGAGACGTTCCGCGATGACCTCGATCGCCAGCAGCTTGCTCTCACGGTGAGTGTGGTCAAGATGGAGGATGGGCCGCGGGACGTCGAGCCGCGGGTCGAGCAGTGGCTGACGCGGCACAGCGATCTACACCATCGCTGGCAAGGGCTGATTCACGAGGTCAGTGGCGGCACGCAGGGTGGCTATCCGCTGTTTGCCGTGGCGATTCGTGAGTTGGTCGATCTCGCCGAAAGCAACGGTGACTGAGCACCCCTGTTGACACGTCTTGTCCCTTGACGAAACCCCGCCTGGCGGGGTTTCGTCGTTGACGCGGCTGGCCAACAGACGTGGCGAGGGTCTTCGCTCGCGGTGAGGCGAAGATCATAAACCTCAACAACGGATCTGGTATGCTGTGCCCACCGGATCCATTGCCAATCAGAGAGACCCCATGAAGCATCGCGTATTAACCGTCGCCATTGCCCTGGGATTCGTCGCGGGCGTCCCCGAGGTGCAGGCCCAGAGCGCCGCCTTGCAGAAGGCCCAGGAAGCTGCCGATCAGTTCGACATCAGTCAGTACCTGACGGCGCGTACCGACGCGCGTAGCCAGAGCTTCGGTTTCGGGGGCACGCACACCCATGAATTCACGGTCGAGAAGTCGGGGCGCTACGTCTTTACCAGCAGCACCCTGGCCGGTGAGTCGGATGACTATCGCATCAAGGCGGCGCTACTCGACAACAAGAATCGTGTCATCGCGCGTGGCGAGGGGCTGGGCCAGAACGGAGGACTCCGTCTGGAGCAGCAACTCGAGCCGGGCGACTACGTTCTCCGCGTCTCCGCGGACAAGTTCGGCTCCGAGGCCTCTGGCGGGAACAGCTTTATCGTCTCGGTGGCGGGACTGAACGCCCAAGGCAAGCGCCTTAGCAGCGACGAGAGCGGTATCGATACCGGGTCGGGCATTCATTTCGGCAGCGCCGAAGGCGAGCAGAAGACGGCCTTCGTCGACAACAAGGACGCGGTGGCGACCATTGCGGCGCCTGCGGCCGCCGCCTCCGCATCGGGCCAGTCGACGACCGATGCTAAGACTTCCTCTGCTCGCACGAGCGACGAAACGTCGTCAGCGGGATCCAAGACGCGTCCCAAGGCGTTCGAGGAGATCGTCGCCGACATTCGCATTCGCCAGGAAGGCGAGGTCTTGACCTTCGATGTCGCCCAGGCGGGTACCATCTCGGTGACCAGTTCGACCTTCCCCGGCACAGGTGGCAGCTACACGCTTCAGGCCAGGATCCTCGACGAGGATGGCCGTGTCGTGGCCAGCGACAAGGGGGCAGGCGAGCAGGGGGACTTTTCCATCGAGACGCCGCTACAGCCGGGGCGCTATCGGGTCTGGGTCAGCGGCCGCAAGTTCGGCACGGCGATGGAGGGGGCGAACCGCTACACCCTGCGTGTGCGCCAGCTCGATACACGACCCTGACGACATGACACGGGGCCGCTTGCCTGCGCGGCGCGAGGGTCCGCTCCTCCAGCGCGGCAGGCGGCATCAGGCGATTTACGGTATACTCCCGGCGCTTTTCATCACCACCGTTCGCCGAGGAGTCCGATGTACGCGCTTGCCCGCTCGATCCTGTTCCGTCTCGACCCGGAAACCGCGCACAGTGTCTCGCTCGGGGCGCTGGATGTCGCGCATCGCTGCCGGTTGACGGGGCTGTTGCGTGGTGAGCCCCGGGTCGACGAGCCGGTCGAGGTGATGGGGCTGCGTTTCGCCAACCGCGTGGGGCTTGCCGCCGGGCTCGACAAGAACGCCGACCACCTCAATGCGCTGGGCGCGCTGGGCTTCGGTTTCGTCGAGGTCGGCACCGTCACGCCCAAGCCGCAACCCGGTAACCCGCGACCACGCCTGTTCCGCCTGCCGGCGCGCGGCGCGATCATCAATCGCATGGGGTTCAACAACGCCGGTGTCGACCATCTCGTCGCCAATGTGCGCAAGAGTCGTTATACCGGGGTTATCGGCATCAACATCGGCAAGAACCTGACCACGCCGGTGGAGCAGGCGGTTGATGACTATCTGACCTGTCTCGAGCGGGTGCATGGCGTCGCGCATTACGTCACCGTCAATATCTCGTCGCCGAATACCCCGGGCCTGCGCGACCTTCAGTTCGGCGAGCATCTCGATGCCCTGCTGGGACGGCTTCGCGAGGCGGCGACGCGGCTGGACCGGGCGGCGAACCGTCGGGTCCCGCTGGCCGTCAAGATCGCTCCGGACATGGATGATGAGGCGATCGCCCTGGTGGCCGAGTCGCTCGTGGGCAACGGTATCGACGCGGTGGTCGCCACCAACACCACGATCTCCCGGGAGGCGGTGGCCGGGCTGCCTCATGCCGACGAAGCGGGCGGCCTGTCGGGTGTCCCCGTGCGGACCCTGTCCGACCATGTCGTCACGGCACTGCGCGCGCACCTGCCCGGGATGCCGATCATCGGGGTCGGCGGCATCGACAGCGGGGCGGCCGCCCGAGACAAGTGCAAGGCAGGGGCGGATCTGGTTCAGCTCTATTCGGGTTTCATCTATAAGGGGCCGGCACTGATCGGCGAATGCGCCCGGGCCCTGCGTGACGCTCAGGCCCCGGTGGGTGCGTGAAATACAAAAAGGCCCGCAGGGTTTGCGGGCCTCGGCAGGTAACCGACTGTATCGGGCCGCTATTGCATGACCATGGGGTTCTTGTGGATGCCGGCAACACCCGTCATGCCGTCCCATTGATCACCGCGACCCTCACGCCAACCGCTCATCCAGTATTCGCGTAGATTGATGTCCTGGCTGGGGCAATCATCCCGGGAGCGCCCGGAGAGGCCGGCCTTGTAGCCATGGACATAGGCACGCTGAAAGCGATCACGTTTCTGTCGTTTCATCGGGTAACCTCTTGCATGAGAACCGGATTGTTATTGCGAGTCACTACGCCGGCAGTGGGCCCCGGGCCGACACTGCCGCTGCTCTGGAGACCGCGGACAGAACGCATGCGTTGTCTTAGTAGCTACTAACCTTCTTTCTAGTTGAACAGTGACAAGACTGTCGAGTCGCGTTTTGTCACTGAAATGTTATCGCATTGAAATACAAGGACCCTTCGCACCCATGAGCGATGATCGAGCGGCGTCGTCCCACTCTCGGGGCACCGAACAGGCCGGTTTTGCCAGCTGCCCCTGGGGCATCGAATCCCTACTGGCGGAGGAATTGAGCGGGCTGGGCGCCACCGTCGCCCGGCAGACCGTGGCCGGCGTTCATTTCACGGCCGACCTGGCCACACTCTATCGCGCCTGTCTGTGGTCGCGGCTGGCCAACCGGGTCGTGCTGCTGCTGGCGCAGGCCACCGAGATCGAGACGCCCGAGGCGCTGCGGGCCTGCATCGCCGAGGTAGACTGGGCGGCACACCTGCCCCCCGGGACGTCGCTGGTGGTGGACTTCCAGGGCCAGTCGCGTGCCATCCGCCATACCCGCTTCGGCGCCCAGACCGTCAAGGACGGCATCGTCGATGCGCTGCAGGCGGCGGGGCGCGAGCGTCCCCGCGTCGAGCATCGCGATCCCGACCTGCGCATCCATGCCCACCTGCATCGCGGTCGCCTGACGGCGGGCATCGACCTGTCGGGGGGCAGCCTGCACCAGCGCGGCTACCGCCGGGATCCGGGGCATGCGCCGCTCAAGGAAAACCTCGCCGCCGCGCTGTTGATCCGCGCCGGCTGGCCGGCCCGTGCCCGCCGCGGGGAGTCGCTGGTCGATCCGATGTGCGGGGCCGGCACGTTGCTGATCGAGGCGGCCATGATCGCCGTCGACCGGGCGCCGGGGCTGGGGCGCTCGCGTTTCGGCTTCGAGCGCTGGGCCGGGCACGATGCCGCGCTGTGGCGCGAGCTCCGACGTGAAGCCGAGGTGCGCGACCGGCTGGGCCGCCGGCGCGTCACGGCGAAACTGTTCGGCAGCGACCGCAGTCCGCCCGCGCTGGCCGCCGCCAGGGCCAATGCCATGCGTGCCGGCATTCCGGCACTCATCGAGTTCAGCGGGGCGGATGCCCGGCACTGGCAGCGCCCGGCGGCCGCCGAGGGGTCGGGCCTGGTGCTCACCAACCCGCCCTACGGCGAGCGCCTCGGCGAACTGCCGGAGCTGGTCACGCTCTACGCCGGGCTGGGCGAGCGGGTCCGCGAGCAGTGCCCGGGCTGGACGCTGGCGCTGTTCACCGGCAATCCCGACCTCGGCCATCGCGTCGGGCTGCGCGCCGAGAAGCAGTATGCCTTCAAGAACGGGCCGCTGGACTGCAAGCTGCTGCTGATGCCGGTGCCCGAGCACGTCGAGGAGGCCGCACCGCCGGCCCGCTCGGCGGGGGCGACGATGTTCGCCAATCGCCTGACCAAGAACCGCAAGCGCCTGGCCAGGTGGCTCAAGCGCAGCGGCGAGTCCTGCTATCGCCTCTACGATGCCGACATGCCGGAGTACGCCCTGGCGGTGGATGTCTACGGCGACCGCGTGCACGTCCAGGAATATGCCCCGCCGCGCTCGGTGGACACCGCCCAGGCCCAGCGGCGACTGATGGAGGCGCTGACCGTGATTCCCGAGGTGCTCGAGGTGTCGCCCGGGGCGGTGTACGTCAAGCAGCGCAGCCGCCAGAGCGGCAAGGCCCAGTACGAGAAGCGCGACGCCAGCGGCGAGCGCTTCCAGGTCAGCGAGGGGCCGGCGCGGCTATGGGTCAACCTGCGCGACTACCTGGATACCGGGCTGTTTCTCGACCACCGGCCGGTGCGCCGGCGGCTGCGCGAGATGGCCGCGGGCCAGCGCTTCCTCAACCTGTTCTGCTACACCGGGGCGGCCACGGTGCAGGCCGCACTCGGCGGTGCCAGTGAAACCCTGAGCGTGGACCTGTCCAATACCTACCTGGACTGGGCGCGCGACAACCTGGCGCTCAACCGGCTCGATCCGGCCCGTCACCGGGTGGTGCGTGACGACTGCCTGCACTGGCTGGAGACGGCGCAGGGGATGTTCGACCTGATCTTCCTCGACCCGCCGACCTTCTCCAACTCCAAGCGCATGGAGGGCACGCTGGACATCCAGCGCGATCATGCGCGGCTGGTAGAATTGGCCATGGCACGCCTGGCTCCGGGGGGCACGCTGGTATTCTCGAACAATCAGCGCCGCTTCCGGCTCGACGAGGGGCTTGTCGAGCGCCATGCCGTCACCGACATCACCCGGGAGACCTTCGATCCGGACTTTCAGCGCCGCGGCGATCTGCACCATTGTTTCCTGATCCGCCATGCGGCGGCGCCGGCAACCTGACGGGCGTTCGTCGGCAAGCGGGAAGGAGAAGGGGCGGGCCGGCGGGGAAGCGGGTCGATCACTCCAGCAGCGACAGCTGGCGTACGGCGTCGCGGCCCTCGGGGCTGTCGGCGCTGGCCTTCAGCACCTGGCGAAAGCCGCGAGAGCGCTGGATGTGATCGACGTCCTCGAGCCACATCATGGCCTGGTCGTAGCCGTCGGCCAGCTGGTGCCTGAGGCCGCCGAACTGGGTGCCGATCTGGCCCCAGGCGCGGCTGAATATCCAGTCGCCGAACATGTCCTGATGGACATGCACCAGCACGTAGTCATGATGGCTTTCCCAGCGGACGATCACGTTGGCTCCTGCGTCGATGGCGGCTTGTCGCGCTCGGCCGCGCGGCCTAAGATGGCGGGCGGCCCGGGGAGCCATTGTAGCCGCCCGGTGGACGCGAACAAGGAGTCTTCCCCATGCGTATACTCGCCGACCAGAACATTCCGCTCGTCGAGGCCTTCTTCGGCGAGCTGGGCGAGATCACGCGGCTCCCCGGACGCCGGATCGATGCTGCCGCCGTGCGCGATCACGACATCCTCCTGGTGCGCTCCATCACCCGGGTCGATGCCGACCTGCTGGATGGCTCGCGGGTGAAGTTCGTGGGCACCTGCACGATCGGTACCGATCACGTCGATCAGGCCTATCTGCAGGCGCGTGGCATCGGCTTCGCCAGCGCCCCCGGCTGCAACGCCGAGTCGGTGGTGGACTACGTGCTCTCGAGCCTGCTGCTGCTGGCCGAGGAGGTCGGCGAGGCGCTCGACGAACGCACCGTGGGCATCGTCGGGGCCGGCAATGTCGGCAGCCGCCTGGCCAAACGCCTGGGCGGCATGGATGTTCGCTGCCTGATCTGCGATCCGCCGCGAGCCCGTGACGAGGGGCGGGACGAGTTCGTCGACCTCGACACCCTGATCGAGCGCTGCGACGTGATCTGCCTGCACACCCCGCTGGTCGAGACCGGCGAGCATCCCACCCGGCATCTGATGGACGCCCGGCGCATCCGGGCGCTGCGCCCGGGCAGCGTGCTGCTCAATGCCGGGCGGGGCGCCTGCCTGGACAACGCGGCCCTGCGCGAGCGGCTGGTGGCCAGTGGCGACCTGCGCTGCGTGCTGGATGTCTGGGAAGACGAGCCGGGCATCGACGAGGCGCTCTACCCGCTGGTGGACATCGCCACGCCGCATATCGCCGGCCACAGCCTGGACGGCAAGATGCGCGGGACCGAACTGGTCTACCAGGCCGTGATGAACCACTACGGGCTGCCGGTGCGCTGCAAGCTGGGCCAGCTCAAGCCGGACCCGTGGCTGCGCAAGCTGGTGCTGACCGAGTGGGCACCGCCCCGGGAGGCCCTGGCGCTGTGCGTGCGCGCCTGCTACGACGTGCGCCGGGACATGGTCGGCTTCGAGCGCTACCGTCGCCGCTTCGGCATGGCCGAGGGCTTCGATCGCTATCGGGCCGAGTACCCGGTGCGTCGCGAGTTCTCCACCCTGAGGGTCGATCTCAAGAAGAACAACAACGACCTGCGAGAGGCGATCGCCGGCTTCGGCTTCAAGGTCAAGCTGGCCGGTAAGTGACGTCCGCCGGCGGCGCCGGCCTGATCACGAAAAAGGCCCGCCGACGCGGCGGGCCCGATCCTTCCGATGCTCCAGCGCCTACTGCCGGTAGGCGGATTCCTTGAGGGCGCGAATGCGGTCATCCAGCGGCGGATGGCTGGCGAACAGGCGTTCCATCAGCTTGCGGGTCTGGCCGGTGGTGATGGCAAAGGCGGTCAGGGTGTCCGGCATCTGGTCCGGCATCTGGGTCTCGGCCTTGAGTCGCGCCAGGGCGTTGATCATCGCGCCGCTGCCGGCCAGCCGCGCCCCGGAGGCGTCGGCGCGGTACTCGCGGAAGCGCGAGAACCAGGCGACGATCACCGAGGCTGCCAGCCCGAAGACGATCTCGGCGACGATCACCACCGCCATGTAGCCGAAGAAGCCCAGGCCCTCGTTGTCGTCGCGGCGCAGGAAGCTGTCGAGCAGCTGCGCGACCACGCGGGCGAAGAACATCACGAAGGTGTTGAGTACGCCCTGGATCAGCGCCAGCGTGACCATGTCGCCGTTGGCGACGTGGCCGATCTCGTGGCCCAGCACGGCACGGACCTCTTCCGGGCGCATGCGGTTGAGCAGCCCGCTGGAGACGGCGACCAGGGCGTCGTCCTTGTTCCAGCCGGTGGCGAAGGCGTTGGACTGCTGGGCGGGGAAGATGGCGACGTCGGGCATCTTGATGCCCGCATCTCGGGCCAGTTCGGCGACCGTGTCGAGCAGCCATTTCTCGTTGGCGTCCCGGGGCTGGTCGATGATCTGGGCGCCGGTGCTCATCTTGGCCATCGGCTTGGAGAGAAACAGCGAGACCAGCGAGCCGGCCATGCCGAACACGAAACAGAAGATCAGCAGGCTGTTCATGTTCAGCCCGTTGGCCTGCAGGTAGGGCTCCACGCCCAGCAGTCGCAGGGTGATACTGGCGACCAGCACCACGGCCAGGTTGGTCGCCAGGAACAACAGGATGCGCATCATGAGTGTGACCTCGGTCGTCGGAAAGCCGGAAAATTCAGTGTGTTGTCTGGCTCTTAGATACGCGCCGGGAGGCGGGGTTTCAAGCCCCGGCGCGTTAAATTTGTCGATGCGGCGAGCGCCGTTGCAGGGCTCGCCGGGGCCTCACTGGCGGTAGCGGCCGAGGAAGCGGGCGAAGCGGTCGAGCGCGTCGTCGAGCTGGTCGGCCCAGGGCAGGGTGACGATGCGCACGTGGTCGGGTTCCGGCCAGTTGAAGGCGGTGCCCTGGACCAGCAGGATCTTCTCCTGCAGCAGCAGGTCGAGCACCAGCTGCTGGTCGTCCTGGATGTTGAACACCTTGGGGTCGAGTCGCGGGAAGGCATAGAGCGCGCCCTTCGGCCTGGTGCAGGACACCCCCGGAATGGCGTTGAGCTTCTCGTAGGTGATGTCGCGCTGGGCCCGCAGGCGACCGCCGGGCAGCACCAGGTCGTTGATCGACTGGTAGCCGCCGAGTGCGGTCTGGATAGCGTGCTGGGCCGGGACGTTGGCGCACAGGCGCATCGAGGCCAGCATGTTCAGGCCCTGAATGAAATCCTCGGCACGCTGCTTGCCCACCTTGCCGGAGAGGATCATCCAGCCGCTGCGAAAGCCCGCGCAGCGGTAGCTCTTCGACAGGCCGTTCATGGTCACCACCAGCTGGTCGTCGCCGGCCAGCGCGCCGGTGGAGACGTGTTCGACGTCGTCGTAGAGGATCTTGTCGTAGATCTCGTCGGAAAAGACCACCAGGTCGTGGGCCCGGGCGATCGCCAGCAGCTCCTTGACCACCTCGGGCGGGTAGACGGCCCCGGTGGGGTTGTTGGGGTTGATCAGCACGATCGCCCGCGTGTGGCTGGTGACCTTGTCGCGGATGTCGGCCAGGTCCGGCGCCCAGTCGGCCTGCTCGTCGCAGCGGTAGTGCACCGGCCGGCCGCCGGAGAGGTTGGCCGCCGCCGTCCACAGCGGGTAGTCGGGCGCGGGGATCAGCACCTCGTCGCCGTCGTTGAGCAGCGCCTGCATGGCCATCACGATCAGCTCGGAGACGCCGTTGCCGATGAAGATGTCCTCGACGCCGACGCCGGGAATGCCCTTGCGCTGACACTCCTGCATGATCGCCTTGCGCGCCGAATACAGCCCCTTGGAGTCGCAGTAGCCCTGGGCGGTGGGCAGGTTGCGCATCACGTCCTGGAGGATTTCCTCGGGCGCCTCGAAGCCGAACGGGGCGGGGTTGCCGATGTTGAGCTTGAGGATGCGCTGGCCTTCGTCCTCGAGCCGCTTGGCATGGTCGAGAACCGGGCCGCGGATGTCGTAGCAGACGTTGTCGAGCTTGTGGGACTTGCGAATCGGGCGGGGCGTGGTGTCCATGAGACGCGATGATTCCTTGGCATTGCGGGCTTGGGCGCCGTGAGCCGGGGCGGCTGCGCCGGGGCGGGCGGCGTCGAACAGCATACCCCGGCGTCGCGGACGTGCAAATGGCCGGGGCGGGCGGCTCAGTCTGCGTCGGCAGCCTCGACCGGCGGGGGGATGTCGGCGGGCGTCTCCAGGGTCACTCGACCCAGTTTGCCGTCGCGCAGCTCGTGCAGCAGCACCTCGGCGCCCCGGTGCAGGTCGATCACGCCGCCGGGACGCAGCCCCCCGCGCTTGCGGGCGATCTCGGCGACGATCGCCTGGCCGTCGAAGCCGGCGCGGGCCAGCAGGTCGGGCTGCGGGTCGCCGTCGGCCTGGACCGCCTCGGCGCCCTCGGCCGGCGTGTAGGCGGGCAGGGCGGTCAGCTTGAAGCGCTGCGACAGGGTCTGCGGGTAGCGCCGGGCGAGTTCGGCCGCGGCGACGATGGCCACGTCGGTGTACTCGATCGCCGTGTCGCGGATCGCCCCGCTGGCGGCGAGCCGGTAGGCGCTGGCCTGATCCTCGATCTTCGGCCACAGCACGCCTGGCGTGTCGGTCAGCGCGATGCGCCCGTCGATGCGGATCTTCTGCTGGCGCTTGGTCACCGCGGGCTCGTTGCCGGTCCTGGCCAGCTTGCGGCCGGCCAGGCCGTTGATCAGCGTCGACTTGCCGACGTTGGGGATGCCCATGACCATGACCCGCACGTCACGATCGGCACGCACCTGGCCGGCCAGCTCGTGACACAGGGCGGGGATGCGCTTGAGCTCGCGGGCCTGGGTGGTGGTGACGGCCAGGGCGCGGGTGTCGGCCTGGGCGTCGAAGTGGGCCACCCACTCGCGGGTGCGCTCGGGGTCGGCCAGGTCGGCGCGCGACAGGATCTTCAGCACCGGCTTGTGCTCGGTGAGCTCGGCGAGCATGGGATTGGCGCTGGAGTAGGGCAGCCGCGCATCCAGAACCTCGATCACCACGTCGATCTCCGGCAGGGCTTCCTTGATCTGGCGCCGTGCCTTGTTCATGTGTCCCGGATACCAGCCGAGCATCGTTCCCCCTGGAAGGTGTGCACAGAAAACGGGCGCCAATCTTAGCAGATCGGCGCCCGATGCGGGGGCGGTCGCGGCTCATTCGCCGGGGTGGAAGGTCAGCGCCACCGAGTTGATGCAGTAACGCAGCCCGGTGGTTTCCGGCGGGCCGTCGGGGAAGACGTGGCCCAGATGGGCATCGCAGTGCGCGCAGACCACTTCCGTGCGGCGCATGCCGTGGGAGTCGTCGAAATGCTCCTCGACCGAGCCCTTGCCCAGCGGGCGATCGAAGCTCGGCCATCCGCAGCCGGCGTCGAACTTGTGCTCGTTCTCGAACAGGGCGGCGCCGCAGCACACGCAGTGATAGATGCCCTGCTCGTCGCTGACCCGGTAGTCGCCGCTGAACGGCGGCTCGGTGCCCTTCTCGCGGGCGACTCGGTACTGCTCGGGCGTCAGCTGGTCGCGCCATTCGGCATCGCTTTTCTGCAGCTTGTTGCGCATCGGCATGCTCCTCTTGCGGTGGGGCGTTACTGCGCCATGAGACTACGAAATGGCGGCTCGGGCCAACCCGGTGAATCCCGTGTGCCTGTACCTGCAGGATAGACGCTGCCACCCGCCCGTGGCGCCAGGGCAGCGACAGGAGTCAGCGGAGAGTTGACAGCGGCAGGTCGCCTATTTACTATACGCGCCACCTCGACGAGGCAAGGCACTGCGTCCCATTCGTCTAGTGGTCCAGGACACCGCCCTTTCACGGCGGTAACAGGGGTTCGAACCCCCTATGGGACGCCACTTCCTCATCGGGTGACAGGCTGGAAATTGCGGGAATAGCTCAGTGGTAGAGCATCGCCTTGCCAAGGCGAGGGTCGCGAGTTCGAATCTCGTTTCCCGCTCCAGGTCTGGTTGGCAGAAATCGTGGTGAAGGTCGTGAGTTGGAGCGCCAGTCCGCTGGAACGCCAGCCCGGTCGAATCCCGTTTCCCGCTCCAGAACTGCGTCCCATTCGTCTAGTGGTCCAGGACACCGCCCTTTCACGGCGGTAACAGGGGTTCGAACCCCCTATGGGACGCCACTTCCGGTCTTGTCAGCGGTTGCAGGCTGCGGGAATAGCTCAGTGGTAGAGCATCGCCTTGCCAAGGCGAGGGTCGCGAGTTCGAATCTCGTTTCCCGCTCCAGAACTGCGTCCCATTCGTCTAGTGGTCCAGGACACCGCCCTTTCACGGCGGTAACAGGGGTTCGAACCCCCTATGGGACGCCACTCGCTTGCATCCGACCTTCCTTGAAAAGCGGGAATAGCTCAGTGGTAGAGCATCGCCTTGCCAAGGCGAGGGTCGCGAGTTCGAATCTCGTTTCCCGCTCCATGTCTGGTTTGCAGGAATGTCAGGTGAGTCGCGAGCTGGAACGCCAGCCCGGTCGAGTCTCGTTTCCCGCTCCAGATTCTTCTAAAATATTCTTCGATAGGCCAAGGCTCGGGTCACGATCCGGTGTGCCGGTCCAATCGAATCTCGTTTCCCGCTCCAGTTTTTGGGGTAGCAGAAAGTGTGACGAAGGTCGCGAGCCGAAGCGTCGGCCCGGTGGAGCGCCACCCGATCGAATCCTGTTTCCCGCTCCATAATCTGTTTCGCAAAATCGTCATGAGGGTCGCAGGCCGGTCCGGCGCAGCGCCGCCCGAGCGAATCGCGTTCCCCGCTTCAGGATTGCCTTTCTCGAATCCCGGTTCTCCCGCGCATGACGCCCAGGCGTGTCAGCGGCCCGCGATATTTCGTTGGCTATTGATTTTTCTCGCAATGGCCGCATCTCAGTAGTTCTTTGGCGCGCCCATGGCGAGGCGTGTTCGTTGATCGTCCGAAACAGGGGTGTTTGATGACAACACCGGCACTGTCCATCCGTGGCCTGACCAAGGTCTATGGCAATGGCTTTCACGCCTTGAAAGGCATCGATCTCGATGTACCGCAAGGCGATTTCTTCGCCCTGCTGGGCCCCAACGGGGCCGGCAAGTCGACCACGCTGGGCATCGTCTGCTCGCTGGTCCAGAAGACGGCGGGCGAGGTATCCATCTACGGCATCGACATCGACCGGGATTTCGCCAGGGCGAAGTATCATCTCGGCGTGGTGCCGCAGGAGTTCAACTTCTCGCAGTTCGAGAAGGTCGAGGATATCGTGCTGGCCCAGGCCGGCTACTACGGCATGTCGCTGCGCGAGGCCAGGCCGCGCTGCGCGCAGCTGCTCAAGGATCTCGGGCTATGGGACAAGCGCAACGGCCCGGCGCGCATGCTGTCCGGCGGCATGAAGCGGCGCTTGATGATCGCCCGTGCCCTGGTCCATCGCCCGCGCCTGCTGATCCTCGACGAGCCCACCGCCGGGGTGGACATCGAGTTGCGGCGCAGCATGTGGGACTACATGCGGCGCATCAATCGGGAGGAGGGGACCACCATCATCCTCACCACCCACTATCTCGAGGAAGCCGAGAGCCTGTGCCGCAACATCGCCATCATCAATCATGGCGAGATCGTCAAGAACACCTCGGTGCGTGACCTGTTGACCGAGCTGGATACCGAGACCTTCCTGCTCGACCTGGCCGAACCGGTCGTTAGCGTGCCCGCTATCGACGGCTTCGAAATCGAGCAGGTCGACCGTGCCCAGCTGGCGCTGTCGCTGCGCAAGGGGCAGCGTCTCAACGACGCCTTCTCGCAACTCAGCGAGCAGGGCATCGACGTCGTCTCGATGCGCAACCGCGCCAACCGTCTCGAGGAGCTGTTCGTATCCATGGTCAAGGACGACAACGCCAGGACCGGGGCGAGCCGTGCCGCAACACTGGGCGAGGAGGCGACGTCATGAACCCACGCCAGATCCTGGTCGCGCTATGGACGCTGGTGGTCAAGGAAGTGCGTCGTTTCACGCGCATCTGGCCGCAGACCCTGCTGCCGCCGTCGATCACCATGACCATGTACTTCATCATCTTCGGCAACCTGATCGGCTCCCGGGTCGGCGAGATGGACGGCTTCAGCTACATGGCCTACATCGTCCCCGGGCTGATCATGATGTCGGTGATCACCAACAGCTACTCCAACGTGGCCTCGTCGTTCTTCTCCAACAAGTTCCAGCGCAGCGTGGAGGAGATGATGGTCTCGCCGATGCCCAACTGGGTGATCCTCGGCGGCTTCGTGCTGGGTGGCATGTCGCGCGGGCTGGGGGTGGGGCTGATCGTGACCCTGGTGTCGCTGTTCTTCACCGACCTGACCATCCATCATCCGCTGGTGACGGTCGGCGTGGTGACCATGACCGCCGCACTGTTTTCGATCGGCGGCTTCATCAATGCGCTGCTGGCCAACAAGTTCGACGATATCTCGATCGTGCCGATCTTCGTGCTGACACCGCTGACCTATCTCGGCGGGGTCTTCTACTCGATCGACATGCTGCCCGACTTCTGGCAGGGCGTGTCGATGATCAACCCGATCCTCTACATGGTGAATGCCTTCCGCTACGGCATCCTCGGTGTCTCCGACATTCCGGTCGGCGGAGCACTGGTCGCCGTGGCGCTGTTCATCATGGCCTTCTTTGCCGTGGCGCTGTGGATGCTGGAACGCGGCAAGGGCATTCGGAGCTGACATGAACCGTCCCGACACCCTGAAGGATGCCCCGCTGGGGCGCGAGTCCGACTATCCCGAGCACTACGATCCGGGGTTGCTCTACCCGATTCCGCGTGCCGCCAACCGTACGCCGCTGGGGATCGGGGAAGGCGAGCTGCCGTTCGTCGGCGAGGACGAGTGGCATGCCTTCGAGCTGTCCTGGCTCAATGCCCGGGGCAAGCCCTGTGTGGCCGTGGCCCGCTTTCGCCTGCCGGCGGACTCGCCGAACCTGATCGAATCCAAGTCCTGGAAGCTCTACCTCAACAGCTTCAACCAGACCCGCTTCGCCGACCGTGACCGGGTGGCCGAGACCCTGGCGAGGGATCTGGGGCTGGCGGCGGGCGCGACCCCGGACGTGGCGCTGCTGGACGTGGATGCCGCCGAGCTGATGCCTCGCGTCCTGCCCGGCGAGTGCATCGACGGACTCGATATCGCCGTCGACGACTACACGCCCGACGCCGGAGTCCTGCGGGCCGGGGCGGATGTCGTCGAGGAGACCCTGCACTCGCATCTGCTCAAGTCCAACTGCCCGGTGACCGGCCAGCCCGACTGGGGCAGCGTGCTGATTCGCTATCGCGGGCCGCGCATCGACCGCGAAGGGCTGCTGCGCTACCTGATCGGCTTCCGCCAGCATCAGGACTTCCACGAGCACTGCGTCGAGCACATCTTCACCGACCTGATGACTCGGGTACGGCCCGAGCGCCTGCTGGTGATGGCGCGCTACGTGCGCCGTGGTGGCCTGGACATCAGCCCCTGGCGGGCGACCCCGGGCGAGCGGCCGCCGCAGCCGCTGCGGCTGGCACGACAGTAAGCGAATGGGGTACATTGACGAGAAATATTCTTGTTTGTAGAGAGGTTGCGCCATGGATGCACTCACGCTGCTTCACCAACGTAGCTCGATGGGCAAGCTGGCCGGCCCCGCACCCAGCCGGGAACAGCTCGACGCGCTTTATCGGGCGGCCCTGCGCGCGCCGGATCACAAGGGGCTGACTCCCTGGCGCTTCATCGAGTTCAGCGGCGCGGGCATCGACCGCCTGGGCGAACTGTTCGCCGAGGCGGAATACCAGGCCAACCCGCATATCGACGATGCCACGCTCGACGCCGTGCGCAAGAAGCCCAGGCGGGCCCCGCTGATCATCGCCGTGATCGCCAAGGTGACCCCGGATCAGCCCAAGGTGCCGCCGGTGGAGCAGGTGCTGTCCGCCGGTTGTGCCGCGCATGCCATCCTGCTCGCCGCCCAGGCGATGGGCCTCGGCGCCATGTGGCGCACCGGCAGCTTCGCCTTCGACAGGACCGTGCGGCGTGGCCTGGGGCTGGGCGAGCACGACGAACTGGTCGGCTTTCTCTATCTGGGGCAGCCGGGCGGGCGCCAGCCGACGCCGCCCCGGCGCGACCCCGAGGACTTCGTCGAGCGCTGGGACTGACGCGATGCGCGAGATCGGCCAACCCTACCCCCGGCTTCCCCTGCTCGATGCGGCGCAGGGCGAGGACCTGGATGCCTTCCAGGACTGGCTGCAACAGGCTATCCCGCTGGTCGCGCATCTGGGGCTCAAGCGCATGGCGTGGCAGGGCGATACCTTGATCTGGCACCTGGCCCTGACGCCCAATCTCAACGACAAGGGCAGCGGCTTTGGCGGCTCGCTGGCGGCGCAGGCCACGTTGATCGGCTGGTGCTGGACGACCCTCTGGCTGCGGGGCCGCGGCCGGGCGCAGGATGTGGTCGTCGCCAGCGCGGAGCAGCGCTACCTGGCGCCGGTCACCGGCGACTACCGGCTCGAGTGCCGTCCCGCGCTGCCGGACGCCGTGGAGGGCCTGCAGGCCCGCCTGGCCGAGCGTGGCAAGGGGCGGCTGCCCCTCGTTCAGCGGCTGAGTGTCGGCGATACCTGCTGTCTGGAAGCGCAGGGGGACTACGCCGTGCTCCCGATGCGGGATTGATCCGGAAAACCGCTTGCAATCGCGGGGTTAGCTCGTTACTATATGCGCCGTTCTGACGCCGAAGCCAAGCGAAGCGCAGGACGACAATTTGCGGAGGGGTGTCCGAGTGGTCGAAGGAGCACGCCTGGAAAGTGTGTAAGTCGAAAGGCTTCGAGGGTTCGAATCCCTCCCCCTCCGCCATAGAATTTAGAAGGGGAATCAACAAGTTATGTTGATTCCCCTTCGTCGTTTCTACCCTATGGGAACGGTATTGGGAATAAATCTGGGAACGCTTATAGATCCAGAAGCTTCTCGATCATCTGCGGCACGTCCTGCCCATCCGTCCGGATCCATTTCCCATATCGCCGCTGAATCATGTCGATCGTCGCGTGGCCAACGTGCTGCGCGATCCAGTGCAAAGGCACCACACCAAGCGACAGCATCTGACTGATGAAGGTGTGCCGGCACTGATTCGGCCCGCGGTACCGAACGCCAGCGTGCTCCAGGTGGACCTTCCAGAATCGCTCGCGGATCGCGTTTTCGTAGAACGGCTTGCCTGACAGTGAATTCAGGAACACCAGCCGCAGCTGCTCCTTGCGCACCGTGCGGTTGTCCCGATCGACGACCTCGTAGACCTGGGCGGGCAGGTGGCCAGTCATCTCCCACTGGGCCGTGAGCGCCTCGCGTGCCGGCTTCAGCAGATGGTGCACGCGCGTCGAGCGCTTGGTCTTTGTCACCTTGAAGCGGCCGCGCACCACCGCGCGGCGGTAGCGCACGATCCCTTTCTCGATATCGAGCACGTCTTCCCAGGCCAGCGCCTGGACCTCGGACGTGCGCGGGCCGTCATAGAGCGCGTACTTGATCAGGTTGAGCTCCTGGACGCGCTTGGTCGGCGTGGTGAGAATCTTCTCGATCTCCGACTGAGTGAACGGGTCGGGATCCTCGTCGTCGGGCAGGCGAATGTTGATGCCGTAGGTCGGGTCGAACGCCGTCTTGTTGCGTGTCGAGTAGAGCCGGAAAACCTGGCGCATGATGCTGACGATCTCCTTGATCGTCTTGTTGGCCAGCTTGGCCAGGTCCTTCTGGAGCCATGACTGCAGCTCGATGTGATCGATCTTGTCGGCCTGGACGCTGCCCCAACGGGGGCGGACGTGAGTTTCCGCCTTCGACTCGTACCCGCGGTAACTGGAGTAGGCGAGCTCGTTCTTCTTGATCGCCAGCCACAGGTCCAGGTAGTGGCCGAAGCTGCCCTTCTTCAGGCGCTCCGAGTTGGGGAAATGCCGGGCGTAGTCGAACGTGCCGGCGTCGATCTCATAGTTGATGATCGCCGCCGTGCGCTTGGCGTGCTCGATGTTGGCCGGCGTCGCCTTGCCCGGCATCACCTCGCGGCACAGTTCATTGTTCCAGCGGAAGTAGACACGCACGGTGTTGCCGCGCACTTCGTAGCCATCAGGCATGGGAACCTCCTGAAAGAATCGCCGCCTCGAGGGCGGCGGCGTGGTCATTGGTTGGCGTTGAGTCGGGATCGCCACCGGGCGAAGCGATTGCGGATCATCCGGAAAGTCGCTGCCGCCTGGGGTTCGTGGTCGAGCTCGGCGCGGCTCGAGACCCGGCACGCGCGGCAGATCCAGTCGCGGGCATCCTGCTCGCCGTGGGTGCCGTCGGGCAGGTCGCTCTCGGCGAGGCCGAACTTATACCGTTTTCTTTGATCCAGATAGAGCCAGAACTGAGCATCACGGCAGAGCATGGCGGCGGAGCGGGCCAGCGGCCCGCCCTTGGGTTGATGGTCGCTCATACAGTGCCTTCCTTCGCCTCTCGGCGTAGGCGGGTGATCATGTCGCGAGCCCCTGCACGGCTCAGCATCAGAGACCACTCGAGACCCAGCGCCTTCATTTCCTTTTCGCGCAGGGCGAGGCTGGTTTCGGGCGTCTCGTCGATGATTGCCAGTAGCTCCGCGATAGCATCGCCTGGTTTCGCATTGCTGTTGTCGTACTGGTTACGTAGGCGCAGCAGGCGGATATTGTGCGCCGCCAGCGCATCCCGTTCTTCCCGAGCAGTGGCCAGTTCGATGCGCAGTTGGTCGCGGTCGGCCTCGCAGCAGGCGTGGCACTTGCGCCGCAACAGGCCGTGGTGGCAATCCATCATCGTGCACCTCCTGCCATGTCGACGCCGACCCAAACCGGGGCCTTCACTGGTGTCATCAGTCGCTCGAACTCGCTGGCGAGCCGGCAGCTGTGAAAGGAAAGCTCGACGCTCATGTCACTGGTGCGCCGGACTTCGCGGGGGACGGGCAGCTCGTGGCGTGCCGCATCCTGAAACTGCTCGAGCGTTTCGGCCTTGGCCAATGCCTGGCGGGATGCCAGCCGGGCGCATTTGGCACTGGCCTCGGCGGTTTCCAGCTGCTCGCGCAGCTGGAGGTTCTCGTCGCAGAGTTCCTGATAGGTCTTGTTCACTGGGCTGCCCCTCCGTTGCCTGACTCCAGCTGCTTGAGCGCCTTGCGCATGGCGGTGGCGGTGTTCTTGCGGTGCGTCAGCCGCTCGCCGCCGGTCGCCTCGAGGCGTTGCAGCAGGGCAGCGCCCACCACCAGCACGTCGGTGGGCTTCATCAGGTTCAGGCTGCCGCGCATGTCTTCGGCACTGGTGCTCAGCAGGCTGGTGACGATCTGGTCGGTCGACTGGCTCATTCCCCCAGCTCCTTCTCGCGTTCCCAGAAGTGGCGCAGCGTGCCGTTGCCGTCGGGCAGGTATTCGTGCAGCTCGCGATCGCTGTAGGTGGCCCATTCGATGACGGTGAGCGCGGCGCGCTGGAGATCTTCGTCCAGGTTGCGCAGGCGGTTCAGCTCGAGCGGCCACGCGTCGCCGTTGTAGATGGCGAGCAGGATGCGCCGGCAGTGGTGGCTCTGGCCGCTGTGCAGCTCGGCGACGTCGACCAAGCGCAGCAGGGCGGGCAGCCCGCGCTCCTTGAGCGCGGCCTGGTGGGCGCGGTTCTTCTCGCGCAGGGCGTCGAAATCGACGTAGACGACGTCGTCGTAGCCGGGGATCGGGCGGCCGGCGAGGTCGGTGGTCAACGGGCGGTCGGTATTGATGGTGCGCATGGGGAATCTCCACTGGGGCGGCAGCTTCTTCCGCCCGGTAAATATTAAATGCCGAGAGATGAGCGGTACTTCTTCAAAGACAAACGCTTAATCTGGTTTTTGCCAGAGTAGAAGTAGCCGCTCTTGAAGCCTTCAAAGCAGGCAAGTGATTTCTCGGCAATTTCCATGACATTGTTGTAACCGCCTATCTGCTTTCGCATGTGCTTGGTGGTTATGAACACCTCTAATGCATGCACGCCATCCATCGTCTTACCATTTTTAACACCATCCTTTTCGTTATATCGGCTCCAGAATTCAATGGCGCCTGTGCCATGTTTCCGGAAAGTCAGCAACATGGCAGCAAAGACGCCAGCACTGACGAGGTTGTGAGTGAAACCTTGTTCATCAATTAGCCGGATCTCGTTTTCCCAGCGAGTCACAGCTTGGTAAATGTCGAAACCTGTGTTTCCCAGCGTTCCCTCTGCAACGCTGATCGCCGAAGAGAGCCCGCCGTTGCGAAGGAGGCTCGATTTTGGATCAAATCCCACCATCCGAAACGCGCCACGCTTTTTGTCAACGCCATTCTCTGCTGAAACCTGGCTATCGAAGTGCCTATAAAGCCTCATTACATCGTCGACAGTCTGGACGTGATAAATATCAACACTCAGGCTGTCAGGCTTTTTCAGCTTACCCTGGCTCCACAAAAGGGCTCTTGTGTGGCCATCTAGCTTTATGAGCTTTCCATCTGGAAGCTGTGCGGCAGCCACTTTCTGGTGCGTCTCAGAAAACCCATCGATGCCACGCAGAAGCTTCTTGGAGTGCAGCTCTGTGTCACGCTGAATTGGGTTGTCCTGAACTTTGTCCCAGTCATCAACGCTCATCTGGATAGTCGGAATTGCCATCTTTTCTCTCCTGGTTGCTTTCAGCGGCGGTGCCGCGCCTGGTTTTCGCGAATTCCCTGGCATTCGGTGCAGGTGGTCGCCCAGGGCGCCGCGTGGCGGCGGGCCTGGGGGATCTCTTCGCCGCAGTCCTCGCACTCGGCGCAGCTGGCCACGGTGGCGGGCAGGCGCGAGCGCTGCAGGGTGGTGGCGAGGTTGGCGTCGATGATCTCGCCAGCGATGTCGGCGGCGTCAGCCATGGTTCTTCTCCTTCAGTGGGCGCCCTGCGTGGCGCGTTGTGGTGTTGCCTGCCGCGTGGCGGGTACCCGCGGCAGGTGGTCGATGTCGATGCCGAGCTTGCAGGCGATGTGGTCGAGCCCGGCATCGGTGATTTCAGTGCGGCCGTAGTGGGTCCAGCCAGTGATCGGGTGGTGATACACGCCGGTTTTCACCCTCAGCCACTTGCTGCCCCGGTACCGGCCGGCGGGCAGGTTGTCGCGGCCCAGCATGCCGGCGTCGCGCAGGCGACGGGCCAGGGTGTTGCGGCCCAGGTTGAGCAGCGCCGCGGCTTGGTCGAGGGTGTAGGTCGGCATCGGTGGCTCCTTACTCGCTCTGGAATACCCAGCACTTCACGGTGGCGCTGTTCAGCCGGATCTGGCTGCGCACCGCACGGTTGGAATCGACGAACTTGCGGGTCTTGCTGGTCTTCAGGTAACGCTTGAGCTCGCGGATCTCGGGCACGCGCAGCTTGTGCTCGCCGCAATAGCGCTCGAACTCCTTGAGATTGATGGCGATCTGGCCGGTACCGGTGCCGTAGTGGTTGAGCGTGGGCTCAGCGCGCAGGCCCTCGATGTAATCGAACGCCTCCCAGAAGTCGGCGACCAGCGGGTGGTCGGCGTTGATCGCCTGCTGGCGTTCGCGGGCCATCTGCCACACCAGCCCCGCGGCCTGGTCGATCACCTGGGCGTCGAACAGACCCAGGCCATCGGGGCCGAGGCAGTCCACCAGGGCCATCAGCTGGCCGTGGCACTTGGCGATGCGCAGCACCTTGATGTCCGGGTCGGCGGCGAGCTGGTTCTCGTAGGGCTTGGCGCGCTCCAGGAACAGATCCATCAGCGCCGCCTCGCGCTGGGTGGCGTGGAGCGCGAATTGGCTGACGTTGTCGACGTCGGCCTTCTCGAGCGCCTCGGCGAGCTCCTTGGTGCGGGCGTTCTGGCCCTCGCGGGTGAAGTGCAGGTGGCAGATACGGGTCTGGATCGCCTCGCCGGCCTGCACCGGCGCGTTCTGGCTGATGACGATGCTGCCGCGGAAGGGCGGCTCGTAGGTGTCGTTGCCGCTATTCTTCACGCCCCGGGCGCGAATCGAACGGCCGTTGAAGGCGGTCTTCAGCTCGTCCCAGTCGAACTGCTTCTGCCGTGCGCCGCCTTCCTGTTCGCGGTCGGACTCGATCAGCACCACCGGCAGGTTGCTGACCTGGGCGAAGTTGCGGCTGCGCGCCGGCATGGTGGCCTTCGACGGGTCGAAGCCCTCGTAGTCCTGGCGGCCGCACAACTTCCACAGGAACTCGATCAGCGTGGACTTGCCCGCGCCGGCCTCGCCGATGATCTCCAGGAACGGGAACGAGCCCATCGCCTGGCGGATCTGCTCGGCGAACAGCGAGCCCAGCCAGTAGGCTAGGGACACCACGCCGCGCGCCCCGAAGGCGCCGAACAGGTTGGTCGTCCAGCCGGTGTGGTAGTCGTCCAGGTTGGGGTTGATGTGCAGCGAGACCGACTGGCTCAGCGTCTTGAGCTGCAGCTTGCCGAGCTCGAAGTAGTCCTCGCTGTTGATGGCGAAGCGCTTGCCGCCGGCGACCGCCAGATCGCCGAACACCCAGGCGCCGTGGTCGCGGGAATAGCCGATGAAATCGATCGTGTCGACGGTCTTGATGCCGCCGATCTGGTCCTGCAGCAGGGTGTCCAGCTGCTGGCTGGTCCCCGTCCACACCGCGCCGGGGGCGATGCCCAGCAGGCGCTTCTTGAACTCGCTGGCACTGGCCAGCTGGCCACCGCTGAAGGTGTTCTTCACCGGGGCCGTACCGTTGGGGAACTCGACGCGGTAGTAGTACCAGGACTCGTCGGTGACCGGGTTGGCCTGGTAATAGAGCGCGGTGGGGTAGCAAGTGCAGATGCGCTTGACCATGCCGGCCTGCTCGAGAGCGGCGTCGCGGATCGCCGGGTTCAACTGCTGCTGATCGCCGCCGTCCTCACCCTCGGCGCGCACCGCGCGATCGAAGGCGTCCATGTCCAGCTTCCACCACCACAGCTGATGCTTGTACTCGAACCAGAATTCGCGCTGCTCGCGGCGCTTGTAGATCAGCAGCGCCTTGGCCATCGCCGACTCGGCGAGCAGCAGGGCGCCGTGGTAGCGGTAGGTCTCGTAGTCGCGGTCGTTGAGCGCGCCCGCCTGATGGGCGTCGTTCCAGTCACGCTGGCCCGGGATCTGCGCCGCCCGGCACTCCCAGCCCGCGGCCCGGGCCCGCTCGACGTGCTTGAGCGTGGCACTCTGGCCGGCGCGGTTGCTGTCCAGCGCCCACACCAGCGTGGGGCGGGCGGTGCCGGCAGCGTGCGAGGCGTCACTCAGGCGCTTGAGCGCGACGTCCGGGTAGTTCGAGCAGCTCATCGCCGAGACGGCGGCCTTGCCGTGGTGCAGGTGGGCGATGGCGTCGAAGATGCCCTCGACGATCCACACCTCGCCGGCCTCGACCAGGTCGTCGTCAGTCAGCGTGGGCGGCTGCCACCACTCGCCCTTGTAGCGCCCGACGAAGTTGGCCTTCTGCTTCCCGAAGCGCTCGGGCTTGTCGAGGATCCGCTCCCAGTAGGCGCCGCCGGGCAGCACGAAGCGTACGGTGGTGGAGCCGGCATTGTGCTTGTGGCTCCAGAACGTCTCCTGCGTGTACCAGCCGCGGATGCGCTCGAGCTCGAAGCCGCGGCCGTCGGCCAGGTAGCCGTCGGCCACCGGGGTGGTGCTGGCCGGCTTGCCCGGCGCCGGCGGCAGATCCGCATAGCGCTCCGTCCACGACTCGAACAGCTCCGGGAACAGCTCCTTCACGTGGCGCTGGTCGCCGCAGTTGTTCTCGCGCCCGCATTTCAGCATCCACGGCGTGTCCGCCGCGATGTACGCCTCGCGCTTACCGCAGCTCGGGCAGGCGACCTTCTGCAGGTAAGGCCCGCGCTCGACCGCGTCATAGTCGCGGACGAGCCGGTTGATGATGTCTGCGCGCAGCGATGGGTTCACGCTGGGCTCCTTTTATCCGGGCGAAGGAGGGGTTACTGCAGGCGCTCCTCGGGAGCGGGGAGCGTCTTCTCCTTGGCGTGCAGGCGCAGCAGGTCCGCCACCGAGAACGCCATGGCCGTCTGGCCCGGCCGGCGCACGATCACCACGTGCGAGGTGGTGGCGTCGGCATCGATGTAGGCGCTCTGGTTGAGCGTCTCGAGCTCGGCGATCGCCTGGATGGCGGCCAGCGCCGCGGTGTCCTGGCTGTAGCCGTGCTGCTCGACCAGGTGAGCGGTGCAGCGCTCCAGGGCCACGTCGCGCTGGTAGGGGCGGGGCAGCTTCAGCAGGTAGGCGCAGGCGGCATCGTTGACGTTGAGTGCGTACATGGTTGGTTCCTTCGTTCCGTGCGTTTCGTGTTCTTCAGGACGTGCCTTTCCTGCCCGGCCGGCCAGAAGGCCAGCGGGAGGCGGGGAACGTCTGGTTTTTTCGGGTGCTGTGTGGCGCGTCAGCCGATGGGCAGCGCCGCCTGTCTCATCACCATTTCCCGCAGTCGGGGCACGAACGGCAGCGCCACCGTGGGGTTAGGCATGTCGCTGGGCGCGATGGTGTGGGTAATCTCGATAGATGCCTTGCCACGCCAGCCGCAGTCCTCGTTACGGCATTCGAAGATCGCCTCGCGGTAGAGTGGCGTCAGGCCCTGGCTCTTGCGGATGCGCACGTTTTCCCCGCAGTGCGGGCAAGGGATGCGGTGGCGGTTCTGAATGGTCATGAATCTTTTCTCCCTGCGTAGGGTGGGCGCGGTCTGGGCCGCTTTGCCCGTAATGGTTATGCGATTTCTCAGTCGAGCAGCGGAAGCTGGCCGGGCTTTTCGCCGATCAGGGCCAGGTCCGGCAGCGGCTTGCCGATCATCCGGCACAGATCGCGCAGCTCGCCGACCAGCACGGTCTGCTGAAAAGCGTTGCGGCAGCGCATCAGGTCGCGGGTGATGGCCGTGATCTGGCGAGAGAACGCCAGGCGGTCCTTCTGTGGCACCTGGCCGAAGAAGCCCTGCTTGCGGATCGCGGGGAGGACTTCGCCGCAGACCCAGTTGGCAAACTCGATCGCCTGGGGCTTGTTGGAGCGGAACAGCACCCTATAGACGGCGGCTTCCGAGAGGAAAACCACCTCGCCAGACCCGCTTTGCCCCCTGAGATATAGGGTGCAAACCCACTCTTCCGGCATGGTTCTAAGGCTTGTTCCGCTTCCTCCCCACTTGATTTCCAGCGCCTCGAAGACGTCCTTGGCACAGAACCAGGCTTCGCCCTGGTCGTCGGTGGCGGTGCGGACCTCGGCGTCCTGGAACAGAAACGGGGTAGCCAGCGGTTGCATGTCGTTCATGGTGCTCTCCAGGCCGTGCTATAGGGTTTTTGGCAGCGGTTTACTGTTGGTTGACGGGGTAAAGGGCTCGGCCTCGGCCGGTCAGGCCCTGGGTGCCTTTGCGCAGCCGCCGGCGTAGCAGCCATTCGGCCGCCTGATCCACTGACGCCAGTCCGTTCTCGTCGCGCACTTGCTCGAGCAGTTGCTCGACCTGGGCGTCGATGGGGAGGCGCGTCTCGCCGTCGTTTCGCTCGGCCATAAATCAAGGGCTCCTTGAGGTCCTGAAAAGGGCCTCTGTTCACATCGCCTGGTGAGGCACATTGCCGATATCGAGGTCGGCGACACCCAGGGTTTCGAGCGCCTCCTTGATGACCAGCTGGCGGACCAGCACGGCCTTGTCGATGCCGGTGTAGGCGACCAGGGCGTCGATCAGCTGGGTTTCGTACTGATCGAGGTTCAGCGCTGCGTAGCGGGAGCGCACACGTTTGGGGTCTGGGTACATGGCGGAATCTCTCAGCGTGAGGGTTTTGGTCGAGTGGCCTTGGTGTGATCGACGATCACGCCATTCTTGATGCCGAGCAGGACGGCAGCACGATGCGCCTCGCCACGTAGTCCTTTCTTCCTACCGTTGAGCAGGTCGCTGACCATCTGGCGGTTCAGGCCGTGGACGCGGCTGAACTCGGCGATGCTCATCCCTTTTTCGTTGAGCGCCTCGCGGGCTTGCTCGGGGGTAAGTAGCGTGGGCATAGTGCTATCCGTGTCTAATCGTGTTCATTGGTGACGATGATGGAACCGTTCGGTTTCCATGTCAAGGGAGAAAAGAAACCAAATGGTCTCCTTGGGTGAAAGGTTACGTGAAGAGCGGGGCCGTTTGGGGCTGAATCAGTCGGATTTCGCTGCTCTGGCGGGGGTGACGAAGAAGACCCAGATGCTCTATGAAAGCGACGACAGAAGTCCCAAGGCGGACTATCTCGCCGAGCTTGGCAGGGCAGGCGTGGACGTGCTTTACGTGCTTACCGGGACTCGCGTGGTCACTGAATCGTCTCTAGCCCCGGACGAGGCCGCGCTCCTGGACAACTACCGCAACACCGATCCTGAGCGTCGGCACACGATCAGCGAGGTCAGCCAAGTCTACGCCTCTGTTGGAAAGGCCGATAAGGACACGAAAACGGGCTCTCATTAAACTGAAGTCGCCGCCCATTCCGTGTTCGTTGGTGTTATCGTTAACGTAGGCGTCTCCACACGGCGACGCCTTCAACTTGGCCGCATAAATCGTACGTTCTTCATGTCCGATAAAGGCTTACGTGATGCACACGAATGAGTGGCTGGCATGAGATAGCTCACTCTTCTGGGTCGAATGGTGTTGGTGAAACCGGCACTGGAAGGGTTAGAAAACTGGTACTAGCGGCGCGCGGCAGGCCACACGGAAGAATGAGGGTGGGGTGGCTGAGTTTGCGCAGGGAGTGGGGGAGCGCCTGAGCCGTGAACGCGAGCGCCTCGGGCTTGAGCCCGCTGCATTCGCCGAGCGGCTCGGCATCAACGAATCACGGCTGGCAATGCTCGAGCAGGGCGAGGATCCCGCCGGCCCGGCCGCCGACGAGCTGGTCGGCCTGGCCAGTGCCGGGGCTGACGTGAGTTACCTGCTCACCGGGCAGCGGGCGCTGAGCGCCGACGAGAGCGACCTGGTCGACAATTACCGGGCCAGCTCGCCGGAAAAAAAGACGCAGCCAGCAACGGCTGGCGATGCGGTTGCGGAACCGCAGGTGACATGAAAATCAGAACGGCGGGCGATGACCCGCATTACGCAAGGGGAACAACGATGCTTCGACAACGGCTCCTGGTGGGCATCTTTCTGCTGCTGGCCTCTTTCGCCGCCAATGCAGCCTGGTACGAGGGCGGAAATCTGCACGATGCCACCGCCCTGGAGTGGCAGGAGGCGGGCTACTCCAACAAGCTGGCGACCTGCGCCGATCTGCTCGCCGCTGCCTATCAGCGTGACAAGCTGGCCTCGGTAGTGACCAGCCAGGTCTCCACAGTCGATGATTTCAAGCCGCTTGCCGACACGCTGGTTTCCGAAATCAATGCGGCATTCAAGCCCGATCCCGATCCGGCGAAGAATCGCCAGATGTTCGCCAGTCAGAAAGTGGCTGCCGCGGCGGCCATGATCATGATCATGAAAGGCTGGATCGAACTGAACTAGGGAGGTATCGCCATGCGACGTTTGATAGCGCTGTTGGCATTCGTGCCTCTCACCGCCGCCGCGCAGGATATTCCGCGCTACGATCCCCAGGCCTACTGCGAATCGGACACCGATAGCCATTCGCTCTATAACCTGTGCATCGATGACGAGCAGCAGTACTACGACCATCTCAGGTCGGCCTGGCCCTCAGTACCGGAGGATATCCGCCAATATTGCATCGCCGACAACCAGGGCGCCTTGCCCAGCTACGCACTGCTCGACCTGTGCGTTTCCGACGAGACGGAAGCGGCCAGCAACAAGAGCACCTTCAGCTTCGACTGACTGGCTGTTTCGGACACGGCGCTACGCGAAAAGTAACGCACTCGGCGGGGGATTCCCCCGCCGATTTCAAATCTAGCCACTTCCCTCGAGCGTCTCACAACCCCAGCGACTCGATCAGCGCCACGCGTTGGGCGTAGCTCATGTCGCGCACTCGGGTGGCGAGATCTCGCAGCGCCGAGGGATCCCAGGCGTCGCTGTCCTCGAGCTCGGCGTCGAGATACTTGATCAGCAGCGGCTCGACGAAGGAGCCTGACAGCGTATTGCCGAGCAGATCACGCTCCTGGTCGGTGAGCGTGGGCGCCTGACTGCACACCAGCTGGTAGCGCTCGGCGATCTCTGCCAGGCGGGCGCTCAGGGATTGCCCGTCGCGAAGGTTGTCGACGACCGTCTCCAGCGGCGGGCTCAGGTAGATGCTCGGGCGTTTCTTGTTGCGGGCCTTGTCGGTCATGATGGTCTCCAGTCCAAAGCAAAGCCCCGGCGCGTGGCCGGGGCGAAACTCGAATCAGTTGTAGGTGCGCTCGTACCACTCGACTAACTCGGCCAGCTGCTCGATGGTCAGCCAGTGGCCAGCATGAATGTCGCCATCGTCGTCGATTTCAACGCTCTCGACATCGACGTTGATCTGCTCGGCGATAGCCTCGCGGGGATCGACACCGTTGGACTCGCAGCCCTCGGCATACTCCAGCACCCAGTCGTGCAGGCGATCATTGAGAGCGGCATTCAGCGCTTCGCGGTGCTGCTCAAGGGTGATCCCCCACTGTTTGCAGTCGATACCATCGCTGTAGTCGTTTGGCTCACCCATCAGGTCGCTGATGGAGTTGTCGTTGTAGCAGGCTTCAGCGAAAGCGCGAGTGGTGTCGTCGGCAATGTTGCGGATGGCGTTGTTCATGGTAGGTCTCCTAGTTCTGCGCCGGTATGGCCAGTTCTTCGGTTGATGTGGGCTTCGTTCGCCTCACACGATTAAAGGTAGCACCCTGGGTGCTACCTTGCAAACATTTTTCTCAGCCGCCGGCCTCGACTCCCTTCACCTCACACTTCATCCGCGTCCCGAAGCCGCTGTCGCTGAGCGAGTCCTCCACCTCGGTCACCAGCCACGCGGTGGCATCGATGTCGGGCTTGAAACCGCTCACGGCGAGGGGTGTTTCGGGCACGATGTCCGGCCGGCCGTAGGCCATCGTCAGCTCGAATTCCGCCAGGCCGCGCTGGATGCGCTGCCATTCCGCCTGGGCGGCGGCGAGGGCGTCGTCTCGGCTTGCGTAGGTGGGGCGCAACTGCTTGGCGTTGTCGCCGCTGCCGGCCAGTACGATCTTGCGCTCGGCGCCGCTGGTGTCGTTCCAGTAGGCCTTCACGCCGCCGTAGGCCTCGCGGTCGGTGACGCTGTAGCGGTGCTGGTCGCCGTCGCGGCGGGTGAGGGTGATGGTGGGCATGGCCAGGCCGCTGGCCGTCAGCGCTTCACCGGCCTGGGTGAACAGCATGCGCCCGGCTTTCACGGCGGCGATGGCGTCGTAACGCTCCCCCAGCCGCGTCAAAAAATTCAGATCCGATTCGTCGGTCTGGTCGATGTGGCCAACGCGGATCCCGCCCAGGGCGTTGCCGATCACCGGGTCGAGGCCGTAGCGCTTGGCGATGGTATCGACGATGTCGGCGACGGTGATGTCGTGCCAGCTCTGGGTGCGCTTGCCGGGCAGCTGGCCGCGCATGTCGGCGCTGCGCGCGCGGATGGTGATCTGGTCCGGGCTTCCGCTGTGCTGGACTTCGTCCACCGTGAACAGGCCCTTGTTGATCAGCCCCTCGTCTTGCCAGCCGTAGGCGACGCTGAGCGAGACGCCGCGGCGTGGCAGCTCGAGGGCGCCGTCGTGGTCGCTTAGGGTGAGGTCCAACTGGTCGGCCTCGAGGCCGCGCTGAGTGCGCAGGCGCAGGCTGATCAGCCGGCCGTTGATGCGGGGGGTGATGTCGTTGCCGCCCAGGGTGATGCGGTAGCTGGGCCGTCGATAGCGGTTGGTGCTGCTCATGCGTAGGCCCCGGCCAGGCGTGCCACGGCGCTGGTGGTCAGGTCGCCGAGCAGGTCGGTGCGTTCGTCGTCGACGTGCTCGAGCGAGAGCGTGAACTCGATCTTCGCCGCGGCGCCGTCACTGAAGAAGTAGCTCGAGGTCTCATCGACGCGGGTGATCACCCAGAGCCCGTACTGCCGCCCGGTGCCTTCGACCAGCGGCCAGGCCTTGCCCTGGTCGGCCATGTCGCGGATCTCGTCCAGGTCGAGTCGGCCGCCAGTGAATTCCGGCAGCAGGGTGCCGGAGAGGGTGATGGTGTCGGCGCCCGGGCCGACGAACTGATACGCCGGCCGGTCGCCGACGCGGGATTGCGAGGCGTGGCGCCACTCGGTGGAGCGTTGCAACTGCTGGTAGGGCACGCTGCTCACCTCGAAAACGAACATTCCCAGGGCCATGAGCATGGCGGTCTCCTTCAGTCGATATCGCGCAGCGAGGAACGCCGGCGGGCGCTGGCGTCGTGCTGGGCTTGGGCCAGGGCGCGCTGCACTTCCTGGGCGACGTACTGGGCGAGCTGGCGTTCGTCCATGCCCGGGGCGGCGTTCACTTCAATGTTGACGTCACCCATGGTGAGACCGCCTGACTCGCGCGAGGCGGGCTGGCTCAGCGGCGGCCGGGTGTCAAAGCGAATCGGCTCCTGTGGGGTGATGCCCGGCATCGCCGCGGCGGGCAGGGCCGCCGCGCCCAGGGCCAGCCCGGCGCCGGCCCGCTGCACGCGCCTGGCGATCTCGGCGACACGCTTGGCCGGTTCGTCGCGCTGGGCGTCGAGGCCGACGTTCAAGCCATCGACGGTGTAGCCGCCGTAGGCCTTGAAGACGCGAGATGGGGAGTTGATGCCCAACTTGTCCTTGAACCAGCCGGCCACGCTGCTGGCGATGTCTGTGACGCTGTCCTTGAGCGCCTGCCACTTGGCTTTGATTCCACCGATGACACCGTCAATGAGATTGGCGCCGAAGTTGGTGAAGTCGGCGATGGCGTTGGGGATGATGTTGATCACATTGGCCAGCCAGTGGCCAAATTTCTCGCCGGCGGAGGTCGCGGCGTTCAGGTCTTCGGCAGTGGACTGAACGGGTTGCAGCAGCTTCGAGATCCACCCCCAGACGGTGCCCAGCACGCCGGCGATGCCATCCCAGATGGGTTTCAGCGGCTTCAAGGCGCTGCCCAGCGCGGTGAAGGCCGGTCCCAGCGTCTCGGCAACGGGGGCGAGGCCGTCGCGCAGCCCCTGCCAGAAGCCGGTGAAGAAGGCCTTGATCGGTTGCCAGTACTTGTAGACCAGCAAGGCGGCCCCGGAGATGGCCGTGATCACCAGGCCGATGGGATTGAGCAGCGCGGCGCGACCGACGAACAGCAGGCTCTGGCCGACCACGCGCAGGGCGCCGCCGGTGGCAGTCAGCGCCGCTTGCAAGCCGCCGCCGATAATACCCCGCAGCCCCTTGAACGCGCCGCTGGTCATGTTGATGCCGGTACCCAGCACGCCATTGACAGCGACATAGCGGTAGGCGGCCCGGGTCGCGCCGATGAACCCCTGCTTCAAGGCCACGAGCCGGTTCCGGGCGAGTATGCCGACGTTCTTGATGGTGCCGCCAAGAGCCTGCGTGGCGTTCTTTCCAGTCACCTTCGACCAGCGCCACGTGGCCTTGACGGCATCATCGATGTTGGCGGGCAGCAGCAACAGGGATTCGCCGAGCTTCTTGACTGCGGGCGTCAGGGTACGTGGATTGGCCTTCTTCCAGGCGCCGCGCATGCCGTGCCAAGCCTGGCTCAGTAGGGAGGCCTTTCCGGCCGCGCCTTCGGATGCCTTGCCGAAGCTGGGCAGCACGGCCTTGGCCAGCTTGGCCATTCGCCCTTCGGTGCCGCCGAGCCCGATGCCCAGTATGGTCATGCCGTAGCGCATGGCGGCGATCGGCCCCAGAATCGACGCCAGCATCACCGTCAGCGTGCCACCGACAGCGACGACGGTAGCCAGCACGGCGGCGACCTTCGCCAGATCGCCAGCCAACTCCGGGTTGGCCTTGATCCAGTTGCCGATGCCGCGGGTGATGGCGGTGACGTTCTGGATCAGCTCGCGCAGCGGCCCCTTGTTGGTGTCGGTGATCGAGATGCCGACCTCGTCCCAGGCCGACTTCAGGCCCTTGAGATCGCCGCCGATGTTGTCGGCCATGGTCTTGGCCACGCGGCCGCTCTCGCCGGCGGCGTTCTGCAGGATGCCGACGAACTTCTCGACGCCGGCGGCACCCTGTTGGGCGATCAGTTCGGCCATGCCGGCGCCGGGTTCCTCGCCGAAAATCGCCTTCAGGTAGCTGGCCTGATCGGCGCTACCCATGTCCTGGGTCGCCCTGGCCACGTCGGCGAGGATCTTGGGCACGTCGCGCAGATTGCCGTCGGCGTCCTTGGCGTTGACGCCGAGCTCCTTGAGTGCGCCGGCTGCCGCGCCGGTGGGCGCGGCAAGGCGGGTCATCATCGCGCGCAGCGTTGTGCCGGCCTGGCTGCCCTGGATGCCGACGTTGCCCAGCAGCCCGGCCATCGCCGCGGCCTGCTCGAGCGAGAGGCCCATGGCCTTGGCCTGCGGGGCGACGTACTTCATCGACTCGCCGAGCATCTCGAGATCGACGTTCGCTCGGGTGGTGGTGGCGGTGAGGACGTCGGCGACGCGGCCCATCTGGGACGGGTCGAGCCCGAAGCCTGAGAGGATGTTGGAACCGATGTCGGCGGTGCGACCGAGATCCAACCCGTTGGCCAGGGCCATGTTGAGCATGTCCGGAATGGCCTGGCGGATCGCCTCCGGCGTGAATCCCGCCATCGCCAGGAATGCCTGGCCCTGGCCGACCTGGGAGGCACTGAAGGCGGTACTCGCGCCAAGGTCGCGGGATTGCTGCTTGAGAGCGGCGAGGCGCGGGTCGTCGGCCTGCAGGCGGGTCAGCGCCTGCACCTTGCTCATGGTCTCGCCGTAGTCGATGCCGGGGGCGAGCAGCCGGCCGGCACCGTAGAGTGCGGCGCCGCCGGTGGCCGCGGCGGTGAAACCCGCGCCGGTCATGTTGTTGGCCCGGCCGATGGTGCGGTGGTAGCGCTTCTGAGCCTCGCTCATCCTGCGCTGCTGTTGCGCCACTTCGCCCATCTTCCGCTTTTGCGCGTCGAACTGCTGATTCGCGTCGCGTATCTGTTCGGCGAGCCGGTTCTCGCTGCGACCGAGGTTGTCGGTGCTGATGCCACCCTGCTTGAGGCTGGACCGGAGTTCGCCCAGACGGCGCCGCTGCTCGCCCATCTTGCCGGTCAGGCGGTCGACCTCGTCGCTGGCCTGTTTGAACTGACGCTGGAATTTCTCGGTGGGGGCGTCGGTCTGCTTGAGCTCGGCGCGCATGTTGCGCAGCCGTTCCTGGGCGGCGGCCAGGGCCTCGCCGTTCTCGCGGGTGACTTCCTTGAGCTTGCGGAACGAACTCAGGTCCCGTTGCTGGCGTTCGAGATCGCGCAGCGCCTGCTTGCTGGCCTTCAGGGCCTCGGCCGTCTTGCCGCTGCCCTGGGTGATTTTCTTGAGCGGCCCCGTGGCCTTGTCGACGGCGTCAAGGATGACCTGGAGTTTAAGATCTCGCGCCATTGCGGTTCCCGTGGTTGTCGGTGGCGCCGCGCTTGCGCGCCCGTTCACGCCAGTCCATCAGTTCGCGCAGGGTGAAATCCGCGCAGTCGGCAGGGGTCCAGTGGAAGACGATGGCGAGATCCGCCATCGCCTCTTCCACGCTGGCGGGGAGCGTTATGCGATCTCGCCCTTGGCCCGCTTCGAGAGCAAAAAACCGGCGATCTCGCCGCCGCACTGCACCAGGTCGGCGGGGTCCATCTGGCGCACCTCGGGGGCGGTCAGCGACGGGTTCGACAGGCGCGGGATCAGGGTGATCAGCGCGTCGGTCTGCATCTGCAGCACGTCGGCGAGGTTCACGCCGCGCAGCTCGCCGGAGGACGGTTTGCGCAAGGTGAGCTCGTCGATGGTTGTCTCGCCGCGTGCGATCGGGGTGTCCAGGACGACGGTGGCAGTGATGGCCTGGGCGACTTGGGTTTTGGTCATGGGGATCGAGTCCTATCGAAAGGTGAGTGGTGAGCGGGTCAGATGCCCAGGCGCTGGCGGCGGCCGGCGAGCCGGTCCTCGCCGTTGACCTTGAACACGCCGTTAACGATGTCGATCTCGATCTTGGTCTGGCCGTCGATCGAGAGCTTGTAGTAGCTGAGCGTCGAAGTGACCTGGTGCTCGGTGTTCTCGCCGGCCTGGGCGTCGCCCATGTCGATCTCGGTGTGACGGCCGCGCATCACGACCTCGACTGCCGAGGCCTCGTCGACGTCGTCGCGCTCGTAGCTGCCGGTCATGCGCAGCAGCTCGGCATCGATGCGGCTCGAGCCGAAATTGTCGAAGATGCTTTCCACGAGCCCGCCGACGGTCCACTGGCAGGTCATCAGGCCGTCCATGCCCATGTCGATGCCGACGGTGCCGTCCATGCCGCCGCCGCGCCATTCCTCGATCTTGCGGGTGAGGGTGGGCAACGTGACGGACTGGATGATGCCTTGCCAGCTGTCCCCGTTAGAGAACAGATTCAAGTCCTTGAGCTTCTTGGGGAGTGCCATGGATCAGTGTCTCCTGTCAGGCGGTCGCGGCGACGCGCTCGGCGAAGTCGGCTAGGTAGCTGTCGGTGATGCGCTGCTGGAACCCGAGGTCTTCCAGGGGCGGTACCGGCGTGTAGTCGTAATCGATGCGCAGCTTGCCGGCCTTCAGGGACTCCTGGGTGTTGAGCTCCTCGTTCAGCCAGGCTTGGCCGTCGACGATCAGGCGCAGCGCCTTGAGCTCGGCGAACTTGGCGTTGATGCCCTCGATGATGTCGCGGGCCAGCGAGGCGTGTAGCGGCTTGTCCACGGCCCAGAGGTGCGCCTCGGCGATGGTGTCGGCGAGGATCTGCGCGGTGCGGGTGTAGTTCTCGAACGGGAACAGTGACTGCGGGCCGGCACAGGTGCGCGAGCCCCAGAAGCGGTAGCCGCCCTGGTTGATCAGCGTGGTAACGTCGGCGGCGTTGAGGATCCCGGCGTCGGTGTTGGGTGATTGCAGATCCCAGAACACGTCGCGGTCGATGCCGGTGACGCCGTTGACCACGACGTTGGAGAGGGTCTTGTGCCAGCCGACGGTTTCGTCCAGGTAGGCGCGCATCCCCAGGGCGACGGCGATGGGGCTGACCGAGACGGTGGCGGCGTCGTCGGTGTCGAAGGCCTCGAACTGCGGCCAGATCACCATCAGCTCGCGGGCGCCGAACTGGTCGCGGTAGGCGGTGACGTCGGTGATGGTCGCGCAGTCGTGGGCGTAGATGTAGCCGAAGGCGCGCAGCTGCTGGAGGATCGGCACCATGGCGGTGGCCACCGGCTGGGTGTCCAGTGCCGGTACGCCGATGATGCGCGGCGTGACGCCGAGCTTCTGTTTCGCGGTGAGCAGCGCCTGCAGGCCGGTGCGCTGGCCGGATGCCGTGGTGGTGCCGATAACGTTACTGGTGGTCTCTTCCGCCGTGCTGCCCTCGGCGACGCGTACCACGACGATGATCGGCTTGGACTGGTAGCCGATGGTGGTGAGCGTGTCTTTCAACGTGCCGGTGGTGCCGGCCTTGCCGATGGCCGTGTCGACGTTGGTGACCAGGGCGGGCTGGTTGAGCGGGAACGCCTCGTCCACGCCGCCGGTCAGCTTGGTGAAATCCTGCGCGGCGAGCACGCCCAGGCCGGTTTCGCCGTCGGCCAGCGCCGCGGTGACCAGAGCGGAGGCGGCGGCATCGGCGTTGACCGCGGTCACCACATCCTCGGCGGTGGAAATGATCGCGCCATCGATGTCGGTCGCGAGCGAGACGGTGATGTCCTTGCCGGACACGCTGACCGCCAGCGCTGCCGAGTTGGCCGCGGGGTCGACGTAGCGGATGCGGATCTTGTTGCCGGCCGTGCCGGTCGCGGCGGCGGTGTAGACCACGCCGGTATCGGCGGCGGTGAGCGAGAGGGTCAGCGCGGCGGCGGTACCGGGGTCGGCATCCGGCGCGGTGCAGACGATGCCGATGATCGCGGTCGAGACGGTGCGAATGGTCCGCGTGCCGTCGTTGACCTCCTTGACGCGCACGCCGTGGTGATATTGATCGAGTGCCATGAGGGCTCCTGCGCAGTTTCAGCGGAACGTGAATTCACGCAGGTATCGTGCGGCGCGTGCGGGCAGGGTGTTAGCGGGGCAGGGTGTAAGAGGTGGGGTTTACACCAAGAGACAAGAAGCCCGCCGGGCGGCGGGCTTGGCCTTGCTCGATCAGGGGAGCAGTTCGTCGATCGTCGGCTGGTAGTGGTCGGCGATCAGGCGGGTGATGGTGGTGTAGCGCTCCATCAGCCGCGACATCATGGTGGTCGGGTCCTCGATGTCGCTGCGCACGACCAGGTCGCCGCTGTCCATGGCGTCCTTCACGGTGGTGACGCGGGCGGTGTAGGCCTCGCGCAGCGTGGCGTCCATGGGTTCGCTGGTGAGCACCTCGTGACTGACGCGCACGCTCAGGGCGATGGCGAACTCGCACAGGCGCATGCTGTCGGCGACCAGGTCGTGCAGGTCGCCCACCTCGAGCTCGATGCGCTGGCGGACGGCGTGCTTGGCGACGTTCACCGGCTGGCAGCGCTTGAGCTGGTCGATCAGCTCGGGGGTGGGCGTGACGGCCTGCCAGGAGATCTCGTCGGGCTGGTCGGGCATCACGGTGGCGTCGGGGACGCTGACGTACCGCCAGCCGTCGATCTCGGCGAGCAGTGTGGCGGGCGTGGCCGTGTCGTCCTGGACGTTGCGGAAATCGAGCGTGACACCATTGGGTCCGGTCTCGATGTAGCGCTGGAATTTATACAGCGTGGGCATGGCGCACCTCGTAGAGTGGCAGTTGCGGTATCAGGTCGCGCCGCTCGGCGGCGATCCTGCGGTTGAAGTGGGCCAGCGTGGCGGTGGCGGCGGCATGGCCCATGATGGCGTTGAGGCTGCGGACGTCGCCGCGTCTCAGGCTCTTCGAGAAGCTGTGCATGCTGTGCTTGCGCACGAAGCGCGTGGTGCGCCAGGTGCGAAAGCCAACGAAGTTGACCCCGCGGCTGACCGGGGCGATGGTCCAGCGCGAGAACTCCAGGCGCAGGTGCTCGGCCAGCCAGTCGCGGATCCGGTCGCGCAGCTCACAGGCGGCGTCGCGGGTCAGCCCGAAGAGGATGAAGTCGTCGACGTAGCGCACGTAGCGCTTCACCTTGAGCTCGCGCTTGATGAAGTGATCCAGCGGGTTCAGATAGATCAGCGCGAAGATCTGCGAGAGCAGATTGCCGATCGGCACGCCGAGCGGCTCGTCGTGCTCGGCGAAGCGCATCATCAGCGCGAGCAGGCGGCGGTCCTTGATCTTGCGGGCGACCAGGCGGCGCAGGATCGCCCGGTCGATGCGGTAGTAGAACCGCCGGATGTCGAGCTGCAGGGTGTAGCTGCCCCGCGGCGACTGCCGCAGGAAGCGCTGGGCGCGATCGCTCGCGCTGTGGGTGCCCTTGTTCTTGCGGCAGCCGTGGCTGTCGTGGATGAACGAACGGTCGAAGATCGGCTGGATCACGGCGTAGATGGCGTGCTGGACGATCACGTCGCGAAACGCCGGGGCGTTGATGGTGCGCCGCTTGTTGCGCACCACTTCGAAGCGCCGGTAGGGCTGCGGCGCGTAGCTGCCGGCGTGCAGCTCGTCGTGCAGCGCCTGCAGGTTGGCGCCCAGGTCGCGCTCGAAGCGCATCACCGTGGCGGTCTTGCGCTTGCCGCGCCGGGCGGTCTCGTAGGCCGCGAACAGCGCCTCCAGGGTGAAGCACTGCTCGAAGAGCCCGGAATAGCGTTTGGGCATGTGGATGGTCCCTGTTGGTACTGAAACGCAGAGGCCCGCGGATTTCGCCGAGCGGCGGGACGGGTCACTCCCTATGTCTCCAGTCTTCCCACGCGGGATATCAGGAATAGAGAGATAGTCCGAGGCGCGGAACGACACGTTGTTGCTGTTGTTCGTGCGGTTGTTGTTCCAGTTGCGGTTGAACACGCCGGCATCGGACGCGTTGCTCCAGTTGCCGGCCGTCATCACGAAGAGAGGCATTTCAAGTGCCCGCCCCATTGGCGGCCTGCCTGCGCAGGTCGCGAATCCATCCGCCGATCTGGGCGCCCAGCTCGTTGATCCTGACCGAGAGGGCGGTGTATCGGCGCTGCGCTTCCGCCGGTGAGCGGCCGCGCTTGTTGTCGTGGTAGTCGAAATACCCCAGTTCCCAGGCCAGGTTGACCAGCATGCGCAGCTGCTCGTGGCGCACGTCCAGCCGGGTGAGGCTGGTCTTGTTGTGATAGCGCTTCTGGCACTCGACCAGCAGCGCATACACGTCGTAGGCCGCGCAGCGGATTTCCTGGGCCAGGGCGTACTTCTCGTGGCGCGGGAAGTGGTTCAAATAGACATTGGCCAGCTTGATCATCTCCCGGCAGTTGAAAAAGATCGCCGCCTTGGGATTGGCCTGGGGCATGTCGACTCCCTGTCATGCGGGTGAAAGGGGCAGGCCTATCGGCCTGCCCACCGGTTACAGGCCATAGGCCGAGGCGCGGAACGACACGCCGTTGCTGTAGTTCGCGCGGTGGTAGTACCAGTTGCGGCTGAACACGCCGGCATCGGACGCGTTGCTCCAGTAGCCGGCCGTCATCACGAAGAGATTCTCGCGGTTGTACTGGTAGCAGTAGTCGGCGCCGAACAGGTTGGTACCGGCAGCGCTCATCGCGGCCGTGTCCTGCTGAATGCCGCAGGCGGTGCGCAGCCAGTCCTGGCCGTCGGTGGCCTCACTGAACACCTGGTTGGCGCCGTTGCCGAAATACACCGCCCCGGTGGTCGAGCCCCACGGCAGGATGCCGGCCTGGGCGTCGTAGTTGGCCGACAGGGCCGTGGCATCGCCCCAGGCATCGGTGGCGCCGCCGTAGCCGCCGGTAAGGTCGGCCAGCGCGACGCTCTCCTTGAGCACGTAGCAGTCGCCGTTGCTGACGACGGTCGTCGAGGTGGCGGAGCTGCCCGGAGTGGTGATGCCCAGCGCGACCTGCCACATGGCGCCGTTGACGTCGGCGATGCCGCAGGCCTGGCCGTTGTGGGTGGTCTTGGCGAAGGGCGCGGCGCTGCCGGTCTGCGGCTTGTTGGCGTTGCCGCTGTCGCCGGCCGAGACGTAGACGACTTCGGCATCGTCGTTGTCGCCCAGCGAACCGTCGTTGCAGCCCTTGGGGAAGTTGGCGGCGCCGGTGCCGTCGTACCAGGCGCAGTTGACGGTGCCGGTGGCGGCCTGGGCGTGGGCCAGCGACAGCAGCGCCACGGCGCTGACCTGGAAGACGCTGGCGACGTTGAAGCCGGCGCCCCGGGCGCGAGCCAGTACCACCGAGTCGGCGTAGATGCCGGTGCAGCCGGTCATGCCGTCCGAGCTGGTGTAGCCGGTCTGGCTGGTCAGCGAGATCGGTACGCCGTTCTTCACCGAGCGGCAGGTATCGGTGCCGTTCTTCGAGGCCAGGTACTTGTCGTAGAAGAACCCGGTCTTGATCTGGCCGCCGTCGATGAAGGCGCGGTGCAGGGCATAGCCGTCCGCCGCCGCCGTGGTGCGATCGGCGTAGGTGCCGGCGCTGACGATGTCGATGGCGTTGGCCCCGTAATCGCCATAGCGCGGGCTGTTGGGGCTGCCGATGCGATAGTAGAACGCCGGCACGAACACCATCACCGAGCCGTCCTGGTACTGGTAGTTGCCGTAGTTGTCGCTGGCTGGATCGTTGTAGCCGGCCATTGTCGAGAACCCGGCCGGCAGCGTCTCGGGGTAGACACCCACGCCGAAGCCCTGGGAGCCGGCGGTACCGACGTCGGCGGCGAAGCGCACGGCGGTGGTGAAGCCGACCTTGGCCGACCAGGCCGAGGCGCCGTAGAGCTGGCCGTGATGGCGAACCTCGACGGTGTAGTCGCGCCCGCCTTCCTGCAGCACGTTCTTCGGCACCTGGATCGATGTCAGGTTGCCGGCGTCCTCGAGGGACTCCCAGACCACGTTGCCGTTGACGTCACGGATCCGCCAGGAGCTGGCGACATGGGTATCCGATTCCGTGCCGGGCGAGACGGTGAAGGCGCTGGAGGTCAGCGTCGGGGTCTCGCTGATGTCGGTCGCGCCGTCGGCGGGGCTGGTGACCGACGGCGTGGCGATGTACACGCTGGCCGTGGTGAAGGTAGTGGGCTGCGACCACTGCCCGGCTTCGTCCAGGGCGGTGATGTCGCGGTAGCGCCACTGGTAGTCGGACTCGATGTCCAGCGCGGTGGCCACCGCG